>Ga0073934_10000837_pt1 | contig 81236 bp, 72 predicted proteins | sample LarsenN4metaG_FD_76834 | JGI IMG/M metagenome (GOLD analysis project Ga0073934, IMG submission 76834) | Hot spring sediment bacterial and archeal communities from British Columbia, Canada, to study Microbial Dark Matter (Phase II) - Larsen... ...
CCGTTGCACAGCAGCGCGCGCTTACGTGCTATGTCGTCAGACGAGGTACGAGCCTGCAGAAAATGACCCGCCGGCCTTCCGTGTCAGCGCGGCGAGGTGTCCGACTTTTGCGCCGGAAAGTAGACTAGGCGCAAGGTTGATTCGCCATGAGCAACGTTCTGCCTACAGTCGCGGACGTCGCCGACGCCGAAGTCCGGTTACGCGGTTGGCTCGTCGAGACGCCCGTGCTCGAGTCCGAAGCCATCAACGCCGAAGTCGGCGCGCGCGTGCTGCTCAAGGCCGAATGTCTGCAGCATGGCGGCAGCTTCAAGATCCGCGGGGCGTTGAACCGTCTGCTGCAGCTCTCCGCCGACGAGCGGCAGGCCGGCGTCGTCGCGTACTCGTCGGGCAACCACGCGCAAGCCGTGGCGCTCGCCGCGCGCTGGCTACGCGTGCCGGCGACGATCGTCATGCCGGCCGACGCGCCGGCCGTGAAGCTTGCGCGCACTCGCAACCTCGGCGCCGAGATCGTGCTCTACGATCGCGAGCGCGAGGACCGCGAAGCGATCGCCACGAAGCTCGCCGAGGAACGCGGCGCCGCGCTCGTGCCGCCGTTCGAGCACGCGCACATCATCGCGGGACAAGGCACGCTCGCGCGCGAGCTCGCGCGCGCCGCGCGCCGCCGCCACGCCGAGATCGACGCGCTCTACGTGCCGGCGAGCGGCGGCGGGCTCATCGCCGGGTGTGCGCTCGCGATCAAGAACGAGTGGCCGAGCTGCGCCGTGTACGCCGTCGAGCCGCGCGGCTTCGAGGATCTCGCGGCGTCGCTGGCGGCCGGCGAGCGGCGCACCGTCGCGCCGGGGGCAACGACGCTTTGCGACGGGCTGCGTGCGCCGACTCCGGGGGCCATCGCCTTTGCGATCAATCGGCGCGAGCTTGCCGGCGCTCTCGCCGTCGACGACGATCAGGTTCGCGACGCGATGGCGGCGGCCGCGGAACACTTGCGAGTCATCGTCGAGCCGTCCGGGGCGGCCGCGCTCGCGGCCGTGCTGGCCGAGCGAAAGCCGCGCGGCCAGTGCATTGCCGTCGTGCTGTCCGGCGGCAACGTCGACTCGGAGCTCTTCGCCGAAGTGTTGCGCGCCCGCACGGCTCGATGATTCGCCCCTTCGGCCGGGGAAATGGCCCATAATGCCGGGCGTCTGCACCCTGGACGGGGGGAGACCAGGAGAGGCATGCAGCTCAGGCAGATCGCACGATTGGACGACTGGTACCGGTTCGACGAAACCGGGCCGCTGTTCATCACGGGTCTGCAGGCGTTGGTGCGGCTGCTGCTCGCGCAAAGCCACCGCGACCGGCTCGCGGGCCTGAACACGGCGGGCTTCGTCTCCGGCTATCGCGGCTCCCCGCTCGGCGGCCTCGATCGCGAGCTGTGGCGCGCGGCCCCCTATCTCGACGCCGCGCAAATCCGCTTCCAGCCCGGCTTGAACGAGGACCTCGCGGCGACGTCGATCTGGGGCACGCAGCAGGCGCAACTGTTCGCCGGCGCGCGTCATGACGGCGTGTTCGGCATGTGGTACGGCAAAGGTCCCGGCGTCGACCGCTCGGGCGATCCGTTCAAGCACGGCAACGCGGCCGGCACGTCGCGCTTGGGCGGCGTCATCGCGGTTGCCGGCGACGACCACACGTGCAAGTCGTCCTCGCTGCCGCATCAGAGCGAGTACGCGTTCATCGACGCTTCGATGCCGGTGCTCGCTCCGGCCGACGTCGAGGAAATCGTCGAGCTCGGCCTCTACGGCTACGCGCTGTCTCGCTTCAGCGGCTGCTGGGTCGGGCTCAAGGTGACGCAGGAGACGGCCGATGCCACGCAGAGCTTCGCTCTGACGCCGGAGCGGCTCTCGATCGTGACGCCGGATTTTCCGCTGCCGCCGGGCGGGCTGAACATCCGTTGGCCCGATCCGCCGAACGATCAGGAGTATCGCCTGCAGCGCTTCAAGCTGCCGGCCGCGCTCGCGTTCGCGCGCGCGAACGCGCTCGATCGAACGATCATCGACAGCCGCTATCCGCGGCTCGGCATCGTGACGACGGGCAAGGCTCACCTCGACGTGCTGCAGGCGCTCGACGATCTCAAGCTCGATCGCGCCCGCGCGGCCGAGGTCGGCATCAAGCTCTACAAGGTCGGCATGAGCTGGCCGCTCGAGCCCGAGTCGATCCGGCGTTTCGCCGAGGGTCTCGAGGAGATCATCGTAGTCGAGGAAAAGCGCGGCGTCGTCGAGAGCCAGCTCAAGGAGCAGCTCTACGACTGGCAGGCGAAGCGCCGCCCGCTCGTCGTAGGCAAACGCGACGAGCGCGGCGAATGGCTGCTGCCGTCGAACGGCGAGCTGACGCCGGCGCTGATCGCGCGCGTGCTCGCGAAGCGGATGCGGCGGTTCCACTCGAGCACCGACATCGAGGAACGCGTGCGCTTTCTCGAGCAGCAGGACCGCCGGCTCGCAACGGTGGAAGAGGAAGTGCAGCGGCTGCCGCATTTCTGCTCGGGCTGTCCGCACAACACCTCCACGCGCGTGCCCGAAGGCAGCCGCGCCGTCGGCGGCATCGGCTGCCACTACATGGCGGCGTGGATGGACCGCGACACCGTCACGTTCACGCAGATGGGCGGCGAGGGCGCCACGTGGATCGGTCAAGCTCCGTTCACCGAGACGCCGCACGTGTTTCAGAACTTGGGCGACGGCACCTACGCGCACTCGGGCACGCTCGCGATTCGGGCAGCGGTCGCCGCGGGCGTGAACATGACCTACAAGATCCTGTTCAACGACGCCGTCGCGATGACGGGCGGTCAGCCCGTCGAAGGCCACTTGACCGTGGCCGGAGTGGCGCAGCAGCTCGTCGGCGAAGGCGTGCGCCCGATCATCGTCGTCACGGACGACCCCAAGAAATACGACGGCGCGAACGGCTTGCCGCCGTCCGTGACGGTGCATCACCGCCGCGAGCTCGACCGGTTGCAGCGCGAGCTGAAAGAGGTTCGCGGCGTGTCGGCGCTGATCTACGATCAGACGTGCGCCGCGGAGCTGCACCGCAAACGCAAACGCGGCCTCGTGCCGACGCCGGACCGGCGCGTCGTCATCAACGATCTGGTCTGCGAAGGCTGCGGCGATTGCAACGTCCAATCGAATTGCTTATCCGTCATGGCGCTCGAGACGGAATTCGGCCGCAAGCGACGCATCAATCAGTCTTCGTGCAACCAGGATTTCAGCTGCTTGAACGGGTTTTGTCCGAGCTTCGTGACGCTGCGCGGCGCCAAGCGCAATCCGCCGCGGCCGCTCGCCGCCGCGGAGTTGCCGAGCTTGCCGGAACCGAAGCCCGCCGTGCTCGACGGCGTGCACAACGTGCTCATCGCGGGCGTCGGCGGAACGGGCGTCGTCACGGCCAGCGGGCTGCTCGGGCTCGCCGCGCACCTCGAAGGCAAGGCCGTTCAACAACTCGATCAGACGGGGCTCGCGCAGAAGTACGGCGCCGTGCTGTCGCACGTGCGCATCGCAGCGGACGCAGAGCGCTTGCACGGCATGCGCATTCCGGCCGGGCAAGTCGACCTGCTGCTCGGCGCGGATCTCGTCGTCGCCGCCGGCAAGGAGCCGTTGTCGATGTTGTCGGCGGAGCGATCCGCCGTCATCGTCAACACGCACGAGGAGATGCCGTCGAACTTCATTCGCGATCGCGACTTCGGGTTCCCCGGCAGAGCACTCGTCGCGGCGCTGCGCTCGGCCGGTCGAGCCGGCGACGTCGCGACGCTCGACGCCACGCGGCTCGCGTCGGCGCTGCTCGGCGACAGCATCGGCGCGAACGTGCTGATGCTCGGCTTCGCGTTTCAACGCGGCCTGTTGCCGGTTTCGGGCGCGGCGCTGTACCGCGCGCTCGAGCTCTACGGCCGCAACGTGGGGGAGAACAAGCTCGCCTTCGATTGGGGGCGGTTCGCCGCCGAGAGTCCGACCGAGGTCGAGCGGCTCGCGACGGCGAAGGACGGCGAGCAGCCGCGCTCGAAGTCGCTGCCGGAGGCGATTGCGCGGCGCGAAGAATTTCTCGTCGGCTATCAGGACCGCGCGTACGCGCAGCGCTATCGCGCGCGGCTCGAGCGCATCGCCGCCGTCGAGCAGCGCGTGCGGCCGGGGAGCCAGGCGCTCCAAGAGGCCGTGGCCCGGAACTATTTCGCCGTGCTCGCCTACAAGGACGAGTACGAGGTCGCTCGGCTGCACACGGACTCCACGTTCATCCAAAGCGTCAAGCGCAATTTCGGCGCCGGCGTGCGCATGAGCTTCCATTTTTCGCCGCCGCTCCTCGCGCGCGGCGATCCCGCCACGGGCCGGCCGAAAAAGTACGAGCTCGGCCCGTGGGTCGTGCCGGTCTTGCGGATGCTAGCCAAGCTGCGCTGGTTGCGTGGAAGCAAGCTCGATCCGTTCGCGCTGAGCGCCGATCGCCGCCTCGAGCGCGAGCTGCTCGAGCGCTACGAGGCGCTGCTCGACCGCATCGAGAGCGAGCTCGACGACGCGCGCTACGACCTCGCGCTCGAGCTCGCGCGGTTGCCGCAGCACTCTCGCGGCTACGGACCGATCAAGGCGGCGGGGGCGGCGCGCGCGCGCGAGATCGAGCAGCAGCTCTGGCGGCGCTGGGCCGTGGCCGCGGTGCGCGAAACCGCGCCGCGCGCGGCGACCGCGGCCTGAGCCGCGGCGCCGGCGCCGCCAAATCGGTGAGGGATCGCGGCTGAGTCAGCGATGGCCGCGCCGCGCCTCGGCCGCCGTCGCGCAACGGATGCAGCGGTCGGCGAACGGATGCGCCTCGAGCCGCGCCATCGGGATCGTCTCGCCGCAGTCGACGCAGATGCCGTAGGTGTTGTTCTTGATCTGGTCGAGCGCCCGGGCAATCTTGCTGATCTCGGCGCGCGCCTCGTTGCCGAGGGCATCGACGACCTCCGCGTTCTCGAGCTCCTGCGCCTGCTCTTGCGAGTCCGCGCTGCGCCCGCTCGTCAGATTTTCCTTGAGCCGTGCGAGGCGACGCACGAGCTCGGCCTGCTTCGCGATGAGTTGGTCTCGAATGCCCGCGTATTGATCCATTATCGAATGAGTCCGCCTGGCTCCCGTTGCGAGGTATCCTCTCGCGCCTCTAGCATCGAGGCGTTCGCGCCGAACGATTCTGACCTCAAGCATATCTTGTCCAGCGGGGCTTCGGGAAATAGGTGGCAAAATGCGACTGCTCGCCGGCACCAGCGGCTTCTCGTACAAGGAATGGCTCGGAGCGTTCTATCCGGATGACCTCTCGGCCAAGGGGATGCTTGCGCATTACGCCACGCGGTTGCCGATCGTAGAGATCAACAACACCTTCTACAGGATGCCGAATACCGCGGCGATTCAGGGTTGGCGCTCTCAAGTCCCTGATTCGTTTCGTTTTGCCATCAAGATGCCGCGCCGCATCTCGCACTCGAAGCGGCTCAAGGATTGCGGCGCCGAGCTCTCGGCGCTCGGGACGGCGCTCGCGGATCTCGGCCCCACGCTCGGCTCGCTGCTCGTGCAGCTGCCGCCGCACGCGCGCTGCGACGAGACCGCGCTGGTCGCCTTTCTGAGCGAGCTGCCTGAGGGATGGCGCGTCGCGTTCGAGTTTCGCAACGACTCGTGGCACGTGCCGACCGTGTTCAAGAAGCTCGAGTCGCGGAACGCGGCGCTAGTCCAAAGCGAGAGCGACGAGACCTTCGAGCTGAAGCCGTGGACCGCGGATTGGGCGTACCTGCGGCTCCGCCGCGTCGACTATTCGCTCGAGGACCTCGAGCGCTGGCTCGAGCGCATCCGGGCTTCCCGCGTCGCGGAGGCACACGTTTTCTTCAAGCACGAGGACGGCGCGACGGGCCCGAAGCTCGCGGCCGAGCTCCTGGCGATGGCGCGCGGCCGGCGCGCGGTTGCCCCATGAAAGGGCGAAACGTTGCCGAGACGTTAACGGCGTCGCATTTGCCCCCTCCTCCAGTGAGATGAGCTGCTCACCCGGAAAGACGCGGTGCCGTTATTCTCACCAACCGCGCGACCGTCGCAGGCTGCCGTGAGGGCCATTGCCTCACTGGCGCCGGAAATGACTCCTTCAGGCTTCGCACGTCCGCGCGTTGTCGGCGGGAGCATTGTTCCGGGGGTCGAGGCAGATGGGTCGGACCAAAACCGCGGCGCGCGCGGCCGCACCGCAACGCGTATCGAACGCGGCGGCAAGCTCGCGGCTGGCCGACGAGCGCCTGCAGTCGGTTCTCGATCTCGCAGCCGATTTCTATTGGGAGCAGGACGAGCACTACCGGTTCACGCTGTACCGGCCGAGCCGCGAGCCGGATGCGGCGCTCGGCGCCCTCGTAGGCCGCACGAGCTGGGAGTTCTTCGGCGCGCCGGCAGAGCCCGACGGCTGGGCATCGTTCGTCGCGACGCTCGAGCAGCGAGCCGAATTCCGCGACGAGCTGCATTGCCTCGGCTCCGAAGCAGCCGACGCTCGTTACTTTCGGTTGAGCGGTCAACCCGTCTTCGACCGGCGCAACCGCTTCAAGGGCTACCGCGGTATCGCGCGCGAGGTCAGCGCCGAGATCCACGCTCAGCGCCTGCGGCGGCTCGAGCACGAGATTGCGCACACGCTTGCCGACGCCGAGAACCTCGCGGCCGGCTTGAGCGCGGTGATTCGTGCGATGTGCGAAGCGCAGGACTGGACGGCCGGCAATTTCTGGAGCGTCGACCCGCAGCGCGACACGTTGTGGCACGAGGCCGGCTGGTGCTCCGCCGGGGATGACCGCCGCTCCGTTCTTTCGGCCGGGGACCGGCTGCCGCACTGGCTCAGCCACGGCCCCGTGTGGATCGGAGATGTGGTGCGCGATCCTCGCACCTCGCGGCTCGAGCGAGCCGAGACGAACGGCTGGAACACCGGGCTCGTAGTTCCCGTGAAGGTCGGCGGCGCGACGGTCGGCGTGCTCGACTTCTATGCGCCCCGCGTTGCGGCGCCGGAACCGCAGTTCTTGCGCATTTTGCGCAGAGCGAGCGACGAGGTCGGCCGCTTTTATCAGCGCGCGCTGGCGCTCGAGAAGCTGCGCGAAAGCGAGGAGCGCTTCTCGTCGACGATGGAGCTCGCGGCGATCGGCATCGCGCACGTCGAGGACGGCGGCCGCTTTCGCTACGTGAACCCGCAGCTCTGCTCGATGCTCGGCTACACCGAGCAAGAGCTGTTGACGATGACGGTCAAGGACGTCTCGCATCCCGGTGACGCGAACGCGACCGACGACCTGCGCGATCAGCTACGCTCCGGCGCCATTCAGTCGTTCAAGCTCGAAAAGCGGTATCTGCGCAAGGACGGCTCGCCGATCTGGGTGGGGCTGACGATCGCGTGCAAGCGCGACCGCGCCGGCAAGTGCCTTTACGACATCTCGATCGTCGAGGACATCTCGTCGCGCAAGGGGGCCGAGGAGCGGATTCAGTACCTTGCGACACACGACGGCCTCACGGGACTGCCGAACCGCGTGATGTTCCAGCAGCTGCTCGGCCTTTCGATCGAGACGTCGCGCCGCTACGGGCGCAAGCTCGCGGTGCTCTTCATCGACCTGGACCGCTTCAAGGTCATCAACGACACGTTGGGGCACGAGGCGGGCGACGTATTGCTGCGCGAGATCGGCGCCCGCTTGCGCGAGTGCTTGCGCGCGAGCGACGTCGTGGCGCGCCTCGGCGGCGACGAGTTCGTCGTGCTGCTCCAGGAGGTCAACGATCCGGCGCAAGCGGCGTCCGTCGCGCGCAACATCTTGAGCGTGGTCATGAAACCCGTCGTGATCTTGGGCCAAGAATGCCGCGTCACGGTGAGCATCGGCGTCTGTCTGCACCCCGACGACGGCCAAGACGATCAGTCGATCATGAAGAACGCCGACATGGCGATGTATCTCGCGAAGGAGGAGGGCAAGAACAACTTCCAGTTCTTCACGAGCCGCATGAAGCCGCACTCGATCGAGCGCTTGTCGCTCGAGACGAACTTGCGCCGCGCGCTCGAGCTCGACGAGCTCACACTGCACTACCAAGCGAAGGTCAATTTCCGGACGGGCGCGATCACGGGCGTCGAGGCGCTGCTGCGCTGGCACAACCCGGAGCTCGGCTCCGTGTCTCCGGCCCGTTTCATTCCGCTCGCGGAAGAAACGGGCCTCATCGTGCCGATCGGCAAATGGGTGCTCAGGACGGCTTGCGCGCAGAGCGTGGCGTGGCAGAAGCAGGGCCTGCCGCCCGTGCGGATGTCGGTGAACCTGTCCATGCGCCAGATGAACGACGAGGGGCTCATCCGCGAGATCGAAGCCGTGCTCGCCGAGACGGGGCTCGATCCGTCGCTGCTAGAGCTCGAAGTGACGGAGAGCACGATCATGCACAATGCCGAGCGCGCCGTGCGCCTGCTGACGTCGATCAAGGAGCTCGGCGTCCGGCTCGCGATCGACGACTTCGGCACGGGCTACTCGTCGCTCGCGCACCTGAAGCGCTTCCCGATCGACACCCTGAAGGTGGACCGTTCGTTCATCCGCGAGGTGCCGAACGACGCCGAGGACAGGGCCATCGCCGAGGCCATCATCGCGATGGGCAAGACGCTGAGCTTGACCGTCGTCGCGGAGGGCGTCGAGACGCCGGAGCAGCAGGCATTCCTCTCCGACCGGCTCTGCGACGAGATGCAGGGCTACTACTTCAGCACGCCCGTTGCGGCGCAGGACTTCGCCGAGCTGCTTCGGTCGCATTCGCCGAAGCCGCTGCGTTGAGCCGAGCGGCGGGTTGGTCGGAAATTCGTCGGAAGGGCGAGGCGCTCGCCGACGGACCGTCTTGGCACGCGCCTCTCGACGATCCGGCGCTCGACGTCGGTAGGTTGGCGTTGCACACTTCCGAGACGTCAGTCGGATTTGACCACACGATGAATCGGCATTTCCGGCACCGGCCTCGAAACTAAGCGGCCGACCCGATGCGCCACGTATTCTGGCTGCGACGCGGGGTCATTGCCGGCCGTAGCGGCCCCAACCGCGACGCGTGGATGCCGGCAGACCTCGCAGCCGGCGGAATTGGGGCCGTTCTTTCCGTCAACGACGGCGAGTTGGTTCACTCCGACGATCTTTCCTCTGTGGGCATCCGTTACTGTTGCATCCCATTGTCGGACGCGGCGCCCCCATTGCCTGGAGATCTCGAAGTTTGCCTCGACGCGTTGCCCCGGGCGCTGGAGTTCGCAGTGAGCTCGATTGCGGCGGGCCGCAGCGTTCTCGTCCACTGCAGCTCGGGCAAAGATCGAACTGGAATGTTCCTGTCTTACTATCTGTGCGCAACGGAGCGCCTCGCCCCAGCCGAAGCGATTACGGAAGTGAAGCGCGTCCGCTCCGTGGCCTTGTCGGCGGAAGGTTGGGAGCAGCTCACGCTCGACGTGTTGCGCCGACTTCATGGAGAAGGAACGTGACTTTCTGCGCGGCCGCGTGACGCCTCGTCGGCGTATCGGTCGCTGCAGAGCAGCAGCGGAAGGAGGGCCCGGCGCTCCGACGAACGGCTTGACATCTCTACGGCTGTCGATGTTAGTCTACAAACGTAGAGACAAGGAGCCCTTCATGCGGAAAGCGACGACGATTTGGCCGGGCGCGCTGGCGGTTCTCGCGTGCGCTGCCTCTGCGAGCGCTCATCACTCGGGAAGCATGTACGTCGCGACGGCGACCTGGATCAAGGGCACGGTCGTTCGCTTCGAGCATATGAGCCCGCATTCGATCACGACGATCGAGGGACGCGCAGCGGACGGACGAGTTCGCCGTTGGGCCGTCGAAGGCCCGCCCGGCCTCGCGCTGGATCGCCTGGTATCCGATGCGGACATGCCCAAGGTCGGTGACGTCGTCGAGTTGTGCGCCTTTGGGTATAAGTCAGCGGAGGAGCTCGCCCGCATGTTCCCCGGTGCCGATTTTGCAGCTCGTCGGGGGCCCGTCGGCACCGAAGCCTCGTTTGCCGGGCACGTGATGATCCTGCCGAGCGGAGAAATGCGGTTATGGGAACCGCACGGCATCCTCAGCGAGTGCGTCCGCAGCTCGGACGGACCGAGGCAGTCCTGGCTCGACTTCTTGAGATCGAGCGCTCGAGCTCGGCAGGCCTGGTGTGAGCAAAGCCGATACGCCGTCGTACAGTCGAACGTGGCGTTGCAAACGCTCCTGGAAGAAGTCCGCAGCTCGATTCCAGATCTTTGCGGATGAGCCCACTCGCTAGGCGAGCGCGCGCTGCAGGCGTCGCATCGTGCTGCCGGCAATTCGGCGGCGCGGCGGTGTTCTCGGGTCCTCCGACGAGCCGACGTAACGGACCGACCTTGCGAGCCCGCCAGGCTCAGTCTGCGCCGTCGCGCGTCAGCGCGCGGAAGCGTGAGAAGTGCCGCAGCGCGGCCTGCTGATCGCCCGTCTGCTGATAGAGCCGCGCGAGATTGAAGTGCACGTCCGCGACGCGCGGGTCGAGGCGCACGGCCTCGCGGTACTGCTCGATGGCTTCGGCCGTTGCGCCGCGGTCCTCGAGCACGACGCCTAGATTGAACCGCGCCGTCGGATGGCTCGGCTCGAGCTCGAGCGCGCGCCGATAAAGCCTCTCGGCTTCCTCGAGCGCCTTCGCGACGTGCCGCAGCCGGCCCAAATTGATGTGCGCGGCGGTGTGCCCGGGATCCGCCGCGATGGCGTCGCGATACGCGCGCTCCGCGTCGGCCGTCGCGCCGATCTCCTCGCTCTCGAGCCCGGCGTGGAACAAATCGTCGGCTGACGAAGCCGCGCGCAGCGCGCGCTGCACGGACTCGCGCGCGAGAGGGGCGACCTTCTCGCCGAGCTCGCGCATCGAGAAATCGAGCACGGTCTGTTTCGACTCGGGCTCCCACGAGCTGGCGCTGTCACGCACGATCACCCGGTCGCCGTCGATCTGTACGCGCACCGCCGAGAGCGGCCGATCGGTCGGAAGCTGGCGCGCCAAGGCTTGCAGCGCCTTCGTGATGCGGCGCGGGGGCACTTTGGCGTCCATGAGGCCTTTCGCCGTGCGCAGCAGCACGAGGTCTTGAAACGTGAAGCTCGCGCGGCCCGCGTCGTCGCGCTGCGGCGTCACGACGCCGGAGCGCATCAAAGACCGCACGCGTGCGACGTCGAGCCCGAGAAGCTCGGCGACCTCGCGCGTCGAATACGCTTTCATGCGCGCCTACTTGGCGGCGCGCTTTTTCGCGGCGGCCTTCGGCTTCGCGGCGGGAGCGGGTTTTTGCTCGGCAGCGGCTTGCGCCGGCTTCTTGCCGGCGGCGAGGCTCGCCTTCAGCGCTTCCATGATGTCGATGATCTTGTGCTCCGGCTCCGCGGTCGGCGCCAGCGTGATGTCCTCGCCTTCGACCTTCCGCTGGATCAACGCGAGCATGCGCTCCCGCACCTCGTCCTTGTAGTTTTCGGGCCGGAACTCGTCGCTCGCGGCTTGCTCGACGAGCTGCGTCGCGAGCTTGATCTCGGCGGGCTTCAGCGTCGCGTCCTCGATCGGCACCTCGCTGAAGGAGCGCAGCTCGTCGGGATAATGGAGCTGCTCCATGACGAGCCCGTTCTCCATCGGCCGCACCATGACGAGGTACTGCTTGCCGCGCGCCGCGTACTTGCCGAGCGCGATGCGACCCGTGTCGACGAGCACCTGCGCGAGCAGCTTGTACGCGCGAGCGCCGCCCTTGTCGGTGCCCAAGTAATAGACCTTGTCGAGATAGCGCCGCTCGATCTGCTCGGCCTTCAAGAACTCCGTGATGTCGATCGTGTGCGTGGCCTGGGCCTCCAGAGCTTTGAGCTCCTCGGGCTCGAACAGCACGTACTGGTCCTTCGCAAACTCGTAGCCTTTGACGATTTCCTCGCGCGGCACGACCTCGCCCGTGCGCGACGAGATCAGCTGCTGCTTGACGCGCGCGCCGTCCTTCTTGTGGATCTGGTTGAACGACAACGCCGCCTTGGACTCGGCGGCCGAGTAGAGCTTCACCGGAATCGACACGAGACCAAACGAGATGGTGGCGGTCGACAATGCTCGCGCTGGCATGCGCGGATCATATATGCTCGCCTACGCGGTGACAACAAAAAATGTCGGCAACTTAGAGAGTTATCGCGCAAAGCGAAAGGCCGATCGAACTCCGGAGCCCTTCGGCGCCGCGCTGCCGGGCGGTCAGCGGTTCGTGGTCCAGCAGCACGCTGCGCGGCGGACTCATTACGACTTCAGGCTCGAGCTCGACGGCGTGCTGAAGTCTTGGGCCGTGCCGAAGGGTCCGTCGCCGAACCCCGCGGACAAGCGCCTGGCCGTTCACGTCGAGGACCACCCCGTCGACTACGTCAACTTCGAAGGCGTGATTCCGCCCGACAACTATGGCGCCGGGGCCGTCATCGTCTGGGACCGCGGCCAGTGGGTGGCGCTGAACGACATCGCGGACGGCTTCGACAAGGGGAAGCTCCTGTTCGAGCTCAGAGGCCACAAGCTGCGCGGCAAGTGGACGCTCGTCAAGACGAAGCGCGGCAAGAACGAGTGGCTGCTGATCAAGGAGCGCGACGCGTACGCCACGACGAATTCCACGGAGGACTACCCGCACGATTCCGTGCTCTCCGGAAGAACCGTCGAGCAGGTCGCGAACGGCGATCCGCGCGGCGCCGAGGTCGCTGCACGGCTCCGCAAGCTGGGCGCGGCTCGGCGCGACGTGCGAGCGCGCGATCTGAAACCGATGCTCGCGACGCCGGGCAAGCCGTTCTCGAATCCGAAATGGGTGTTCGAGCTCAAGTACGACGGCTATCGGCTGTTCGCCGAGAAGCGCGCCGGCGAGGTCAAGCTGTATTCGCGCGCCGGCAACGACTTCACGGCCACGTTTCCCGAAATCGCCGAGATCGTCGCGGCGTTGCCGTTCGCGCAGTTCATCATCGACGCGGAGGTCGTCGTGCTCGACGCGCGCGGTCTGCCGAGCTTCTCGCTGCTGCAGAAACGCGGGCGGCTCACTCGTCGAGCCGACGTCGCGCGCGCGGCGCTCGAGCTTCCGGCGAGCATCTACGCGTTCGATCTGCTCGCATTCGACGGCTTCGATCTGCGCGCGCTGCCGCTCGTCGAGCGCAAGGCCGCGTTGCGCGCGCTGCTGCCGGTAGCGGGCGCCCTGCGCTACTCGGAGCACTTCGACGAGCAGGGCGAGGCGTTGTTCGCCGAGGCCGAGCGGCTCGGGCTCGAAGGCGTCATCGGCAAGCGCGCGGCATCGCCGTACGTGAGCAAGCGCTCGGCCGATTGGGTCAAGATCAACGCGGCGAAGTCCGACGACTTCGTCGTCGTCGGCTACTTGCCGCCGAAGCAAGGCGGCCCGGGTTTCGGCGCGCTGCTGCTCGGTCAATACCGGGGCGGCGAGCTCACGTATGCGGGTCGCGCCGGCAGCGGGTTCGCGGCACGCGACTTCGCGGCGCTCGAGCCGCTGCTCGCAGGGAAGCCGCGCGGCGAGCCGCTGGCGGCGGCCGAGACCCCGCGAGGTGCCGTCTGGATCGCGGACGGGCCCGTCGTGCAGGTGAAGTTCAAGCAACGCACGCCGGACGGCATGCTGCGCCAACCGGTCTTCTCGAGGCTTCGCGACGACAAAAAGCCCCTCGAGTGCGTATGGCATGCCGACGCGGCCGGCGAGGACGAGGCCCAAGAGCCGGCGCCGATTGCCGAAGAAAAGCCCGAGCGGCCTGCGGTTGCATTCACGAATCTCGACAAAGTGTTCTGGCCGGCCGACGGCTACACGAAAGGCGATTTGATCGCTTACTACGAAGGCGTCTCCGAGTGGCTGCTGCCGTATTTGAAGGACCGGCCCGTCGTCCTGACGCGCTATCCGGACGGCATCGACGGCAAGTCGTTCTTCCAAAAGGACGCGCCCGCATACGCGCCGAGCTGGCTGCGGCTCGAGACGATGTGGAGCGAGCACGCGGAGCGCGAGATCCGTTATTTCGTCCTCGACGACGTCGAGTCGCTGCTCTACGTCGCAAACATGGGCACGATCCCGCTGCACGTCTGGTCGAGTCGTGTCGCGGCGCTCGAGCGCCCGGACTGGTGCATCCTCGACCTCGACCCGAAGGGCGCGCCGCTCAAGCACGTCGTCGCGATTGCGCGCCACCTGCACGAGCTCTGCGAGGACATCGGCCTCGAGAGCTTCGTCAAGACGAGCGGCTCGACGGGGCTGCACGTGCTGATCCCGCTCGGCGCGCGCTACACCTACGAGCAGTCGCGCACGCTCGCGGAGCTCCTCGCGCGCTTCACGGCGAAGTCGCTGCCCGACATCGCGACGATCGTGCGCTCCGTGTCCGACCGCGACGGCAAGGTGTATCTCGACTACTTGCAGAACGGCCACGGCCGGCTGCTCGTCTCGCCGTTCTGCGCGCGGCCGTTGCCCGGGGCGCCCGTTTCGATGCCGATCGACTGGTCGCTCGTCAACGGCCGGCTGAAGCTCGAGCGCTTCACGATCCGCACGGCGCGCAAGTGGTTGCAAGCGCACGGCGATCCCCTCACGCTCGTGCTGACGGCCTCATGCGACATGCTGGCCGCCCTTCAGGCCTTGGCGCAGCGGCTCGCGGGTTGAGCCGCGGCGTTTCGCGCGATCGCGCCGACTGCTAGCATCGCGACGCCACGTGCCAGGAGCCCGTTTGCGCAAGCCCGTCATGTTGATCGGCGGCCAGTTCGGCAGCCGCCATTTCGGCACGCTGCCGTACCTCGAAGAGGCCATCGCTTTCGCGCGCGTGGAAGCGCCGCTCGCGTTGTACATCGGAGCCGCCAACGGCGACGACGAGGAGTTCGGCACGAGGCTTTGCAGCCTCGTTGCGGCCGCCGGAGCGAAAGACGTCATATGGCCCAAGCTCGCGGCGCGCCGCGGCGCTCGAGGAGCGGCGCACCGGGCGCTCGAGCGCGTTCACTTCGTCTTCGTCGGCGGCGGTGACGTGGAAGCCGGCATGCGTGTCCTCGAGCGCGCGCAACTCGTTGGGGACGTTCGCGCAGCGGCGGCTCGCGGTGTCGTATTTGCAGGAATGAGTGCCGGCGCCATCATGCTCGGTGCACGCTGGATCCGCTGGCCGAGCGCGGGCGCCGGAGACGACGAGGCCGAGACGTTCGAGTGCTTGGGATTGGCGCCATGCTCGGTCGACTGCCATGGCGAGGCCGACGGCTGGCCGGAAGCGAGGTCGTTCGCCGCCGTCCGCGCGCGAGAGCTGAGGCGCAAGGCGACGGCGTACGAAGTGCCGAGCGGCGGCGCGCTGCTGGCTCGCGGCGGTGGCAGAATGCGCGCGCGAGGCGAGCCGGTTCCCGTTTTCGCGGCTGAGCCGCGTGGCGCCGCGAGGATCGAACGCCGGTTACCGGCCGAAGAGACATGAGCTATTCACAATCACACTGGCAGCGCGTCGGCGAAGAGACGCGGCGCATGGTGGCCGAAGTGCCGCTGTACCGCGATCGGCCGCAGCCGCCGGCCGATCCCGGAGCCGTCGACAAGTGGCTCGCTCGCCTTCCGCCCGTCGGCAAGCGCGAGCTGCGCCGCGGCTTTCCGAGGGCGCTCGTTCGCGCCCACCAGGACCTGTCCGCCGCGATGCGCAGCGAGCAGGTCACGTTGCTCGCGACGTCGGGCACGACGGCCGACCGGCTGCAAGTCATCTGGGAATGGTCGTGGTGGGACCCGCAGGAGCGCGAGGCGATGCGCTTGAACGCGCTGATCGCACGGTCGCTCGATCGCCCCGGCTATCGCGAGGCCGTGCTGACGACGCCGGCGTGCGGGGCCGGCACCTGTCACGTCGGTAGCCAGACCGCGGCCGAGCGCAGCATCGACGGAATCCTGTTCTTCAACGAAAGCGCGGACCCGACGCACTGGACGGACCGCGACTGCGAGCGAATGCTGAACGAGTGGATCGAGTTCGCGCCGCGCGGTGTCGAGGCGGATCCGGCGTATCTTGCGATCATCGCGCGAGCCGCACTCGCGCGCAGCATTCGTTTGCCGCCGCCCGAGTTCATCACGTTGACGTACGAGACCACGACGCGCGCGATGCGGCGCGACATCGGCCGCGCGTTCGATGCGCGGGTTTTCCAGCTCTATGGCGCCACGGAAGCCGGCGTGCTGTTCATGGAGTGCGAGCATGGCCGGCTTCACCCGAACGAGCGGCACAGCCATGTCGATCTCGTCCCGTTGCCTGGCCCCGGGCGGCTCGCTCGCGTGCTCGTGACTACGCTCGGCCGAGCCTGGATGCCGCTGCTCCGCTACGACGTCGGCGACGTGGTTCGAGTCGCGGAGTCGCGCTCATGCGCGTGCGGGCTCTCGAGCGACGGGCCGTTGCTCGAGCGCGTGGAAGGCCGGCACAGCGACTGCGTCGAGGTCGGCGGCACCACGGTGACGCCGCTGATGATCGACGATGCGCTGCACGCGGCGCTCGGAGGCGAGGCGACTCTCGAGCAGTGGCAGCTCGAGGGCGACACGTTGTTCGTCGTCGATCCGCACGACGCGGCGAGCGCGGCGGTCGCGGCGCAGGCCGCCGGCGCCTTGCTCGAGCGTCCGCTGCGCGGCGAGCGCGTGGCCGCGATTGCGCCGGAGGCCTCGGGGAAGTACCGCCTCGTCAAACCCTGATGCAGCCCGCGGGCTTTCCGTTGCTCGAGAACGGCTACGACGGGGCGCCGTTCGTCTACCTGGACAGCGCGTCGACGACACCGAAGCCGCGCGAGGTCATCGCGGCCGTCGTGCGTTACTACGAAACGCTTGGCGCCAACGTTCATCGCGGCCTGTACCCGCTCGCGGAAGCCGCCACCGAGGCGTACGAGCACGCGCGCCATCGTGTCGCGGCGCTGATCGGCGCGCAGCCGGCCGAGATCGTCTTCACGCGCAACGCCACGGATTCGTTCAACCTCGTCGCGCGTGCGCTGAAGCTCGAGCGCGACGACGAGATCGTGTTCCCGGCGTCCGAGCACCATTCGAACTATCTGCCGTGGCGCGCGGCGGCGCGCCCCGTTCTCGTGGACCTCGACGAGGAGGCCGTGCCGAAGTGGGGGCAGCTGCGCGAGCGTCTCGGCAAGCGGACGCGCCTCGTCACCGTCGCGCATGTGTCGAACGTGACGGGTGCCGTCGCGCCGCTCGAGGAGTGGATCGCAACTGCGCATGCGGCCGGCGTGCCCGTGCTCGTCGACGCGTCGCAGTCGGTCGCGCACTTGCCGATCGACGTGCACGCGCTCGGCGTCGACTTCCTCGGCTTCTCGAGCCACAAGATGTTCGGCCCGAACGGCGTCGGCGTGCTCTACGTGCGCCGCGACCGGTTCGGCGACTTGGGGCTAGGCAACGTCGGCGGCGGCATGGTCGCCCTCTTGGCCGACGATCGTTTCGAGGCGCTCGAGCCGCCGTTCCGCTACGAGGCCGGAACCCCGAACATCGAGGGCGTCATCGGGCTCGGCGTGGCCGTCGATTTTCTGTTGCGCATCGGCATGCCGAAGATCGAAGCGCACTCGCGCGCGCTCGGGGCGCAGATGATCGAGGGCTTGCGCGGCCTGCCGCGCGCCACGGTGCTCGGCCGCTCCGCGCGCGACCGGATCGCGCTAGCGACCGTGTCGTTGCCTTGGCCGGCGATGCGGCAGCAGGACATCGCTCGGCTCCTCGCCGATGCCCACGCGATATTCGTGTCGGGCGGTTTCCACTGCGCGCACGTGCTGCACCACCGGCTGCAGCTCGACGGCACGCTGCGCGCGTCGGCACATATATATAACGACGCCGGCGACGTGGAGGCCTTCGTGCGGGCGCTGCACGATTTCTGACGCAAGCGCCGCGCGCCGCCGTGGCACAATCTCGAGCTCCCGCCGCTGCCGTTCGAGGTGCCGCCATGAGAATCGATTTTGTGTCCGACGTCGCGTGTCCCTGGTGCGCCATCGGCATGACGGCCCTCGAGCGAGCGTTGACGCGTATCGGCGACGACATCGGCGAGGTGGAGCTGCACCTGCAGCCGTTCGAGCTGAATCCCACGATGCCGCCGGAAGGCGCCGATGCGGCCGAGTACCTGCGCGGCAAATACGGCCTCGACCCCGGGCAGCTCGAGGCCAACCGCGCGCGCATCGCCGCGCGCGGCGCCGAGGAGGGCTTCACGTTCGGCACGCGTTCTCACGTCTGGAACACGTTCGATGCGCACCGGTTGTTGTTCTGGGCCGGCGCCGAAGGTCCGCCGGGGTCGCAGCGCGCACTGAAGCGCGGCCTGCTCAAGGCCTATCACGGCGAAAGCCGCAATATCTCCGACGCCGACGTCCTCGCCGAGCTCGCGGCCGAGGCCGGGCTGCCCGCCAGCCGAGCCCGCAAGGTGCTCGAGCGCGGCGAATTCGCCGAGGAAGTGCGGCAGGCCGAGCGCTTCTGGCAGGAGGTGGGTATCCACTCCGTGCCGGCGATCATCATCGACCGCAAGCATTTGATCTCGGGCGGGCAGCCGAGCGCCGTGTTCGAGCAGGCGCTGCGACAGATCGCCGCCGAGGGAGCAGTCCGGGCGTCTCGAGCCGACGGTTGAAAAGGATCCTATTTCTGAGCACCATCGAGCAGCGCCGAGCGCGCGGGGAGAAAACGACATGAAGCACTTCCGTTCGATGACGATGGCCGTCTGCGCGGCGGCGTTGGCCGGCACCGCGGTCGCGGAGCCCGAGTACACGACGATCGAGCTCTCGATCGACATCGCGAGGCCGGCGAAAGAAGTTTGGGCGAAAGTCGGCGGCTACTGCGACATCTCGAAGTGGCTCAACAACGTCGATTGTGCGATCACGTCGGGCGACGGCGGCATGGGTACCGTGCGCGTGCTCGCGGGCGGCCGCGTCACGGAGATTCTCGTCGCGCAGACGGAGCTCTCGTACGGATATACGCAGCCCGCGCGCGAAGGCCAGTTCTACAACCTCTATCACGGCTTCATGGAGGCGCGGCCCGTGACGGACACGACGTCGAAGATGCTGTACACGCTCGTGTACGACATCTCCGACAAAGCCTCTCAGGCCGAGAAGGACGCCGACATCGCGCGCCGCCGCGGCATGTTCGAAACGGCGCTGAAGAACATGAAGGCGCTGGCGGAAGCGGAATAGGGCGCGCGCAGCCGGGAGTATCGGGCGTGGCGCGACGACTCTGGTGGGGAGGCTTGCTCGCGGTTGCCTGGCTCTCGTCCGCTCGATCGGCCGCCGCAGAGATGAACGACGTCGCCGAGCGCTACGTGAAGCTCGTCCTAGGCGTCGGCGTGCACGATGCCGACTACGTCGATGCGTACTACGGCCCTTCGGAGTGGCGCACCGAGGCCGTCGCGGCGCGCCGCGGGCTCGCCGAGCTCGATGCCGAGGCCGCAGCGCTGCTCCGGGAGCTGGCGCCATTGGTGCCGCCGGCGGACGCCGACGAGCTCGACCGGCTTCGGCACCGGTACTTGACGGCGCAGCTCGAATCGCTGCGCGCGCGGCTCAAGATGTTGCGCGGCGAGCGCCTGTCGTTCGATGCCGAATCGGCCGCGCTTTACGACGCCGTGGCGCCGCAGCATACGGAACGCGAGTTCGACGCCGTGCTCGCGGAGCTTGGGCGCAGACTGCCCGGCGACGGAACGCTGCTCGAGCGTTACGAAGCCTTTCGAAGCCGATTCGCGATCGCGAAGGAACGGCTGCCGGCCGTGTTCGACGCGGCCATCGACGGATGCCGCGCCCGCACGCTCGAGCACGTCGAGCTGCCGGAAAACGAAAGCTTCACGCTCGAATACGTGACGGACAAGAGCTGGAGCGGCTACAACTGGTATCAAGGCAACTTCCGCAGCTTGATCCAGATCAACACGGATTTGCCGATCTACATCGACCGCGCCATCGACCTCGCTTGCCACGAGGGCTATCCCGGCCATCACGTCTATAACGTGCTGCTCGAGAAGCACTTGGTGCGCGACCGCGGATGGCCGGAGTTCCAGGTTTACGCGCTGTTCTCGCCGCAGTCGCTGATCGCCGAAGGCACCGCCAATTACGGTATCGACGTGGCATTTCCGCTCGCCGAGCGGCGGCAGTTCGAGCGCGACGTGCTGTTTCCGGCCGCGGGCATCGACGCTTCCTCGGTCGACGCGTACTACGACGTCATGGAGCTCGTCGAGCAGCTATCCTATGCCGGCAACGAGGCCGCCCGCCGCTACCGCGACGGCCGCATCGATGCGGCCGCGGCGGCGGACTGGCATGTCACGTACACGCTGAGCTCGCGCGAGCGCGCGGCGCAGCGCATCCGCTTCATCGACCAATACGGCGCGTACGTCATCAACTACAACCTGGGTAAGGATCTCGTCGCGCGCCACGTGGAACGGCGCGCGGGCGCCGACCCGGCGGCGAGGTGGCGCGAGCTCGCGCGGTTGATCTCGTCGCCGCGGTTGCCGTCGGGCCTCGAAAGGTGAGCCGGCCGGCGCGCGTCTGCGCCCGCAAGTCATCCGGATCAAGCACTTGCAATGCGATCCAGCGGAGCTGGTTCACGAGCCGCGCGCTCGCACGAGGGAGATTCGAGACGAAGACACGCACGGGGCCGCGTGCCGTCGAACGGGAAGGGCTGCGTGGGGCAGCGACGATCGCTCGTCGCCGCCCGCCGCGGCGAATGAGCTTCGAGAAGTTAGTTGACGAATCCTTTCAGGTTCTTAAGCGGCAAAACTCGAACCTTCTTTGAAGCCGGTTTCGCCTTGAACATCGTCGGCTGTTTCGTGAACGGGTTGATGCCTTCACGAGCCGGCACCGCGGGCTTCTTGACCACCTTCATCTTGACCAGGCCGGGCATGGTGAACAGACCGGCGCTACGCAGACTCTTTTTGATCACGCCGTTCAGCGAGTCGAACACTCCAACGACCTCTTTACGAGACAGTTTGGTGTCCTTGCAGATCTGAGCGACGATTTCCGACTTCGTGGGTGCTTTGGCCATTCTCGGGACTCCTGGGTAGTAAAAAAATGCGGAAAAACCCGCGTTTTTCGCGAATGCCGGCGAAACATACCACAAGCGGACTCGAAAAAGTCCAGCGTTTTTGCCCGCCATGGACGGCGGGCATGCCGCAAATGCAGGAGCGATTTGCGGCTGCCCGCCATGGACGGCGGGCATGCCGCAAATGCAGGAGCGATTTGCGGGTGCCGACTCAGCGCTCGGCCCGAACGGGAATACCGAATCGCTCGCAGTAGGAGCGGAAGCGCGCCGTCTCGGCGGCGCGGCTCAACCCGAATTGCTCGAGTGTGTAGCTATGCACACCATGCTTGTTCTTCGGATTGGCGGCGAGGAAGCGCCCCATCGCGTCGCGCGCATCGCGAGTCAGCGGCCAACCGACGAAATCGTACACGCGTTCGACGGTGCCGAGCGGGTCGCTCTCGATCGACTCGAAGCGCACGTCGAGAAATTGCTCGGCACGCGCGCGATCGCGCACCGCGAGAAACTTGTCCAGCGCGCGCGCCCAGCGGTCCGCCCAATCTCGGGCGATGCTGCGCGGATTTGCGCGATCGCTGAACGCGCGGCGCAACACGGTTGCGTGGCTCGCCATCGATGCCATGACGCGCAGCGGATCGCGGTGCGTGTGAATGATGCGCGCGTCGGGATACCGCTCGAGGAGCCCTTCGAGCGCGAACAAGTGCCCCGGCGCTTTGAGAACCCAGCGCGATCCGGACCCCGAGCTGGGTCCTGCGCTCGCGGCACTTCCGCCGTCCATGGCCGTCGGCCGCGAGTTGCGTCCTGCGCTCGCGGCACTCTGGCCATCCATGGCCGTCGGCCGCGAGTTGCGTCCTGCGCTCGCGGCACTCCGGCCATCCATGGCCGTCGTCGTTTTCGCTTGTAGGTGCTGCAGGAAGCGAAGGTGAAAATCGAAGCCGAGCTTTTGCGGAGCCGTTTCGAGCCAGTCCTGGTACGACGACACGTCGTGCGTCGTGTGGAACTGAATGCTCATGAACACCTGAGCCGTGATCGCAATGCATTCCTGCGGCAGATCCGGCGCAATCGGATGGATGCGCATGAACTCCGGCGCCAAGCGGTCCGCCCAGTTGAGCCGCGTGCCGGTTTGCGCGCGCGCACGCGCGATCTCCGCGGCCGAGCGTCCCGCAGCCGGATACATGACCTCCCAGGTCAACGGTGCCCGATTATCGGGGTCCTGGCTGATGATCCCGTGCAGATGCGTCGTGCCCGTGCGAGGCAAGCCGACGATGAATACCGGCGCCGTGATGCGTTGTTGCTCGATGAGCGGATTCGCGGCGCGCTCGGCTTCCATGCGCAAGAGATTGTCCAGCAAGCTCACGATGAGCTCGCGCACCGTGATGCGGCCCAGCGTCGTCAGCGCGGCTTCGTCGCGGTACGACTTCAGCAGACGCTCGAGCGGCTCGTCGATGTCCCAGGATCCGTAGCTGCGAGCTCCCGCGCGCGCGTATGCCGCGCGATGCAAGGCGTCGGCGTCGAGCGACGGCGTTTCGATGCCGAGCTTGCGCAGCGTGCGGCCGCCGAAGTTCAAGCCGCGAACCGCAGTCCTGACACAGGATTGCGAGAAGCTCATCGGTGGGGGAGGGGTTTGCTACTATGCGACGCCGGCATTTTCGCCGAGGAGCTCCGCGTCAGGCAAATGAGCCCGCTCGAAATCAAGTCGCTGATCGTCGACGTGCCGGACTTTCCGAAGCCCGGCATCGTGTTCAAGGACATCACGCCCGTGCTCGCGAACCCGGCCGCGTTCGGCGCGGTCACGGACCATCTCGCGCGGCACGCCGCCGACATACGGTGCGACGGGCTCCTCGCAATCGAGTCGCGCGGCTTCATCATCGGCGCTCCGCTCGCGCAGCGGCTCAAGCTGCCGCTGCACCTCGTGCGCAAGCGCGGCAAGCTGCCGCGGGCTGCGATCACCGTGCGCTACGAGCTCGAATACGGTTTCGACCACCTCGAGATGCACGGCGATGCCGTGCAGCGCGGCGGACGCTACTTGATCGTCGACGACCTCATCGCGACGGGCGGCACGGCGGCCGCCGTGGCGAACGTCGTCTCGCGCCATGGGGGCACGGTGGCGGCGTGCTTGTTCGTCGTCGAGCTCAAGTTCCTGGCCGGACGCGAGAAGCTCGCCGGGTTGCCGGTCGTGAGCCTCGTCACGTACTGACGTGCCGACGGGCGCTCAATACGAGCGGTTCAGAATGAACTCCGACAGCCACGCGAGCCCGTCGGCGCCGCTTCCGAGCGCGCGCAGCGCGCCGACGGCGCGCTGCTGGAGCTCCTCCGCGCGGCGCTTCGCGCCTTCGACGCCGAGCACGCGAGGGTACGTCGACTTGTCGTTGCCGGCGTCGCTGCCGGCGTTCTTGCCGAGCGTGGCCGTGTCCTGCTCCACCTCGAGCAGATCGTCGCGTATCTGGAACACGAGGCCGATGTCGCTCGCGAAGACGTCGAGGTTCGCGCGCTGCTCGGGGCGCAGGCGCCCAAGCTCGCTCGGCATCATGATCGACGCGCGGATCAGCGCGCCGGTCTTGCCGCGATGGATGCGCTCGAGGTCCCGCTCGCCGACACGCCGGCCCTCGGCGGCCATGTCCAAGCTCTGCCCGCCCACCATGCCGTTCGGGCCGGCCGCGCGCGCGAGCCACGCAACGATCTTCAGTTGCGCTTGGCTGTGCTCGGCCAACGCCGGATCGGTAGCCAGCACTTCGAACGCGAGCGCCTGCAGCGCGTCGCCGGCGAGAATGGCCGTCGCCTCGTCGAACTTGCGATGCGTAGTGGGCCGGCCGCGCCGGAGGTCGTCGTCGTCCATCGCCGGCAGATCGTCGTGAACGAGCGAGTACGCGTGAATCAGCTCGACCGAGGCGGCGATGGCGTCCAGCGCGGCTTCGTCGGCGCCGACGACCGTCCCGCTCGCATAGACGAGCAGCGGGCGAACGCGCTTGCCGCCGCCCAGCACGGAATAGCGCATCGCGTCGAGCAAACGCTCGGGCGTTCGATCGTCGTCGCGCAGCACGGCCGCGAGCTTTTGATCGACTCTCGATCGGTAATGATCGATGCGCTCCGCAAACGCCGTCGAAGTAGCCCGTGGTATCATCGCGAGCCATCCTAACACCGAAACGGCGCGCCCGACGCGGGTCTCGTTGGTGAACGAATCGAGCCGAACAATCCGTGCGTCCGACGGCGATCTCGCTTATCAGCGCGGCATTCTGCCCGGCGTCTCTCGCACGTTCGCTCTGACGATTCCCGTTCTTCCCGATGCGCTCGCGGTCGTGATGACGAACGCCTATTTGCTCTGCCGCATCGCGGACACGATCGAGGACGACCCGGGTCTTGCGTCCGAGCAAAAGTCACGGTTCCACGAGCGCTTCGTCGCCGTCGTCAAAGGTACCCATGCCGCGGACCACTTCGCGCGCGATCTGGCGCCGCTCTTGTCGGCACGCATCCTTCCGGCCGAGCAGGATCTCGTGCGTAACACGCCCGCCGTGATCCGCGTGACGCACGGCTTCTCGGACGAAGAGCGCGCAGCGCTGACGCGCTGCGTTGCCATCATGTGCCGCGGCATGCCGGAGTTTCAGCGCAACAAGAGCCTGCGCGGCCTCGAAGATCTCGACGAGCTTGCCGAGTACTGTTACTACGTCGCCGGAGTCGTCGGCGAGATGTGCACGGAGCTGTTTTGCCTGTATTGCCCCGAGCTCGCCGCGAAGCGCGAGGTCATGCTGCGGCTCGCCGTGTCGTTCGGGCAGGGCCTGCAGATGACGAACATCCTGAAGGACATCTGGGACGACCGGCAGTCCGGCGCATGCTGGCTGCCGCGTTCCGTCTTCGCGCGGGGCGCGCTCGATCTCGAGCGGCTCGAGGCTTGGCACACGCAACCGGTCTTCCGCGACGGTTTGCACGAGCTGATCGGAGTCGGGCACGCGCACTTGCGCAACGCGCTCGAATACACGTGCCTGATCCCGAAGCGCGAGACGGGCATCCGTCGCTTTTGCTTGTGGGCGATCGGGCTCGCGGTGCTGACGCTGCGCAACATCTATCGCAACCCGGCGTTCCGCTCCGGCAACGAAGTGAAGGTGTCGCGCCGCACGGTCAAGGCGACGGTGCTCACGACGAACCTCACGCTCATGAGCAACCGTGCGCTGAAGCTCATGTTCGCGCGCGCGGCCGATGGGTTGCCGCTCGCGGCCGAAGCCGTCGCATCCGCTGCGCGGCCCACGGCGCGGCCGCGGTCCGGGCGAGTCGATGTCGTATGACGAGCTCGCCCGGCCGGGCGGGACATTCAAGATGGCGTTCGTGGCCGCGCTCGCGCTCGAGTGCTCGAGCTTGCGCCGGCTACGGCCGCGCCCGCCCGGTTGGCTGATCCTGCAGAGCGGCCCCGGACCGGCGTGCGCCGCGCGCGGGGCCGCAGAAGCGATCGCCGGCGGCGCGCAGGTCCTCGTCTCGTGGGGGCTGGCCGGCGGGCTGTCCGCGGCGCTCGTGCCGGGCGCTATCGTGCTTCCGCGCCGCATCGTGTCGCAAAGCGGCGAGTCTTGGCACGCCGATGCCGGCTGGCATTCGCGTTTCGAGTCCGCTATCGGGACGACGCACGAATCCGGCGCTCTCCTGAGCGTCCCGGCCGCGCTCGAGTCGCCGGCCGCGAAGCACGCGGCCGCGGCTGCGACGGGCGCCGTCGCGGTCGACATGGAGTCGGCGGCCGTCGCCGCCGCCGCCGCGAGCGGCGGAGTGCCTTTTCTCGCACTGCGCGTCGTCGTCGATGGCGTCGGCGATGCGCTGCCGGCGAGCTCTGAGCGGTGGATCGACGAGCATGGGCACACGCGCTTTGCCGCCGCCGTGTCCGCCGCCGTGAACTTGCGGCAATGGCGCGTGTTGCTCACGCTGGCCAAGCGTTACCGCGCGGCGCGCTCGACGCTCGATCGGGTTGCGCGAGCGCTCGCGGCGCGTGACCTTGCCGCCGCGGACGCGGCTCGCTTGCCCGCAGGGAGCTGACCGTGGGCCAGCGCATCGGCAGCTGGCTCGCGGCGTGGACGAGCGCCGTCGTGGCACGTCCGCGGCTCACGGGCTTGGTCACGCTCGCGCTCGGTGCGTTGGCCGCGTGGTACGCCGCCGGCCGGCTCGGCGTGAACACGGACAGCGCGAACATGATCGAGGCCACGGTTCCGTGGCGGCAGCACTTCAACGACTATCGCGATGCGTTCCCGCTGCGTGACAGGAACTTGCTGATCGTCGTGGACGCTGCGACGCCCGCGAGCGCCGACGCCTTCACGGCCGAGCTGCTCCGCGCGCTGCGCGCCCAGCCAGAACGTTATCTCTCGCCGCTCGTCGCCGGCGAGGGCGAGTTCTTCGAGCGCAACGGCCTCCTCTATCTCCCGACGGCCGAGCTCGAGGCGCTGACGAACCGGTTGGCCGGCGCGCAGCCGTTGCTCGGCCTGCTCGAGCAGCGATTCGACGGCGCTGCGGTCCTCGGCGTCGCGGCTCGTGCGCTGACGGCCGAGGCTGCCGGCAGCGCCGGCGCGCTCGCTTCCTTCTATGAGGAGATCGCGCGCGGGATCGCCGGCACGGCCGACGGCGGCGTGACGCCCGTCGCGTGGGATCGGCTCGTCGCGGCCGGCCCGCCGCCGACGACGCGGCGCATCGTCGCGCTCCAGCCGGCGCTCGACTTCGGCCGCCTGCAGCCGGCGGCCGACGCGATCGCCGGCATCCGCGCCATCGCGGCGCGCTTGAACGAGGGGCGAGACGACCCCGTGTCCGTGCGCCTCACGGGCACCGTCGCGATGGAGCACGAAGAGCTCTTGAGCGTGAGCCGCGGAGCAGGTTGGGGCGCGAGCGCGACGTTCGTCATGGTGGCCATCGTCTTGTATGCGGCGCTGCGCTCGTGGCGGCTGCTAGCCGCGTCGGTGTTGACGCTGGTCCTCGGCCTCGCGCTGACGGCCGCGTTCGCGGCGCTCGCCGTGGGGCAGCTGAACTTGCTGTCGATCGCGTTCGTCGTGCTGAACGTCGGCTTGGGCAGCGACTACGTCATCCACGTGCTGCTCCGTTACCGCGAGCTCGTCGCCGCCGGCCAAACGACGCCCGCCGCGCTCGTCGAGTCGCTGCGCGGGGTGGGATCGTCGCTCGTGCTTTGCGCCGTCACGACGGCCGCGGGCTTCTATTCGTTCATCCCGACCACGTTCTCCGGCGTCTCCGAGCTCGGCTTGATCGCCGGCACGGGCGTGTTCTTCGGCTTGTTCGCGAGCGCGACTCTGTTGCCGGCGCTCGTCGCGTGGTGGGACGAGCCGCGTCGTACCGGGCGAGCCGCGACCTGGCTCGACCCGCGCATTTTCGAGCCCCTCACGCGCGCGCCTCGTTTCGTGCTCGGCTCGGCCACGATCGTCATCGTCGCATCGGTCGCGGTATTGCCGCGCGTGACGTTCGACAGCAACCCGATCCACTTGCGCGACCCGAGCACGGAATCCGTCACGACGTTGCGCGAGCTCGCGGCCGACGGCGACGCACCGCTCTTGAACTTGGCCGCCGTCGCGCCGGACAGCGCCACGGCGCGCGCCTGGGCCGACGAGTTGCGCCGGCTTCCGGAGATCCGCAGAGTGCGCACGACCGACGATCTCGTCCCGGCCGAGCAGAGCGAGAAGCTCGCGCTGCTCGAGGACCTCGAGCTGCTTCTCGGTTCCCGGTTCGGTAGCCTCGAGCGCACGCGGGGGGACCCCGCCGCGCTTGCGGTCGCGCTCGGCGCGCTCGAAGAGGCGAGCCGAGGCGAACCGTCGGCGGCGGCCCTGCACGACGCCGTCGCCGAGCTCGAGGCGCAGCTCGCGAAGGCGAGCGACGGCGAGCGCACGGCCATCCTCGCCCGACTCGAAGAGTCGCTCACGGCCGGTCTGCCGCGCGAGCTACGGAAGCTCGACGACGCGCTTGCGGCTGAAGAGTTCGATCGCAGCGATTTGCCCGAGGAGCTTTCGGCGCGGTGGCTCGCGCGCGACGGCCGCGAGCTCGTCGAGATCGTGGCCGCCGAGGACGTCAGCGACAACTCCGCCGCGCGCCGCTTCATCTCCGCAGTACACGAGGTCGTGCCGACGGCGACGGGGTTGCCCGTCGTCTATCAAGAGGCGTCGGCTACGGTGTTGGGCGCTTTCGGTCAAGCTCTGACGTACGCCTTCGTCATGGTCGCGCTGCTGATCTGGCTCGTGCTGCGTCGCTTCGGAGACGTGCTGCTCGTGCTCGTGCCGATTGCGCTCGCGTCGGTCGCCACGGCCGCAATGACTGTGGCGATCGACATGCCGTTCAATTACGCGAACATCATCGCGCTGCCGCTGCTCGTCGGCATCGGCGTCGACAACGGCATCCATGTCGTGCATCGCATGCGTACGCGGGCAGGGAGGGCCGCGGTACCGCGCCGCGGGGACCCCGGCACGGATGCCGGCCGTGGAGCAACGCAGGGAGCGCCTGCCGAGCAGTTGCCGAGCGAGGGCGTCGCGCGGCTGTTCGACACGAGCACGATGCGCGCCGTGCTTGCGAGCGGGCTCACTACGGTCGCGAGCTTCGGCAACCTCGCGTTCTCGTCGCACGTCGGCACGTCGAGCATGGGCGTCTTACTGGCGCTCGGCTTGGCGGCGAGCATGTCGGCGACATTGATCGTCCTGCCCGCGTGGCTTGCGCTGCGCTCGCGGCGCAGGCCGCGTGCGGCATGAGAGCGCTCGTCACGGGAGCGAACGGCTTCCTGGGCTCGGCGGTCGTGCGCGCCTTGCTCGCGGACGGCACCGCCGTGCGCGCGCTCGTGCGCCGGCGCAGCGACCGCCGCAACCTCTTGGGACTAGACGTCGAGGTCGTCGAAGGCGACCTGACCGACCGCGACTCGCTGCGCAAGGCTGCGCGCGGCTGCGACGCCGTGTTTCAGGTCGCCGCCGACTACCGGCTCTGGGTAGCCGATTCCGCGCCGATGTATCGCGCGAACGTCGACGGCTCCGTGAACGTTCTCGAGGCCGCGGCCGAGGCGGGCGCGGCGCGGCTCGTCTACACGTCGAGCGTCGCCGTGCTCGGCATCAATAAGGATGGAACGCCGGCCGACGAGACGACACCCGTAACTCTCGAGGACATGGTCGGCCACTACAAGCGCTCGAAGTTTCTGGCGGAGCAGGCCGTGCGCAAACGCGCCGCGGAGCTTGGGTTTCCGGCCGTAACCGTGAATCCCTCGACGCCGATCGGGCCGCGCGACGTCAAGCCGACGCCGACGGGGCGAATCTTGCTCGACGCGGCCGCGGGGCGAATGCCGGCATTCGTCGACACAGGATTGAATCTCGTCCACGTCGACGACGTCGCGGCCGGGCATCTCGCGGCGCTGAAGCGCGGTGCGCCGGGCGAGCGCTACATCTTGGGCGGCGACGACTACACGCTCGAGCAGATCTTGCGGCTCGTCGCAGAGCACGTCGGCCGCCGACCGAGTACGATTCGCCTGCCGCATTGGTCGGTGTATCCGCTCGCCGTGGCGGCCGAAGGCATCGCACGCGTCACGAAGCGCGAGCCGCGCGTGACGCTCGACGGCGTGCGGATGTCGACGAAGCACATGTACTTTTCGAGCCGTAAGGCGCAACGGGAGCTCGACTATCGGTGGCGCGATCCGCGTCTCGCGATTGCGGCGGCCGTCGATTGGTTCAAGGCGAATGGCTACTTCTAGCAACAAAGCGCGCACGGCGCGCGCGCGGGCCGGCGCGAACTTCGCGCTCGTCAAGTATTGGGGCAAGGCGGATGCGCGGCTCAATGTCCCGGCCGTCGGCTCGATCTCGATCACGCTCGACGCGCTGTACACGGAGACCGAGGTTGCGCTCGAGCCCACGCTTTCGCGCGACGAGCTCGTGCTCGACGGCAAGCGGCGCGACGAAGACGTCGAAAAAATCTCTGCGTGCGTGGATCTCCTGCGGCGCAAAGCCGGCGTCGGCGCACGCGTGCGCGTCACGAGCCGCAACAACTTTCCGACGGGCGCCGGGCTTGCATCGTCGGCGTCTGGGTATGCCGCGCTCGTGCGCGCGGCGGAAGCCGCGTTCGGCCTCGCGCTGACGCCGCGCGAGCGAAGCATCGTTGCGCGGCAAGGATCGGGTTCCGCGGCTCGCTCGATCTTCGGCGGCTTCGTCGAGATGCATGCGGGCTCGTCGCCGGACGGCACGGACAGCTTTGCAGAGCCGCTGCTCGCCGGCGAGGAATGGCCACTCGAGGTCGTCATCGCGGTCACGGCGACGGGCGAGAAGGAGATCGGCTCGCGGAGCGGCATGACGCGTTCGGCGAGCTCGTCGCCGTATTACGCGGCGTGGGTCGCGGGCCAGCCGCCCGATCTCGCCGCGGCGCGCGCCGCGATCGCAGCGCGCGATTTCGCGGCACTCGGCGACGTCGCCGAGCACAACTGCCTCAAGATGCACGCCGCGGCGCTCGCGGCCCGGCCTCCGCTCGTCTACTGGAACGGCGCGACGGTCGAGTGCCTACACGCCGTTCGCGCGCTGCGCGCGGGCGGCGTGCCCGTGTTCTTCACGATCGACGCCGGCCCGCAGCTCAAAGCCGTGTGCGCTCCGGGTGCGCGCGACACCGTCGAACGCGCGCTGCGCGACGTGCCCGGCGTGCGGAGCACGCTAACGAGCGCGCTCGGTCCCGGCGCGGAGCTCGCCTGAGTGCGCGTAGCGCGCGCACCCGGCAAGCTCGTCGCGCTCGGCGAGTACGCGGTGCTCGACGGTGCGCCGGCCGTCGTGCTGGCGCTCGATCGCTACGCCGCGGCCGCCATCGAGCCGAGCGGTGACGGCACCTGCCGGTTGACGATGCGCACCGCCCACACGGTAGAGCGGCGATTCGCTTCCGGCGAAACGAGCGGTGAGGCGCTCGTCGATCTGGTCACGGCGGCCGCGCCGAACCTCGCGTGGAGCGCCACGCTCGATTCGCACGCGTTCTTCGCGGACGGCGAGAAACTCGGTTTGGGCTCGAGCGCGGCCGTGCTGACGGCCTGGGCCGGCGCGTTCGCGGCGTTCGCGGAGGACCAAGGCGCCGCCGTCGGCGCGCCCGGCGTCGAGGACCTGATCGCGATGCACCGGCGGCTCCAAGGCGGCAAGGGCAGCGGCCTCGACGTGGCCGCGTCGTACACGGGCGGGGCGATCAAGTACCGCCTCGCGGGTCCCCTTCTGCCCCAAATTGGTTCAGTCCGCCTGCCGAACAGTGTAGGATTCGCGGGTATTTTTGCCGGCCGGTCTGCTTCCACGCCCGCCTTGGTTGCGCACTACCGGGCTTGGCGCCGGGACCGGCCGAGGGAAGCGGCGGCGCTCGTGCGCCGCCTGACGGCGCAGGCGGAAGCGGGCTGCGCGGCGCTCGAAGGGGACGACGCTGCGGGCTGGGTCGAGGCGTTCGCTGCTTACGGGCAGGGCTTGCAGGAGCTTGGGGAAGCGATCGGGGCTCCGATCGTCACGGCAGAGCACCGTGAGATCGGCGTCGAAGCTTCTCGGCACGGCGTCGCGTACAAGGTGAGCGGCGCCGGCGGCGGCGACCTAGGGATCGCGTGCGCCGCGGACGCCGAGAGGCTCGAGGCATTCAGGCTGTCGATTTCGGATCGGGGTTTTCGAGTGATCAACGTCTCGCTGGCCGAGCGCGGCCTTTGGGTGGGCAAGACGGCACGGGGTGGCAGCGATGAGCGGCGACTCTAGGCGCATTCCCGAGTTCTACAAGCTTTCCGTCGAGGAGCGCGTGCGCGCCGTGCACGAGCGCGGGCTCATCGACACGGCCGACTTCCGCGCGCTCGCGACGGGCCAGCACACGCTCGATCTCGATTCCGCCGACAAGATGATCGAGAACGTCGTCGGCGTCATGGGCATGCCGCTCGGGCTCGGCATGAACTTGGTCGTCAACGACCGGCAATACGTCGTGCCGATGGTCGTCGAGGAGCCGTCCGTCGTCGCCGCGCTCGGCTCGGCGTGCAAGCTGATCCGCGCATGCGGCGGGTTCCAGGCCGAAGCGACGGATCCGATCCTGATCGGGCAAATCCAGATCGTGAACTTGCCCGACATGGCGAAAGCGAAGCAGGCCTTGAGGCGCAGCAAGCGCGACATCATCAATCTCGCCAACAGCCTGCACCCGAACATGGTCGCGCGCGGCGGCGGCGCGCGCGACATCGAGCTCTTCGTCCATCCTCTGCCGTCGAGCGCGAAACAGATGCTCGTCGTGCACCTGCTCGTCGATACGCGCGATGCGATGGGCGCGAACCTGGTCAACGGCATGTGCGAGGGCGTGGCGCCGCTCATCGAGTCGATCACGGGCGGCGAGGTCTTCTTGCGCATCCTCTCGAACTTGACCGATCGCTCGATCGTGCGCGCGCAATGCAAGATTCCTGTCGAGCAGCTCGCGGGCAGGGGCTATACGGGTGTGCAGGCGCGCGACGGCATCATCGTCGCCGCGGAGTTCGCGGCCGTCGATCCATATCGTGCCGCGACGCACAACAAGGGTATCATGAACGGCATCGATCCCGTCGCGATTGCGACGGGCAACGACTGGCGCGCGATCGAAGCCGGCGCGCATGCGTACGCCGCGCGCGGCGGCCGCTACTCGTCGCTGACGAGTTGGTGGGCCGACGAGGAGGGCAATCTGCGCGGCCGGATCGAGCTGCCGATCAAGGTCGGCATCGTCGGCGCGCCGATCGAGTCGAACCCCACCGTGGCGCTGAACTTGCGCCTGCTCGGCGTGAAGTCGGCCACGGAGCTCGCCCAAGTCATGGGCGCCGTCGGTCTCGCGCAGAATTTTGCCGCCATTCGCGCGCTCGCTACCGAAGGCATTCAAAAAGGACACATGACGCTGCACGCGCGCAGCGTCGTCACGGCGGCCGGCGCCCCGAAGGAGATTTTCGACGAGGTGCTCGAGCGGTTGATCCAGAGCGGCGTGATCAAGGTATGGAAGGCGCAGGAGCTCGTCGCCGAGGTGCAGGAGGAACGGCAGCAACGTGCCGTGAAGGGGCCGAAGCGCAAACGCGCCAAGGAAGCCGCGATGGGCGTCGGCTATGGCAAGGTGATCCTGCTCGGCGAGCATGCCGTCGTGTACGGCCGGCACGCGATCGCTTCGCCGATTCCGCTCACGATCAAGGCGCTCGTCGAGGACTGCGACGAAGGCATTCACCTCTTGATTCCGCGCTGGGGCGTCGAATATCGGCTCGCGAGCAATCCGAACGAGCGCCGCTCGTTCGAGCGGCCCGCGGGCGTCGTGCTCGACGAGCTCGGCTTGAGCAAGCGCGCGATGCGCATCGAAGTGTTCCCCGAGGTGCCGCGCAGCATGGGCCTCGGCGGCTCGGCGGCCATGGCCGTGGCCATCGTCCGCGCGCTCGACAAGCATTTCCGCTTGGGGCTCAAGGACGCCGAGGTCAATCGGCTCGCGTTCGAGTCGGAAAAGATGGCGCACGGCAGCCCGAGCGGCCTCGACAACACGCTCGCGTGCTACGGCAAGGCGCTCGTCTTCCGCGCCGGCGATCCGCCGCTAGCCGAGCCGCTGAACATCCGCGAGCCGATCCCAGCCGTCATCGGGCTGACGGGCTTCGAAGGGCTCACGGCCCAGACCGTCGGCCGCGTCCGCGAGGCCTGGCAGCAGGACAATAAGTTATATGAGCGGATTTTCGACCAGATCGACGCCCTGACACTGCGCGGCATTCAAGCCATACAAGACAATGACTTGCCAACGCTCGGCCAGCTCATGAATATATGCCAAGGCATGCTGAATGCTTTGCAGGTTTCGACGCCGGAGCTCGAGAAAGTGTGCGCCATCGCGCGCGAGAACGGAGCTCTCGGCGCGAAACTGACGGGCGGTGGCGGCGGCGGATCGATCATTGCGATCTGCGACGGCGACCCCGAGCCCGTCGTGAGCGCAATTCGGGCGGCTGGCTTCCAGGCGCTGCCCGTGTACCTCGGAGCGGAATTGAATGGCGCGTGAAGAGATCGTCTCGGACGCGAGCGAGCAGCTGATTCTCGTCGACGAGCAGGATCGCGAGATCGGCTTCAAGGCGAAGACCGACTGCCACACCGGCAGAGGCGTCTTGCATCGCGCGTTCTCCATTTTCGTGTTCAATAGCGCGAACGAGCTGCTGCTGCAGCAGCGCAGCGCCGCCAAAATGTTGTGGCCCGGCTTCTGGTCGAACACCTGCTGCTCGCATCCGCGCCGCGGCGAGTCGATGGCGACGGCCGTCACGCGGCGGCTCGAGCAGGAGCTCGGCTTCGCGTGCCCGCTCGAGTATCTCTACAAATTCAAATACCACGCGCAGTTCGGCGCCGTGGGCGCCGAGCACGAGCTGTGCTCGGTGTACTTTGGCCGGTATGATGGCCCGGTCGACGTCAACGTCAACGAGATCGCCGCCTGGCGGTTCGTCGGCGTCGATGCGCTCGAGCAAGAGCTCAGGGTGGCCCCCGACACGTTCACGCCCTGGTTCAAGATGGAATGGGTGCACATCAGGGCGAACTACCTCGACGGAATGTTGGCCGGCACCGGCACGGACGGCTAGTCGAAAAGAACACGGAGTCTTTGCATGGGTATCCCGGCTGTACAGACGTATCGCATCGCCCGCTACATCCTCGAGCAGAAGCTGAAAGGGGTTAAGCGCTATCCGCTCGTGCTGATGCTCGAGCCGCTGTTTCAGTGCAATCTCGCCTGCTCCGGCTGCGGCAAAATCGACTATCCCGACGAGATCTTGCGCAAGCGGATGTCCGTCGAGGACGCGCTCCACGCCGTCGACGAGTGCGGCGCGCCGGTCGTCTCGATCCCGGGTGGCGAGCCGCTGATCCACAAGGAGATGCCGAAGATCGTCGAAGGCATCATCGCGCGCAAGAAGTTCGTCTATCTTTGCACGAATGCGCTGCTGCTCGAGCAGAAGATCGATCAATACCAGCCGTCGCCGTACCTGACGTTCTCGATTCACTTGGACGGCAACCGCGAGCGGCACGACGCGTCCGTGTGCCGCGAAGGCACGTTCGACAAGGCCGTCGCCGCGATCAAGCTCGCGCGCTCGAAGGGCTTCCGCGTTACGGCGAACTGCACGCTGTACGCGGGCGAGGATCCCGAGGACGTCGCGAATTTCTTCGATTTCTGCATGACGCTCGGCGTCGAGGGCGTCATGATGTCGCCGGGCTACAGCTACCAGCACGCGCCGCGCCAAGACGTGTTCCTGGGGAGGCGCAAGTCGAAGGAGCTGTTCCGCGAGATCTTCCGCATCGGCAAGAAGCGCGGCAGCAAGTGGCACTTCAATCAGTCGAGCCTCTTCATCGACTTCTTGGCCGGCAATCAGAGCTATCAATGCACGCCGTGGGCGAATCCCACGTACAACGTTTTCGGTTGGCAGAAGCCGTGTTACTTGCTCGTCGACGAGGGTTACGCCAAGAGCTTCAAGGAGCTCATGGAAACCACGGAGTGGGACAAGTACGGCGTCGGCCGCAACCCGAAATGCGACAACTGCATGGCGCACTGCGGCTACGAAGGCACGGCCGTCGAGCACACGATCTCGAGCCCGTTGACGGCGCTCAACGTGTTCCTGTTCGGCCCGCGCCTCGAGGGGGAGATGGCGCCCGAGCTGCCCGTGCTGCACGGCGGCGCCCCCGGCATCGCGATCCCCGTCGATCGGATCGGGCGCATCGACCGCAAGTCATAGCCGCGGCCCGCATCGCATGACGTTCCTGCTCGCCGGCAGCGCGTTCGCGCTGCTGGCTTGGGCTTGCGTGCTGCTCGCGCCGCAGGCGCCGCATCGAGTGCGCGAGCGGCTCGAGCCGGACGGCGACGATACGACCGCCGACCTCACGACCGTGACGGTGCTGATCCCCGCCCGCGACGAAGCCGACGTCATCGGCCGCTCCGTTGCGGCGCTCGCGGCGCAGGGCAGCGGGCTCGATGTCGTCGTCGTCGACGACCAGTCGAGCGACGACACGCGCGGCGCGGCGTTGCGCGCAGCGGGCCAGTATCTCGCTCTGCGCGTCGTCGAGGGCCGGCCGTTGCCCGACGGGTGGGCCGGCAAGCTGTGGGCGCTCGAGCAAGGGCGCGCAGTCGTCGAACGTCCGTATGTCTTGCTGCTCGATGCGGACATCGAGCTTGCGCCGGGGGTCGTGCCGGCGCTGCTCGCGAAGATGCACGCGCTCGATGCAACGCTCGTCTCGGTGATGGCCGAGCTCCATTGCACGACGTTCTGGGAGCGGCTGCTGTCGCCGGCGTTCGTGTTCTTCTTCAAGCTGCTCTATCCGTTCGCGGCGAGCAACGACGCCACGAAGCGCACGGCAGCCGCGGCCGGCGGCTGCATGCTCGTGCGCGCCGATGCGCTGAATGCGATCGGCGGGTTCGCGGCGATCCGCGGCGCATTGATCGACGATTGCGCGCTGGCCGCCGCGCTCAAGCGTCATCGGCCGCCGATCTGGCTCGGCATGAGCCGCTCCGTGCGGAGCCTCCGCGTGTACGGCGAGCTCGGGGATTTCTGGAGCATGGTGAGCCGCAGCGCGTTCACGCAGCTCCGCTATTCGATCGCCTGGCTGCTCGTGGCGACGGTGCTGATGGTGCTGACGTTGCTCGTGCCCCTGGCCGCGCTCGCCGTCGGCGCAGCCGCGCGCGAGGCGGAAGTGGCCGCGGCGGGCGGCGCGGCGTGGCTCGCAATGGCGGCGGCTTACGGGCCCGTCGTCTCGTTCTATCGGCTCCCCGCGGTTTGGGCGGCGACGTTGCCGGCGGCCGCGGCGTTGTTCCTCGCGATGACCTGCGACTCGGCCCTCCGCTACTGGCGCGGCACGCGAGCGACTTGGAAGGCTCGGGCCTACGGCCGCCTGACGGATGCAGAGCGCCGCTGAAGCGCGGGGCTCGCCGCGCTTGAACGGCCGATGGCGCTCTTGTAACTTCGAGCGAAGTCCGTCCGATCACGAAGGGCTGTCGCGATGTGGGGGGCCTCGACTCGCACGCCTACGGTGCCGACAAGCCGTGCGCCGGCTTTGTGCGCGGCGTGCGTCGCCCTGGCTTTGTGCGCGGCGTGCGTCGCCCTGGCGCAGCTCACCGGCTCGTTCGCCCTCGCGCAGGCGCCGCCGGCCGCGGCTCCCGAAGCGCCGATCTCGAGCGCCGAATGGACGGCGCTGACCGAGCCGCTGCTCGAGCGCATCGGCGAGGAGGAAGCGCGCAACGGGCTTTTCTCCAGGGATTTGATCGAACCGCTGACGGCGCTCGGCCGCGTGTATCAGGAGCTCGGCGAGCACGATCTGGCCGTCGCCGTTCTCGACCGCGCGTTCTACCTGTGGCGCTTCAACGAGGGCCTGCACAACCTCGATCAAGTGCCGCTCGTGCGGCGGCTCGTGGAGAGCGAGCGCGCCGTCGGCCGCTTCGGCGAGGTCGCCGCGCTCGAGGAGCGGCTGATCGAGCTCGCGCGGCGCAACCGCAACGATCCTCGCAGCGCGCCGATCTTCCGCGAGGCGGCCGAGCGCGAGCTCGACTACTACGAGCGCTACTTGAACGGCGAGCTGCCGTTCACGATCGCCGTCAACGACTCGGGCGGCCCCGCCCGAACGGCGGCGTTCAGCGTCTGGCGCGCGCGCCGGTACTACAACGAGGCCATCGCGGCGCTCGCCGGCGGCGGCGAGCCCGCGTACGCCGAGCTCGCGGCCCTCGAGGAGGGGCTCACGCGCACCTACTATCTCGAGGCGCGGAATTGGCAGCCCACGTCGCTCGATCCCAATGACTGGGCGACGGTTCGGCGAGCGAGTCTCTACGGGCTCGGGCGCTCGAGCTACCAACGCAGGGTCGGCTACGCCGCTGCGAGCGCGCCGACCGTGTACGAGGCGGCGCGGGCCCTCGTCGAGCTCGCCGATTGGTCGATCCTGTTCTCGCGCAACGGCACCGGCGTAAAAGGCTACGCGCAAGCGCACGCGCTGCTCGTCGAGGCAGGCGCGCCCGACGCCGCCATCGAGGCGCTGTTTCCGGCGGACGTGCCGGTGTTCCTGCCGGCGTTCGTGGCGAGTCCGCTCGATGCGCAGGTCAGGGCGCCGTCGCCGGGGCATGTCGACTTCGATTTCGAGATCGGCAGGTACGGGCAGCCGCGCAAAATTCGCATCGTCGACGTGTCCGGGGCCGACGCGGCCGCGAGGGCCAAGGCCGTCGTCGGCACGATCGGCCGCAGCCGTTTCCGCCCGAGCCCGTTCGCCGAAACCGCGCGCGCCACGACGTACCGCTTGCGCTACTCGCTCGCCGACGGCCGCCTGTCACCGCGCTCCTGACCACCTCGAGCCCGACTGAGTTTCGCGCCGTCGCGTGCGCACCCCGAATGTCACCGGGCCGTAACCGCGTCAATACCGACTTTGTCACCCGGCGGCTCGTACCATTCGTCCTCCAGGGGTCGGGGGCTTCCGCAAGTCCATGTCCATCGTTCTCGAGCAAGTTTCGAAGGATTTCAGCGGCGCGCCCGCCGTCAACGACGTCAGCGCCCAGATCGAGGACGGCGAGCTGTTCGTGCTGCTCGGGCCCTCGGGCAGCGGCAAGAGCACACTGCTGCGCGCGATCGCCGGGCTCACGTCGATCGACCACGGCCGCATCGTGCTGCACGGGCGCGACGTCACGAACGTCGGCGCGCGGCAGCGCGAGGTCGGGTTCGTGTTCCAGAACTACGCTTTGTTCAAGCATATGACGGTGGCCGACAACATCGAGTTTGCTTTGCGGGCTCGGCGCGTGCGCCGCGCCGACCGCCGCCGCCGGCGCGCCGAGCTGCTCAGGCTCGTGGCGCTCGAAGGCTACGACAACCGGCTGCCGAGCGAGCTGTCGGGCGGGCAACAGCAGCGCGTCGCCCTCGCGCGCGCGTTGGCCCACGAGCCGCGCGTGCTGCTGCTCGACGAGCCGTTCGGCGCGCTCGACGCGAAGATCCGCGAGGAATTGCGGCGCGGCATCCGCGAGATCCAGCGCGCCGTCGGCATCACGACGATGCTCGTGACGCACGACCAGGACGAAGCCTTCAGCATGGCCGACCGGATCGGCGTCATGGATCGCGGCCGCCTGCAGGAAGTCGGCGAGCCGCGCTCGCTGTATCAGCGGCCCGGCACGCGGTTCGTGGCCACGTTCTTGGGCGGCGCGAACTTGCTGCTCGGCCCGTACGGTTACCGCGACGTGCGCCTCGGCGAGTCGTACTTCGAGGTGGACCGATGGTCGGACGCCCTGCGCAGCGGCGACGAGGCCGCCGTCGTCGTGCGGCCCGAGGACGTCGTGCTCGCGCCCATGCGCGACTTGCTGAGCGTGCCCGTCGTCGGCACCGGCAAGATCGTCGACCTGAAGTTCATAGGGTCGAACGAGCGGCTGCGGCTCGAGATGAACGCGACGGAGACGCTCGCGAGCGCGCAGAGGCCCGGAGCTGCGATGTTCACGATCGAAGCCGTGCGCACGGCGAGCGACGTGGATTCGATGCCGCTGTCGGTGGGCCAAAAGGTCTACGTCGGCTTCAAGCACATGCACGCGCTGCCGACGCCGATCAGCAGCTTGCGCCTCGTCGGGGGCGGCGGCCGAACGGCCGACAGCATCGCGCGGATGCCGTTGGTGCAGGAGCTCGCCGAGCGCATGCACATCGAGCCGCTCTATTACGACGACGTCGACGCGCTGCCGCAGCACGTGCGCGGGCTGCCGATCGTCGCTGCGGGTGCCGACGCGAACGTCGCCCCGGCCCTCGATCTGCTCGAGCGCGGAGCGCGGCAGGTGCTGCTGCTGGCAACGCCGGAGCCGCGCGTCGAGCGCATGCTGATCTACGTGGAGGCGTCGTCCTTCGGACGCGACTGCGTGCTCGCGGCCGCGGCGAGCCTCGCGCGCCATCTGACGATCGACGTCGGCATGCTTGTGCGCGATACCGAGGATGACGGCGCCGGCAGCTACCGTGACCTGCTCGATCTGCGCAACCTTTCGTTGAACCAGCACGGGCTCGATTTGCGCACGGAGACGTTCCGCGGCAGTCTGGCCCAAGCCGTTCGCGAGCGCCTCGTGACGTCGGACGAGCCGACGTTGCTCGTGATCGGATTGAGCGCGCCCGAGCGGTGCAGCGACCTCGTCGACGACCTGCAACGGCTGCTCCGCGAGCAACCGCCCGCCGCCGTGCTGTTCGTCAGTGGACGGGATCGAACCCAAACCGAGTCGCAGTCGCAGGCTGCGGCGTTCTCTCTCTGAAGGTCGCGGCGTGATTCGAACGCGGTTCTTGGCATTCGCCGCGGCGTTCGCGCTCGCGGCGTGCGGCGGGCAAGACGAAGCCGGCGAGCTGCGGCTGCTCAACGTGTCGTACGATCCGACGAGAGAGCTCTACCGCGAGCTCAACGAGCGGTTCGTCGCGAAGTGGCTCGCAGACACGGGCCAGACCGTAACCGTGCAAATGTCGCACGGCGGCTCCGGCAGCCAGGCGCGCGCCGTCATCGACGGCCTCAACGCGGACATCGTCACGCTCGCGCTCGCGTGGGACATCGACAACATCCAGCGCATCAGCCGGCGCCTGCCGGCCTCGTGGCAAGAGCGGCTGCCGAACAACAGCTCGCCGTATACGTCTACGATCGTGTTCCTCGTCCGCGAAGGCAATCCGAAGAACGTTCGGGATTGGCCCGACTTGCTCGGCGAGGACCTCGAAATCGTCACGCCGAACCCGAAGACGTCGGGCGGCGCTCGGTGGAACTACCTCGCTGCGTGGGGTTTTGCCCTCGAGCGCGCCTTGGGCGATCTCGACCGGCTCGCGTCGGCGACGCCGGACGAGCTCGCGGCCGCACAGGCCGAAGCCGAAGCGTTCGTAGGCGAGCTGTACCGGCGTGTTCCCGTGCAGGATACGGGTGCGCGGGCCGCGACGAACACGTTCGTGCAGCGCGGCATCGGCGACGTGCTGCTCGCGTGGGAGAACGAGGCGTTGCTCGCGCAGAACGAGATGGGCGACGACGCGTTCGACATCGTCCGGCCGTCCGTCAGTGTCTTGGCCGAGCCGCCCGTCGCGCTCATCGACTCCGTCGTCGACCGCAAGGGCACGCGCGCCGTTGCGGAAGCGTATCTCGATTATCTCTACGCGCCCGAGGGGCAGGACATCGCCGCGCGTAATTTCTTCCGGCCGTTCGACCCCGCCGTCGCCGAGCGCTACGCCGAGCAGTTCCCGCCGCTACGTCTGTTCACGGTCGATGCGGTATTCGGCGGCTGGGAGCGCGTGCAGGCCGAGCACTTCGCGGACGGCGGCATCTACGATCGCCTGTTCCAGGGCGCGGCGGGGGCGCCGCGGCGATGAGCGCCGGGCGGCGTACGGCGAGGGCTTGAAGATGGCCGCCGCGAGAGGGTGGGTCAGCCCCAGCGTGCTGCCGGGCTTCGGTTTGACGCTCGGCTTCGCGGGCCTGTTCTTGAGCTTCATCGTGCTGATTCCGCTCGCGGCGCTGATCATTCGCGCCGGCAGCTTGCCGCTCGACGAGTTTTGGCGAATCGCGACGGAGCCGCGCGCGCTCGCGTCGTATCGGCTCACGTTCGGGGCGTCGTTGCTCGCCGCGGGCGTCAACGCCGTGTTCGGTTTCATCGTGGCCTGGACGCTCGTGCGCTACGAGTTTCCGGGGCGCCGCATCGTCGACGCCATCATCGACCTGCCGTTCGCGCTGCCGACGGCGGTGTCCGGCATCGCGCTCGCGACCGTGTTCGCGCCGACGGGCTTCCTCGGCGCGCAGCTCGAGCGGCTCGGCGTGCAGGTGGCCTTCACGTGGGTCGGCGTCGTGATCGCTCTGACCTTGATCGGCTTGCCGTTCGTCGTGCGGTCGGTGCAGCCCGCGCTCGAGGAGGTCGACGTGAGCCTCGAGGAGGCGGCGGAATCGCTCGGCGCGAGCCGCTGGATGGTGTTCCGGCGCGTGATCCTTCCGACGGTTTTGCCGGCGCTCGCGACGGGCTTCACGTTGGCGCTCGCGCGCGCGATCGGCGAGTACGGCTCCGTGATCTTCATTGCCGGCAACTTGCCGATGCGCACCGAGATCACGCCCCTTCTGATCGTCATCAAGCTCGAGCAATACGACTATCTCGGCGCGGCGGCGCTCGGCCTCGTGATGCTCTGCGTGTCGTTCGTCATGCTGCTCTCGATCAACGCGATCAACGGCTGGCGCATGCGCCGCATGGCGGGGAGGCGCTGATGGCGGCGGCAGGACACGCCGTTCGCAAGCAGGAAAGCGCGCTCGTTCGCGCGCTCTTGATCGGCGTGTCGGTGGTTTTCCTCGGCGCGATCTTGATCGTGCCGGTTCTGTCGGTGCTCGGCTACGCGTTTTCGGAGGGATTCGACGTCTACCTCCGCGCCCTGCGGGCACCCGATACGATCGCCGCGATCCGGCTGACGCTGACGACGGCCGCGATCGTCGTGCCGCTCAACACGATCTTCGGCGTCGCCGCGGCCTGGGCCATCGCGAAGTTCGATTTCCGCGGCAAGCAGGTGCTGATCACGCTGATCGACCTGCCGTTCTCGGTATCGCCCGTCATCGCGGGCCTCGTGTTCGTGCTCTTGTTCGGCGCGCAGGGCTGGTTCGGGCCGCTGCTCCGCGATTGGGGCATCCAGGTCGTGTTCGCGCTCCCCGGCATCGTGCTCGCGACGATGCTCGTGACGTTCCCGTACGTCGCACGCGAGCTGATCCCGATCATGCAGCTGCAAGGAAAAGAGGCCGAAGAGGCGGCCGTCAGCTTGGGCGCCGGCGGCTGGATGACGTTCTTCCGCGTCACGCTGCCGAGCATCCGCTGGGGCCTGCTCTACGGCGTCATCCTCTGCAACGCGCGGGCGATGGGCGAGTTCGGCGCCGTTGCCGTCGTTTCGGGGCACATTCGCGGCCTCACGACGACGATGCCGCTGCAGGCGCAGGTGCTCTATGACGAGTATGATCTCGTCGGAGCGTTTGCGGTCGCTTCGTTATTGATGCTGCTCGGCTTGCTCACCCTTCTCGTCAAAACCATCGTGGAGGCGCTAGGCGCACGGCGCCGTCGCGCATGACGGCTTTGCAGCGCCTGAAGAAGGTCTACGAGCCGGTCGCGGCCGTAGTGCAGCGGCGTGCACGGGTGCATGCGCCGGGTCTGGCCGGCCGGCTCGCGCTCGCGACGGGCCTCCTCGTCGCGTTGGCGGTCGGTGCGATGTCGATGTTCGCGATCGGCGCACTGCGCCGGCTCGCCGACGCGGAGGGCCTCACGCGCGTCGAGCTCGCCGTCTCCTCGGCGCGTGAAGGCATGCGCCAGAGCACGGAGGACCTGCTCACCGCCGCGCGCATCCTGGGCGAGCGGCCCGCGCTGCAACGGCTCCTGCGCGGCCCCGTGCCCGAGACGCTCCAGCCGTTTCTCGCGCGCTACTGCGAGAGCGTGGCGCTCGATGCGTGCGCGCTCGTGCGCGGCGACGAGCTCATCGCGACCACACCGGGGCAAATCGAGTGGGATCTCGTGCTCGCGGCCGCCGACGAGCAGGGCGAGCGATTTCTGATCACGGGCGCGGCGCCGAAAGTCGCGTTGTCGGGCGCGCAGGCCGGTGTCGCCGAGCACGAAGGGATCACCGTCATCGTGCTGCGCAATCTCGACGAGCGTCTCGCGGCGCGCCTCACGGAGCGAACCGGCGTCCCCGTGGCGATCGTCGACTATGCGTCGTTCCAGCCGGGTGAAGGGCCCCTCGCGATATTGAACACCGATGCCCTGTCGCGCGGCGGCACCGTCGCGGAATATGTCGAGGCCATCGACTCGTATGCGGCGAGCTTACCCGTAGCGTCCGCGAGCGGCGAGACGATTGCGCTGCTCGAAGCCCGTCTGCCGGTGTCGGAAGTCATGTCGATGGCGAGCGACATGCGGCGCAACATCTTGATCGTTGCGGCCTTGATCGGCGCGCTCGCGATCGGGGCGAGCATCTACATCGGCCGCTACTGGATCAGCGCCGTCGAGCGCTTGACCGACGCGGCAGAACGGCTCGGCTCCGGCGACCTGGCCGCGTCGATTCCGATCGGCGGCGGCAAGGAGCTCTCGATGCTCGGCAACACGATGGAGCGCATGCGTCGCAACCTCGTCGATCTCACGGCGGATCTCCGCCGCAGCGAGCTCGAAGCGAAGGCCGTGCTCGGCGGCATCGTAGAGGGCGTCTACTCGGTCGACGAGGAGCGGCGTATCCGCTTCTTGAATCCGCAGGCAGAGCGGTTGCTCAAGGTGTCGGCCGCGGAGGCCGTCGGCCGATTCTGCGGCGACGTGCTGAAGCCCGCGCTCGATGCGCACGGCAGACGGCCGTGCGAGCATTCGTGCCCGATCGTCGAAGCCCGCCGCGGCGGCCCCGGCCGCGCGCTCGAGCACGTCGCGCCGCGCCCCGACAGCCCGCGCCGCGTCGTCATCGCGAGCGCGCCGCCGGCCGCCGACGGCATGCAAGTGCAAGTGCTGCGCGACGAGACGGAGCTCGAAGGGGCGCGGCGCACGCGCGATACGGTGCTCGCGAACATCTCGCACGAGTTCCGAACGCCGCTCGCCGCGCAGCTTGCGTCGATCGAGCTCTTGCAGGACGGTATCGGCGCGATGAGCCTCGACGAGCAGCGCGAGCTCGTCTCGTCGCTGCACCGCGGCACGCAGCGGCTCGCCTGGCTCATCGACAATCTGCTCGAGAGCGTTCGCATCGAGTCCGGCCAGCTCGCAATCCGCCATCAGGACGTCGCGATCGAGGACGTCATCGTCGCGGCACGCGAGCTCGTCGAGCCGCTGATCGCGCAGCGCGGCCAGCGCATAGAGGTAGATGCGGGCGAGGCGATTCCCGTGGTGCGCGGCGATCAGCAGCGATTGACGCAGGTGCTCGTGAATCTCTTGGCCAACGCGAACAAATACGCGCCGCCGGAGAGCACGATCCGCATCGGCGCGCACGGCACCGAGACGGGCGGCCTCACGTTCTTCGTCGAGGACGAGGGCATTTCGTCGCCGAGTATCGACGATGCGCGGCTGTTCGAGCCGTTCCGCCGCGGCACCGGCGAGGCCGACCGCGACGAGAGCGGCATCGGGCTCGGGCTTTACATCGTGCGGTCGATCGTCGAGCGGCATGGCGGCTCCGTGCGGCTCGAGCGCACCGCTGCCGGACGTACACGGGCGACCGTCGAGCTGCCGCAGGAGGCGCCGGCGTGAAGATTCTGCTCGTCGACGACGACGCGGACTTGCTGGCCGTTACCGGATTCGCGCTGCAACAGGCGGGGTTCCTCGTCGTGAAAGCGGCGGACGGCGTCGCGGCGCTCGAAGCCTTCGAGCGCGAGCAGCCGCACCTCGCGATTCTCGACATCAACATGCCGCGCATGAACGGCTTCGAGCTCGCGCAGAAGCTGCGCGAGCGCAGCCGGGTCCCCGTGCTCATGCTGACGGCGCGCAGCGAGGAGGCCGACGTCGTGCGCGCGCTCGCGCTCGGCGCCGACGATTACCTGAGCAAGCCGTTCAGCCCGAAGATCCTGATCGCGCGCGTCAAGGCGCTGCTCCGGCGCGCCGGTGCCGAGGCGAGCGACGCCGTCGAAGTCGGATCGTTGTCGATCGACGTGCCGGGGCTCATGCTCGTGGGTCTTCCACGCGGGCCCGTGCGGCTCACGCCGCTCGAAGCCCGGTTCCTGCAGCTATTGTTCGCCCACGCGGGCCGAACGGTTTCGACGGACCGCCTGCTGATTCACGTCTGGGGCAACCGCGCGGGCGGTAATCGCCAGCTCTTGAAGCAGCTCGTTCACCGGCTGCGGCAAAAAGTCGAGGACGACCCGGCCGAACCGAAGCTCGTGCGCAACGTGCCGAACGCCGGATACTTGTTGGATCCGGCCGCCGCACCGGCGAAATCGAGCGACACACCCGCTTGATCCCCGTCCGCGATCCGGAATTTCGGCGCGGCTTCATCGAGATGATGGCGCCGTCGCTCGGCATGGCCGCGTGGGCGCTCGTGACGGGCGTTGCGATGGTCAAGAGCGGCTTGTCGCTGCCGCTCGCGACGCTGATGACGATGCTCGTCTATGCCGGCAGTGCGCAGCTCGCCGCGTTGCCGCTGCTCGTCGCCGGCGCGCCGCTCGCCGTGATTTGGGCGGCGGCGTTCTGCGTCAATCTGCGCTTCGTCATCTACAGCGCGCATTGGCACAACTACTTGGGCCATCTGCCGCGCTGGCAGCGCATGATGCTCGGCTACCTCGCCGTCGATTTGAACTACGTCTTCTTCGCGCGGCGGTTTCCGGACTTGCGGCCGGCGCCCGAGCAGTTGCCTTACCTCTGGGGCGGCATCGCCTGGAACTGGATGAGCTGGCAAGGTGCGTCGCTGCTCGGCATCTTCATCGCGGATCGCGTGCCGACCGAGTGGGATCTCGGCTTCGCCGGCGTGCTCGCGCTGCTCGGCGTGACGTACTCCCTGCTCTCCGACACGAGGACTTGGATCGCGGCGGGCGTCGCAGCCGGTGCGGCCGTGGCCGCGTTCTCCTTGCCGCTCGAGCTCAACATCGTCGTCGCGATCGCGGCCGGCGTCGGCGCCGGCTTGCTGCTCGAGCGCTTCCTGCCGTCCCGGGCCGCCGAGCGTGCGCCATGAGCGACGCATACGTCATCGCCGGCATCATCGGGCTCACGGTCGTCACCGTGGTGACGCGCGGTTTCTTCCTTTTGCCGCAGCGAAAGCTCTCGCTGCCGCCGCGGGCCCTGCAGGCGCTCCGTTACGCGCCGCTCGCGGCGCTCGTCGCCGTGATCGCGCCTGAGATCTTGATCCGCGACGCTGCGTTCGTCGCGACGTGGCAGGATGCGCGCCTCTTTGCCGTGCTCGCGGCGAGCGCGTACTTCTGGTGGCGGCGCGGCATCCTCGGCACGATCGTCGGCGGCACGGCCGTGCTGCTCGCACTCGAGCTCGGGCTCGGCTGGTGAGCCCGCGCGGGCGCCAAGTTTGCGGGAAACGTCGGGAGCGGCGCGCTAATATCCGTGAATGAATCGCCGAACGTTCGCGACGTGCTGCGCCTTGGCGGCGAGCTGGCTCTCCCTCTTCGATGCTGCGGCCGCCGAGATCGTCACGGATTCTCCGGTTGCGACGGTCGCGACGTTGCAGCGGGGGCTGATCGAAGCGGCTGAGCGGCCCGGCACCACGATCGAGGAGCGCTATCGCGCCCTCGAGCCGTTGATCGTCGCGACGCACGATTTGCCGTACATCGCCGAGTTCGCGCTGCGGCGCCAATGGAGCGGGCTCGCGGAAGCCGACCGAGAGCGGTTCGTCGCCGCGTTCCGGCGCTTGAGCGTCATGACGTACGCGGCGCGCTTCGCCGCCGTGGGCCCCGACACGTTCCGCCCGGTCGAGCAGAGCGCGCCGCCCGACTCTGCCGGCCGAGCCGAGGTCTCGACGGCCGTAGCGCGCGCCGACATGCCCGACGTATCGCTCGAGTACTTGCTTCACGAGCGGCCGGACGGTTGGCGCATCATCAATATCGTCGCGGACGGCGTCAGCGACCTCGCGCTGAAGCGTGCCGAATATCAGCGCGTCTACGCGGGCGGCGGAATCGAGGCGTTGATCGCCGAGCTCGATCAGCAAGTGCGCCGCCTCGCCGGCGGCTGAACCCGCGCGTCGTCACGGCGGGGCGGCTCCGGCCGAGCTCCGGCTTCGCGGGCGTTCGAGCCGCGCGTGGTCCGTCGAGAGCCCGACGCCGGCTTAGTCGTGCGGCTCGGCGTGGATCGCGCCCGACTCGAGACGCTGCGCCGTCGCGAGGTGCTCGCGCAGCGTCGGCAGCAAATCTTCGGCGTGCTCCGCGATCTTCGAGTCGCCGCTCGCCGCCTGCCGCTCGTACTTGGCGATCGCTTCCTCGTGGGCTTTGACCATCTCGGCCGCGAACTCCCGCTCGAACTCCGCTCCGCTGAGACGCGCCAGCGCGTCGTGCTTCTGCGTTTGCTCGGCGGTCGGCTGCGCCGGCGGAATCACGCCGAGGTCCTGCGCGAGCTCGGCCGTCTCCTTCATCGCTTTCGAGTGATCCTCGACGAGCATCGCGCCGAGCTCGCGAACGCCTTCGCTTTGCCCGCGCCGTTGGGCGAGCTCGCCCATCTTCACTTCGGCCAAGTCGCCGCGAACGGCTTCCTCCAAGAACTTCGCATCGGGGCTGTCCTGGTCCAACCTCGCGACCTGTATGTCCTGCTGCGCGGTCGCGGCACCTGCGGCCGAAAGCAGCAATGCCGCCGCGAATCCCGTGTGTCTTCCCGTGACTTTGTCCATGACCATTCCTCCATGAATGCGTGAATGAACGAGCCCCGGGCCTGCAAGTCCCATACCAGGGCGAGACGCCGGCAGCGTGGCGAAAGGGCGGGGGCGCGTGGCGCGCGCGGCAATGCGTTGCGCAGCAATTGGAATGGCGTCTCAACGAGACGCGCCGACGTCAGCGAGCGGAAGTGCGGCCGACCGGCGCGGCTGCCGAGCGGCTCCAACGCTCAGCGCACGAAGCGGTAGTATTCGATGCCTTCGTCGCTGAACTTCGCGTTCGCGCTGCTGCCGATCGATTGAATCACGAACCCGTGCTCGGGATCGCGCAGGCCCTTGGCCGTGCCCGTGTCGTGTAGGCTCTCGTACTGCGCCTGCGTGAGATCCTGGTACGGCTCGAGCGCGGCCGCGAAGCCGATCTTCGCCGCCGCATCGCGCCAGCCGCGCGCGACCGTCATCGGGATCGCCTCGGCGGCATCGCCGCTGCCGTAGCCGACGGCGAGCACCTTGCGGCCAGCGAGATCCGCGCCGCGCCCGTAGGCGTCTTCGAGCCCGGCCGCGATCCATGCCGGCAGCGCCGCGCAATAGACGTTGCCGATGTCCTTCATCGGCTCGGAGCCGAGCGACATCTTCGCGGCGACGAGGGCGCCGAACTCCTCGCTGCTGCGGAATTCTTTGAGCAACCGGATGCTGAGCGGATACGCGTCGGCGTCGATGTTGCCGTCCTTGACGAGCTGAAGAATGTTCGGCTGCGAACGCATCTCTTCGAGCACGCTATCGACGGACATCTTCGCGCGCTCGCAATGGTGGGCGAGCTCGGCCAAGCCGCGGCTCCCGTCTTGAGCCAAGCCGAACAGGTAGCTCATCGCGAACGACTGCTCGGGCATCCGGTGATACGGCCGGTGCATGAAGATAGCCGCGAGCTCCCGATAGTATTCGGACGGCTCGCGCCCCATGCGCCTCGCCATGTCGTTCAGCGCGTGCAGTGTCTCGTCGAGGTAGCAGGTAGTCGAGTACTTGCCGTTGAAGACCGGCAGATCCTGGAAGTGGCAATTCAACTTGCCGCGGATGATGTTGCGCAGCACGGGCTTACGAAAGTCGACCGCGCGATACGACGATGCGCTGCCGATGTGCTCCAAGTGAACGGTGAGCAGCGTCGGGTTGCGCTCGACGAGCATCGCGACGGCGCCGGCGCCTTGCGTCGGCTCGCCCGAGCTGCCGCGCGCGTACTCCGCGATATCGGCGCTGACGACGATCGCGCAACGATCCTCGGTCTCGAGCGCCAGATAGCGCAGCGCATGCTTCAGCGCGTAAACGCCGCCCAAGCAGGCGTGCTTGACCTCGGGCACCTCGCAATGCCGCGATAGCGGCGGACGGCCGCTCGCCTGTAAGCCCTCGTCGAGCATGCCCTTGACGATGACGGCGCCGGCCGAGTTGTCCGTGCTCGACTCGGTGCCGAGCCCCAAGAAGCCGACCCGGGCGGGATCGATGCCGTAGCGCTCGATGAGCCGCATGACGGCCGTGGCGGCCATCGTATACACGCTCTGCGCGGGACCGCGCATGCGGAAGCTGTTACCGACGACGGCTCGCGTCTTGTCCCAGACGTTGTTGGTCCAACGACACCACGACTCGAGGTCGACGCGGTAGGGCGGCACGTACACGGAAAAGCCGCTGATACCCACTTCGTCCGTCATACAACTCCCGGCTTTACCCCAACGGTAAGGCGCCGTTGCTTGGGCGCCACCACGTCACAGCGCGCGATTATATGACAAACCCGAGCCTGTCTGGGCCGGCGGGCCGCACAACGGGGGTTGGGCGCCGATGTGGCGAAGCCGCCGCGCCATATTCCGCTGTTAAAATGCGCGTCCTCGCAGGCCATATTCGCATGAAGCTCAGAATCCGCGGCAATTCCATTCGTCTGCAGCTGACGAAGACCGAGCTCGCGAAGCTTGCCGAGAAGGGCAGGATCGAGGACACGGTTCGATTCTCGTCGGAGCAGAGTCTGCGCTATGGAATCGAGGTGCGACCGACCGGAGCCGTGACGGCCGCCTACGCCGACGGCGCGCTGGTCGTGACGTTGCCGAAGGCGCGCTTGGAGCTCTGGCGGCGGCCCGGGGAAGTTTCCGTCGAGGGGAGCCAGCCCGTCGGCGGCGGCAAGGTGCTACAGATCGTGTTGGAAGCGGACGAAAGGCCGGGGCTTGAATAGCCGGGGCGAACAGTCGATTCGGCGGCTCGACGTGCGCCGTTTTCGCGGCGGCTCGCTCGGCGTCACGGACGATCCCGATCTCGTCGCGGCCGAGGAGCCGTTCGAGATTCGCCTCGGCTACTCGCGACGCGACGGCAGCCGTGCCGAAGAGCCGGTGTCGATCACGATGCGCACGCCGGGGCACGACGAGGATCTCGCGATCGGTTTCCTGTTCACCGAGGGCATCATCCGGTCGGGCAACGACGTGCAAGAAGTCGTCGCGCGCGGGCAGCGCGCAACCGACGGGCTGATCAACGTCGTGCGCGTCGAGCTCGCGCCCGGCGTTCCCGTCGACTTCAAGCGGCTCGAGCGAAACTTCTACATGACGTCGAGCTGCGGCGTCTGCGGCAAGGCGTCGATCGACGCCGTGGCCGTGCAGGGTCAGTACGACGTCGGCGCCGTCGACTTCCGAATGTCGGGCTCGGCGCTCGGGCGGCTGCCCGCGGCGCTCAAGGAGCAACAGGCCGTGTTCGAGCAGACGGGCGGCTTGCATGCGTCGGGTTTGTTCGACGCCGAAGGAAGGATCGTTGCGCTGCGCGAGGACGTCGGCCGCCACAACGCGCTCGACAAGCTCATCGGCTATGCGCTGCGGCGCGGAGACGTACCGCTCAGCCGCAACGGTGTCATCGTCAGCGGGCGCGCGAGCTTCGAGCTCATGCAGAAGGCGAAGATGGCCGGCTGCCCGCTCGTCGCGGCCGTCGGCGCCCCATCATCGCTTGCCGTGGAGCTTGCGCGCGAGTTCGGCATCACGCTGGTCGGCTTCTTGAAGTCGGATCGCTTCAACGTTTACAGCCGGCCCGACCGTATTCTACGCGCGGCCTGACGATGGCTCAGCTCTCACCGGACTGCTTCGCGACCGGCGCGAACATCCTTTCGATCGAAGACGCCGTGGCGGCGATCACGGCACGCTTCAGCGCCGTCGATGCCGTCGAAACGGTTGCGCTCGAGGAGGCCGACGGCCGCGTGCTGGCCGACGACCTGGTCGCCACGTTCCCGCTGCCGCCGTTCACGAACTCCGCCGTCGACGGCTACGCCGTGCGGGGCGACGATATCCCGGGCGATGCGCCGCGTCTGTTCCGAGTAGCGGGCCGATTGCAAGCGGGCAGCGCGGAAGCGCTCCCCGCCGTCGCGTCGGGCGAAGCGGTTCGCATCTTCACCGGCGCGCCGATGCCGGCCGGCACCGACACCGTGTTCATGCAGGAGGACGTGCGCGTCGACGACTTGGGCCGCGCGCTGCTTCCCGCCGGGCTCGAGCGCGGCGCGAACGTGCGGCCCGCCGGCGAGGACATCGCCGCCGGAACCGTCGTCCTGCCGGCCGGTCGCTGGCTGCGCCCTCAGGATGTCGCAGCGGCCGCGGCGATGGGGCTCACGGAGCTCCGCGTGCGCCGGCGCGTGAAGGTGGCCGTGTTCTCGAACGGCGACGAGATCGCTGAGCCCGGCACGGCGCGGCGCGAAGCCCAGGTTTTCGACTCGAACCGCATCATGCTGCGGGCGATGCTCAAGCGGATCGGCTGCGTCGTCAGCGACCTCGGTATTCGGCGCGACGACAGCGCGGAGATCGCGGCCGCGCTCGCGGCGGCCGCAAAGTCGCACGACTTGATCTTGAGCTCGGGCGGCGTGTCGACGGGCGAGGGCGATTACGTCAAGAACGCCATCGAACGCGTCGGCACTCTGGTGTTCTGGCGAATCGCGATGAAGCCGGGACGGCCCGTCGCGATGGGCGTCATCGACGGCACTCCGTTCATAGGCCTCCCCGGCAATCCCGTCGCGAGCTTCGTGACGTTCGCGAAGGTCGCGCGCCCCGCGATTTTGGCTCTGGCCGGCGCGAAGTGGTCGCCCCCGCCCCCGGTCCCCGCGCGAGCGAAGTTCGCGCATCGCAAGAAGCCGGCGCGCCGCGAATACGTGCGCGTGTTCTTGCGAAAGGGGCCCGATGGCGTGCTCGAGGCCGCGAAATTTCCGCGCGAAGGGGCCGGGCTGCTATCCTCACTGGTCGACACCGACGGCATGGTCGAGCTCGAAGAGAACATGACGCGCGTCGAACCGGGACAAATGGTGGACTGTCTGACATATGCCTCTCTGCTATAGCCCCACCGGCGCCCCGAGCAGGGAGAGGGATTTCCGATGAGACCAGAATCGCCGCGCTCGCGCCGCGAGCGCGGGCCGAAAGGCCGCGTCGTCGACGACGCGGCGCTCGCCGAGGTTCGCGCGCTGCTCGGCACGAAGCCGCGGCGCCGCGACCTCTTGATCGAGCATCTGCACCTGATCCAGGACGAGTTCGGCTGCCTCGAGGCACGGCACTTGCGCGCGCTCGCCGAGGAGATGCGGTTGTCGCAGGCCGAGGTGTACGAGGTGGCGTCGTTCTACGACCATTTCGACGTCGTCAAAGAGGGCGAGCCGAAGCCGGCGCCTCTGACGGTTCGCGTCTGCGAATCGATCAGCTGCATGATCGCCGGCGCCGATCGCTTGATAGAGGCGTTCCGCGCGAGCGTCGATCCCGCGCAGGTGCGCGTCGTCCGCGCGGCGTGCATCGGCCGCTGCGCCGGCGCGCCGGCTGCGCGCGTCGGCGACCGGGAGGTCGAGAACGCCACCGTCGAGAGCTTGTTGCGCGACGTGCGCGAGCGGCGCACGGGCGTCGAGGTTCCGCGGTACGTGGCGCTCGACGAGTACCGCAAAGGCGGCGGCTACGCGCTGTACGGCCAAGTGCGCTCGGGCGCGCTCACGGCCGAGGCGATCATCGAGAAGCTGCAGGCCTCGGGCCTGCGCGGCCTCGGCGGCGCGGGCTTCCCGCCCGGCAAGAAATGGCAGTTCGTTCGCTCGTATCCCGGACCGCGCTTGATGTCCGTCAACGGCGACGAGGGCGAGCCTGGCACGTTCAAGGACCGCTGGTTCCTCGAGCGCGATCCGCACCGCACGCTCGAAGGCGCGCTGATCGCGGCGCACTGCGTCGAAGCGCAGCGCATCTATTTCTACATGCGTAACGAGTACCCCGGCGTGCTCGAGATCCTGCGCCGCGAGATCGCGGCGCTCGAAGCCGCCGGCATTGCGCCTGCGGGGTTCATCGAGCTCCGCCGCGGCGCGGGCGCCTACATTTGCGGCGAGGAGAGCGCGATGATCGAGAGCATCGAAGGCAAGCGCGGCTTGCCGCGCAATCGCCCGCCCTACATCGCCGAGGTCGGCATCTTCGGCCGCCCCACGCTGAACCAGAACGTCGAGACGCTCTGGTGGATCCGCGACATCCTGCAAAACGGCCCGGAGTGGTTCGCGAAGCAGGGGCGAGACGGACACCCGGGCCCGCGGTCCTGGTCCGTGTCGGGGCGCGTCAAGAAGCCCGGCGTCGTGCAGGCGCCGGCCGGCGTCACGGTGCGCGAGCTCATCGATCTCTGCGGCGGCATGCTGGACGGCCACACGTTCACGGCTTATCTGCCGGGTGGCGCCTCGGGCGGCATCCTTCCCGCGACGATGGGCGACATTCCGCTCGATTTCGGTGGGGAATTGGCCAAATTGGGCGCATTCGTCGGCTCGCACGCGATCGTGGTCTTCTCGGATCGGGACGACGTCAAGGCAGCGGTCGTCAACCTGTTGAAATTCTTCAGGCATGAAAGCTGCGGCCAATGCACGCCTTGCCGCGAAGGGACGGATAAAATGGTGGCGCTGCTCGAGGCGAAGGGCGCATTGAACGAGCCCGCGCTGCGAGACCTCGAAACGGTCATGCGCGACTCGTCGATCTGCGGCCTCGGCCAAGCCGCGCCGAATCCCGTGAACCATTTGCTCACGCTGTTTCCGAAGGCCTCTCCAAAATGACGGATCGAATCGTTTTCAAGCTCGACGGCAAGGAAGTCGCGGCGCGTGCCGGCGAGACGATCTGGGACGTCGCGAAGCGGGAAGGCACGAAGATTCCGCACCTGTGTCACGTGGACCTGCCCGGCTATCGCGTCGACGGCAACTGCCGCGCATGCATGGTCGAGGTCAAGGGCGAGCGCGTGCTCACGGCTTCGTGCATCCGCAAGCCGACGAACGGCATGGAGGTGGAGACGCAGTCGCAGCGCGCCCAAAAGTCGCGCGCGATGGTGTTCGAGCTGCTCGCGAGCAACATGCGGCCACGCGACGAAGGGCCCGACAACCAGGCGCCGTTCTGGCAGTGGGCGTCGTCGATGGGCATCGCGGGCAGCACGCGCTATCGGTCGAAGTTCGCGAACGGTCACGGGCCGGCCGAGCTCGACCTCTCGAACCCCGCGATCGCCGTCAACCTCGATGCCTGCATTTCGTGCAACGCGTGCATGCGCGCGTGCCGCGAAGTGCAAGTCAACGACGTCATCGGCATGGGGCTGCGCGCCAATCACACCGTTCCCGTGTTCGACATCCACGACCCGATGGGGCTCTCCACGTGCGTGACGTGCGGCGAGTGCGTCCAGGCGTGCCCGACGGGCGCGCTGTTCGAAAAGTCGCTCATGGACGCATCGCACACGAAGCGTGCGGTGCAGAGCTTCGACAAGGTCGTGGCTACGCTCTGCCCGTTCTGCGGCGTCGGGTGCCAGACGGCCGTGGCCGTCAAGGACAACCGCATCGTGCAAGTCGACGGCCGCAACGGTTACGCGAATCAGAATCGGCTCTGCGTCAAAGGGCGCTTCGGCTACGACTACGTCTCTTCGCCGGAGCGTTTGACGAAGCCGCTGATTCGGCGCGACGACGCGCCGCGCGACATCGATTGCACGAAGCCGTATGCCGAGCGTTTCGACGTGTTCCGCGAGGCGACGTGGGAAGAGGCGCTGAGGCGCGCAGCCGCGGGCCTCAAGAAGATCCTGAACGAGCACGGCGGCAAGGCGCTGTCGGGCTTCGGCTCGGCGAAGGGGTCGAACGAGGAGGCGTACCTGTTCCAGAAGCTCGTGCGCACCGGCTTCGAGACCAACAACGTCGATCACTGCACGCGGCTCTGCCACGCGTCGTCGGTCGCGGCGCTCATGGAGGGCATCGGCTCGGGCGCCGTGTCGGCGCCGTTCAATGCGGCCATGGACGCCGAGTGCATCGTCGTCATCGGTGCGCGGCCCACCGTGAACCACCCCGTCGCGGCCACGTTTTTCAAGCAGGCCGCAAAGCGCGGCGCGAAGTTGATCGTCATGGATCCGCGCGGCCAGGACCTGATGCGCCACGCGACGCACGCGCTCAAGTTCAAGGCCGGCAGCGACGTCGCGCTCTTGAACTCGCTGCTCCACACGATCATCGAGGAGAAGCTCTACGACGAGGCGTACATTCGCGAGCACGTCACGGGCTTCGAGGCGCTCAAGGCGAAGGTCAAGGAGTTCTCGCCCGAGGCGATGAGCGACGTCGTCGGCGTCGCGCCCGAGGTGCTGCGCGACGTCGCGCGCGTCTATGCCAAGTCGAAGGCGTCGATCATCTTCTGGGGCATGGGCATCTCGCAGCACACGCACGGCACGGACAATGCGCGCTGCCTGATCGCGCTCGCGCTGATCACCGGCCAGATCGGCCGGCCCGGCACGGGGCTGCACCCCTTGCGCGGCCAGAACAACGTGCAGGGCGCCTCGGACGCTGGCCTCATTCCGATGTACTACCCGGACTACAAATCCGTCGAGAAAGAGGACATCCGCGGCTGGTACGAGAACTTCTGGGGCCAGACGCTCGACCCGAAGCGGGGCCTCACGGTCGTCGAGATCATGGACGCCGTGCACGAAGGCGAGATCCGCGGCATGTACATCATGGGCGAGAACCCAGCGATGTCGGACCCCGATCAGGACCACGCGCGCGCGGCGCTCGCGAAGCTCGAGCACCTCGTCGTGCAGGACATCTTCCTCACGGAGACGGCCTGGTACGCCGACGTCGTGCTGCCGGCGTCCGCGCACGCCGAGAAGATCGGCACGTTCACGAACACGAATCGCCAGATTCAGATGGGCCGACCCGCGCTCGATCTGCCCGGCGAGGCGCGTCAGGACTGGGAGCTCATCGTCGAGATCGCGAAGCGCATTGGCCTCGATTGGAAGTACGAGCGCGTTTCCGACGTTTACGCCGAGATGGCCTCGACGATGCCGTCGCTCAAGAACATCTCGTGGGAGCGCATCGACCGCGAGGACTCCGTGATCTATCCCGCGAAGGCGCCCGATCGGCCCGGCGAGGAAATCGCGTTCACGGAGGGTTTCCCGACGGCCGACGGCCGCGGCAAGATCGTGCCTGCGGACCTGCTGCCGCCCGACGAGGTGCCCGACGCGGAGTACCCGATGGTCCTGACGACGGGGCGCTTGCTCGAGCACTGGCACACGGGCGCGATGACGCGCCGCGCCGGAGTGCTCGACGCGATCGAGCCCGTCGGCATCGCCGCGATGAACCCGCGCGACATCACGAAGCGCGGCATGCGGGCCGGCGACCGCATCACGGTCGAGACGCGCCGCGGCACGCTGGACGCGATTCTGCGCGCCGACCGCGAGGTGCCCGAGGGCATGGTGTTCATGCCGTTCTGCTTTGCCGAGAGCCCCGCGAACCGCTTGACGAATCCGAAGCTCGATCCGTTCGGCAAGATTCCGGAGTTCAAGTACTGCGCCGCGCGCGTCGAGCGCGTGCGCGCGCCGGTTCGGGAACGCGAGCTCGAGGTCGCGGAGGCCGCGAAATAGCGTGCGCTTGATCGGGCTCGCGGGCTTCAGCGGCAGCGGCAAGACCACGCTGCTCGCGAAGCTCCTGCCCGCGCTGATCGCGCGCGGCCGCAGCGTCTCGACGATCAAGCACGCGCACCACGGCTTCGACGTCGATCGGCCCGGCAAGGATTCGCACACGCATCGGCTCGCGGGCGCGCGCGAGGTGCTCGTCTCGAGCGCGCGGCGCTGGGCCCTGATGCACGAGGGGAAGGGCGAGCCCGAGGCGACGCTGCGCGAGCTCGTCGCGCGGTTGTCCCCCGTCGACCTCGTCATCGTCGAAGGCTACAAGACGGCCGACCATCCGAAGATCGAAGTGCATCGCGCCGCCGTCGGCAAGCCGCTGCTCCATCCGAACGATCCGAACATCCTCGGGTTCGTGGGCGACACGCGCCCGGCTAGCCTGACGCTGCCGTTCGCGCATCTCGACGACGTGGAGGCCGTCGCCGATCTCGTCGACGGGCTCGCACGGCCGTGGCCATCATGAGCGGGCCGTGCTCGGTCGCCGGGCTCGTGCTTGCGGGCGGGCGCTCCGTTCGCTTCGGCGGGGAAAAGGCCGTGGCTGTCTTCGACGGCCTGCCGCTGCTCGAATGGGCGGCGCTACGGCTGCGGTCGATATGCGAGTTCGTAGCCGCCAACGTGCGGCCGGGCACCGAAGCGGAGGCCGCGGCGAGGCGGCTGGGCTTGCCCGTGCTCTACGACGAAGCCGGCGACGCGCTCGGCCCGCTGGCCGGCGTGAAGGTGGGTCTCATGTGGGCCGAAGAGCAGGGCGTGCGGGCGCTCGCCGTAACCCCGTGCGACGCACCGCTCTTGCCGGACGATCTGTACGCGCGCCTGATGGACCGCGCCGGAGGCGGCGCGGCGATGGCCGAAACTACCGATGGCCTCGAGCCGCTCTGTGCCCTGTGGCCGGTGTCTGCTCTGCCGAGCGTGCGCGAAGCGTTGGCCGGCGGCGCCCATCCACCGACGTGGCGAGTGCTCGAGCGACTCGGCGCGCGCAAGGTGTTCTTCGAATCACGTGAGGCATTTGCCAACGTCAACACTCGTGACGACCTTGCTGCGCTGGAGGGCAGACGGTCTCGAGCGCGTTGACGGCGCGCGGTTCGGGCTTTCCAACCCTTGCGATGCCCTCGAGAATCGTGGAAGAGGCCCAGTGGACGCGGTGCAACCGCCCATCTGATCCCGGCTCGAGCGATGCTCTTCCACCGGGCATGGCGTTTGCAGACGCTTCGCCGACCGCGTGTAACAAGAGGGGCGCTCTATCGATTCAACCCGGCCACGGAGGGCCTATGATCGAATCCATACCAACGGCCACGCTGCTCAGGAAAGCCGGCCGTCACCCGCTACGCGCAATCCGCAGGCTCGTGGAAGCGGCGCGGCTGTCCGGGCGGAGTACCCCCAAAGAACGCGAAGTCGCCGAGCGTTTCGTGTGGGATGTCTTCGGCGTCGACGCGCGGCCGATCGTCGAACGGTGCGAACGCCTCGAGTCCCGCGCGTGGATCGAGCGCCGGCGCGCGCGGCTCGACGAGTTCTCCAGCTACCGCCTCGGCTCCACGCCGACGTTCGATTGCGAAACGCTCTATCTGCTGGTCTGTGCCATGCGCCCAAGCGTGGTCGTCGAAACCGGCGTTTGTTACGGCGCGTCGAGTGCCTACATCCTCGAGGCGCTCGAGCACAACCGGCGCGGCGTGCTGTACAGCATCGACCTCGGCAACGCCCCGGACGAGCCGCCGAACGACTACTTCGTGCGGCCGGCGTTGAAGCGCGCGTGGCGCTTGATCGTCGGCGACAGCAGGCAAGAGTTGCCGCGGCTGCTGGCGCGACTCGGCCGGATCAAGCTCTTCCATCACGACAGCCTCCACACTTACGAGCACATGATGTGGGAATACGAGACCGCGTTTCCCTATTTGGCTTCAGACGGGGTGCTGTCCTCGCACGATGTGCGGACAATCACGAGCCTCACCAGCCCGCTTCAGCGCAACCCGTTCTCGGTCTTCTGCAAGCGCCACGGGCTTCGCTCGGTGGAGGTGCGCAACGTGGGGATCGCGACGCGGAAAACGAGACCGGCGCCGGCGCGGCGGCCCGACGGGTAAGCGTCGTCGGCGCCAGATCTTCGTCCAGAACGCGGGACGACCGCCCTCACCCGACGCGCGTGAGCCGGCGCAGCGCGATACCCGTGCACAGCACCGTGACCGCGAGCAGCACGGCGGCCGTCCACGCCGGGTTCACGAAGCTGAATTCCTCGATGCCGGCCGCGCCGAGAGCCGTCTGGTTCAAGTGGAACGCCGGCCAGATGACGGCCCACGGGCGCAGCACTTCGGGCAGCGTTTGAGCTTGAGCAGCCCCCTGGTCGCGCTCCATCGTGAGGCCGACGCCGAAGCCGAATATACGAGGTCACAGGTCGTGAGGCCGCGCGTCCGCGACGCACCTCTATCGCGAGCTTGCGTGCGGAAAGCCGTTGCGGTCGATGCGCCAGCCTTCGAAAGCGAATGCGACCTCCGCCGCGGGCTGCGACCGAAACCGCCACTGATTCTCGTGGTTGAACCGGATGGCCGAGGACATCGTCGCGAGATCGAGCTTCCAAGCCCCGTCCTCGCGCCGCAGGAAATACGGCGCACATTGGCGCTCGTCGACGCGGTACCGCACGACCGCCGCGTCGCCGCGGATGCGGACCGCGTCCACGGTGCAGCGGCGATAAGTCCGCGCGACATTGTCCATCTGCGCGGCCGTGACGACCCAGTTGCGCAGCATCGCCACGGTGTCGCGCGAGTACAGCGGCAAGTCGGGGCGTGCGTCGCGGTTGGCCATTCGCTCGAGATAGCTTTCGACGACCTGCAGGGGGTCCAAGCCGGCGACGTGGACGGACTGCGTCTGCCGTTTGAGCTCCGCGCTGGGATCGCTCGACGTGCCGATCGCTGCCGAAGCACCGGCGCCTGCACCCATGCTTCTCGGCGCCATCGGCGGTGAGAAAGCCGCCCCGGCGTCCGCCTCCTGCGCGCGGCCGACGATCAGCTCCGTCGTCGCCAGCACTCCGTCGGCGACGCGGCCGGCGGCAAAGAACGGCGCCATCTGCCGGTTCTGCACGTATGCGACGAATGCGTCGGTGTAGACGCCTTCGAGGGAAGTCGACACTTCCAATCGGACGCGTTCAGCCGCCGTATCGATGACGAGTAGCAAGCCTCGGCCACCGTCGCTTCGCGCGCCGACGGTTGCCTCCGCAAAGTAGTCGTGCGCCGTGCGCTCGAGGTCCGTGCCCGTGGCCACCGTGAGCACGCGGTAGTCGATGTCATGCGAGTCGAGCAAGGCCGCGTGATGGTCGGCGATGCTCGCGCGCTCCGCCGATTCGAGCAGCGCAGCACGATCGTCGACGACGCCGGCGCCTTTTCGCCCAACCAATGGTGCCTCGAGGTCCCCGTACCGGACGAGCAACACCGTGCTCGCCGCAGCGGCGATCGCGAACAGCGCTAGGAGCACGACGGCGCGCATCGGCATATCCGTGGTTGGCCGGCGCTACTCGTCGAAATCGACAGCGACAGGTGCGCCGCCGTCCCCTTCGATCTCGAAGTACGCCTTCCGCTTGAAATCTCCCAGCGACGCGATCAGCGAGCCCGGGAGGCGCCGTATCGCGCTGTTGTAGTCGCCCACGGATTGGTTGAACTCCATGCGTGCGACGTTGATGCGATTCTCGGTGCCCTCGAGTTGCGCCTGCAGCGACAGAAATTGATCGCCCGAGCGCAGGGTAGGGTAGCTCTCGGCGACTGCGATGAGATTCTTGAGGCTGCCGCCAAGCGCTTGCTGCGCTTGCGCGAGCCGTGCGAGGGCTTGCTCGTTGTCCGGCGCGGCGCCTTCCCGGCTCGCGGCGCTCTGCTGGTCCGAGATCAAGCGGCTCATTGCCTCTTCGAGCGGATTCAGCGCGTCGCCACGCTCGCCGGCAACCGCCGTCAAAGTCTCGCGCTCGTGTCTCATGTAGCGAGACACCGTCTCGACGAGGTTTGGAATCAAGTCCGTCCGGCGCTGCAAGTTGCTTTCGACTTGCGACCATGCTTGGTAGACGCGTTCCTCGCGGTCGACGATGCGGTTGTAGAACCAGCTGAATCCGCCGACGACGAGGACCACGGGCAGCAGCAACAACGAAGCGCTGACGAGCAGCGACAAGGGTCGATTCATGGCACCGGTTCCTCCAGGTGTATTGAGCGTCTCCGCCACGTTCTGAATTTCGAGATCGGCCGGACCGCTCGATGTGTAAGCGAACATCGCCGCGATCAGGAGCACGAGGACGCAAAGCGCTGCAGTCAGCCCGGCGAGCGGGAGCATGCGACGGCGTGGCCGCTCGAATGCGTGTGCCAGCGGCGTGAGGCTCGACTGCAATGCCGCTGCCTGGCTCTCGGTCAATAGGCCCTCGGCACGCATTTTTTCGATTCGTTGCTCGTACATCGCTTTTCTTCGATGCTCGTCGTCGAGCCTGCTAGGCCGAGCCGTTCAATTCCTTGATCATCCGCGTCCCTTTTGCCGCCGGCACGGCGCCGGACTCGATGCCGCGCAAGATCTCTTCGATCTTTCGCTCGTCCGCGGCACGCAGCTCGTGAAGCTCCTCGATCAGGCCGTCGACGCGCTTGCGTACGGTCGGATAGCTCACGCCGAGCGAAGACGCCAGGTCCTTCAAGTTGCCGCCGGCGAGGATCAGCGCCTCGCCGAGGACGAGGTTCTTGCGTGACAAGCGCATCAACCGGGGAAAGGAAAAGTCGCCGGACAGCTGCAGCTCGCACGCGGGGCAGATCATTTCCCGCACCCTCAGCAGGCCGTCGCAGACCGAGCAGTGCATCATCGCATGCGCCTCCTCGACTCAAAAAAGTGAAAACATTCGAGCCGGTCACTTCGATAAATCGAATTGTGGGACCCCGGAGATTTGAGTTTATCGACGCGCGTCGCAGTTTCGACGGCGGCCGGCGGGTCGGCCGCGTTATGTCGCTCGCGCCATGGCAGCGCGGGCGCGGCTCAGACGCCGGGCTCCCCGGCGTTCGGGAAGAACAGCTGCTCGCCGCCGATCTCGAACGCGGCGATGGCGGCCTGTCCTTCGGGCGAAAGGAGCCAATCGATGAACGCCTGGCCCTCGGCGCGCTTCACGTGCGGGTGCCGCTCCGGATTCACGAGGATGACGCCGTACTGATTCATGAGCCGACGGTCGCCTTCGACGAGGATCTCGAGCTCGCCTCGATTCGAGAAGGCGAGCCACGTGCCGCGATCGGCCAGGATGTACGCGTTCAGCGCCGAGGCCGTGTTCAAGGCCGGCCCCATGCCTTGGCCCGTAGCGCGATACCAAGGGCCTTTTTCGTTGTCGATGTCGATGCCGGCGGCCTCCCACAGCGCGAGCTCGGCGATGTGCGTGCCGCTCCGGTCGCCGCGTGACACGAACGCCGCACCGGCGCCCGCGATTTTTCGGAATGCGTCGAGCGTGTCGGCGCTTCCCGAGATGCCGGCGGGATCCGCCTTCGGACCTATGACGACGAAGTCGTTGTACATGACGGGGTAACGCTGCACGCCGTAACCCTCGCGCAAGAACTCCTCCTCCGCGGCTCTCGCGTGCACGAACACGACGTCGGCGTCGCCGCGCCGCCCGAGGTCGAGCGCTTGGCCCGTGCCGACGGCAACGACGCGCACGTCGATGCCGGTCTTCTGCTCGAAAATCGGCAGTAGGTGGCCGAAGAGGCCGGACTGCTCGGTCGACGTGGTCGATGCGACCGTGATGAAGCGCTGAGCCAAGGCGATCGGCGCGCAGGCGAGCGCGACGACGAGATAGGCGACGTGCGCGAGGCGCGCGATCAATCCCACGGCAGCTCTCCTTTGATGAAGGCCGCGGCCTCCGCCGTCGCCGGCTGCGCGAAGAAGCGCTCGACCGGTGCATGCTCTGCCAATCGGCCGGCGCTCATGAACAAGATCTCGTCGGCGAGGCGCCGGGCCTGTCCCAGATTATGAGTCGTCATCACGATCTTGGTGCCGCTCGAATGAATGTCGCCGACGATGCGTTCGACCTCGCGCGTCGCGCCGGGGTCCAGGTTCGCCGTCGGCTCGTCGAGGAACAGTACTTCCGGCTCGAGAGCCCACGCGCGTGCCAGCGCGAGCTTTTGCTGCTCGCCGCCCGATAGCACGCGCGCGGGGCGATCGCCGACGGCGCCCAAGCCCACCGCGTCGAGAACGGCGCGTGCGCGCCGCTCGCGCTCCGCTTTCGGTACGTTGGCGAGCTTGAGCCCGTACGTCACGTTGCCCAGGGCCGAGCGCCGCAGCATGACCGGCCGCTGAAACACCATCGCCTGAGCGCGCGGCCGCCGCTCGTCGCGCGTGCCGCGCCAGTCGATGCGCCCGGCCGTGGGCGACAAGAGCCCGTGACAGAGGCGCATCAGCACGCTCTTGCCGGCGCCGTTGGGGCCGAGAATCACCGTGCGCGGCCCCGCCGCGAGCTCGAACGAGACGCCGTCGATGATCGTCCGCCCGCCTGCGGCGAACGACACGTTTTCGAGTATCAAAGGAAGCACGAACGCTTATCCATAGCGGCGGACCGCCGCCGACTTGATGATCTGCGCGGCCGCGTTGATGACGAACACGGCGGCGAGGAGGATCATTCCGAGGCCGAGCGCCAACGGCAGATCGCCCTTGCTCGTCTCGAGCGAGATCGCCGTCGTCATCACGCGCGTGACGCCGTCGATGTTGCCGCCGACGATCATCACGGCGCCGACTTCGGCGGCGGCGCGCCCGAAGCCCGCCAACACCACGGTGACGAGCGAATAGCGGGTGTCCCAAAGCAAGGTCGCGGCCGCCGTAGATGCCGTCGCGCCCAACGATCGCAGTTGCTCCTCGTACTCGCGCCAAGCGTCCTCGAGCACTTGGCGCGAGAGCCCCGCGACGATCGGGATCACGAGAATCGTCTGCGCGATGATCATCGCCTCCGGCGTGAACAAGAGCCCGAGGTCGCCGAGCGGACCCGCTCGCGAGAGCATCAGGTACACGAGGAGCCCGACGACGACGGGCGGAAGACCCATCAACGCGTTCAGCGTGACGAGCAACACTTGGCGGCCCGGAAAACGGCGAATCGCGAGCAAGGCCCCGAGCGGCAGCCCAATCGCGGTCGCGACGGCGACGGCCGTCATGCTCACGGCCAGGCTCAATTGGACGATGCCGTACAACGTCCGGTCCGCCGCCAGAATGAGACCCGCGGCCTCGGCGAACGCCGATCCTATGTCGCCCATTCGAACCTTGCGGAGCGCTTACGTCCCGAGGACAAAGGCGAAACTCTAGCCGCGCCGCAGCCGTCCGGCGAGCCTCGGCGAGTCGCGCGGCTCAGGTGGCGTGCAAGGCGAGGTACGCCGCGAAGGCCAGCAGCGCGATTCCGCTGATACGGGCCACGGTCTCGCCGTGCGGCAGAAGCTTCTCGAGCAGGACGAATCCAGCGATGGCGGCGACCCAAGCGAGATTCATCACGCCGACGGCGAACAGCAAGCCCATCAACAGCCAACAGCAGCCGACGCAATAGAGCCCGTGCACGACGCCCATGCGCATAGCGCCGGCCGACCCTCTGCGCCAGTGATTCGCCAGGAACTCCGCCGGCGAGCGGCAGTGGCGCAGGCATACGTTCTTGAGCGGCGTGAGCTGGTAAATGCCGGCGAGCGCGACCAAGACCGCGCCGAGCCTGCCCGCGAGGGCGAGGTCCATCGGAGCGAGCACCGCGCGTTCCACGAGCGCAACCTGCGCCGTCGCGGCGAGAATGCTGAACGAGCCCCACGTCAAGAGATAGCCGGCCGTGAAAAGCGCGACGCGCAGAGCCGGGCTTTCGGCCGCGAGCTGCCGCCGTTGCACGCTGCCGAACAGCAGAATCATCGGCACCGCGCTCGGCACCATCATTCCGATCATCATGACGAACCACATGAGCGCCGCCGGCAGAAAACTCGACGAAGGCGCAGGACCGGCCGCGTCGGCTTGCATACCCGGCATGCCGGGCATTTCAGCCATGCCCGGCATCGAGCTCGTCGCGGCGGAGCCCATGTCGCCCATCTCGCGCGCAAGCACGAGCAAGTACACCCACGCGACTGCGGCGAGCGCAACCAGCGCGACTCCCGTGATCCAGCGGTCGCGCGCGAGAACGCGTTCGAGCGCGCTCGGCTGCGCGACGCTAGCGTTGGCCGTCATGGACGAGCTCGGCGCCCTAGGCTTTCGGGCTAACGAACGACGCCGGCTCGCGTGTAATGCAGTGACGTGAGATGCGCATGAGCGCCGCGCCAGTCGAGCGCGATTGCGGATTGGTTGCCGGTGCTCGTCGTCCCGAGCGCGACCTCGGCCTGCGTGTACTCGAACCCGTTCGGCATGTCGATCCGCACGCGGTGCTCCGCGCCCGTCACGGGATTGCGGATCGGCTCGCTCGTCACGTCGAGCACACCGGGGACTCGAAGGCGTGCGACTCGTCCGTCGACGTCCGCGGAAAAGTCTATGGGCAGAAACAGCGGGTCATGCAGTTTCGCGAACGTCCCGGCGAATACGTTGAAGATCGTGGCGCCGGGCTCCGTTTCCTCGCCTTTCATGATCGTGAGGATTGCATCTCGCTGCTCCGGTGTCGCGCTCGCGTCGACGATCGGCTGCGCTTCTCCGCCGCCGAAGTGAATAGGGCCGGGCCAGGCGAACAGCCCTGCGAAGCGCAACCCGTCGAGCCGCACCTTGCCGAAGTAGCCTTCCTCGATCTCGCAGCCAACGGCGGCCCTGCAATGACCCTGCGAAGGCAGTGCATTGAATTGGCAAGGACACCCGACGACGCAGTTGCACGTCGTCAGCCATGGGCCCTTGATCATCCAGTCGGTCTTCGCCATCGTTGGATCCCCCCCGGGAATACGCGCTCCTTGCAAGCCTAGCAAACGTCGACATGCAAAAAAACGCCGAAATGCCGATCGCCGCGCGCATTGCTTGGCTTGCGCTGCTGATCGCGGCGGCAAGCGCACCGTTGCTCGCGCAACCGGCGCCGTCCACGGAAGCGACATGGACGACGGCCGACGATCACCGCCACATGCAGGAGCAGCTCGGCATTCGCGCGCTGCGCCCCGGCCGAAGCGCCGATCCTTCCGGGCCGAACGCCGCGAACTACGACGAGGCGCTCGCGAATCCGCACCCGATTCTCCCCGATCCGTTGACCCTGAAAAGCGGCGCGAAAGTGACGACGGCCGACCGGTGGTGGAACGGGCGCCGCGCCGAGATCGTGGAGGACTTCGAGCGCGAGATCGTCGGCCGCGTGCCGGCGGCCGTGCCGGCCGTCACGTGGTCGGTTGCCGCGACGCGCGAGTGGGAGATCGGCGGACGCCGCGTCGTCGGCAAACAGCTCGTCGGCACCGTCGACAACTCCGCCTACCCCGCGATCGACGTCGAGATCTGCATGACGCTCGTGACGCCGGCGGACGCCGAGCGCGTGCCCGTCATGATCATGTTCGGCGGCGGCGCGCTGCCCGCCGAAGCGATCGCGCCCGAAGAGCTGCCGTCCGCGTGTCGACCGCCCGCACGGCCCGGTCCGCCGCCGGGCGGGCCTCCCGCCGGCGGCGACCCGCCGGCGACGGAGCAGTTGATCGCGGCCGGCTGGGGGTTCGCCTCGCTGCGGCCGACGAGCGTGCAGGCCGACAACGGCGCGGGTCTCACGCGCGGCATCATCGGGCTCGTCAACAAAGGTCAGCCGCGCAAGCCCGACGATTGGGGCGCGTTGCGCGCCTGGGCCTGGGGCGCTTCGCGCGGGCTCGATCATCTCGAAACGCAACGCGCCGTCGACGCGCAGCGCGTCGGCATCGAAGGCGTGTCGCGCTACGGCAAGGCGGCGCTCGTCGCGATGGCATTCGACGAGCGCTTCGCCGTCGTGCTCGTCGGCTCGTCGGGAGAGGGCGGCGCGAAGCTTCATCGCCGCAACTTCGGCGAGGCCGTCGAAAACCTCACGGCGTCCGGCGAATACCACTGGATGGCCGGCAATTTCCTGAAGTACGGCGCCGAGGAGGCGACGTTCGGCCGCATGGATGCCGGCGACTTGCCCGTCGACGCGCACGAGCTCATCGCGCTCTGCGCGCCGCGGCCCGTATTCTTGAGCTACGGCGTTCCCGAGAAGGGCGACGCGCTCTGGCTCGATCAGCAAGGCAGCTTCATGGCGGCCGTCGCGGCACAGCCCGTGTTCCGCCTGCTCGGCGCGAAGGACCTCGGCCGTTCCGACGACTATCGCGCCGAGAAGATGCCGCCCGTCAACGTCGGCCTGCTCGACGGCGCGCTCGCGTGGCGGCAGCACGATGGCGGGCACACGGACGGACCGAACTGGCGCTACTTCATCCCGTGGGCGAACCGGCAGCTCGGCGCACGGCCGTGACGCCGGCGACTAGAAGTCCGCGATCGTCGTGACGGCGTCCGGTGCTTCGTCGAGCACGAGGTGTCCCGCGTTGTCGAACAGCTTCACGGTCGCGTTCGGCAGAGCGCTGGCCCAAGCGGTGTGCTGCGCAGCCGGCGTCAAGCGATCCTGCTTGCCCCAGACGACGAGCGTCGGCATCGTGAGCCGATGCAAGTAGCGCGGCAGCTTCTCGTCGAAGGTGCGGTTGCCGCCCCCGAGCACGCGGCCGGCCGTCGCGGCCTCCTTGACGCGCTCGGCGATGAACTCGGGGGGAGGCGCTCCGGACGGCAGATGCTTGATGACGGTTTGCGGGTCGTGCGCAAGCAGTGCCGGCAAGTCCTCGGGCAGCACCACGAGGAAGTTGACGGTGGGTTGCCCGGGCGGAACCGGAATCCCGATCGGGCAGACGAGCACGAGCTTCTCGATTCTGGCTCCGTGCTCGATCGCGAACTTCGTCGCGATGAAGCCGCCCATCGACTGCCCGACGAGCCGAAGCCGGCGCAGCTCGAGCATGTCGAAGAGCTCCACGTAATGGAGCACGTAGTCGTGAATGTCGGTGACGGCGGGGTCGTCGGCCGATGCGCCGAAGCCCGGGTGGTACGGGACGATCACGTGGAATTTGCGGCTCCAGGCCGCGGCGAAGTCGAAGCCCGAGACCGTGCCCGCGCCGTGCAGGTAGACGAGCGGCGGGCCGCTGCCGGCCTCGAGAACGACCGTGTCGATGCCATTGACTTTCAACGTCCGGCGAGTGAAATGAGTCACGACTTGGGTCCCCCGTTTCGGCGTACGCTTACGCCCGCGCGGCCGTCCGCCGTTCGTTCAGCTCGCGTTCAGAGCGCAATGGCCACCGTACACTCGATAGCGATGACTCGAAAAGCCCCCATCCGCGTGCTCATGGCCGCAGCGCTGGTATGCGTCTGCGCCGGCGCGCGTGCCGAGGGCGTTTACGGCCCCGTGCCGCTCAAGGACAAAGAGCATCGCCTCATCGAGGAATCCCGCGAGCTGAACGGCCACTTTGCGCGCCAGTCGTTGCTCTACACGGACCCGCGCGTCGTCGAGCTCGTCGAGAGCGTCGGGCGCAGCCTCGCGCCCCCGCCCACCGACGACTACATCGATTATCGGTTCTTCGTCCTGCGCGATCCGTCGCCGAACGCGTTCGCGCTGCCGAACGGCGACATCTACCTGCACACGGGCATGCTCGCCCGGCTCACGGATGCGGCGCAGCTCGCGGCGATCCTCGCGCACGAGATCAACCACGTTGCGGGCCATCATTCGATCGTCAATTTCCGCTCGGCGAACAAGAAGATCGTCGCGAGCATGGTGTTGACCGGCGTGTTCGGAGGCGTCGGCAGCATCATCTCGACGGGCTTGAGCGCGTCGATGTACGGCTTCAGCCGCGAGCTCGAGCAGGAAGCCGACGATCGCGCCGTGCCGCTGATGCTCGCAAGTCCCTACGACGCGCGCGCGCTGCCCGAGATCTACGACATCCTGGCGCGCGACTACGAGGGCATCACGCCGCGCATGCCGACGATCTGGAGCACTCATCCGCAGCTCGAGGCGCGCGCCGAGCGCACGCGCGAGCAAGTAGCCGGCGCGCCGAGCGGCCGGCGCGACACCGCCGAGTTCGACGACATCGTGTTCCCGGTCCGCACGATGACGATTCGCGACTACATCCAGGACGACTATCCGCGCACGGCCGTCGCGCTCGCGGAAGACCTGGCCGCGCGCTACCCCGAGCAACCCGAGCTCGAGCAGCTCATGGGCGACGCATGGGCCGCGATGGGTCCGCTCACCGAGCTCGACGAAACGGAGCTCAGCAACCGCGAGCGGATGCGCAACGCGAACCGCAGGGTGGCGCGGACGCGGCAGGAGCGCGCCGCGCAGCTCCTCGCGACGCCCGAAGGCCAAGCTGCGCTACGCGAAAATCTCGGTCGCGCCCGCGCGGCGTACGAGCGCGCACTCGTTCTCGATGCGAGCTACGCACCGGCGCATCGCGGCCTCGGCGAAGTCGCGGAGCGGCTCGACGAGCCGCGCGCGGCCGCGGCCGCCTATGTCGAATACCTGCGCAAGGCGCCCGACGCCGGCGATCGCGCCGTCATCGTGGCGCGACTACGCACCTTGCGCGACCGGTTACGCACGGAGGGGACGAGCGATGTTGCGACGACTTCTGACTAGCGCCGTGGCCGCAGCGGCAATCGCGGGCGCCGTCACGGCGAACGCCGCGATGCACGCGACCGAGGAGTTCGAGCAGGGCGCGACACGGCCGCGATCGATCGTGTTCTTGCCGCCGCAGGCGATGCTGATCAAGAAGAAGGTGGTGCAGACCGAGCAGCAGATCGAGGAGAGCGGCGAGCTTTCTGCCCATCTCGGCGCGAGCGTCGAGGCGGCGTTCAAAGCGCAAGGGTACGACGTGCGCGTGCTGAAGCCCGAGGACGTCAGCGCCGATCCCGAGCTCCAGGAGCTCGTGCTCGACGCGAGCCGGCGCTACGCGGAGATGCTGACGCAGCTGCGCATGCGGTTGCCGCGGCAGATCGCAAAGCGCCGGTACGAGGCCGGCGACGAGATGCGCTTGCTCGCGTCGAAGCTCGGCGTCGACGCCGTCGGCTTTGCCGAAATCCAGATCTTCGCGGCGGCCGCCGGCGCTTCGGCGGTATCGATCCTCACGGGTTTCGGCTCCGCGGGGTCGAGCACCTTGATTTCGGTGAGCGTCATCGACGGCGCGACGTCGAACATCGAGGCCTTCTTCGTCCCCCCGGTGCTGCGCCGCGGCTCGCTCGCCGGCTACGACGCCATCATGGCCGATCCGGCCGGCAAGATCGCGGAGCTCACGGAAGCCACGCTGCGCGACCTCCCGCAAGTCGACGCCGCGGCCAGGGCCTCGAGCGACGCGGAAAGCGACGAAGACGTGTTGTCGGACGTCGAAGAGTTGCTCGAAAATTAGCTTTCTCGCGGCCCTTGCCCGCGAGCCCGCGGGTAAGGGTCCGCCGCATTGCAATCACCGAGAATCACCGAGCTTCCGTACCGGGACACGGCCGCAGCGCAGTTCCGCACGCTTGCAGGCCTGCCGTGGGCGGCGTGGCTCGATAGCGCCGCCGCGGATTCGCGGGAGCGGTTCGACGTCCTCGTCGCCGACCCATACGTCACGCTGCGCACGCGCGGCGCAACGACGGAGATCGCTCGTGTCGGCGGCGAGACGCGCGAGTCGCTGCGTGCGCCGCTCGAGCTGTTGCGCGAGGAGCTCGGGGACATCGCGCCGGGGGTGCCGGGGTTGCCGTTCGCCGGCGGCGCCGTGGGTTATTTCGGCTACGACCTGGGCAGGCGCTTCGAGCGCATCCCGTCGATTGCGGCCGCCGACATCACGATGCCCGACCTCGCAATGGGCCTCTACGACTGGGCCGTCGTCGTCGATCACGCCGCGCGACGCACTTGGCTCGTCGGCAGCGGGCGCGACGCCCGCACGTTTGCGGTTTGGGACTCGCTCGTCGCGCGCCTCGCAGCCGAGCCCCCGGCGGAGCCGGCGGCGTTTCGCGTGCTCGGCGCGCCGCTGCCGAACTTGAGCCGCGACGAATACGCGCGGGCGTTTCGCGCCGTGCAAGACCACATTCGTCGCGGCGACTGTTACCAGGTGAACTTGACGCAACGGTTCGAGGCGGAGGCGGAGGGCGATGCCTGGCACGCGTACTTGAAGTTGCGCGAGATCAATCCGGCGCCGTTCGCCGCGTATCTCGATTGGCCCGACGGCAAGATCGTGTGCTCGTCGCCGGAGCGGTTCCTGCGCGTGCAGGACGGGCGCGTCGAGACGAAGCCGATCAAAGGCACGCGGCCGCGCTCGTCCGACCCCGCGCGCGACCGCGCGCTGGCCCAGGAGCTGCGCACGAGCGCGAAGGATCGCGCCGAGAACGTCATGATCGTCGATCTCCTGCGCAACGACTTGGGCAAAGTCTGTGTGCCGGGCTCCGTGCGTGTCAGCAAGCTGTTCGACGTCGAGTCGTTCGCGAGCGTGCACCAGCTCGTCAGCACCGTAGAAGGCCGTCTCGCGGAGAACGTCCACGCGCTCGATCTCGTCGCCGCGTGCTTTCCGGGCGGCTCGATCACGGGCGCGCCGAAGGTGGCCGCGATGAAGATCATCGAGGCGCTCGAGCCGCAGCGGCGCAGCGTCTACTGCGGCTCGATCGGCTACGTCGGCTTCGACGGCAACATGGACTCGAACATCGCGATTCGCACGCTCGTGCAGCAGGGCAGGCGCGTGTACACGTGGGCGGGCGGCGGCGTCGTCGCGGATTCGCAGGTCGACGCCGAGTATCAGGAGAGCCTGGACAAGGCGGCGGCGATGCTGGCCGTCATGGGCGGCGTGGTGCGCTAGCGTTATCCTACTCGACAGACGGCAGCACTCATGGAAGCGAAGCCGCATTGGATCGCCACCAGCCGCCCGGCCATTTGCCGCCGGGTCGCCGGCGCGTGCGCCATCGCCGTCGTCGCCGCAGCCGGCTCGTCCATCGCCCAGCCGCCGCCGCGTTCGATGCCGATTCGATGTCGTTCGATCTCGGGGTGCGGTTTCGAAGGCCCGCTTATGCCGACGAGACGATCGTGCTCGAATGGCTCGTCGTGAAGGTTACGCCGAATCGAAAGTTGCAGGGCGACATCGTTGAGCTGCGCGGCCGCATCAAAGGTCAGGACGGGAAGACCGCGGTCGGCGCGAAAGGCCGCGTTCTCCTGACGGATCGGCTCTGACGGACGCGCTACGAGACTGGCCGTGGACGGCCTCAGCTGGGCCGCGGCAGCATCTCGGCCGCCCAGGCCTCGTAGCGGCGCTTGAGCGCGGCGAACCGCGCGGCGTCGTGGGCCTTCAGGTCCGTCTTCTCACCGGGATCGACGGCGAGGTCGAACAGGAGCTCGGCGTCGCCGTCCTGGAGGTACTTGAAGCGCCCGACCCGCGCAGCCGCGCGCGTGCGTGTGCGCCAGAACAACTCGCGGTCATAGAGCTCGCGCTGACCCGTAAGCACCGGCAACAGGTTCTCGCCGTCGACCACGCCGTCCGTCGGCGCGCCGGCCACGGCGAGGATGGTCGCCGTCCAGTCCATCGTGATCGCGGCCTGCTCCGTCACGGCGCCGGCCGGCACGACGCCGGGCCAGCGCACGATGGCCGGCACGCGGATGCCGCCTTCGTGCAGAAACAGCTTCTGGAACGAGAACGGCCAGTGGTACGAGTAGCGCTCGCCGCCGTTGTCGCTCGTGAAAACGACCAGCGTGTCGCGCTCGAGCCGCGCGCGGCGCAACGCCGCCAGCACGCGGCCGATGCCTTCGTCCATGCTGCGCATCATCTCGGCGTAAGTGCCGAGCGAGCCGCCGCTCGTCATGGGGCCGGCACCGTGCCCCTCGTGATCGGCCGCGCGGTCGCGCGGCCCTTCCCACGGCGAGTGAGGGGCCGAATAGTGCAGGCTCAAGTAAAACGGCCGCGTGCGCCGCCGCAACACGAATTCCACGGCGCGCTCCGTGAACAGGTCCGTCAGATAGCCGCTCGTTGCGACGCGCCGGTCGTTCTCCCACAGATCCGGCAACGCCGGCTCGCCGGCATCGGGAGCGATGTGCGTGAAATAGTCGAGCGCGCCGCTCAGGCTGCCGTAGAACTCGTCGAAGCCGAAACGGTTGGGCCGGTACTGCGCTGACCAGCCGAGATGCCACTTGCCGACGAGCGCCGTCTCGTAGCCGGCCGCGCGCATGCGCGAGGCGATCGTCGGCTGCTCGGGCGGCAGACCGACGCGCGGCGAGGCGATCGTCAACGGCTCCTGGAGCCCCACCTCGAACCGCTGCGGATAGCAGCCCGTGATGAACGCGCAGCGCGTCGGCGTGCAGACCGGCGCGGCCGCATACGCGCTCATGAACTTCATGCCTTGCGCTGCCAGCCGATCGAGCGCGGGCGTCTCGTAGTCAGGCCGGCCGTACGAGCTCAGGTCGCCGTAGCCCAAGTCGTCCGCCAGAATGAATACGACGTTTGGCCGCATCTGCGCGAGCGCGGCCTTCGGTGCCGCAAGCGCTGCCGCAGTGCCGGCTGCGACTCCCAGAAAATCCCGCCGGCTCCACTCATCGGCCATGTGCTTCTCCGAGACCGCTGGCCCGGCCGGAATTCTGCTACGGCGCGCCGGGCGCGGGGAAGGGCCTGCCTGCGGCGGGACGCCGTCGATGCGCACGGCGCGCCGGCGAAGCGCGACCCGCGAACGGTCGCGGCGATTCCTCGTGGGCTTGCGACCTTACCGCCGCGGGCCGCCGAGGTTCGCGCTGCACCCGTTCGGAGAATCGACTGGCGGGTCGGAAACGCCCGCGAGGCGCGTACGGTGGATGAGCACCCGTCAGCGCGCCTCCGCGCCGACATGTGCCCAACCGCGATGGACGGCAACGTGCGCGGCGACGTTGTGCACGCGCAGAATGTCGACGCCCGCGCGGCAGAGAGAGAGCGATACGCCGATCGTGAAGAGATCGCGATCCGCTCGATCGGCGGCCGCGGCCTGATGCATGAACGACTTCCGTGAATGGCCGACGAGCAGGCGCAGGCCGAATCGGTGGAACCGCTCGACGTTGCGCAGCAACCTTAGCGACTGAAGCGCGTTCTTGCCGAAACCGATGCCGGGGTCGAACACGATCCGCGAGACGTCGAGTCCCGCGCGCTCCCACGCGACGAGCCGTTCCTCGAGCCACCGCTCGACGGCCGCGGCCGGATCCTGCTCCGCCGGCAACGTACGCGTCTTGTCCGCCGGTAGACCGAGGTTGTGCATCGCAACGAAGTCGGCGCCGCTTGCCGCCGCGAGCTCGATCATCGCGGGGTCCGTCAATCCACCGACGTCGTTGACGACGTCGACTCCGAGCCGCAACGCGCGCCGCGCCGTCTCCGCGCGATACGTGTCGACGCTGAAGCGCGGCCGCAGCGCGGCGCCGCGATAGCGATCGGCGAGCCGGCCGAGCGCGGGCTCGAGCCGCGCCCATTCCTCGTCGGCCGTCAGCGGCACGGCGCCCGGCCGCGTCGACTCGGCGCCGAGATCGATGAGCTCGGCGCCGGCAGCTGCGAGCTCGGCAACGCGCGCTTCGACGGCTTCGGGCGTCGGCAGCTCGCCGCCGTCGGAGAACGAGTCCGGCGTCAGGTTCACGATGCCCATCCAGAGCGGCAGGTGATGGCGTCCGGCACGGGCGTGCTCGAGCACGGTGCGAGGCCCACGGCCCGGAATCGTGAGCCTCGGCGCGAGCGCGGCGAGCGGCGCGAGCACGAAGGCCCGCTCGGTGATGCCGGGATGCGGCACGCGCAGGCGCTCGTCGGCGAACGTCTCGCCGCCGTAGAGCAAGAGATCGAGATCGATCGGGCGCGGCGCCCAGCGGCCGCGGTCGACGCGGCCGAGCTCGCGCTCGATGGCTTTGAGGCGCTCGAGCACGGCGAGCGGCGAGAGCTCGGCGCGGCAGTGCGCGACGAGGTTCAAGAACGGGCGGTTCCAATCGACGGGCGCGTCGTCGGGCAGCATCGCCGGCGATTCGACGACGGGCGAAGCGCGCACGAGCGCCAGTCCGTGCGCCGGCAGCCGCTCGAGGGCTCGGGCGAGATTGGCGCGGCGGTCGTCCAAGTTCGAGCCGAGCCCGAGATAGAGATCCATCGACGGCTATTCGTGTCAGACCTAAGTCCCTACAATCATGCCCAAACACCAACGCTCTTGCAGGGGGCAAGAAGAATGAAAACGAAGGCAGCAGTCGCATGGGAAGCCGGTAAACCGCTCAGCATCGAGGAGGTCGATCTGCAAGGCCCGAAGAAGGGCGAAGTGCTCGTGCGGCTCGTCGCGACCGGCGTCTGTCACACGGACGCGTACACGCTGTCGGGCGCCGATCCCGAGGGCGCGTTTCCGTCGATCTTGGGACACGAAGGGGGCGGCATCGTCGAGGAGGTGGGCCCCGAGGTGAAGAGCGTGAAGCCCGGCGATCACGTGATTCCGCTTTACACGCCGGAGTGCAAGAAATGCAAGTTCTGCAAATCGGGCAGGACGAATCTCTGCGTCGCGATCAGGGCGACGCAAGGCAAAGGACTCATGCCGGACGGCACGAGCCGCTTCTCGCGCAAGGGCAAGCAGATCTTGCACTTCATGGGCACGTCCACGTTCTCCGAGTACACGGTGTTGCCCGAGATCGCGCTCGCGAAGATCTCGAAGAAGGCGCCGCTCGAGAAGGTTTGCTTGCTCGGCTGCGGCATCACTACCGGCATCGGCGCCGTGCTGAACACGGCGAAGGTGCGGCCGGGCTCGACGGTCGCCGTGTTCGGCCTGGGCGGCGTGGGCTTGAGCGTGATTCAAGGTGCCGTCATGGCGAAGGCCGAGCGCATCATCGCCGTCGACATCAATCCCGACAAAGAGCAGATGGCGCGCGCGCTGGGCGCGACGGACTTCATCAACCCGAAGGACTACGACAAGCCGATCCAGCAAGTGATCGTCGGCATGACGGAGTGGGGCGTCGACTATTCGTTCGAGTGCGTGGGCAACGTGCAGCTGATGCGCGCCGCGCTCGAGTGCTGCCACCGCGGCTGGGGCGAGTCGACGATCATCGGCGTGGCGGCTTCGGGCCAGGAGATCAGCACGCGGCCGTTCCAGCTCGTCACGGGCCGCGTTTGGCGCGGCAGTGCGTTCGGCGGCGTCAAGGGCCGAACGCAGCTGCCGGGCATGGTCAAGCAGTACATGGACGGCGAGATCAAGATCGACGAGATGATCACGCACACGATGGGCCTCGAGGACATCAACAAGGCTTTCGACCTGATGCACGAAGGCAAGAGCATCCGCTCGGTCATTCATTACTGACGGAGAAAGTGCGCCACCTTCGCCGGCTCGTCGCTTGCGGTGCCGCACTGGCCCTGGGCGCCGGTGCGTCGGCGCAATCCGAGTCGGGCGAGGCGGCTCCCGCCCGCGTGGAGTGCGCGTCGGACGCCCCGTGCCGCGTCGATCTGGCCACCTTCATCGGCTGGCGCGTGTTTCAGGCGCAGTGCGCCACGTGCCACGGCGCCGACGCGCGCGGCTCGACCTTCGCGCCGGATCTCACGCAGCGCATGCGCGGCATGACGCAGCGCAACTTTTTCGCGGCGCTCGACCAGGGCTACTTCGGCCCGCAGAGCACGATGCCGCCGCGCGGACGGGATCCGAACGTCGCGCCGTATTACGACGAGCTCTGGTCGTTCTTGCGCGCGCGCGCGACGGGCGCGTTGCCGCCGGGGCCCGTCGAAAGACTGCCGAACCCGTCGGCGCGCGAGCCGTGAGCCCGGCGCGGCGCGCTCAAAAGTCGACGCGCACGCCGACGGACACGGCGCGCGGCGCGCCGGGCCCGACGAACAGCGGATCGTCGAAGTCGTCGCCGAGCACTTCGTCCGCCTCGCCGAACAGGCCGAACGTCTCGTAGTCCTCGTCGAGCAGATTGTCGACGTTTGCGAAGAGCCGAGCGTTCTCGCCGAACCGGTACTCGGCGCGCACGCCGAGCAACGCGTGGCCGTCGAGAGAGTCGGCGAGATTGCCCTCGTCGCCGCGCACGAACTGCTCCGACGCCGCGCGCAGCTCCGCGCCGAGCGTCAAGTCGCCGTTGACCGCGAATCGAAGCCCGGCTTTGAACAAGCGCTTCGGCGTCAACGGCAAGCGATCGCCGGCCTCGACGGCGATCTCGCCGTCGACGGCGCCTGGGTGGTTCGCGCTCGCGACGCTGAAGGCGTCGCGAAACGTCGCCTCGAGGTACGTGTAGTCGAGCGACCAAGCGACTCGCTCGCCGGCGGAGCCCGACAATCCGAGCTCGATGCCGTCGCGCCGCGTCTCGCCGACGTTGGCGAAGAAGCCCTGATTCGTCAGCGCCCCGGCGCTCACGAACAGGATGTCGTCCTCGTTTGCCGTGCGGAACACGCCGGCGTGCCAGCGGCCGTCGCCGAAGCGTCCGCGCACGCCGGCCTCGAACGTCTTCGCGACGACTTGCGCGAGCGGCGGATCGGACAGGAACGCGTTCGGGAGGCGGCACGGGTCGTCCTCGTCGGCGCACGTGAGCTCGACGGGCGACGGCGCGCGATTCGCTTCGCTGTAGCCGACGTAGTACGTCAGAGCGTCGCCGCCCACGGCGAGGCCTAGCGCGGGATTGAAACGCTGGAACGTGTGGTCCCCGTCCAAGGCGTCGTCGAGCAGGCCTTCGAGCACGACGTGCGTGCGGTTGTAACGGCCGGACAGCGTCAGCGTTGCGCGCGCGCCGAACGAGAACGCGTTGCTCAAGAAGAACCCCGTGGTCTCGGTCTCGGTGGCGAGGCCCGTGAATGCCTCGCCGACGAAAACGCCGCCGCCGACTGCCTGGCGCGTGAAGTCGAGCGCGCCGAGCTCCGTGCTGGCGGCAAAATCGACGTCCGCCTCGTCGCGCGTCACGCCGATCGTGAAACGGTTCTCGCGGCCGGCCAGGTTCCCGAGAAAATCGGCCTGTAATGCGAAGCCGCTGCCGTTCTGCTCGGTTTCTGTGCGGTTGACGGTGGCGCCTTCGAGGTCTTCGTCGGCCGGGATCGGCTGTCCGTTCGCGTCGAGCGGGAGCTCCTCGCCGTCGCTTTCTTCCTCGCAGATGAAACCCGGCGCGTCCTCGCACTCCTCGAAATCGGAGTCGTCGCCGTTCAGCGTCGAGATGTCGCTCGAGCGCAGGTACAGATTGCCGCGCAGCGTGACGGTCGAGGAGACGGTCTGCTCGGCGCTCACGCCGATCATCGTGAGCCGGTTTTCGGTGAGATCGGGGTGCGTGAAGATCGCCTCGCGGTCGATCTCGAGCAGATCTCGGGGCGCGGCGCCGTTGCCGACGAGCTCCGTGCTCGCGTGCGTGAGACTCACGTCGATCCGCGAGCGCTCGCCGCGCGTCGTGATCTTGCCGAACACTTGCTGCGCCTCCGTCGGCGAGAAGTCGCGCCAGCCTTCTTCTTCGAAATGCGATGCCGTCACGAAGTAGCCGAAGTCGTCGCTCACGGCGCCGCCCGTCTCTGCTTGCAGGCCGATACGGTCGAACGAGCCGATGGAAAGCTCCGCGCGCGTTCCCGGAGCGCCGAAACCGTCCTTCGTCCGAACCGCGATGGCGCCGCCGAGCGCATTCAAGCCGAACAACGGATTCGAGCCGGGTACGAGATACAGGCTGCCGACGGCGCTCTCGGGGATCAGCGCCCAGCTCACCGTGTCGCCGAACGGCTCGTTGATCCGAACGCCGTCCTGATAAACGGCGAGGCCCTGCGGGAGGCCCAGCAGCGGCGAGCCGACGAAGCCCCGGTACTGGACGTCGGGCTGAAGCGGATTGCTCTGTGCTTCGTTGACGAACACGCTGCCCAAGCTGCGGCTCATGAAATCCGCAAGATCGAGCGCGCCGCGGTCTCGAAGCTCTTCGGCCGAAGCCGTCTGCACGTTCGCCGCGATCTCGTCCGTATCGATCTCGCCGCCGAGCGGCGTCGTGCCGATCACGTCGATGACCTCGAGCTCGGCGGCCGTTTGCGCGAGCGCGCCGGCCGCCGTCCCTAGGCCTGCCGCAACGCAAAGGAGCCGTGCCGCTTTCGAGCGTGTCCGCATCTCGTCACCGTTCCCAAGAACCGACCGGCCGCGATTCTAGCGGCCGGCGCCGTTGGCGCGCCTCACCCGCGTCAAAGTCGGCAAGAATCTCTCGGCTCGCGCACTCGCGGCCGTTGACGAGCGCCGCGGCGTCGAGGACGCTTGAGCGTGCGATGTCCGTTCCCGCCACGATGATCGCGATGCGCTTGAAAGGCCTGGGCCGCGGCCTCGAGCGCGAGACCGTGCCGGTGCCTGCGCCGGGTCCCGAGGAGGTGCTCCTCGAGGTGCTCGCGTGCGGCGTCTGCCGCACGGATTTGCACGTCGTCGACGGGGAGCTGCCGAATCTCGTCTTTCCCGTGACGCCCGGACACGAGGTCGTCGGGCGCGTCGTGGCCGCGGGCGCCGCCGTGAAGAACCTGACGATCGCCGAGCGCGTCGGCGTGCCGTGGCTTGCGCGCACCTGCGGCGAATGCGAGTTTTGCCGTCTCGGCCTCGAGAATCTTTGCGTGCGCGGCGAGTTCACGGGCTACACGGTACCAGGCGGCTACGCGCAGTTCGTCGCCGCCGACGCGCGCTATTGCTTGAAGATCCCGGAGCGCTACGGCGATGCCGAGGCGGCGCCCTTGCTTTGCGCGGGCCTGATCGGCTACCGCGCTTATCGCGCCGCCGGCAGCGGCGCGCGGCTCGGGTTGTACGGCTTCGGCGCGGCCGCGCATCTGCTCGCGCAAGTGGCGCACGCCGACGGACGGCAAGTCTACGCGTTCACGCGGCCCAACGACGCGGCGGGCCAAGCGTTCGCGCGCCGCCTCGGGGCCGTCTGGGCGGGCAGCGCCGACGAGAGGCCGCCGCAGCCGCTCGACGCGGCGATCATTTTTGCGCCCGTCGGGGCGCTCGTGCCGGCCGCGCTCGAGGCCGTTCGTCCCGGCGGCCGCGTGGTCTGCGCCGGCATCCATATGAGCGATATCCCGTCGTTCCCGTATCGCTTGCTGTGGCAAGAGCGCTCGATCGTATCGGTCGCGAATCTCACGCGCGACGACGGTGCCGAGTTCATGCGTGTTGCGGCCGACGTGCCGCTCACGCCGAGCGTCGAGCTTCTGCCGCTCGAGGCGGCGAACGAGGCACTCGCACGCCTCAAGGCCGGAACGCTCGAAGGCGCGGCCGTGCTCGTGCCCGGGCGCTAGCTCAGCGGCGCAGCAGCCAGAGGATCAGCGACAAGACCACCGAGACGAGCAGGCACGTCGCGAGCGGGAAGTAAAAGACGCTATTGCCGGTTTGGATGCGAAAGTCGCCGGGCAGGCGGCCGAGCCCGATCTTCGAAAGCCACGGCCAGAGCAGTCCCGCGACGAGCACGGCGACGCCGATCGTGATCAGCGTGCGCTGCATGGCCTAGTGCAGCGCGCTCGCGAGCTTGCGCCGGTATTCGGAGACGAGCGCCGGCTCCGACGCGGCGAGCGTGAACAGCGACAAGAGCTGTGTCCGCGCAGCGTCGGCCTGCGTGTGGCGGCCGAGACGCACGACCTCGAGCAGCTCCTCCATGGCGTCGCGGAAGCGGCGTTGCCCGGCGAGCACGCTCGCGAGCTTGATACGCGTGTCGTGGTCGAGCGGATCGAGCGCGAGTTGCTCGCGGAGCTCGGCCTCGCCGGGCGCGTCGGCGCCGGCTTTCGCGAACCCGATGCTCTGCTCGAGGGCCGCGATGCGGTCGGCGAGGGCGATGTCGCGCGGGACTTTCGCGAGCAGCTCCTCGGCTTCGGCTAGCTTCCCCGCCGCTAGCGCGGCTTCCGCGGCTTGCAGCGTTTCCTCGCCCTCCGACGGCACGAGCTGCGCGAAGAACTCGCGCACTTGCTGCTCGGGGATCGCGCCCATGAACTGAGCGACGGCCCGCCCGCCCTTGAACGCGATGACGTTCGGGATCGAGCGAATGTTGAACGCTTGCGACAGCTCCGGATTCTCGTCGGAGTTGACCTTCACGAGCTTGACGCGCCCGCCGAATGCCTCGGTGACTTTGTCGAGCGTCGGCCCGAGTGCGCGGCACGGACCGCACCAGGGTGCCCAGAAATCGACGACGACGGGCACGGTCTTGGAGGCTTCGAGCACCTCGCGCTCGAACGTGGCAGTGGTGACGTCCATGGCCGCCATTGTACTGCACGGCCCCGGAGGGTCGTGGCCGCGCCGGCGGCGATTTGGCAAGCTAAGCGCATGTTATCGCCGCGCCACTTGGGTCCTCGCGCCCGCGCCGTCGGGCTCGCCGCCGCCGCCGTTGCCGTCCTGGGCGGCGCCGCTTTGCTATGGCTCCTCCGCGGCGAGGCGGACGGCGGTGCGGAGCGAGACGCCGAAGCGCCGCTCGTCGGCTACACGCCCGGCGCGCCCGCGGGCGGCTCGGTGGCGCGCTACGAGA
>Ga0073934_10000838_pt1 | contig 81183 bp, 81 predicted proteins | sample LarsenN4metaG_FD_76834 | JGI IMG/M metagenome (GOLD analysis project Ga0073934, IMG submission 76834) | Hot spring sediment bacterial and archeal communities from British Columbia, Canada, to study Microbial Dark Matter (Phase II) - Larsen... ...
TCCTGGACAGCTCGGCCGCCCTCCCGACCGCCATCATGTGCGCCGAGGCCGACTGGCGCCGCTGCCACCGGCGGATGATCGCCGACGCCCTGGTCGCGGCCGGCGCCCGCGTGATCCACCTGCTCGCCACGGGCGACGAGGAGCACGTCCTGCCTCCATACGCTCGCGTCGAGGAGGGCCGCCCGATCTACGACGGCGGCCAGGCCACGCTGGACTGAGGCAGGCCTGAGCGCCGGTCAGTTCTCGCCCTGGGCCTTCGTGAACCCCGGCTCCCCGTCGAACTCCTGGAGCTTCTCCAGGTGCATCCACCGGTGGCGGCTCGAGACCCGCGTCAGGAGCTCGTGGACCGCGTCGTCGGACAGCTCGCCAGGCCCGCCGCGGAGCGCGAACCGGCACGCGTAGTGGTCCACCATGTCGGCCGCCGCCCCCGTCGCGGGGTACACCTGGCGCCCGCGGTTCGAGATCGAGCGCAGCTCGAACCGCGTGTCCACCGTGAGCTCGGCGAGGCTCGCCCCGAGCTCCTCCGGGCCCATCGCCGACTCGACGAACACGTCCAGCCCGACCACGTGGCGGCTGGCCGGGCGGACGAGATCCGGCTCCTCGGAGACCTTCGGCATCGCGATCGGCTTGTAGTCCCGCACGGTCCACCGCTCCGAGCGCCTCCCGAGGTTCCCGATGATCGCGTCGGTGTAGGCGGTCGTCCCGACCCCCCGGTCGTAGCCGGCGATATCGCCGGTCAGCGTGCCCGACTCGAGCGTGACGAGCACCGCGTGCTCGATGGCGGCGGCCGCCTCGAACTCGCCCAGGTGCCGCAGCATCAGCACGGCCGTGAGGATGAGCGCCGTCGGGTTGATGACGTCCTTGCCCGCGTACTTCGGGGCCGAGCCGTGCACGGCCTCGAAGATCGCCACGTCGGTGCCGATGTTCGCCGACGGCGCGAAGCCCAGGCCGCCGACCAACGCCGAGGACTCGTCGGACAGGATGTCCCCGTTCATGTTCGTCGTGACGATCACGTCGAACTGCTCGGGCCGCTTCACGAGCTGGTGGGCGCAGTTGTCCACGATGATGTGGGTGGCCTCGATGTCGGGGTACTCGGGCGCGATCTCCTCGAACGTGCGCTTCAGCATCCCTTCGGACAGCTTCATGATGTTCGCCTTCGTCGCGCAGTGGACGCTCGAGCGCCCCTCGGCGCGTGCGAGCTCGAACGCGAACCGCACGATCTTCTCGCAGCCCTTGCGCGAGATCAGCTTGAGCGTCTGCGCCACGCCGGGCGTCTGCATGTGCTCGATCCCGGCGTACAGGTCCTCCACGTTCTCCCGGACCACGACGAGGTCGATCCCGCGGCCCGAGTACGGCGTGGTGATGCCCGGGAGCTCGCGGGCGGGGCGGACGTTCGCGTAGGTCTCGAACAGCTTGCGGAGCGTCACGTTCGCGCTCTTCTCGCCGAACCCGACCGGGGTCTCGAGCGGGCCCTTCAGCACGACGCGCGTCCGGTCGATGGACTCGATCGTCTCGGGTGGGACCCCGGAGGGCAGCCCCTTCTTGAAGACCTCGGCGCCGGCCTCGCGCTCCTCCCACTCGACGTTGGCGCCGGCGGCCTCGACGATGCGCTGGGCCGAGCGGACGACCTCGGGGCCGATCCCGTCGCCCGGGATCACGGTCACGAGGGTCTTGCCGGATGCGGAGGTTCCCACGGTCGTCTCCTTGTGACGATCTCTCGACGTCGCCACATGCTAGCCGGACCTTCCGTCCCCCGGCGGGGGCGGTTGATAGGCTCGGGCGACCCATGGTTCCCGGACGCCCGCATCGGACGTTGGTGGTCGCCGCCGCCCTCGCGCTCCTCGCCGGGGCGTGCGTGACCGCCACGGCGGACACCTCCCGGACCACCCCGGACCCCGGCCGCCCGGCCGCCGGATCCCCGCCGACCACGTCGCCGGGAACCGGCCCGGTGCCGCCGGCCCCCGAGCGGCTGACCAGGCTCGAGCGGGCCCAGAGCAAGCTGAAGCACCTGATCTTCATCGTGCAGGAGAACCGATCGTTCGATCACTACTTCGGAACCTTCCCGGGCGCCGAGGGGATCCCGATGACCGAGGCCGGGAAGCCGAAGGTCTGCGTCCCCGACCCGATCCTCGGTCGGTGCGTCCCGCCCTACCGCTCGCGCTCGCAGTTCCACCAGGGGGGGCCCCACGCGCAGCGGCACTCGCGCGCCGACGTGAACGGGGGCCGGATGGACGGGTTCATCCGCACGGCGATCGACAGCCCGGTCTACTGCGCGGATCACCGGGACGACCCGAAGTGCGAGGCCTACCTCGGGCCGCAGGGGCAGCCCGACGTGATGGGCTACGTCACCGGCAAGGAGATCCCGAACTACTGGAGGTACGCGAGGCGGTTCGTCCTCCAGGACCGCATGTTCGCGCCGGCGGACTCGTGGACGCTCCCCGCGCACCTGTACCTGGTCTCGGCCTGGGCCGCCCGGTGCACCGACCCGTACGACCCGATGAGCTGCTCCTCCGATCTCGAGCTCAATGGGGAGCACGAGCGGATGAAGGCGAACGACCCGGGCCCGATCTGGGCGTGGACCGACATCACCTACCTGCTGCACGAGCGCGGCGTGAGCTGGGCCTACTACGTCGGGAACGACACGTGCGCGTTCGAGTGCACGACCGCGAACGGGCGGGAGCGCACGGTCTCGCAGCAGAACCCGCTCCCGTGGTTCACGACGGTCCGGGAGAACGATCAGCTCGGGAACATCCGTGGCCACGACGAGTACCTCGAGGCCGCCCGGACCGGGACCCTCCCCTCGGTCTCGTGGGTCATGCCCTACTCGGGTGTGGGGGAGCACCCGGGCGCCGGGGAGCCGATCTGGAAGGGGCAGCGTCACGTGACCCGGATCGTGAACGCCGCGATGCGGGGGCCCGACTGGGAGGAGACCGCGATCTTCGTCACGTGGGACGACTGGGGCGGGTTCTACGACCACGTCGTCCCGCCTCGGGTCGACGGCAACGGGTACGGGATCCGCGTTCCCGCGTTCATGATCAGCCCGTGGGCCCGGTCGGGGATGATCGACCACCAGGTGCTGTCGTTCGACGCCTACCTGAAGCTGATCGAGGACCTCTTCCTGGACGGGCAGCGCCTGGATCCCCGGACGATGAGCCGACCCGACCCCCGCCCCACGGTGCGCGAGGAGCTCCCGATCCTCGGCGACCTGCTCCGCGAGTTCGACTTCACCCAGGAACCGCTGCCGCCGCTGATCCTGGACCCGAGGCCGTAGGGCTCAGGGCGCGCTCGACGATGCGCCGTCCCCGGGTTCCAGATCGGCGAGTGGCGCGATCGCCGGGACCCAGCACTCCACCGTCGTGCCGTGCCCGGGCGCGCTGTCGAACCGGCACCACCCGCCGGCGAGGCGTGCGCGCTCGATCATCGACGTGAGCCCGAGGTGGCCGGGGAGCTGCCGGACCGCGGCCGGGTCGAAGCCCACGCCGTCGTCCTCGATCCGCATCCGGACGCCGCCCCCCTTCGGCTCGAGCACGATCCGGACCTCCCGTGCCCGGGCGTACTTCCTGACGTTCGCGAGCGCCTCCTGTGCGATCCGGTAGAGGATCGTCCGCGAGCCCGCCGGCGGCTCCTCCGGCAGCCCACCCTCCACCTGGAATCGGGGATGCTCGGGCTCCTCCTCGAGCAGGCGCAGGTGGTCTCGGAGCGCCGCGGACAAGCCGAGCTCATCCAGGCTCGGCGGGTAGAGCTCGAACAGCAGGCGGCGCAGGCGCTGGATCGCGAGGCGGACGGTCTCCTCGGCGTTCTCCAAAGCTTCCTGCGCCTCCGGGGTCGAGACCTCGCGGCGCAGGAGGGACAGGCGCATCCCGACCGCGGTCATGATCTGGATCGAGTCGTCGTGGATGTCGTTCGCGATGACCTGTCGCTCCTCCTCCTGAGCCCTCACCAGGCGGGCGAGGAGGAGCCGACGCTGAGCGTCCCCGCGCCGGAGTGCCTCGTAGCTCGTCCGGAGGCGTTCCTCCGCCCGCACCGAGTCCGTGATGTCGCGCGCGATCCCCTCGACGGCCACCAGCCGCCCATCGTCGTCGAAGACGGGGACGTTGCGCTGCTCGGTCCAGAGGAGCCTGCCGTCCTTGCGGACCCACCGAAGCCGCTTCGGCTCCGGGGGTCGGCCTGGTTCGAGGGCGAGCAAGGCCTCGAGGAGGTGCCGGTCTTCCGGATGCACGAGCTTGAACCCGAGCTCCGGGTCGGCGTAGTGCTCCTCGGGGGAGTACCCGGTCATCGCGGTCGCGGCCGGGCTCACGTACTCGAAGCCTGGGGTGGGAAGGAGGCGGTAGCGGTAGATCAGGTCGGCCGCGTTCTCGGCCAGGCGTCGGAACCTCCCCTCGCTCTCGCGGAGCTCGGTCTGCGCCTCGTGACGCTGGAGCCACATCCCGAGCATCTCGGCCACGCTCTCGACCACGACGTGCTCCTCCGGGAGGAGGTCGTGGACCCGCGGGTACCCCACCGCGATCCGTCCGCGCATCCTTCCGCTCGAGCGGACCGGCACCTCGATCGCGACGCGCAGATCCTCGCCGCCGCCTTCGGTCGCCGAGCAACCGTTGATCCGGACCGTCGCGCAGGCGAGTTCGGAGTATCGCATCGCCTCCGTCAGGTGGCGGGCCGTCCGCGCGCAGAGCTCCTCGAGGGGGAGGTCGGCCTGGACGTCGTGGGAGACACCGACCATGCACGTGAGCTCCCTCATCCGCTCCCGGAGCTCGAGCTCGGTCCGACGTCGTTCCGTGACGTCGTGACCGAGCAGGAGCACGGTCTCGACCTCCCCGTCCGGGCCGACCTCGGGGACCATCCTGGTTTCGAGCCTGCGCAGACCCGACGGGGCCGGGAAGTCGAACTCGTCGGTCCGCGGCCTCCCCGTCCGGAACACCTCGTCCATCGCCTCTCGCCAGCGGTGGACGGTGCCGAGCCAGTCGAAGCTGTCCGGGAGCCGACCCGGCAGGTCGAGCTCGTCCACGACGACCCCGATCACGGTCTCCGGTCGGTACCCGAGCCCCGCGACGGCGGGGTTCGCGTACAGGATCCGCCGTTCGGCGTCGAACCGGACGATCAGGTCCGGGGCGTTCTCGGCGAGCGAGCGGAACTCGTGCTCGCTCCGCTCCAGGGCGACGAGCGCCTCTCCGCGGGAGATCGCCGAGCCGATCGCGTCGGCCGCCGCGGACAGCGCCTCAACCTCGAGCGCCGACCATCCGCGATCGCCGATGCGGTTCCAGAAGCTCGCGAAGCCCCAGAGCCGGTCCCCGGCGAACAACGGGATCATCGCGACCGAGCGGATTCCCATCCGCTGGAGCGCCTCGCGATCCGCCTCGGGGACCTCGGAGCCCGAGACGCAGAAGGCCTCGCCGGCGGATAGGCGATCGACCCAGCCCGAGCCGACCGCTTCGAGGTCGACGTCCTGGAGCCGGTCGGCCAACGACGGGAACCCCGGCGCGCACCACTCCCGGACCGTGAAGGCGTGGCGCGACCCCTGGTCGCCGACGATCTCCACGATCGCCGCTCGCTCGACCCCCGACGCTCGGCCCACGCGCGCGAGGACCTCATCGATCACCGTCTGCCAGTCGGCCGCTCGCAGGAGACGGTTCGTCGCGAAGGTGACCGCCTCCAGGATCGCCTCCCGGCGACGGAGCGCCTCCTCGGCCACCTTCCGCTCGGTGACGTCGAGCATCACGCCGTGGTTGAAGATCGGTACGCCGTGCTCGTCCTGCAGGACGGTGGTGCGGTCGTGGAACCAGACGACCCGCCCGTCCCTCGCGATCATCCGGTACTCGGCCTCGAACGGCGTTCCCTGCTCGCGGCATCTCGCAGCGAGCTCGCGGACGCGGTCCCGGTCGTCCGGGTGCACGAGGGTGAGCCAGAGGTCGGGGGTCGCCACCCACTCCTCCGGAGGGACGCCGAGGATCGCCTCGGCCTGAGGGCTGATGTAGATCAGGCGTCCGCCGCTCCGGAACTCGTCGTCCACGTAGGTGATCGCGGGGAGCTGCTCGACGATCGCTCGGTACCGCTCCTCGGCCTCGCGCGCCGTCCTGCGATCCCGCTGCTGCTGGGTGATGTCGAGCCCGTAGACCCTGACCGTCCGCGCATCGGGGACATCGAAGGCATGGAGGAGGAAGGTCCCTTGGCTCGTCTCCACCTCGTGGGTGCCGGTCCGCACTGGAGGCAGGCGATCCTCGGTCGCGAGGGGCGCCAGGAGCTCGCTCCCCCGCCAGTCGTTCGCGAGATCGGGGAAGCGCTCCAGGGCCGCCGGGTTCGCGTAGACCAATCCGCCCGCGTCCACCTCGACGATCGGGTTGGGGTTCATGTCGGGGAACGAGGCGAGCCGCTCCCTCTCCTCCTCCAGCCGCTTCGTCGCGGTCACGTCGACGATGAAGGCGGTCACGCCGTTGGGGGTCGGGAACGCGTAGGTGTGCTCCCACCGTCCGAGCGGCTCGCGGAACGACTCGAAGTCCACGGTCTCGCCGCGCTCGAGCAGCGCCTCGAGCCAGGGAGCGAGGCCCTGCTCGGCGGCTTCGGGGGACACCTCGGTGAGCCGTCTGCCGAGCACCGAGTCGCGGTTCCGGCCCCATCGCCGCTCCGTCTCGGCGTTCACGTAGGTGACCACGAGGTCGCGGTCGAAGCTGAAGATGCTAGCCGGGGCGGCCTCCATGACGTCGGCCGGCAGCGGGCCTAGGCGGCGGTGCCGCCCGCGCATGAGGGCGCCGGAGGAGCGTCGATCCTTGGGTTGCGGTCGCTGGGGTTGCACGGATGGGCAAGTCCCTTTGACGTTCCGGTCAACCATCTTGAGGGACACCCCACCCGCAGGGACGGGGCGAACGGCCCATGACCAGGGGGCCGACCCGCCTTGCGGGTTCGCCGCGCGGCGCTGTGGGTTGTCTCCGGGGGCTCCTCAGTTCCGGACCGGCGGGGGGAACCCCCTCGGCCGGGCTCGGCGAGCACGACCGGCCTGGAGGCGGTGCGCGCCGCTCGCGCCGACGGCGCCGAGGTGCTCGCCGAGACTCGCCCGCAGTGCCTGTTCCTCACGGAGGCGTCGCTCGCGAGCGGGGCCGAGGTTGCCCACGACTTCGTCTGCACCCGCGGGTACGCCAGGCAGAGCTTCATGCTGGTCACGCCCTGCTCGACGAACCACCGGAACCTTGCCTGGGCCGCGCGCTCGTCCTCGGGGACCTCGGTCACGGTCAGGTGGAACCCGAAGTCGATCGCGCAGATGGTGCCGCCGCAGGCCGCCACGATCGTGCCGCTCTCGAAGTCGTCGGAGACGCGCACCCGCCGACCGGCACGTCGAAGTGCGTGTGGACGTCGACCCGCTGGGGATCACGAGGGCCACCCGCGTACACGGACGTCGACCCCGGCCGGCACGTCGAGGTCCTGGCCGACCGCCGCGATCGTCTCGCCCTGGATCGGGACGTCCGCGCGGGCGAGCCGTCCGCACCCACCACCGTCCCGCCCCGCACGAGAAGCACCGCCCGACCTCCAGACCCCCGGGTGCGCGCCTATGATTCCGGATGAGCGGGGATGCAACGTCGGGGTTCGAAGGCCGTGGACACGCCCGCCTCCGAAGGAACCGTGGGTCGGTTCCGGGAGGCCGGGATCGTCCTCCCCACGTTCGAGCAGCTCGCCGACCCGACGAAGATCCCGCACCGGATCCGTGAGGCGCTCGCGGAGGTCGACCCCGACGCGCCGCACCCGCTGAACCTGTTCCGCGTCCACTGGTTCAACGGCGGCGACCGACGATCGGTGGTCGACGTGCCCGAGCACGTCGTCCTCCCGCCCGAGCTCACCGGCGTCGAGGCCCGGATCGTCGTGGCCCTGGGCGACCGGTTCCCGATGATCGGCGCGCACAAGGTGCTGGCGGCCTACGCCTGCCTGGTCGAGCGCGTGGTGACGGGGGGCTTCGACCCGACGACCCACCGGGCGGTCTGGCCCTCCACCGGCAACTACTGCCGGGGCGGGGTGGCGATCAGCCGGATCATGGGCTGCCGCGGGGTCGCGGTGCTGCCCGAAGGGATGAGCCGCGAACGCTTCGAGTGGCTCGAGCGCTGGGTGGCCGGCCCCGGGGACATCGTCCGGACGCCCGGGGTCGAGAGCAACGTCAAGGAGATCTACGACGAGTGCAAGGTGCTCGCGCGGGATCCCGCCAACGTGATCCTGAACCAGTTCTCCGAGTACCCGAACCACCTGGTCCACCGGTTCGTCACCGGGACCGCGCTCGAACGCGTGATCGACCACGCGCAGGTACGTGAGCCGGGGCTGCGGCTGCGCGCGTTCGTCTCGGCGACCGGCTCGGCCGGGACGATCGGGGCCGGGGACCACCTGAAGGACCGGTTCGGCTCGATGGTCGTGGCCGCCGAGGCGCTGGAGTGCCCGACCCTGCTGCGGAACGGGTTCGGCGAGCACAACATCCAGGGCATCGGCGACAAGCACGTGCCGCTGATCCACAACGTGATGAACACCGACGTCGTCGCGGACGTGAGCGACCGCGACACGGACCGGCTGAACGTGCTCTTCAACACCGACGAGGGGCGTGCGTACCTCGGGGAGCGGGGCGTGCCGCCGGAGACGATCTCGGCGCTCGAGGCGTTCGGCCTGTCGAGCATCTGCAACGTCCTGGCCGCCATCAAGGTGGCCAAGCTCTTCGGGATGGGTCCGCGGGATGCGATCGTCACGGTGGCCACCGACGGCGCGGCGATGTACCGGACCGAGGTCGACAAGGTCCTGGCCAGGGACTTCCCCCACGGCTTCGGGCGGGCCGAGGCGGCCGAGACGTTCGGGCGGTCGCTCGAGGGGCAGGGGACCGGCGACATGCTCGAGCTCACCCGCGAGGATCGCGAGCGGATCTTCAACCTCGGCTACTACACGTGGGTGGAGCAGCAGGGCGTGAGCGTCGAGGACTTCCAGGTGCGGCGCGACCAGGCGTTCTGGCGCGGCCTCCTCGACCTGGTCCCGGCCTGGGACGAGGCGATCCGTGCGTTCAACGCCCGGACGGGGCAGGAGGCCGGGTGACCGGCGGCCCGGCCACGGTCGTCGTCTGCGCCGGATGCGGCTGGCGGGCGCCCGGCGACGAGCCCTACCCGTTCCGCTGCGCGCGGGCGGGGGGCGACGACGTCGATCACGTGATGGTGCGTGAGCTCGATCCCACCCACGTGTCGTTCCCCCCGATCGACGACGAGGAGGCGAACCCGTTCATCCGCTACCGCGAGCTGTTCCACGCCTACCACCTCGGGCGCGAGCACGGGATGGGCGACGAGGACCACGTGCACCTGGTGGAGCAGCTCGACAAGGCGGTGGCCGAGGTCGACGGGCGTGGCTTCGCGCAGACGCCGTTCGCGCCGAGCGATGCGCTGTCGGAGCGGCTGGGGTGCCGCGTGTGGGTGAAGGACGAGACCGGGAACGTCTCGGGTTCGCACAAGGCCCGGCACCTGATGGGGCTGATGGTCCACCTGCTGGCGACCGAGCAGGTCGGGCTCGCGCCGCCGCACGGGCGCGAGCTCGCGATCGCCTCGTGCGGGAACGCCGCCCTCGCCGCCGCGGTGATCGCGCGAGCCGCGGATCGTCCGCTGCGGGTCTTCGTGCCGACGTGGGCCGACGAGGCCGTGCTCCGGCGGCTCCGCGAGCTCGGGGCCACGATCGACGTGCGCGTGCGTGAGGGGGGGATGCCCGGCGACCCGACCTACCACGCGCTGCGCGAGGCGATCGCGGACGGCGCGATCCCGTTCACCTGCCAGGGGCCGGACAACGGCCTCACGGTGGAGGGCGGACAGACCCTCGGCTACGAGCTCGTCACCGAGCTCGCGCGCGAGGGGGAGGCGCTGGACCGGCTGGTGGTCCAGGTCGGCGGCGGCGCGCTGGCCAGCGCGTGCGTCCGCGCGTTCGAGGACGCCGCGCTCCTCGAGGCGCCGGAGCGCCTCCCGCGGATCCACGCGGTGCAGACGCGGAACGCCCACCCGCTGGAGCGGGCGTACATGCGCGTCCGGCAGCGCGTCGGCCACGAGGTCTCGCCACAGGGGGCGGTCGAGGCGATGGCCTGGGCGCGCACGCACCGCTCCGAGGTGATGTGGCCCTGGGAGGAGGAGCCGCGGAGCGTGGCCACCGGGATCCTGGACGACGAGACGTACGATTGGGCCGCCGTCGTGGCCGGGATGCTCGCGACCGACGGCTCGCCGGTCCTGGTCGACGAGGAGATGCTGCTCGGGGCGAACGCGCTCGCGCGCGAGGCCACGGGGATCGACGTGGACCCGACCGGCTCGGCCGGGCTGGCCGGGCTGCTCGAGCTCTCGCGCCGCGGCGAGCTGCGACCGGACGAGCGCGTGGCGGTGCTGTTCACCGGCGTGCGCCGGGGATGAGGGGGCTCGAGGGACGACGCGCTGGGCCACGATGGGACGAGGAGGAGGGTGACGCGATGAGGAGCTTCGCCGGACGGGACATCCTGTCGCTCAAGGACTTCGAGCGCGAGGAGTTCTTCCACGTGTTCGAGGTCTGCGACCGGATGGCGCCGATCGCGAAGGGGCGCCGCAACACCGACCTGCTGAAGGACAAGACGCTGCTCACGGCGTTCTACCAGCCGAGCACGCGGACGCGGATGGCCACCGAGGCCGCGATGCACCGGCTCGGCGGGCACGTGCTCGGGTTCGCGGACGCGAAGATGACGCGCGCGGGCGACTTCTACCAGGAGTCGATCAAGGACACCGTGCACATGCTGGAGTTCTACGCGGACGTGATCGCGATGCGGCACTTCCAGCAGGGGGCGCCGGCCGAGGCCGCGCGCTGGTCCTCGGTCCCGATCATCAACTGCGGCGACGGCTGGGGTGAGCACCCGACCCAGGTGCTCACCGACCTGTACACGACCTGGAAGGAGCTCGGGCGCCTGGACGGCCTGAACTTCCTGCTCGTGGGCGACATGCGGATGCGCACGATGCACTCGATCCTGTACGCGTTCAGCCGGTTCGACGTCGTCGCCTACGTGGTCGGTCCGCCCGACATGTCGCTGCTGCCCGGGTTCAAGGCGGAGCTCGACGAGCGCAACGTCCGCTACATCGAGGCCGAGTCGGTCGAGAAGGTGATCTCCGACGTCGACGTGATCTACATGGAGCCGGTCGTGCAGGCCGACTACACGAAGGGCCGCGACGAGCGCGGGGCGGAGCTGCCGACCACGCCCGCGGAGTACCGGGTCACGCGGGAGCTGCTCCGGGAGAAGGCGAAGCCCGACGCGATCGTCCTGCACTCGCTGCCCCGGATGGACGAGCTGCCGACCGACGTCGACGACACCCGCCACGCCCGGTACTGGGTGGAGGCGTTCAACGGCGTGGTGATGCGGATGGCGCTGCTCTCGCTCGTGCTCGGCGCCATCGAGTGAGTCAGGAGGAGGTGGGGTCGCGATGGACCTCACGCTGAACGGTCGACCGATCTCGGTGGAGCCGCGACCGGGGTCGAGCCTGCTCGAGCTGCTGCGCGAGGAGCTCGGCGTGACGTCGGTGAAGGACGGCTGCGCGCCCGAGGGGTCCTGCGGGGCCTGCACCGTGCTCGTCGACGGCCGCGCCGTCGTTTCGTGCGCCCAGAGAGCCGAGCACGCCGCGGGCCGACACGTGGTGACCCTGGAGGGGCTCGCGCCGGACCAGCGCGACCGGTGGGCGGACGCGTTCGTCGCCTCCGGCGCCTCGCAGTGCGGGTTCTGCTCCCCGGGGATCGTGATGAAGGCCGAGGGCCTGCTCGCGAAGAACCCCGCTCCCTCGCGCGAGGAGATCGCGAAGGCGCTCGCGGGGAACCTGTGCCGCTGCACGGGGTACGTGAAGATCGTCGACGCGATCGAGCTCGTCGCCGGGTCCCGCGCCGGCCGACCGATCCCGGAGCCGGACAGGTCCGGGCGCGTCGGCTCGCGCACCGGTCGGTACCAGGGGCGCGAGCTCGCCCTCGGCGACAAGCCGTACATCAACGACCTGCGGGCGCCCGGGATGCTCCACGGGGCGATCCGGTTCGCCGACCACCCGCGGGCGCGGGTCCTGCGGATCGACACCGCGAGGGCGCGGGCTCACCCCGGCGTCGACGCGGTGCTCACGGCGGCCGACGTGCCCGGCGAGCGCACCCAGGGGCTGATCACGCGGGACTGGCGTCAGCTCGTCGCCGAGGGCGAGGTCACCGCCTACGTCGGGGACGTCCTCGCGGTGGTCGTGGCGGGGAACCGGCACGCGGCACGCGAGGCCGCCGAGCTCGTCGACGTGGAGTACGAGGTGCTCGAACCGGTCGTCGACCCGTTCGAAGCGCTCGAGCCCGGTGCCCCGCGCGTGCACGAGGGCCGGCAGGACAACGTCCTGTCGGTCTCGGTCGTCCGGCGCGGCGACGTGGACGCCGAGCTCGAGGGCTCGGCCCACGTGCTCACCGAGACGTTCCGCACCCAGTTCGTCGAGCACGCGTTCCTCGAGCCCGAGTCGGCGCTCGCCGTGCCGGAGCCCGACGGCACGATCCACGTCTCCTCGCAGGGCCAGGGCGTCTGGGAGGATCGGCGGCAGATCGCCTCGTTCCTCGGGTGGCCGGAGGAGCGGGTGCGCGTGACCCAGGTCGCGAACGGTGGGGCGTTCGGCGCGAAGGAGGATCTGAACGTCCAGTGCCACGCGGCGCTCGGCGCCGTGGCGACGGGCAAGCCCGTGCTCCTCACGCTCTCGCGGGCCGAGAGCCTGCGGTTCCATCCGAAGCGCCATCCGCTCACGATGACCTACACGGTCGGCTGCGACGCGGAGGGTCGGCTCACCGGGATCCGGGCCCGGATCGTCGGCGACACCGGCGCGTACGCGAGCGTCGGCGACAAGGTGCTCGAGCGCGCGGCCGGTCACGCGTGCGGGCCGTACCGGTTCGCGGCGGTGGACGTGGAGGCGTCGGCCGTCTACACGAACAACCCACCCTGCGGCGCGATGCGGGGGTTCGGCGTGAACCAGGTGGCGTTCGCGGTCGACGGGATGCTCGACCGGCTCGCCGAGCGCGTCGGCATCGACCCCTGGGAGATCCGGTGGCGCAACGCGCTCGAGGTCGGCGACCCGTTCGGCACCGGCCAGGTGCTCGGCGACGGCGTCGGGATCAAGGCCTGCCTCGAGGCGGTCCGCGACGCCTACCGGAGCGCGCGGTTCGCGGGGATCGGGAGCGGCGTGAAGAACACCGGGATCGGCAACGGGCTCACCGAGCGCGGGCGCGCGATCCTGCGGCCGGAGGCCGACGGCACCGTGACCCTGTTCCACTCGTGGACCGAGATGGGGCAGGGCGTGAACACGGTCCTCGCGCAGATCGTCTGCGAGGAGCTCGGGATCGGGTTCGACCGGGTCCGCGTGGTCGTGGACACGATGCGCGAGCTCGACACGGGCCAGACCACGGCCTCGCGCTCCACCGTGCTCGGCGGCCGCGCGATCCAGGTGGCCGCGGACAGGCTGAAGGCCGAGCTCGATGGCGGCCGCCTGGAGGACGTGGCCGGGCGCGAGTTCGTCGGCGAGGTCGTGGTCGACTGGACGAACAAGCCCGGCGAGGACGTCGAGCGGCCGGTCACGCATTTCGCATACGGGTGGGCGGTCCAGGTCGTGATCCTGGACGACGAGGGTCGGGTGGAGAAGGTGATCGCGGCCCACGACGTCGGCCGGGCGATCAACCCCACCCTGCTCGAGGGGCAGATCGAGGGGGCCGTGCACATGGGCCTTGGGTTCGCGCTCACCGAGGAGTACGTGGTGGAGGGCGGGATGCCGACGACCACGACGCTGAAGTCCCTCGGCATCGTGCCGGCCCAGCGGATGCCCGAGGTCGAGTGCGTGCTCGTCGAGGTCCCCCAGCCCGAGGGGCCGTACGGGGCGAAGGGCGTGGGCGAGATCGGCCTGGTGCCGACGGCCGCCGCGGTGGCCGGAGCCCTGCGCGCCTTCGACGGGCGGTGGCGGGACCGGCTGCCGATGAAGGACAGCGCGGCCGCGCTCCACGCGTTCCCGAAGCTCGCCGCGGCGGGACGGAGGGGGTAGCCGGTGTGACGGCCGGGCCAGACGACGAGCTCACCTTCTCCGCGCAGCCTGTGCTGTCCGTGTCCGGCGCGACCGTCGTGACGTCGCTGGATCCCCCGTCGGTCTGGAGAGCGAACATCGTCGTCCTGGAGGACGGACGGATCGGTGCGGTCTCGCGCCGGGACGGCCGGTACGCGCGAGGGGAATGGATCGACGGCTCGGGCTGCCTCGTCATCCCCGGCAACGTGTGTGCCCATCACCACCTCTACTCGGCGCTCGCGCGCGGCATGCCGTACCGCCTCCAGCCGCCCTCGAACTTCGTCGAGATCCTCCGCCGGGTGTGGTGGCGCCTGGACCGCGCGCTCGACCCCGGAAGCGTCTGGGCGTCGGCGATCTCGGGCGCGGCCGACGCGGTGCTGGCGGGCACCACCACGATCGTCGACCACCACGCCTCGCCGAACGCCATCGAGGGACGTCTCGATGCGATCGCGGGGGCGCTCAGCGACGTCGGCGCTCGGATGGTGCTGTGCTACGAGGTCACGGACCGCGACGGACCGGAGCTGGCCGCGGCGGGTCTGGAGGAATCGCGCCGACACCTGAAGGAGGACGTGGGGTGGGGGCTGATCCGCGGGATGGTCGGTGCCCACGCCTCGTTCACGCTCTCGGAGGAAACGCTGGCGGCCTGCGTCGAGCTCGCCCGGAGCGCCGACGTCGGGATCCACATCCACGTCGCCGAGGACGAGGCGGACGAGCGCGACAGCCTCGCGCGCTTCGGCCAGCGCGTGGTGGAGCGGCTCGCCGATGCCGGCGCGCTCACGGAGCGGAGCCTGCTCGCCCACTGCGTGCACGTCGACGAGCGCGAGATCGACCTGATCCGACAGAGCGGAGCCTGGGTCGCCCACAACGCGCGCTCGAACATGAACAACCGCGTCGGGCGCGCGCCGGTGGGTGCGCTCGGCGAGCGCGTCGCGCTCGGGACGGACGGGATCGACGGGGACATGGTCGCCGAGTCGAAGGCCGCGTACCGGCGGGCGCGCGAGGACGACCCGTCGATCGGCCCGGGCTGGGCGCTCGCGCGTCTGGCCGCCGGCGCGGCGTTCGCAGGGCAGGTGTTCGGCGAGCCGCTGCTCGGCCGGATCGAGCGGGGCGCGCCGGCCGACCTCGTCGTCCTCGAGTACAACCCACCCACGCCTATCACGGCGGAGAACCTCGCCGCCCACTGGATCTTCGGGCTGTCGGCTCGTCACGTCCGGGACGTGGTCATCGGCGGCAAGGTCGTGGTTCGAGACCGCCGTCTGGCCAGGGTCGACGAGGCAGACCTCCGCGCCCGCGCGCGCGAGGCGGCCGAGCGCCTGTGGGCGCGGATGGATGAGATCCCGGAGCACCCCTTCGAGCCGAGGGGTGGGGGGCAGGGCGCGTGAGATGGCCGTGACGAGCGAGGGCCGCGTCGCCCTCTACCTCCAGGACAAGCACCCGATCCGCGACGGGATCCGCTATGTCCAGCGAGCCGAGGCCCGCGGGTTCGAGGCCGTCTGGCAGGCCGAGAGCCGGCTGGTGCGCGAGGCGACCGTGCCGATGGCCGCGTTCGCCGCGACGACCGAGCGGATCAAGGTGGGTTCGGGCGTCGTGAACTGCTGGACGCGCAACGTCGGGCTGATGGCGGCCACGTTCGTGACGCTCGACGACCTCGCGCCCGGCCGCGTGATGCTCGGGATCGGCGCCTGGTGGGAGCCGCTGGCGAGCAAGGTCGGCGTGCGGCGCGAGAGGCCCCTGCGCGCGATGCGGGAGTACGTGGGGGTCGTCCGCCGGCTGATCGCGATGGAGAACGTGACCTACCGGGGAGAGTTCGTCGACGTCACCGACATCGAGATCGACATCGTCCACGGCGACCGCTCGCCGCGCAACGTCCCGATCTACATCGGGGCGACCGGGATGCGGATGATGGAGCTCGCCGGCGAGATCGCCGACGGCGTGGTCCTGAACTACCTGGTCGGCCCCGCCTACAACGCGACGGCGATGGAGCACCTGGCGGCGGGCGCGGCGCGCGCCGGGCGAACGGTCGAGGACGTCGATCGCCCGCAGCTCGTGGTCTGCTCGCTCGACCCGGACCGGGAGCTCGCGCTCGACCGGGCTCGCGAGCTCGTGACCCAGTACCTGGGCCAGCAGCCGCACATCATGAAGGCGAGCGGCGTGGACCAGTCGCTGATCGATGAGATCGGCGAGGTCCTGACGTGGCCGGCCGGACCCGAGGAGATCCGCCGCGCGATGCGGCTGGTGCCCGACGAGGTGGTCCAGATGATCACGGCCTCCGGCACGCCGGAGGAGTGCCGGGCCAAGGTACGCGAGTACGTCGAGGCCGGATGCACCTGCCCGATCCTGTACCCGCTCGGCGACGACGTGGAGGCGATGATCGATGCGTTCGCGGGGGGTGCGGGGGCTCAAGGAGCGAGCGGGGCGAGCGGTAGCCCCCGCGATGTGGGCGGGAGGTTCTGACGGATGGACGTCCTCCTGCCGCGGACGCTCGAGGAGGCGCTCGAGATGCGCGCCTCGCGCCCCGGGGCGATCCCGATCGCCGGCGGCACGGACCTGATGGTCGAGATCAACTTCGACCACCTGCGCCCCGACGCGATGATCGACGTCTCGCGGCTGCCCGAGCTCCGCGGCTGGCGGGAGGAGGAGGGCGCGCTGTTCCTCGGGTCGGGGGTGACCTACACGAGGATCCTCCGCGAGCTTCCGCACCTGCGGGCGCTCGCCGAGGCCTCGCGCTCGGTGGGCTCGCCGCAGATCCGGAACCGCGGCACGGTGGGCGGCAACCTCGGGACGGCCTCGCCCGCGGGGGACGCGCTCCCGGTCCTCGCCGCCCACGACGCCGAGGTCGGGCTCGTCTCGGCGGCGCGCGGCGAACGGTGGCTGCCCTGGGATGCGTTCGTCCTCGGCGTGAAGGCGAACGCGCTCGGACCCGACGAGCTGATCCTCGGGGCGCGCTGGCGCGCCCTGTCTGGCCCGCAGTCCTTCTCCAAGATCGGCACCCGGAACGCGATGGTGATCGCGGTGGCGAACCTCTGCTTCGCGATGGACCCCCACACGCGGAGCGTCCGGGTGGCGCTCGGATCGGTCGCGCCGGTGATCGTCCGCGCCCGCGACGCCGAGGCGTACCTGGCCGCCGAGCTCGAGGTCGCCGGGGCCTGGGACGACCTCGCGGCCACCCTCCCGAGCGATGTCGTCGAGGGTTTCGCCGAACGCGTCCGCGCGGCGGCCAGCCCGATCGACGACGTGCGCGGGACCGCCGCGTACCGGCGCCACGCGATCGGCGTGCTGGCACGACGGGCGCTCGGGTGGGCGCTCGCCGAGCGGGCCGACGAGGCGATGGTCTCGTGAGCGCGCCCGCGGCCGCGAGGGAGGCGCCGTGCTGATCCGCCTGAACGTGAACGGTGAGCCGCGCGAGGCAGACGCCTGGGAGGGCGCGAGCCTGCTGTCGTTCCTGCGCGACGACCTCGGGCTCCCGGGATCGAAGAACGCGTGCGAGCAGGGCGAGTGCGGCTCGTGCTCGGTGTGGTTGGACGGCGAGCTCGTGTGCGCGTGCCTCGTGCTCGCGGCCCAGGTGCACGGGCGCGAGGTCCGGACGGTCGAGGGCCTGGCCGAGGGCGACCGGCTCCACCCGGTCCAGGAGGCGTTCCTCGGGGCCGGCGGCGTGCAGTGCGGGTTCTGCACGCCGGGGCTGATCGTCGCGGTCACCGACCTGCTCGAGCGCGACCCCTCGCCCGACGAGCTCGCGGTGCGCGAGGCGCTGTCGGGGAACCTGTGCCGGTGCACCGGCTACCAGAAGATCCTCGACGCGGTGCGCCTGGCGGCCGAGCGGAAGCGGGAGGGCGCCTGGTGAGCCGGCTGCTGATCGAGGCGTGCGAGGTCGTCGCCACGATGGACGACGCCGGGGCCGAGATCGCCGGGGGCTCGATCCTGATCGAGGACGGCACGATCGCCTGGGTGGGCACGGGCGACCCGCCCGCCGAGCCGGACGAGCGCCTGGACGGGCGGGGCTGCGTCGCCCTGCCGGGCCTGGTGAACTGCCACCACCACCTCTACCAGTCGCTCACCCGGGTGCGTGCGCAGGGCGAGGGGCTGTTCGGCTGGCTCGTCGAGCTCTACCCGGTGTGGGCCCGGCTCGACGAGGAGTGGGAGCGGGCGGCGGCCGCGGTCGCGCTCGCCCAGCTCGCGCTCTCCGGGTGCTCGACGAGCACCGACCACCACTACGTCTTCCCGGCCGGGGGCGGCGACCCGCTCGAGGTCGAGATCGAGGTCGCGCGCGAGCTCGGCCTGCGGTTCCACCCCTGCCGAGGCTCGATGGACCTCGGCGCGTCGGCGGGCGGGCTGCCGCCGGACGCCGTGTGCGAACGGACCGAGGACGCACTCGCCCGCAGCGAGGAGGCGGTGAAGCGGTTCCACGACCCCGCACCGGGCTCGATGCTGCGGATCGCGCTCGCGCCCTGCTCGCCGTTCAGCGTGACCCATCGGCTGATGCGAGAGACGGCGGAACTGGCGCGACGGCTCGGCGTGCGGCTGCACACGCACCTCGCGGAGACGTTGGACGAGGAGCGGTTCTGCCTGGAGCGGTTCGGGATGCGCCCAACCGAGCTGATGGACGCCTGGGGGTGGCTCGGGGAGGACGTGTGGTTCGCCCACTGCGTGCACCTGTCGGAGCCCGACGTGCGGCGCCTCGGCGAGACGCGCACGGGCGTCTCGTGGTGCCCGTCGTCCAACCTGCGGCTCGGCGCCGGGATCGCGCCCGGTCGGGCGCTGGTGCGCGCCGGGGCCAGGGTGGGCCTCGGGACCGACGGCTCGGCGTCGAACGAGGGCGCGGCGCTGTCCCACGAGGTCCATCAGGCGCTGCTGGTCTCGCGCGCGGCCGGCCCGGAGGAGGGTCTGTCCGCCCGCGAGGCGCTGCGGCTGGCCACACGAGGGGGCGCCTCGGTGCTCGGGAGGGACGACGTCGGGTCGGTCGAGCCTGGCAAGCGCGCGGACGTCGCGCTGTTCGGCGTGGACGGGCTCGGGTTCGCCGGCGCGGGAACCGACCCGGTCGCCGCGCTCGTGTTCGGCGGTGCCGAGCGGGTCCGGCACCTGCTCGTCGAGGGTCGGACGGTGGTCGCCGACGGCCGCCTGGTCACCGCCGACGAGGAGGAGCTCGCGCGCGTGGGTCACCGGGCGGCGCGGCGGATCGCGGAGGGATCGGGGTGAGCGCCCCGGCCGGGCCGCGGATCGGCGAGCGCCTGCGCGGCGGCGTCGGCGAGAGCGTGCGTCGCGTGGACGGCGTGCCGAAGGTGACGGGCGCGTTCGCCTACGGCAGCGACCTGTGGCACGACCGGATGCTCTGGGGGTCGACGGTCCGGAGCCCGCACCCGCACGCCCGGATCCGCTCGATCGGGATCGCCGAGGCCGTGGCGAGCCCCGGGGTCCACGCGGTCCTCACCCTCGAGGACGTGCCGGGCAAGAAGACCTACGGCCTGGAGTTCGCCGACCAGCCGGTGCTCGCCTGGGACCGGGTCCTGTACGCGGGGCAACCGGTCGCGATCGTGGCGGCCGAGACCCCCGAGCTCGCCCGGCGCGCCGCCGCCAGGATCCGCGTCGACTACGAGGTGCTCGAGCCGCTGCTCGACATGGAGCGGGCGCTCGACCCGGGGGCGCCGAAGCTCCACGAGTGGGGCAACGTGCTCCGGCACGTCCGGATCCGCCACGGCGACCCCGACGCCGAGGCCGAGGTCTGGGTGGAGGGCTACTACGAGACCGCGATGCAGGACCAGGCGGCGCTGGGTCCGGAGGCGGGGCTCGCGATCCCTGCCGAGGACGGCGGGGTCGACCTGATCGTCTCGACCCAGTGGCTGCACGTCGACCGGCACCAGATCGCCCCCTGCCTCGGCCTGCCCGAGGAGAAGGTCCGGATCATGCTCGCCGGGGTCGGCGGGGCGTTCGGCAGCCGCGAGGACCTCCACATGCAGATCCACGCCTGCCTGCTGGCGATGCACACGGGACGGCCGGTGAAGATGTCGTACGGGCGGGCCGAGTCCTTCCTCGCGCACGTGCACCGGCACCCGTCGCGGATCTGGCTCCGGACCGGCGCGACGCGCGAGGGGCGCCTCGTCGCCGTGCGCGGCAGGATCCTGATCGACGGCGGAGCCTTCGCCTCGTCGTCGCCGGCGGTGATCGGCAACGCCACGACGTTCCTCGCGGGCCCGTACGAGGTTCCGAACGCGATGCTCGAGGGCACCGCCGTGTACACGAACAACCCGCCGTGCGGCGCGATGCGCGGGTTCGGCGCGCCGCAGGTGTGCTTCGCGCACGAGGGGAACATGGACAAGCTGGCCCGCGAGCTCGGGATCGACCCCGTCGAGCTGCGGTTGCGGAACGCGCTCGCGCCCGGCTCGATGCTCCCGACCGGGGTGCCGCTGCGGGGGAGCGCGCCGGTGCGCGAGGTGATCGAGCGCTGCCGCGACCTCCCGATGCCGCCCGAGCCGGAGCCCGCGGCGATGCGCGACCCGATCACCTTCCCCGGGGGCGCCGGGAACGTCGGCCGCGGCGAGGGCCTGAAGCGCGGGGTCGGGTTCGCTGTCGGCTACAAGAACGTCGCCTACAGCGAGGGGTTCGACGACTTCCACCAGGCGCGCGTCACGCTCTCGGCCGGACCCGACGGGCCGGTGGCCGAGGTCCACAGCGCCGGCGTCGAGTGCGGCCAGGGGTTCTCGACGATCCTCACGCAGGTCGCCCGGACCGAGCTCGGGGTCGAGCGCGTCCTGCTCCACGTCCCGGACACCGGCGTGGACTCCGCGGGATCCTCCTCCGCCTCACGGCAGACGTTCATGGGCGGCGGGGCGGTGCAGATGGCCTGCCGGGCGGTGGCCGAGGAGGTCTTCGGGCGTGCGATCGCGCGGCTCCAGCCGGAGGGGACGCTCTCGCTCGCGGACGGCCGGGTGCTCGCCGACGGCGTGCCGATCTGCGACCTGGTCGACCTGCTCGACGAGCCCGTGGTCGCGACGCGCACGTTCCACCACCGGCAGACGTCGAGGTTCGACGAGGACGGGCAGGGCGACATCCACGTGATGTTCGCGTTCGGCGCGGAGCGGGCGGTGGTCGAGGTGGACGAGGAGCTCGGCCTGGTGCGCGTCGTGCAGCTCGCGAACGCGCTCGACGTGGGCCGCGCGGTCAACCCCCAGGGCGTCGAGGGGCAGAGCGAGGGGGGCGCGGCGCAGGGCCTCGGGCTCGCGGTGATGGAGGAGATCCAGCTGCGGGACGGGGTGATCGCGAACGCCTCGTTCACCGACTACCTGATCCCCACGACGCTCGACATGCCGCCGGTCCTGACCGCGTTCGTCGAGGACCCGGAGCCGGACGTACCGTTCGGCGCCAAGGGGATCGGCGAGGTCTCGACGATCGTGTCGACGGCGGCTGTCGTGGCGGCGATCCGCGACGCCACCGGCCGCGACCTGAACCGTGCGCCGGTCCACCCCGACGAGATCGTGGGGCTCGTCGGCCCCGCGACGACCGCGGGCCCGCCCCCGGTCCCCGAGGTTCCCGGCCAGGAGCCGGTGCCGGCGTACTTCGGCGTGGACCCCGGCCAGAGCACGGTCACGCCGAAGCGGTAGCCTCGGGACACGCGGCGCTCGAGGAGCGGAGCGCCGTCGGCGCAGGACAGGAGGGATCGGACGTGGATCGCGCGAGCCTGAAGGGCCGCGACTACATCGAGACGCTCGACTGGACCACCGAGGAGATCGACGAGGCGATCGCGCTCGCCGGCGAGCTGAAGGAGAAGCTCCGGCGGGGCGAGCCGCACCGGCTGCTCCCGGACCGGACGCTGTTCATGCTGTTCCTGGACAAGTCCACCCGCACCCGGAACGCGTTCGAGGCCGGGATGACCCAGCTGGGCGGGCACGCCCACTTCCTGGACGCCGAGAAGACGCAGGTCGCGCACGGCGAAAGCCCGAAGGACATGGGCATCATCCTGTCCCGGTACGGGCACGGCCTGGCGATCCGACACGACCTCGTGCCGTACGAGGGGAACGCGTACATGCGCGAGGTCGCCAGGTGGGCCGAGATCCCGGTGATCAACCTCCAGTGCGACGTCGACCACCCGACGCAGACGCTGGCCGACCTGATGACGTTGCGCGAGCACCGGGGGGAGGACCTCCGGGGGATGCGCGTGGCGGTCTCGTGGGCGTACGCGCCCTCCTACGCGAAGCCGCTCAGCGTCCCGCAGGGGCTGCTGACGCTGCTGCCACGGTTCGGCATCGACGTCATCCTGGCGCACCCGCCCGGGTTCGACCTGATGCCCGAGGTCGTGAAGCGCGCCGAGGAGGCCGCGGCGCAGGGCGGGGGCACGATCTCCTACACGGACGACATGGACGCGGCGTTCGAGGGCGCCGACGTGGTGTACCCGAAGTCCTGGGGACGGCTCGACCTGTTCACCGACGAGGAGGCCGCGCTCGCCGACGCCGCGAAGTACACCGACTGGATCTGCGATGCTCGCCGGATGTCGCTCGCCAGGGACGACTCGCTGTACATGCACTGCCTGCCGGCCGACCGCGGGACCGAGGTCACCGACGAGGTGATCGACGGACCGCACTCGGTGGTCTACGACGAGGCCGAGAACCGGATGCACACGGGCAAGGCGCTGATGGCGCTCACGATGGCGCCCTGACCGGCGGCGGGTTCCGGCGCGCCGCCGACGGGGAAGGATCGTTCCGAGGCGCGGGAGCGCGTCTCCGACGGGCACGGGGAGGTGAACGGCATGGACGGAGCCGAGATCCGCGTTCGGCCCCCGTTCAGCCGAGGGATGGAGCGGACCGAGGACGAGGCCCGGAACCGAACGACCCCGCGGTTCAGCCGCGGGCAGGAGCGGCCGAAGCCCCGGCACGACGAGGTGCACGAGGGAACGTTCGCGACCGGGCAGGAGGTGCTACCCAAGCACCCCGAGCAGCGGTACCACGGTCGCTTCAGCGGCCGGCCCTCGCGCGCTGATCTGAGACCGATCCGCCAGTTCAGAACGGCGTAGGACCGGCCATGTGCAGACCGCGGCCGTCGGTTCTTCGTCTCACGTCAGGGATCTCGACCATCGGGCATCGTCGACAGAGCAGCGCGCGACCGACCCTCAGAGAGGGCGATCGTTGATCGATCATCTGACGGTGCCACGGCCGGCCGTTCGGGCTGGATGCTAGGCTGCCTAGCCGAGTGCCGGATGGGGTAATGGCAGCCCGCCTGGTTCTGGCCCAGGTAGTCTAGGTTCGAGTCCTAGTCCGGCAGCGATCCGGGCTCAGACCCCTCGCGTCACGGGGAACGTCTCGAGCCCGGGCGGGACCTGTCCCCGGAAGGACGCCAGCACCCGCTCGAGATCGGCCCGTTCGGCCTCCCACCTCCCCGCCGGGAAGACCGCGACGATCAGGAACCCGGTCCCCTCCTGGCCCAGCGTCATCGCGACGGCGACGCCGGCCGTGACCCGTCGCGCCTCGACGACGTCGGCGACGAGCAGCCGGCCGGGATCGCCGTCGATCCGGATCGGCTCGTCCGCCTGCACGTCGATCGCCGGGTTCCCCGTGATGAAGTACAGCCCCATCTCCTCGAGATCCGCGAAGCCGTCGGTCGTGACGGCCAGGATCTGGTAGACGGTCTGGTCCGGCGGCTCGACCTGGGTGAGGTCGAACGCCGAGAGGCGTCCCTGCGGCGCCGGGCTCGGCGCCGGCGGCTGCGCGAGGACACCGGTGAGCAAGCTGGGGCCGTCCTGGGCCGGGCGCGGAGGGGCGACGACGAGCGCGTTCGCCGTCGGGAGGTCCACGGTGAAGTACCCGAGCGGGTCGTAGTAGGGGGCGAGCTCGCGGCCCTCGCCGCCCGAGCAGGCGGCGAGCGCCAGCGCGCACGCCATGAGCAGGCGTGACCGTCTCACGTCCGGACATCGTGGCACGCCCTGCCTGCATTGACCAGGTACCCGGGGGCTCGATACGGTGCGGTGCAGGCACCGACGCGGGGAGGCGAAGTCATGAACAAGAACGGGCTCGTCGCGGAGGTGGCGAAGCGGACCGGCGCGAGCAAGGCCGACGTCGCGCGCGTGATCGACGTCTCGATGGACGTCATCCGCGAGACCGTGGCCAAGGGGGACCGGGTGTCGCTGGTGGGTTTCGGCACCTTCGAACGGAAGCACCGGAACAAACGCATCGCCCGGAACCCGCGCAAGCCGCAGACCCCGATCGTCGTGCCGGCCCGCGACCTGCCCTGGTTCCTCCCCGGCAAGCAGTTCCGCCAGATGGTGGCGAGCCGGCGCCGCCGCACCACCGCCAGGCGCTGAGCGGGTCCTTCCCGGTCAGAACGTGACGAGCCGGAGCGTGCGTGCGACCTTCCGCCCGCCCTCCTCCACGAGGTCGAAGCGGACCCGCTGACCGATCCGCAGCGTCAGGATGCCCGCGCCCTCGAGCGAGGTGGGGTCGATGCCGACCTCGGTCCCGTCGTCCATCAGGAGGCTCCCGCTCCGCTCGTTCGGGTCGAAGTCCTTGATCGTTCCCTGCGACATCCCTCGTCCTTCCTCAGCCCCCGTCCGTGCCCGGACCGGCACGCTCCGTCGGTCCCCGCCGCTACGCGTGGACCCGGAGCCGCTCGCCCAGGTCCATGCCGAGGCAGACCTCGCGGGTACGGCCCGACCGGCCCTCGGCCAGGAACGTGAGGATATCGTCCGGCCGGTCCAGGTCGAACGACAGCTCGCGACGTCGGACGACCGACACGGGCAGGCCTCGCTCGGCCGCGAGGTGCACGTGACGGCGGAAGGAGTCCGGCCCGAAGCGCGCCGGGATCGCCCGGGGGGGCCGGCGCAGCAGCAGGCTCGTCCCGGTCCCGTCGTCCGAACGCGCGAGCACGACCGATCCGAGCGTCCGGAGCGCCTCGTGCAGCGCGTCAGCATCGATCAGCGGGAGGTCGCCGGGGAGGATCGCGAGCGCGTCGGCTCCCTCCTCGATCCCCAGACGCTCGGCCTGCCGGACGGCCGCCGACAGCGGCGGGCGGGCCTCCGGCACGGGCCTCGCGCCACGCCGTGCGGCGATCTCCAGGACCACCTCATCGGGGGAGACGACCCAGGTCTCCCAGGCCGCCACGGCCAGGGTGGCGTCCAGGACGTCCTCGAGCATCGCGAGCGTGAGGGCTCCACGCTCGAGCGGGGAGAGCGCCGGCGCCAGCCGGGACTTGGCCCGTGACAGCGACTTGACGGGCACCGCGACGACGCGCACCTCCCCAGGCTAGCGGAGCGAGCCGGCTACGCGGTCGTGGGCCGGAAGCGGCGTACCCTTTGGGGACCTGGGACGCGAGGAGGCCGAACCGTGAGCGCCACCACCCTTGCCTTGGCGGCCTCGCCGCCGCGGGTCCGATCCCGGACCGCCTACCGGGTCCTGCTCGCTCTCGCCGGGAGCTGGCTCGTGGCCGGGCTCGCGCAGCTCGAGCTGAAGCTGCCGTTCACCCCGGTGCCGGTGACCGGCCAGACGCTCGGCGTGCTGCTCGTCGGGGCGAGCCTGGGCGCGGGGCTCGGGGCGGTATCGATGGCGCTGTACCTGGGCCAGGGCGCGCTCGGGTTGCCCTTCTTCTCCGGCGGCGAGGGCGGAGCCTCCTTCCTCGCCCTGTCCGCCGTGACCGGCGGCTACCTGTGGGGGTTCGTGCTCTCGGCCGCCGCCGTCGGGTGGCTCGCGCGCCGCGGCTGGGACCGGTCGCTCCGGAGCTCGATCGGGGCGATGTTCCTGGGTGAGGTCGTGCTGTACCTCGCGGCGATCCCCTGGCTGATGCAGGCGCTCGACCTCCCGCTGGGGACGGCGCTCGAGCTCGGTCTGGCGCCGTTCGTCGTGGGCGACACGCTCAAGCTCCTGATCGCGGCCGGCCTGCTCCCGGTCGGCTGGCGCCTGGCGAAGAAGCGATAGCATCGCCGAGCCCCGGGCCGGATCCGGAAGGGAGGGCGCGCTGGAGCCCTGGTACCGAGCGATCGAGGCCGTCCTGCGGCCGCCGTTCGAGCTGTGGTTCAACTGGCGGCTGGAGGGGCTCGAGCGCATCCCGGCCGAGGGGCCGGCGATCGTGGCCGGCAACCACCTCTCGTACCTGGACCCGTTCGCGCACGCCTACTTCGTGGTGAAGGCCGGCCGCCGGCCGCGGTTCCTGGCCAAGCGGGAGCTGTTCGATGCGCCGCTGGTCGGCCGCGCCCTCCGGGGCTCCGGCCAGATCCCGGTCGAGCGGGGCACGGGGGACCGGAGCGCGCTCGAGGAGGCGCACCGGGCGATCGACGCCGGGGAGGTCGTGGTGATCTACCCGGAGGGCACCACGACCTCGACGAACCCGGACTTCTCGCCCGGGCGCGGCAAGACCGGAGCCGTGCGGCTCTCGCTGATGACCGGCGTCCCGATCCTGCCGGTGGCGACGTGGGGCGGCCAGTACGTGTGGCGCAGGTCCGGGCGCCAGAGCGTCGCGTTCGGCCGTCCGATCTGGGTCCGCGCGGGAGAACCGTTCGACGCCGCCGGGCTGGCGCGTGAGGTCGGCGACGGCTCACCGCGCGCCCTCACCGACGCCCTGATGGACGAGCTCGCGACCCTGGTCGCCGACCTGCGCGAGCGCTTCCCCCGCCGGTGGAGCGAACCCCGGCGCCGGACCAGAGGGTAGGCTCCGGGTCATGGGCGAGGACGGCCGGCTGGGCTTCGCGACGCGCGCGATCCACGGCGCGAGGATGCCGCCGGTCGCGCAGGAGTCGTCGAGCGTCCCGATCTTCCAGTCCTCGACGTTCCGGTTCGCGACCTCGGAGGAGTACGCGGAGACGATCTCGTTCCGGCGTCCCGGCTACACGTACACGCGCGGCTACGGGAACCCGACGCTGGCGGCGCTCGAGCAGCTGATGGCCGAGCTCGAGGGCACGGAGTCGGCCTTCTCCTTCGCGAGCGGCATGGCCGCGATCCACACCGTCGTGACGACCGCCGCCCGCGCCGGCGACCGGATCGTCGCGAGCGCCGAGCTCTACGGGGGCACCTACTCGCTGTTCCGGACGGTGCTGCCCCGCTACGGCGTCGAGGTCGCGTTCGTCGACCCGCACGACCCCGGAGCCGTGGCCGCGGCCCTGCCCGGAGCGTCCCTCTTCTACGTGGAGACGATCGCGAACCCGAACGTGACCGTGGCCGACCTCGAGGTGCTCGGGCAGCTGTGCCGTGACGCCGGGGTGCCGGCCGCGGTCGACAACACGTTCGCCTCGCCGTACCTGTGCAACCCCGCGCGGTACGGCTTCGACCTCGTGATCCACTCGGCGACGAAGTACGTCAGCGGCCACAGCGACGTCATCGGTGGCGTGGTGTGCTGCTCGACGGCCGAGATGGAGCGGCTGCGGACCACCGTGATCGAGACCGGAGGCACGATGGCTCCGCTCGAGGCCTGGCTCTGCCTGCGGGGCCTGGCCACGCTCGAGATCCGGATGCAGCGGCACTCGAGCTCGTCGCTGGCGCTCGCGCAGTTCCTGCAGGGCCATCCGAAGGTGGAGCGGGTGCACCACCCTGGCCTCCCCGGACACCCGCACCACGAGGTTGCCCTCAGGCAGTTCGCGCACGGGTTCGGGGGCATGATGGCGTTCGAGCTCGCGGGCGGCGTCCAGGCGGGCCGGCGCTTCTGCGACGCGCTCGAGCTCGCCTGGATCGCGACGAGCCTCGGCGCGGTGCAGACCCTGGTCGGGCACGCGGCCTCGACCACGCACCGGCAGCTGGACGCGGAGGCCCGACGCGCGGCCGGCGTGGCCGACGGTCTCGTGCGGGTCAGCGTCGGGCTCGAGGACATCGAGGACCTGATCGCCGACTTCGACCAGGCCTTGGAGCGGGCGTGAGGCGGCGGGTCGCGATCCTGTTCGGCGGGCGCTCGGCCGAGCACGAGATCTCGGTGATCTCGGCGCGGTCGGTGATGGACGCCCTGGATCCCCGGCGCTACGAGGTCATCCCGATCGGCGTGACGAAGGAGGGGCGCTGGGAGCTCCTGCCCGGCGGTCCGCCGGCGCTGCCGGCCGGCCTCGAGCCGCTGCCGCACGTGACCGAGCGGGCGGGGACGGAGGTGACGCTGGACCAGGGCCCGCGGTCCCGGGCGCTCGTCTCGGCCGACGGCTCGCGGCTCCCGATCGACGTCGTCTTCCCCCTGATGCACGGGCCGTACGGGGAGGACGGCTCGGTCCAGGGGTTCCTCGAGATGGCGGGCGTGCCGTACGTCGGCTCGGGCGTGCTCGGCTCGGCGGTGGGGATGGACAAGGCGGTGCAGAAGGTGCTGTTCGCCGCGGCCGGGATCCCGGTGGTCGAGCACGAGGTCGTGCACGAGCGCGAGTGGGGGGAGGACGCGGAGGCGGTCCAGGCGCGCGCCGAGCACCTGGGCCGGCCGCTGTTCGTCAAGCCCGCGGCGCTCGGCTCCTCGGTCGGGATCACCAAGGTCGCCGCCCGGGAGGGGCTCCGGGGCGCGCTCGAAGAGGCCTTCCGCTACGGGCGCAAGGCGCTGATCGAACGCTCGGTGGAGGGGGCGCGCGAGCTCGAGTGCGCGGTGCTCGGCAACGACGACCCCGTTGCCTCGGTCGCCGGCGAGATCGTCCCCCGGGGTCACGCGTTCTACGACTACGAGGCCAAGTACCTGGACGAGCACGGGGCCGAGCTGTTGGTCCCCGCGGAGATCTCGCCCGAGACCCTCGAGGAGGTGCAGCGGCTGGCCGTGACCGCGTTCCGGACGATCGACGGCGCGGGGATGGCGCGCGTGGACTTCTTCCTCACGGAGCAGGGGCGGCTCTACGTGAACGAGATCAACACGATCCCGGGGTTCACGAGCATCTCGATGTACCCGAAGCTGTGGGAGGCCTCGGGCGTGCCCTACCCGGAGCTGATCGATCGCCTGGTCGAGCTCGCGATCGAACGCCACGAGGCGGACCGGAAGAAGGGCACGGGGTCCTGACCCCGGAGCGGGTCGGGTGCCCTACAGGTGGACGACCGGACAGGTCAGGGTGCGCGTGATGCCTTCGACGCCCTGGATCCGGGCGACGACCAGCTTGCCGAGCTCGTCGACGTTCTTCGCCTCGGCGCGGACGATCACGTCGTAGGGGCCGGTGACGTCCTCAGCCTCGGTCACCCCGGCGATGTCGCGGACCTCCTTGGCGACCTGGGCGGCCTTGCCGACCTCGGTCTGGATCAAGATGTAGGCCTGGACCACCTGGACCTCCCTCGCGATGGGCCCCCATGCTATGCGGGGCGTCGATGGCTCGACAAACGGGGCGATCGCGGCGCGGCCGTGGGATGATCGGGAGGTGGGCGCGCGCCGCAAGCGCGGGAAGGGGCGCGGGGAAGCGAAGGAGCAGGACCCGCTGGCCGCCTACCGTCGGATCCGCAAGCGCGTGCCGCTACCGGAGAGGATCATCCCCGACCGCCGGCGGGAGCTCGAGGAGGAGGCGGCGAGGCGGGAGATGGAGGAACGGTGATCTTCGCCGACCGACACGAGGCCGGCGAGCAGCTCGCGAAGGCGCTCGTCGAGCACGCGGGGACCGAGTGCGTGGTCCTCGCGATCCCCCGCGGTGGCGTGATCGTGGCCGAGGTCGTCGCCCGAGCGCTCGGCGCGCCGCTCGACGTCGTGATCCCCCGGAAGATCGGTGCTCCCGGCAACCCCGAGCTCGGGATCGGCGCCGTCGCCCCCGGGATCCGCGTCCTCGATCCCAGGATGGTCGCGGCCCTCGGCGTGAGCTCCGAGTACCTCGACCGCGAGATCGCCGCGCAGGAACGGGAGATCGAACGCCGCCAGCACGTCTACCGCGCGGGCCGGCCCGCAGCTCCGATCCGCGGCAGGGTCGCGATCGTCGTCGACGATGGCGTTGCCACCGGCGGCACCGCGGTCGCCGCGCTCCGATGGGCCAGGGCACAGGGGGCCGCGCGCGTCGTGCTCGCCGTGCCGGTCGCGCCCGCCGCGGCGCTGGACCGGCTGCGCGGGGAGTGCGACGAGCTCGTGGTGCTCGTGACGCCTGAGCCGTTCTTCGCGGTCGGCGAGTGGTACCGGCGGTTCGACCAGACCCGCGACGATGAGGTGATCGAGGCGCTGGCGCGCGTCGCGGCCGACGGCGCGTGAGGGCGCTCGAGCTCGCGGCCGCCGGCCTGTTCGCGCTGGGCGGGCTGCGGTCGCTGTGGGTGTGGACGCGGCGGCCCTTCGAGGGCACCGACCTCCGCGATCACCTGCTCTACGCGCTCTACCTCACGGGCCGTGTCGGGCTGTGGTTCGCGATCGCCGGGTCGTTCCTGATCTGGTCCTCGATCCGGACCCGGGGCCGGGCGGCGATCGACGAGGCCGCCGCCTACCGCTGGTACCTGCTCGTGCCGCTCGGCCTGGCCGGGCTCCAGCTCGTGGCCGGCTGGTTCCTCGGCCGCCGGCCGCGGGGGAACGACCCCGGGGACCTCACCCCCCGACGCGATCCCCGACCGGGCCGCCGGCCGGGTCGTCGGGCGACGGACCCATCCGGGCGAGCGCGTCGTAGGCGGCGTACTTGAAGGCCTCTCCGAGCGTGGGGTGGTTGAAGACCATCTGGATGAACGTCTCGATCGTGCCGCCCAGGGCGATGACGGCCTGCCCGACGTGCACGAGCTCGGAGGCGCGCTCGCCGATGCAGTGGCAGCCGACGAGCCTCCTCGAGCTCCGATCGAACACGAGCTTCACCATGCCGTCGCGGTCGCCCACGATCTGTCCGCGGACGTTGTCGCCGAAGGAGGCGCGTCCCGCGACGACGTCGAGACCCCGGCGCGCCGCCTCCTCCTCGCCGAGCCCGACGCAGCTCACCTCGGGGATCGTGTAGATCCCGTACGGGAGCAGGTCGGAGACCTCCCGCTTGTAGGCGAACCCGAACGCGTGGCAGACGGCCACGCGCGCCTGTTCCATCGAGACGCTCGCGAGCGCCGGGAACCCGATCACGTCCCCGGCCGCGTACACGCTCGGGACCGCCGTGCGGAAGTCCCCGTCGACCACGATGTACCCACGGGCGTCGACCTCGACCCCGACGGCCTCGAGGCCGAGGCCCTCGGTGTTCCCCTGTCGGCCCGCCGCGACCAGCACCGAGCTCACCGTCAACCGCTCGCCCGGGGCGAGCGTGCACACGAGCCGATCGCGCTCCCGCTCCACCCGCTCGTGCCGCCGTTCGAGGTGGAGCGCGATCCCGAGCCCACGCATCGCCGAAGCTAGGCGCTCCCCCATCTCCCGGTCGAGGAACGGCAAGAGCCCCGGCCGCGGATCGACCACGTGCACCTCGACGCCGAGCGCCGCGAACATGCACGCGTACTCGCACGCGATCACACCCCCACCCATCACCGCGAGGGAACGCGGCAGGCGATCGATGCGCAGGATCCCGTCCGCGTCGTGGACCTCGGGGTCCTCGTAGGGGATGCCCGGCGGCCGGTGCGGGGAGGAGCCGGTGGCGATGAGGATCGCCTCGGCGTGCAGGCGGTCCGGGCCGTCGGGGGTCGTGACCTCGACCGTGTTCGCATCGGCGAGGCGGCCCATGCCCCGGATCAGCTCGACCCGGTGGCGCTCGAGGTTCCGGTGGATGCGCTCGGTCTCGAGGTCGCGGACGGCGTCCTTGCGCTCGAGCAGACGGGTCACGGTGAGGTGCGGATCGACGTCGACCGTCACCCCGTACAGGTCCCGCTGGCGGTACCCGGACAGGAACAGGGCGGTCTCGCGCAGCGTCTTGGACGGCAACGTGCCCGTGTGGACGGCCGCGCCTCCCGGCGCCGGCTCGCGCTCGACGATCGCGACCCGCTTGCCGAAGTAGGCGGCCTGCGCCGCCCCGCGCTCGCTCGCCGGGCCCCCACCGATCACGACCAGGTCGTAGTCGCGGCTCACGACGGCGGGCCCAGCCCTCGCGTCGTCGGGTGCCGGTCGCGAGCCGCGATGAGCATGGACGGTCGGTGGGCCCTAGCCCGCAGCCTTGACGATCTCGGGCGCGAGCTCGGGGAAGCCCTCGAGCCGGGCCACGCGCTCGACCTTCAGCTCCTCGACGATCTCTGCGTACTCCGAGCGCCGTCCCTGCCGCTCGTAGAGCCGGCGCGGCTGGAGCAGCTCGGGGTCGTCCAGGTCGGGCACGTGGCTCGCGACCAGGTACCCGAAGTCCGGGTCCTCGTCCCACACGATCGTCTCCTCGGCGATCGCCTTCACGCACGCCGAGGTGTGCGGGATCGTCACCTTCTTCGAGCGCTCGTCGCCGTCCCGACCTCCCACGCGTCCGGTGTTCAGCAGGTAGGTCTGGATCGGATGGGTGTCCAGGAGCTCGAGGATCCGGTTCCCCTGGAGACCGTGGGGGAGCGGGAAGAAGGGGTTCGTCCCCGGCACGCGGAGGAACTTGCCCTCCTCGGCGGCGCCACCGGCGCTGGTCCCCGTGGTCTCCCCGAGCATGAAGTAGGCGGCCGCCTGCTCGCGATCGAGCTTGGCCACCGCCGGGATGATGTTCTCGTTCCGGTTCAGGATCAGCAGCACGTCGACGGTCCCGACCTCGCGCGGATCGCGGTGGCGCCCCAGGTCGTCCATCCGGAAGACCGCGCGGCCGTTCTGCGTGTAGCTCTCCTCGAAGAAGTTCACCTTCCGGTGGTCGTCCTGGTAGACGTTCTCCAGGTACGTCGTGGGCTTGATCACGGCGTTGTAGATGTTCGGCTCGAAGTCCGGGTCGAGGCTGAACGTCTTGGCGAAGCAGCCGTTCTCGCTCCCGTAGGCCTTGCCCCCGGGCATCAGCGCCACGAAATCGTCCTGCACCGGGAGCGAGTCGTTCTGCGTCGTGAAGGTCGTGGTGGTCTTCCCGGTTCCCGACAGGCCGATGATCATGAAGACCTTCTCGCCCCGCGGCGTCGGGATCACCTTGAGGCCGGCGTGCAGCGCGAGGCCGCCGAGCCGGTAGACCTTCTCGTTCCACATCCGCAGCCCGCCCTTCTTCGACTCCCCGAAGTAGTCGGAGCCGAGGACCCGCGTCACGCCGTTCGCCAGGTCGACCGCGATCACCCGATCGTCGGGGTACCCGGGCGCCGGGAGGTTCGGCGTGTAGATCACGTGGACCTCCGGCTCGTCGCCGTCGTCGCGCGGGAAGTAGAGCATCTGTTGCATCCCCGCGACGTTGGCGTTGGCCTTCTCGATGGTGAGCCGGGCCTTCGTCCGGAACGACGGGTCGTTGCCGATGTCGCCGTCGATCACGAGGATCTCCTGGTCCCGCAGGTACGCGTCCTGCATCCGCGCGATACGCTCGAACTCCTCGCGGCTCATGGTCTTGCCGCTCGAGGCCTCGGCCACCACGAACGTGCTCCCCGCCGATCGGGAGGTCACGCGGGTCTGGACGTTCACGTTGCCGAACTCGGTGATCCGGCACTGCGGCATCTGCTCCGCGAACGCTCGGAGCTGCTCGGCCGAGGGATTCTCGTGGACGGTTCGGGCCTCCACCCTCAAGCGGATTCTCCTTCGGTCGCCGTGCCCGAGCGTGCCGGCGCTCGGGGTCGCTATATCCTAGCCGACCGACGGCGGCCGCCGGTCGACGGACCGGATGGACCGGGCCGCCCGGTCTGGACGATGCGATGGAGCTCTCCGAGGACGCCCTGATCGCCGCGATCACGCGGCTGTTCTCGGCCGAGGAGCCCGGCGTCGTCGTCGGCCCGGGCGACGACGCCGCGGTGGTCGAGCACGGCGGCGGCCACCAGATCCTCACGACCGACCTGCTGGTCGAGGGGGTGCATTTCGAGCGCGGATCGATCTCGGCCCGTGACCTGGGGGCCAAGGCGATCGCGGTGAACGTCTCGGACGTGGCGGCGATGGGCGGCAGCCCCCGCTACGCCTTGGCATCGATCGCGCTCCCCGCCGACGCCGAGGCGGCCTGGGTGATGGAGCTCTCGGGCGGGATGCGGGACGCCTGCGCGCAGTACGGGCTCGCGCTCGTCGGCGGGGACACGAACCGCGCCGAGGCCGTGGTCGTCTCGGTGACCGTCGTGGGAGAGGTCGCGCCGGGACACGCGGTCCGGCGCGCGGGGGCCCAGCCGGGGGACCTGATCGTCGTGACGGGATCGCTCGGCGCGGCCGCCGGCGGCCTCGCGCTGTCGCGGGCCGATCCCGCCACGGCGGCGGCGGTGCTCTCCGAGCCGTGGGGGCGCGAGCTGGCCGAGGCGCTGTCCCGCCCGGTGGCGCGGGTCGGCGAGGGACAGACGCTCGCCCAGGCGGGGGCGACGGCGATGATGGACGTCTCCGACGGGCTCGCGATCGACCTGTCCAGGCTGTGCCTCGCGAGCGGTGTGGGGGCCCGGGTCGAGCTCGACCGGGTCCCGGTCGCCCCGGCCCTGGGCCAGGCCGCGGCCGCGCTCGGGGTGGACGCCCTCCAGCTCGCGCTCTCGGGTGGGGAGGACTACGAGCTCCTGGCGACGATCGACGCCACCCACGTGGGGCCCGCGCGCCGGGAGCTGGATGAGCGGTACGGCGCCCCGCTCGCCGAGATCGGGGTCATCACCGAGGATGCGAGCCTGGTGGCCGTGGCCGCCGACGGGTCGGTCTCGCCGTTGGAGCCGAAGGGATGGGACCATTTCGGCCGTGGGTGAGACCGCTCGCGGTGACAGGGACCGGGCGCCGAGGCCGCGCGCGCTGTCGATCGCCGGCTCTGACTCCGGCGGCGGGGCCGGGATCCAGGCGGACCTGAAGACGTTCAGCGCCCTCGGCGTGTACGGGATGACCGCGATCACCGCGGTCACGGTGCAGGACACCCTGGGCGTCTCGGGCTACGAGGAGCTCTCACCCCGAACGGTGGGCGACCAGATCCGCGCGGTGGCCACCGACATCGGGGTCGATGCGGCCAAGACCGGGATGCTCGCCTCTGCCGCGATCGTCGCGGCCGTGGCCGAGGCCCTCCGCGAGACCGCGATCCCGAGCCTCGTGGTCGATCCCGTGTTCGTCTCCAAGCACGGCCACGCGCTCCTGTCCGAGGACGCGGTGGGCGCCCTGCGCGCGGAGATCCTGCCGCTCGCGACCCTGGTGACCCCGAACCTCGCGGAGGCCGGCGGGCTGGCGGGGTTCCCCGTGAGCTCCCGCGACCTGATGGAGGACGCGGCGGAGGCGATCCAGGCGATGGGGCCGGCGGCCGTCCTCGTGAAGGGCGGCCACCTCGAGGGCTCGGACGGTTCCGACGACCTGTTCTTCGACGGGCACCAGATGACCTGGATCGAAGGCGAACGGCTGGCGACCACGAACACCCACGGCACCGGGTGCGTGCTCTCCTCGGCGATCGCGGCCCACCTCGCGCGAGGCGCCGCGCTCGAGGACGCGGTCCGGGCGGGCAAGGCGTTCGTCACCGGGGCGATCCGCCACGCGCTCGCGATCGGGCGGGGGATCGGGCCGGTCGACCCGCTGTGGGAGTCCCCGGACCGGTGAGGTACCGGTCCCTGGGTCGGACCGGTCTCGAGGTCTCGGTCGTCTCCCTCGGCTCGTGGCTCACGTTCGGCGGCTCCGTCGGAGAGGAGGTCGCGATCGCGTGCGTGCGTCGGGCGTTCGAGCTCGGCGTGAACCTGTTCGACACCGCGAACGCGTACGGGCGCGGCCGCGCCGAGGAGGTGCTCGGCCGTGCCCTCGCGAGGCTCCCGAGGGACCGGATCCTGGTCGCCACGAAGGTCTACTTCCCGATGGGGCCCGGGCCCGAGGATCGCGGCCTCGGGCGGACCCACCTGCTCGCCCAGTGCGACGCGAGCCTGCGGCGGCTCGGGCTCGGAACGATCGACCTGTACCAGTGCCACCGGTACGACCCGCAGACCCCGCTCGAGGAGACCTGCCGCGTGATGGACGAGCTCGTCCGGACGGGGAAGGTCCGGCACTGGGGGGTGTCGGAGTGGACGCCCGAGCAGATGCAGGCGGCCGTCTCCTTGTGCGAGCGGGTGGGGTTGACGCCGCCCGCGACCGACCAGCCGCGCTACTCGATGCTCGAGCGCGGGATCGAGGAGGACGTGCTCCCGGCCTGCCGTCGGCTGGGGCTGGGCGTGCTGGCGTTCTCGCCGCTCGCCCAGGGGATGCTCACCGGCAAGTACCTGAGCGCCGACGAGGTGCCGCCGGGCTCGCGCGCCGCCGACCCGGAGGCCGCCGGGTTCGTCCGTCGCTTCTTCACCCGGGAGAACTTCGCGAGGGTCGACCGTCTCCGGGCCCTCGCCGGCGAGCTGGGGCTGCCGATGGCACGGCTCGCCCTGGCCTGGGCGCTCCGCCTCCCGGAGGTCTCGACGGCGATCGTCGGGGCGACCCGGGTGGAGCAGGTCGACGAGAACGTGGCCGCGGCCGACGTGGAGCTGCACAGAGACGCGCTCGACGCGGTCGAACGCGCGCTGCGTTGAGGCGGACGTGCCCTGCGTTCGCCGGTCCACGGCCATCCCGTTCCGCTAGTCGACCGTGAACGTCACCGAGTGGACGACGGGGTCGCCCTCGGCGGTGAAGCGCAAGGCGTGTTGCCCGTCCTCGATGTGGCCGGGGAGGTTCAGGCGGTACGCCTGCTGTCCCGGGATATAAGCGAGGCGCCGGTTCATCGGCACACCGTCGAGGTCGAGGGCGGTCACCGCGGTCTGGGAAGACGAGACGTTGACGCCGGAGGCGTTCACGAGCCGGATCTGGACCTTCCTGTCCGTCTCGCCGGGGTCGGACACGAGCTGGACCCCGTAGGTGACCACGTAGTCGACGCTCACGGTGACCTCGTTCCCGACGGCGTCGCGCGCGGTCACCGAGAACGTGCGGTTCCCGACGGCCGCGGTGTCGACGGCGCCCGATCCCTGGCACGAGACCGCGCCTGACCCGCCGTCGTCGCACGCGAAGCTGGCGCTCACGCCCTGATCCAGCAGGAACACGGCTCCGGCGGAGGGCGCGGCGACGGCGACCGTCGGCGCCTTCCGGTCGACCTTGATCCCTCCGACCGGCCCCGCCGTGACGCAGTTGCCCACGCCGTCGCAGACCTCGCGGGTCCCCGTGCGCGCGTCCGCCGTCTCCGACCCGAGGGGAACGTCGGTGACGAGGTCGAACGAGGTCTCGCCCCCGCGGACGCCGGAGCCACCGTCGGTCGCCCGGCACCCGACGCGCACGTTCTCCGCGTGCCAGCCGCCGTTCGCGTCCCGGCACGTCACCTCCGGCGCCTTCCGGTCGACCTTGATCCCGGCGACCGGCCCAGCCGTGGTGCAGTTGCCCACGCGATCGCAGACCCGGCGGGTCCCCGTGCGCGCATCGTCGGTCTCGACGCCCCGGGCGACGTGAGTGGACAGCTCCAAGCGAGCATCCGATCCGACCCCCGAGCCGCCGTCGCGTGCCGCGCAGCCGACCGAGACGTTCTCCGCATGCCACCCGCCGTCGGGCCGGTCGCACCGCACGTCGGGCGCGGCCTTGTCGATCCTGATGCCGCCGATCGGCCCGACGGTGAGGCAGTTCCCTTCGCGGTCGCAGACGGTCCGTGCGTCGGTCCGAGCGTCGGTCGTCTCGGTGCCGGGCGAGGTGCTGGTCCGGAGCACGAAGCTGGCCTGGCCGGGATCCGCGAGCCCGGAGCCCGCGTCCGTGGCCGTGCACGGGACGACGACGTCCGAGCCGTGCCATCCGCTCCCGACGGGATCGCAGAGCAGGACGGGGGGATCCGTGTCGGGAGGGGCAACGACGACCCCGGTGCCGCTCAGCGGCACCGCGACGGCCTGACCCTCCTCCGGAACCACGAGCAGCTGGGCGTCCGCGGGACCCGCGGACGCTGGCCGGAACGCGACCTCGATCGTGCAGGTCTCCTCGGGGGCCAGGCTCCGTCCGCCGCAGCCGTCGGAGACCGTGAACCGGTCGGCCGAGGTACCGGAGACCTCCACCTCGAGGGCGACGTCGCCCTCGGCGCCGACGTTCGAGACCAGGATCGGCCGCGGTCCTGACACCGTCCCCACCGGGACCTCGCCGAACGTCCCGTCCCCGGTGGCCGCGACGCTCGACCCGACGGGCGGCAGGAGATCGCCCAGGATCCCGCGGAGCGTCTGGGCGACCGGGGCCGGCAGGTCCTGCGCCATCGGGCCGAGCCGCGCCGCGACCGTGACGTCGAGGGGACGGACGTCGAACCCCGCCTCGATCGCGCGTTCGCGCTCCCGGACGAGGCGCTCCGCCTCCTCGGCGGCCCGGGCGAAGTCCTCGGCGACGATCGCATCGACGAGCCCCTCCAGCGCCGTCAGCGCGTCGTCGAGCGGTGAGACCTCGGGCGTCGGCCCCACGGTGCCGGGAGACGGGGAGACCGTGATACCGGGGCTCGGCGACGGCGAGCCCTCGTCCGGCCGGGGGAGCAGCTGCCCCTCTGGCACCGTGGCGAACAGGATCCAGGCTCCCGTGACGATCGCGACCGCCGCCGCGATCGGCGCGATCCGGGCGACCGCGGGCGGTGGGCGGTCGGCGTCGGGGGCCTCCACGGCCCCGGACGGCCCGCGCGGCTGAACGGCGACGCGGCCGAGCTCGGCCGCCAGGGAACCGAGGGGGGCGCCGTACGGGACGTGGCCGTCGAGGAAGGGGAGGAGCGCCTTGGTCGGTCGCCCGCGCGCGACGGCGACGAGCCCGACGCTCGGGGCGATGTCCCGGACGGCCCGGACGAGCTCGTGGTCGATCAGCCCGGGGCCGAGCACGACCAGGTCGGGATCGCCCTCCCGGACCGCGCGCAGCAGGTCGTCCCGACCCGCGGGCTCCGAGAGCACCTCGTAGCCGCTCGCCTCCAGGAAGGGTCGCGGTCCCTCCGGCTGCGGGTAGGGAGACCCGGCCAGGACGACGCGGAGCCGCCCATCGGTCATACGATCCCCCTCCGGACCATCGGTAGCCGCATGCTATCGGCTGGCCGCGGGCGCGGGAACCATCGAACGGTCAGAGCGGGGGCGACATGCTGTAGCCCCGTGAGGGGTCAGACGGCGCGGCGGACCTTCCCGGCCTTCAGGCAGCTCGTGCAGACGTACAGGCGCTTGGGCGCGCCGGCGACGAGCGCCCGCACGCGCTGGACGTTGGGGTTCCACCGGCGCGGGGTGCGCCGGTGGGAATGGGAGACCTGCTTGCCGAAGAACGGCTTCTTCCCACAGATGTCGCAGACGGCTGCCATGGCTCGGGAAGGGTACCAGAGCCGATCGACCGTCCTACGTCGCGTCGATGCGCTCCAGGAGCTCGAGCAGGCTCTCCCGATCGATGGGCCCCACCCAGGTCTCGATCAGGCTCCCGGTCCTGTCGTAGAACAGCGTGACCGGCTGTCCGAGCAGGCCGAGCCCGTCGCGGATCTCTCCGCGCGGGTCGAACACGCTCGGGTAGGTCCACCCGACCTCGCGCATGAAGGCCCGGGCGGACTCGCGTGAGTCCAGGATGTCGATCCCCAGGAACTGGACGCGGTCGCCGTACTCGGCGTGCGCGGCCGCGAGGTGCGGGGCCTCCCGGCGGCAGGGCCCGCACCAGGACGCCCAGACGTTCACGAGGACCGGACGGCCCTCGAGCTCGGCGAGGAGGGCCTCGTACCGGGCGAGGTCGAACGTCGGCAGGGCCGCCGGGTCCGAGGGCAGGAGCGAACCCTCCGAGCCGACCGGCTCGGAGGGTCCGCCGCCGCACGCCGAGGCGATCAGCGCGACCACGGTCAGGACGACGAGCGCTCGCCGGGGTCCCACGGGAACCCATGGTAGAACGCTGGCATGGTTCGCACGGCCCCCCCCGACGCCGCCCGCCGATGCCGCTGACGCCGTCCGACCCGATCACGGCGATCGACCGACGCGTCGCGAACCGCCGGACCGGCCTCGCGGAGAAGGGACCCCCGGCGCACGAGGTGCTGGCGGGGATCGGGATCCGGACGGTGGCCGACCTCCTCCACCACTACCCGCGGCGATACATCGACCGGTCCGAGGTCGCGAGGATCCGGGACCTGCGGATCGGCCGGTTCGCCACGGTGATCGCGAAGGTCCACGGTGTCGAGCAGCGGCGCAGCCGGAAGAACCGGCGGATGAGCGTGGTGACCGTCAGGCTCTACGACGGATCGGGCTACCTCGACCTCACCTTCTTCAACCAACCGTGGACCGCGCGCACCTACCGGGTGGGGTTCGAGGTCGCCGCGTCGGGTGTCGCGCAGCGGTACCGGGGGACGCTCCAGCTCGCGAACGCGGAGGTCGAGCTCCTCCGCGGCGACGACCAGGACCTGGTCCACACCGCGCGCATCACGCCGGTGCACCCAGCGACCGAGGGGGTCTCGACCCGGACGATCCGGGAGCTCGCGTGGCGCGCGCTCGAGCGGCTCCCCCCGCTGCCCGACCCCCTGCCGTCCGAGCTCGTGGAGGCGGAGTCGCTGTCGTCCTTCGATCGCGCGATCCGGACGATCCACTTCCCGGGCTCGCCCGCCGAGCTCCGAGCCGCGCGCGATCGCCTGAAGTTCGACGAGCTGTTCATGCTCGAGCTCGGCGTCGCGTTCCGGAAACACCGCGTCGAGCGCTCCGAGAGGGGTGTGGCGCACCGGCCGGACGGTCCGCTCCTGGGCCGTCTGCTCGCGGGCCTGCCGTTCGAGCCGACCGGCGCCCAGCGCCGGGCGATCGCGCGGATCGTCGAGGCGATGGCCCGCCCGCGCCCGATGAACGTGCTGCTCCAGGGCGACGTCGGCTCGGGCAAGACCGTCGTGGCGCTGGCGGCTGCGCTCGTCGCGATCGACTCGGGACACCAGGCCGCGATCATGGCCCCGACCGAGGTGCTGGCGGGACAGCACCTGCGCTCGGTGAGCGCCCTGCTGTCCGCGGTCGGGGCGGCCCCGTTCCTGGAGGTCCGCGACCGTGCGCCCGCAGCGCCGGCGCAGGTCTCGCTCCTCGGCCCCGAGCCGGTCGAGCGTCCGACCCTCACCTTCGCGCCGCTCTCGGCCGCGGTGACGGGCGCGGATCGGCGGCGGATCCTCGATGGCGTCGCGGCGGGCGAGGTCGACCTGGTCGTCGGGACGCACGCCCTCGTGCAGGAGGGCGTGGCGTTCGCGGACCTGTCGCTGGCGGTGATCGACGAGCAGCACCGGTTCGGCGTGCACCAGCGGATGGCGCTGAAGGGCAAGGGGGGCTCGCCGGACGTCCTGATCATGACCGCCACGCCGATCCCCAGGACCCTCGCGCTCACGTACTACGGCGACCTGGACGTCGTCGTGCTCGACGAGATGCCCTCGGGACGTCAACCGGTCCAGACGCTGATCGCGAGGACGGCTGCCGAGCGTCGGGCCGCCTACGAGCTCGTCCGGCGGGAGGTCGAGGCCGGCCGACAGGCGTTCGTCGTCTGCGCGGCGATCGACGAGGCGAACCGGACGGAGGTCCGCGCCGCCGAGGCCGAGGCCGAGCGGCTGGCCAGCGAGGTCTTCCCCGACCTGTCGGTCGAGCTGCTCCACGGCCGGATGCGACCGGCCGAGAAGGAGCGACGGATGGAGCAGTTCCTGGCCGGCACGCACCACGTGCTCATCTCGACGACGGTGATCGAGGTGGGGGTCGACGTCCCCAACGCGACCGTGATGCTCGTGGAGAACGCCGAGCGGTTCGGCCTCGCCCAGCTCCATCAGCTCCGCGGGCGGATCGGCCGTGGCTCGGCGCCGTCCTGGTGCGTGCTGTTCGACGAGGGCCGCTCGGACAACGAGGAGGCCCGGCGGCGCCTGGGGGCGATGGTCCGGACGACCGACGGGTTCGAGCTCGCGGACGAGGACCTGCGCCTGCGCGGCGAGGGCACGCTGTTCGACGTGAAGCAGTCGGGGTTGCCCGACCTCAAGCTCGCCCGGCTGGCCGAGGACCTGGAGCTGGTCAAGCGGGCCCGGGCGCGCGCGTTCGGGACGATCGCGGCCGACCCGGAGCTGGCCGAGCATCCGACCCTGCTCCGCGAGCTCCGGTCCCGGTTCGAGCGCTCGATCGACTGGCTGTTCCACACGTAGGGCTTCGGTCGGCCCCTCCGGGCGCCGATGGTTCCACCATGAGGCTTACGCCGGATGGCCGGGCCGACCCGGCGCGTCGGACGGGGTCGGGTCGCGGGTTCGCGCTGCGGGCGGCGCTCGCGTACGCGGTCCTCGGTGTGGTGTGGATCGCGCTCACGGACCTGCTGGTCGAGGACCCGGCCGAGGTGTGGGTCCAGACCGTCAAGGGATCGCTGTTCGCGGGCGCCTCCGCCGTGTTCGTCTTCGTGGTCCTGCGCACCTTCGTCGCCGCCCGGCGGCGGGCGGAAGCGGACCTCCGTCGGTCCGAGGAGCGGTTCCGGACGCTCGTCGAGCGGGTCCCCGGCGTCGTCTACCTGAACGAGATCGACCGCGACGACTCGTCGCTCACGCGGTGCGCCTACGTCGGCCCTCAGCTCCGGGACCTCCTCGGGTACGAGCCCGAGGAGTGGATGGCCGACGACGAGCTGTGGCAGCGGGTGATCCATCCAGACGATCGGGATCGGGCCCTGGAGGCGAACGCCGCCGCGGAGGGGACGGGCGAGCTCAGCGCCGAGTACCGCGCGGTCACCCGCGACGGTCGGACGGTCTGGATCCACGACGAAGGCCACCGGGTGGACGCCGGGGCGGGAGGACCCGGGTACTGGCTCGGCGTGATGGTGGACATCACGGCCCAGCGGGTGGCCGACGCCGCCCTCCACGAGCTGTCCGAGTCGCTCCGCGGCGTCTTCGCGGCATCGCCCCTCGCGATCATGGTGCTCGAGCCCGACGGGCGCGTGCGCCACTGGAATCCCGCCGCCGAGCGCATGCTGGGGTGGGCGGCGTCCGAGGTGATCGGCCCGTACGTCCCGGAGGACAGGCAGGAGGAGTTCGCCAGGCTCCGGGCCCGCGTCCTGGCCGGTGAGGCGTTCTCCGGCATCGAGGTCACGCGGGTCCGCAAGGACGGGACGCCGATCGAGGTCAGCGTGTCCACCGCCCCGTTCCACGGGAGGGACGGGCGGGTGGAGGCGATCGTCGGCGTGATCGAGGACATCACCGAGCGCAAGCGGGTCGCCGGCCAGCTCGCGCTCCAGGCCGAGCTGCTCGCGAACGTGAACGATGCCGTCATCGCGACCGACGCATCGTTCCGCATCACGTACTGGAACCACGGAGCCTCGGTGCTCTACGGGTGGTCGTCGGCGGAGGTCGTCGGACGGGACGTGACCGAGTTGCTGCCTGCGGACATGTCCGCGCCAGGGTACGAGGAGATCCGGCAGAGCTTCCTGGAGAACGGGTTCTGGCGCGGTGAGGTCCTCCACCCCCGGAAGGACGGCTCGAGGGTGCCGGTCGAGATCACCACGGTGGCGAGGACCCGCGAGGACGGCACCACCTACTTCCTCAGCGTGAACCGCGACGTGACCGAGCGCCGTCGGGCCGAGGAGGCGCTCCGCCGCCGCACGCGCCAGCAGGAGGTGATCGCGCGGCTGGGGGCGACGGCGGTCTCGGGGCCGCCCCTGGCGGCGTTCGTCGACGAGGTGCTCCGGGTGGTCGCCGCGACGCTGGAGGTGGACCTGATCGCGCTGCTCGAGCCCCAGGGGGACGAGGGCGGGCTGGCGCTGCGCGCCGGGATCGGGTGGCGCGACGGTCTGATCGGCACCCAGGTGGCGGCCCCGGGGTTCCCCTCGCTCGCCGCCTTCACGCTCGGAGCGGACGAGCCGGTGATCGTGTCGGACCTGCGCTCCGAGTGGAGGTTCGCGGCGCCTCCCTACCTGGAGGAGCACGGGGTGGTGAGCGGGGCCTCGGTCGTCGTGCGCTCCTCGGGGGCCCGTCCCTACGGGACGCTCGCGGTCCTCAGCCGCGAACCCCGGAGCTTCACGCGTGACGACGCGCACTTCCTCGAGTCGGTCTCGGCGCTCGTGGGGTTCGCGATGGACCGCGACCGGGCGGAGGCCGCGCTGCGCGCCGCCGAGGCCCGCTACCGGCAGCTCGTCGAGACGGGGCCGGGGGTGGTCTACGTCCACGACGGCCGGCAGGTCCCGGCCGCGCTCACCTACGTGAGCCCGCAGGTGGTGGACCTTCTCGGGTACCCGCTCGAACGCTGGCGGGAGGACCCGCGGTTCTGGCTCGCGTGCATCCATCCCGGCGACCGGAACCGGGTGCTCGACGCGGACGCCAAGGCGATCCGCGGGGGACGGCCGCTGACGATGGAATACCGGCTGATCGCGGCCGACGGGCGCGAGGTGTGGGTCCAGGATCGGGCGATGACCATCCGGGACGAGGACGGCGCGCTCGCGTTCCGCCAGGGGCTGCTGCTCGACGTCACGGAGCGGCATCGCGCCGAGGAGGAGCGGCGCCGGGCGATCGAGTCGCAGCTCCGGCTCGCGACGCGACTGGAGGCGCTCCACCCGATCGATCGCGACGTGCTGGCCGCCGCCTCGGTGGAGGAGATGGCCGATCGCGCCCTGGACCACCTCCGACGGCTCGTTGCCTACGATCGAGCGACCGTCGGGTTCGTGCACGAGGAGACCGGAACCTACCGCGTCCTGGCGATGCGGGACCGGGAGGGTCTGGGTCCGGTGCCCGACGGGCCCCTGGTCGTCGACGCGGGCGCGCGCGTCCAGCTGGAGCGGCCCGTGCTGTCGATCCCCGACCTCGATCGGTTCGCGGTGCCGTCGTCGCTCCTCGGCGTCGCTCGCGCGATGGGCGTTCGCAGCGTGCTGTCGGTCGCGCTCCTGGCCGAGGGCGAGCACCTCGGCAACCTGGCGCTGACCTCGGCCACGCCGGCCGCGTTCGACGAGGAGGCCGAGGACATCGCCCGGGAGGTCGCGTCGCAGCTCGCGATCGCGATCCGGCAGGCGCGGCTGCGCGATGCGCTGCGCGAGCGCGCCGCCCAGCTGGAGCGGCTGGCCGAGGAGCGGCGTCAGCTCCTGCACCGGATCGTCCGCGCCCAGGAGGAGGAGCGCCAACGGGTCTCGCTCGAGCTGCACGACGGGCTCGGCCAGGTCCTGACCTCGATCTCGCTGTTCGCCGCGGACCTGGAGAAGGACGTGGCCGAGCACGCTCGCCCGCGCGCCATCAGGGTGAGCGAGCTGATCCGTCGGGCGATCCAGGACAGCCGGCAGCTCGTGTGGAGCCTGCGGCCGCCCGAGCTCGAGCACCTCGGCCTCGTGCCGGCGGTCCGCCGGCTCGTGGAGGACGTGTCGTCGCACGGTGGGATCGAGGTCGACCTCCACGAGGACCTGGGGGACCTGCGGCTCGATCCGGAGGCGGAGGCCGTCGTCTACCGGGTGGTGCAGGAGGCGCTCAACAACGTCGTCAAGCACGCGAAGGCGACCTCGGTGTCGGTCGTCATCCGCCGGGCGAACGGCGCGCTCTCCGCGCTGATCGAGGACAACGGTTGCGGTTTCGAACCGATCGCGATGGGGCCCGGCCAGGGGATGGGGCTGATCGGGATGCGCGAGCGCGCCGAGCTCGTCGAGGGCACGCTCGTCGTCGAGTCCGCCGACGGCTCGGGGGCTCGCGTTAGGCTGGAGGTCCCGATGGGGCACCGTGAGGGGTCGACCGATGGGTGAGCCGATCTCCGTGCTGCTGATGGACGACCACGTCGTGGTCCGCGAGGGGCTCCGGGCGCTCCTCGAGCGGCAGGAGGACCTGCGGGTCGTGGGTGAGGCCTCCACGGTGGCCGAGGCCGAGGAGGCCGAGCTCGAGCCCGACGTGATCGTCGCCGACCTGGTCCTTCCCGACGGGAAGGGGTCCGACGTCGTTCGCCGCCTCCGCGCGCGGCACCCGGACTCGGCCGTGCTGGTGCTCACGATGGTCGACAACCCCACCGACGTCCAGCTGTGCCTGGCGGCGGGCGCCCGCGGGTACCTGCTCAAGGAATCCGCCTCGACCGAGCTCGTGGACGCGGTGCGCCGGGTGGCCGGCGGCTCCGAGTACCTGCAACCGGCGCTGGGGGCGGCGCTCGCCAGGTGGCGCGATGCCCCGGCGCGGGTGCACGCACGCGCAGCCGACCGGCTCACCGAGCGCGAGCGAGAGGTCCTCCGCCTCATCGCGCTCGGCCACACGAACGCCGAGATCGCGGCGATGCTGTACGTGTCGGTCCGGACCGTGGAGAACCACCGCTCGAGCCTGATGCGCAAGCTCGGCGTGCGCACGCGCGCCGAGCTCGTCCGCCAGGCGGGCGAGATCGGTCTGGTCTGACGCGTTCGGGTCCACCGGCCCGGCGCGGACACCTCGCCCGCTACAGTTCCGCCGTGCGCGTGATCGCCGGCACCGCGAAGGGGATCCGGCTCGCCCCGGTTCCCCATGGGGTCCGGCCCGTCTCGGATCGCGCGAGGGAGGGGTTGTTCTCGAGCCTCGCCGAGGCCGTCCCCGGGGCACGCGTCCTGGACCTGTACGCGGGGACGGGGGCCCTCGGCATCGAGGCGCTGTCCCGGGGGGCCGAGCACGGCGTGTTCGTCGAGCGCGATCGGGAGGCGATCGGCACGATCGCCGAGAACCTCGCCCGGACGCGCCTCTCGGACCGCGCCGAGGTGGTGCGGGCGGACGCGGAGGGCTTCCTCGCCGCGGCGGAGGGGCCGGCGTTCGATCTCGTCCTCGCCGATCCGCCGTACGACGTGGCGTCGGACCGCCTGGAAGCGATCCTGGCGGGGCTGGCCCCGCGCCTCGCCCGGCCCGAGTGGACCGTGGCCCTCACCCGCCGTTCGGGGAGTTCCACCCCTGTCATTCCGCTACACTGGCTGCTCACGAGGCGCCTGGCGTACGGCGACACCCTCGTCCTGATCTTCCGGGAGGCGTAGATGGGCTTGACCGCCCTGTGTCCGGGGACGTTCGACCCCGTGACGAACGGTCACCTCGACATCATCGAACGGGCCGCCGAGCGTTTCGACGCCCTCGTGGTTGCCGTGCTCGACAACCCCGAGAAGCGGCCACTGTTCACGGTCGAGGAGCGGGTGTCATTGCTGAAGGAGGTGACGGCCGACCTGCCGAACGTCGAGGTGGACTCCTTCTCCGGCCTGCTCGTGGACTACGCCGCCCGGCGGGGGGCGGAGGTGGTCGTCAAGGGCCTGCGAGCCGTGTCGGACTTCGAGTACGAGATCCAGATGGCGCAGATGAACCACCGGCTGGGCGGGCTCGAGACCCTGTTCATGACCACCGATCCCCAGTGGTCGTTCCTGTCCTCCTCGCTGGTCAAACAGGTTGCCTCGCTCGGGGGGGACGTCGCCGGCCTGGTGCCCGACGCGGTGCGGGAGGGGCTGGCCGAGAAGCTCGCGAGGACGTAGGTGGACCTCTCCGCTCGGCTGCAGCAGTTCGAGGACATGGTGCGCGACGCGAAGTCGATGCCGCTGTCCTCGTCGGCGCTGCTCAACCGGGACGAGGTGCTCGAGCTGATCGAGCGGATGAAGGAGGCGATCCCCGAGGAGGTCAAGCAGGCGCGCTGGGTCGTCAAGGACCGTGAGGAGCTGCTGGCGAAGGCACGCCGGGACGCGGAGTCGATGGTCGAGCAGGCACGCGCCGAGCAGCTGCGCATGGCCAGCCAGGAGGCCGTCGTGCAGCGCGCCCAGGAGGAGGCCGAACGCATCGTCCGGGAGGCCGGGGACGACGCGCGGACGCTGCGCCTGGAGGCCGAGGACTACGTCGACGCCAAGCTCGCCCAGCTGGAGGGCGCCCTCCAGAGGATCCTCGAGGAGATGGTCGCCTCGAACCAGGCGCTGTCGCGGACGATCGACCAGGTGCGGGCGGGCCGGGACAAGCTCCGCGGGGCCGTCCCCGGCGCGACCGTGGACCTCGGCTCCGGGTCGCCGGTCTTCGCGGAGGACGAGGAGGCGTGATGCGCGCGATCGACGTTCGCGACCTGCTCGAGCACCCGGGCAGCTCGAAGACCGTCCGCGTCGACGAGCCGGTCCCCGGGCTGCACACCGAGATGGTCGCCGTGCCGGAGGACGAGGCGCTCGCGGGCGACCTGCTGCTCGAGAGCCTGGTCGAGGGTGTCCTGGTCTCGGGCAGCGTCGCGGGCAGCTACGCGATGCGGTGCGCGCGGTGCCTGAAGGAGTTCCGCAGCGGGTTCGAGCTCGCGATGCGCGAGCTGTTCGTGCGGGAGCCCGGTCCCGACGACGACTACGCGTTGACCGCCGATCTCACGCTGGACCCCGAGCCGATGGTGCGGGACGCGGTCGTCCTGGAGATGCCCTTCTCGCCCCTGTGCCGCCCGGACTGCCTGGGGCTGTGCGAGGTGTGCGGCGGCGACCGCAACCTCGGCGAGTGCCCGGGCCACCGCTCCGTCGATCCGCGTTGGTCGGTGCTCGACGGCCTGTTCGATCCCTGATCCACCCGGACCCAGACGGCCGAAGAAGAGAGAGGAACCCAGATGCCGGTACCGAAGCGGAGGCAGTCGCACACCCGGAGCGCGAAGCGACGGGCCAACTGGAAGGCGCAACCCACCACGTACGCCGAGTGCCCGCAGTGCCATCAGCCCAAGCTGCCCCACCGGGTATGCGCGAACTGTGGCCACTACGCGGGCCGTCAGGCGATCGAGGTCGAGTAGCCGCGTGGCGGTCGACGGCGCCGGCGCGAAGGCGGCCAAGGCCCTCGACCGGCTGCTCGGCGTCCGGTTCCGCGACCCCGCGCTCCGGGAGACGGCGCTCACGCACCGCTCGTTCGCGTTCGAGAACGGGCTGGAGGTGAACAACGAGCGCCTGGAGTTCCTGGGCGACGCCGTGCTCGGCGTGGTCGTCACGGACATGGCGTTCCGGGAGTTCCCCGACATGCCCGAGGGCGAGCTCGCCAAGCTCCGGGCTGCGATCGTGAACATGGGAGCGCTCGCCGACGTGGCCCGGGACCTCGGGATCGGCCGGTTCGTGCTCCTCGGCAAGGGCGAGGAGATGAGCGGGGGCCGGGACAAGAGCAGCATCCTCGCCGACGCGTTCGAAGCGCTGCTCGGCGCCGTGTACCTGGACCGTGGGATGGACGCGGCCCGCAAGCTGATCGTCCGTCTCTTCCGGCCGCGGATGATCGCGTACGTTCGGGGCGAGGGCGATCGCGACTACAAGACGATCCTGCAGGAGCTCGCCTCGGCCGAGCTCCGGGCGCTCCCGGAGTACCGGATCACCGAGCGGGGCCCGGACCACGAGAAGGAGTTCACCGCCACGGTGTTCCTGTCCGGCGAGGCCTGGGGGAGGGGCATCGGGCGCTCGAAGAAAGAGGCCGAGCAGCAGGCGGCGCATGAGGCGTACGTGCGGCTCACCGAGGGCGCGGCCCCCGCCGGGGCGAAGGGAGCGTAGGTGGAGCTTCCCGAGGTGGAGGTGATGCGCCGCGACCTCGAGAAGGACGTGGTCGGGCGCAAGGTCGCCGACGCCGAGGTCCGCCCGTCCCGGAACGCGATGCGCGTGATCCGGCGGCACGGCAAGCGCAAGGAGTTCACCGACCGGGTGGTGGGGCGCAAGTTCGCCAAGGCCGAGCGGCGGGGCAAGTACGTGCTCCTGCACATGGACAACGGTGAGGTCCTCGTCGTGCACTTCGGGATGAGCGGCCAGCTGCTGCGCGGCACCAAGCGCCAGCCGCTGCCGCCGCACACGCACGTCGTCCTCACCTTCACGCAGGGCGGGGACCTGCGGTTCGTGGATCCCCGGACCTTCGGCGAGCTGTTCGTCGCCGATGCGGACGAGCTGGGCAAGGTCAAGGAGCTCCAGCACATCGCGCTCGATCCGCTCGACCACGTGTTCACCTGGCCGGCGTTCGCGGCGGAGCTGTCCCAGCGAGCGGCGAGGATGAAGCAGCTGCTGATGGATCAGAGGTTCATCAGCGGGCTCGGCAACATCTACTCGGACGAGGTGCTGTTCGCGGCGGGCCTGCGGCACGACCGGATGTCGGACACGCTGTCCTCGCAGGAGGTCCGCCGCCTGTACCGGGCGATGCAGGAGGTGCTCCAGGACGCGATCCGGTTCCGCGGGACGACGCTCGAGGACGAGGCCTACGTCGACCTGTTCGGCAAGCCCGGCGAGTTCCAGAACGAGCTGAAGGTCTACGGGCGGGCCGGGCACCCCTGCCGCCGGTGCCGCACGCCGATCGAGGCGGTGAAGATCTCGGGGCGGAACGCCTACTTCTGCCCGCAGTGCCAGAGCTGAACAGAAGGGTGTGGGGGGTCGGGGAGCGAGCCGATCGGGCGAGCGTAGCCCCCGACCCCCGACCGAGAGGCCTACGCGATCTCGGCTCCGTCCTTCCGCATCCGCTCGATCGCGCGTTCCCCGTCGCCCGGCTGGAGGTCCACGGAACGCGTCCCGTCCTTGAGGACGGTCACCGGGAACCCGAGCCGGCGGGCGTCCAGGGTGGTCTCCACGACGCAGTAGTCGGTGGCGATCCCGGCGATGACCAGGCGCTCGATCCCGCGCTCGCGCAGGAGCGACTCGAGCTGGGTGGCCGAGACGTCCCCGCTCCGGGGATCGCGGACGGAGAAGCCCGAGTAGCCGTCCTTGCCGTCCGCCCCCTTCCGCACGACCGGCCCCTCGACCCGCAGGCCGGGCAGGAACTCCGCGCCCCAGGTGTCCATCACGCAGTGGACCGGCCAGACGCCGCCGTCCTTCTGGAAGTGCGGGGTCGAGGGCGGGTGCCAGTCCTGCGTGTACACGACGGTCGCGCCGGCCGCGAGCGCCTGCTCGATCTCGTAGTTCACGAAGGAGACGACCTCCTCGCCACCTCCCACGTACAGGCTCCCCTTGGGGTCGGCGAAGTCGTTCTGCACGTCGACGACCAGGAGCGCCGTCTTCGGGTCGTACCTCGCCATGTGCCTAGTATGCCCACGTGAAGCGGGTCCGCGTCACCGTTTCCGGGCGCGTGCAGGGCGTGTTCTTCCGGGCGACGTGCGCGGCCAGGGCTCGTCAGCGGGGGCTCGGCGGCTCGGTCCGCAACCTCCCCGACGGGCGGGTCGAGGCCACGTTCGAGGGTCCCGACGAGGCGGTCGATTCGATGGTGGACTGGTGCCGGCGGGGGCCCGACCTGGCCCAGGTCCGCGGGGTCGAGGTGGTCCCGGAAGAGCCCCTCGGGGAGGCGGGGTTCCACGTCACCGGGTGAGCCGGGGCCGGGAAGTTCCGGCTGGCAGATACCGGGTTCCGTCCCGGGGCACTGTTAGCATCGCCCCGCATGTTCCTGCGCTCGCTCCAGATCCGGGGGTTCAAGTCGTTCGCGGACAAGACGGTCCTCGAGTTCGCGCCCGGCATCTCGGTCATCGTCGGGCCCAATGGGTCCGGCAAGTCGAACCTGGTCGACGCGATCAGCTGGGTCCTCGGGGAACAGGGCGCCCGGGCCCTGCGTGGCGGCCAGATGGCCGACGTGATCTTCGCCGGCAGCCCTCAGCGGCCGGCGCTCGGCATGGCCGAGGTCAAGCTGGTGATCGACAACTCGGCCGGGGTGATCCCGGTCCCGATGACCGAGATCGAGATCAGCCGCACGATCTTCCGGTCCGGGGAGAGCGAGTACCGGATCGGCGGCCAGCTCGTCCGGCTCCTCGACGTCCAGGAGCTCCTGTCCGAGAGCGGGATCGGCCGCGCGCTGCACACCGTGGTCGGGCAAGGGCAGCTCGAGGACGTGCTGTCCGCGCGCCCGGAGGAGCGCCGCCGGTACATCGAGGAGGCGGCCGGGATCGCCAAGCATCGCCGGCGCAAGGAGCGGGCCGAGCGCAAGCTGGCCGGGCTCGATCAGGACCTGCTCCGCCTCAAGGACGTGCTGACCGAGCTCCGCCGCCAGCTCAAGCCGCTGAAGCAGCAGGCGGACATGGCCCGCCGCCACGAGGAGCTGACCGCCGAGGCCGACGCGACGGCCGGCCGCCTGGCCGCGGCCCGGGTGCGCGAGCTCTGGGCCGAGCGGGAGCGTCGGACGGCGGGGTGGGAGGAGGGCCTGGCGCGCCGGACGCGCGCGCGAGAGCGCCTGGTCGAGCTCGACGAGCTGGTCCGCGCCGCCGCCGACGAGCGCGCCCGCGCGATGTGGGCGCTCCAGGAGGCCGAGGGAGCCTTCGGCCTGGCGCAGGAGGCGCGATCGGCCGTCGAGCAGGACCTGCGCCGGCGCGTGGCGGCCGAGTCCGAGGCCCGGCAGGCGCTGGCGGCCGAGTCCGGCCGGGGGGCGCGACTGACGGGCCTCGGGGAGGACCTCGCGCGGCTGGAGGCCCGGCGGGTCGAGGTCGAGGGTGAGCTCGAGGCGCGCGAGGCCGAGCTCGTCGAGGCCGAGCGCGCCTTCGAGACGGCCGTCGCGGAGCGACGGGACGCCGAGGAGGAACGGCGCCGGCTCTCGGAGGAGGCGGCCGCCCACCGCGCGGAGATCGAGACGCTCCGCCGGTCCCTCGCCTCGACCGAGGGCGAGCGCGCGCGCCTGGAGGAGACGCTCGGGCAGGTGCGCGAGCGCCGAGCGGCGGCGGAGGCCGAGCGGGACCGCCTGCGCGAGGAGGTCGAGGCCCTGGACGCCGAGGTGGCGCCGCTGTCGGAGCGCCGCGCCGAGCTCGAGCGGGAGCGGCACGCGCTCGCGGGCAAGGTGGCCGAGCAGGAGGAGGCGATCGCCGGGCACGAACGCCGTCGCGACGTGCTCCTGGCCCGGCTGAAGGACCTGGAGGAGACCCCCGGCTCCAGGTTCCGGGACGGGCATGTGGGACGGACCCTCGGGCTCCTCGGGGACCTGGTCCGCGCCCGCCCGGCGTGGGAACGGGCCCTGCGGGCGGGGCTGGGGCCGCTCGCGGACGCGGTGGTGTACCCGGGGCGGGACGAGGCGCTCGTCGACGCGCCCGAGGGCGACGGCGCCACCCTGACGATCGCCGCCGGCGGACCGGCGGCGGTCAGCCTCCGCGGCGAGCGCACCCTGCTGTCGATCGTCGAGGCCGAGCCCTCGGTGCGGGGGCTGGTCACCACGATCCTCGCGGACATCTACCTGGCCGAGACGCTCGAGGAGGCCGCGGCCAAGCACGCCCGGTACCCGAAGGCCTCGTTCGTGACCTCCGACGGCGTGCTCGTCGGCCCGGCCGTGATCCGCACGACGCCGGTGGCGGACTCGCGGGCCGAGGAGATCCGTCGCGAGCTCGCGGTGGTCGAGCACGACCTGGCGGCGGCGAAGGCCGCCCTGCGACCGCGCCGCGCGCGGCTCGAGGCGATCGCGGTCGAGCTGGGGGAGCTCGACGCCCGGATCGACCAGGCGGACGCGTCGATCACGCGTTCGGCCGAGGCGATCTCGCGGATCCAGACCGAGCTCGCCTCGATCGCCCGGGAGGAGGAGATCCACGGGCAGCGGGTCGCCGCCCTCGACGAGGCGGCCGCCGGCTGGCGCGACACGCTCGCGACCGCGCGACCCCTGGCGCCGGAGCTGCCCGAGCTCCCGCGGCTGCCCGAGCCCCCGATCCAGGCACGCGTGGCCGTGGAGACGCTCCGTCGCGACCTCGCCCAGATCGCCTCGCGCCTGGCCGCCGTCCGAGCGGAGCGGGACGCGCTCGCCACGCGCGACCCCGACGAGCTCCGGGCCGCGGTCGAAGCCGCCGAGCGCGACCGCGCCGACGCCGAGCGGGCCCTGGCCGAAGCCGAGCACGAGCTCGAGGCCGCGACGCGGACGCGCACGGAGGCGCTGGCGGCTGAGCGCGCCGCCACCGAGGCCGAGGCCGAGGCCAACCGCCGCTGGCGCGAGGCCTCGACCGAGCTCGACCGGCTGCGCGAGGAGTACGAGGAGGAGGACCGTCAACGCGGGGACCTCGAGCGGCGGGTCCGGGACGCCGAGCGCCTGCTGCGCGAGGGCCACGGCCGCGAGCCCACCGAGGCGGTGGCCGAGCTCGGACCCGAGGACACGGTCCCGGCGCTGGAGAAGCGAGCGGAGGTCGTGCAGCGGCGGCTGGGGCTGCTCGGGCGCGTGAACCTGCTCGCCGGGGGCGAGTTCGAGGCGCTCCAGGAACGCCACGACTTCCTCGAACGCGAGCTCGACGACGTGCGCAAGGCCCGCCGGGATCTGCTCGAGGTGATCCAACGGATCGAGACCGAGATCTCGGCCACCTTCGAGACCGCCTACCGCGACGTCGCCGCCGAGTTCGAGCGACTGATCGCCGAGCTGTTCCCCGGCGGGGAGGGACGGCTCGTGGCGACCGAGCCGGGCGACCTGCTGAACACCGGCATCGAGATCGAAGCTCGTCCCGGACGCAAGCGCGTGCGGCGCATCAGCCTGCTCTCGGGCGGCGAGCGCGCGCTCACGGCGCTCGCGTTCCTGTTCGCGATCTTCAAGGCTCGGCCGAGCCCCTTCTACCTGATGGACGAGGTCGAGCCGGCGCTGGACGACGTGAACCTGCACCGGTTCATCAGGCTCGTCGAGGGGTTCGCGCGCGACGCGCAGGTGCTCATCGTGACGCACCAGAAGCGCACGATGGAGGTCGCGGAGATGATGTACGGCGTCTCGATGGGCAAGGACGGCACCTCGAAGGTCCTCGGTCAGCGGCTGGACCACCTCACGACCGAGCGCGAGCCGCTCGCGGAACGGATCGCCGAGGCGTCGGGCCGGGTGCCGGAACCCGACACCGTCGGCTAGCCTGAGAGCGCCGTGGAGATCGCGATCGCGGTCGTCGCCGCCCTCCTCGCCCTCGCCGCCGTGGTCGTGGTCGCTCGCCGACGTCCTCGCCCCGCCGCGCCGGCACCCGCGACCACCGTGGCGGAGCGGCCGGCGACCCGCGGCCTCGGCGGCCGCGTCCGAGCCCTGTTTGGCGCCGGCGAGGTCGGCGACGAGGAGTGGACGCGCCTCGAGGACCTCCTCGTGAAGGCGGACGTGGGACCGGCGACGGCGCGGCGGATCGTCGAGCAGGTCCGCGAGCGCTACGCGCCCGGCGCCGACCCGGCGGCGCTCGTGGCCGAGGAGGCCGTCGCCGTGCTCGGCGCGGACGCTCCGTTGCGCCTCCCCACGGATCGGCTCGCCGTCGTGATGGTCGTCGGCGTGAACGGGTCGGGGAAGACGACGACGATCGGCAAGCTCGCGGCGCGGCTCGCGCGCGAGGGCCGTTCCGTGAGCATCGCCGGCGGCGACACGTTCCGGGCGGCCGCCTCCGAGCAGCTCGCCGTCTGGGCCCAGCGCGCGGGGGCGCACCTGGTCTCGCAGGACCGCGGGGCGGACCCGGGCGCGGTCGCGTTCGACGCGGTGCGGTCGGCGCAGGCGCGGGGGTCGGACGTGGTGATCGTCGACACCGCCGGTCGGCTCCACACGAAGACCCCGCTGATGGACGAGCTCCGGAAGGTCCGCCGGGTGCTCGAGAAGGCCGCCGGGCGTCCACCGGATGAGACCCTGCTCGTCCTGGACGCGACCACCGGCCAGAACGGGCTCGCGCAGGCCAGCGAGTTCACCGAGGCCGTGGAGGTCTCGGGCGTGGCGCTGACCAAGCTGGACGGCTCGGCCAAGGGCGGGATCGTCCTGGCGGTTCGCGAGCGGCTCGGCGTGCCGGTCAAGCTCGTCGGGGTGGGCGAGGGGCCGAACGACCTCGAGCCGTTCCGAGCCGAGGCCTTCGTCGGGCGCCTCCTGGAGGGTTGAGGCGTGCCGAAGGCCGACATCGTGATCGTCGAGGACCACCCCACGATGCGCGAGGCGATGAAGCTGATCCTCGAGCACGAGGGCTTCGTGATCCGCGAGGCGGGCGACGGCACCACCGCGCTCGCGATGGTGCGGGAGCAGCCGCCGGACCTGATGTTCCTCGACCTGAACATCCCCGGGACGACCGGCGCCGACGTCCTGACGCAGGTGAAGGCGGACCCGGCGACCCGATCCGTCCGCGTGATCATCGTGACCGCCGTGGGAGAGGAGGGGCGTGACTACGTCCTGTCCCTCGGCGCCGACGCGTACTTCACCAAGCCGTTCTCGCCGACCACGCTGCTGCGGACGGTGGAGCGGGTGCTCGCGCTGGAGCCCGGCGCGTGAGCCCGGCGCGTGAGCCCGCGGTCGTGAGACCCTCGGGAGCCGAGCGCCCGCCGCCGAGGGGGACCTGACCGATGTTCGACAGCCTCACCGGCCGCCTGGACGGCATCTTCCGCAAGCTCCGCTCGCGAGGGAAGCTGCACCCCAAGCAGGTGGACCACGCCCTGGGCGATCTGCGCACGGCGCTGCTCGAGGCCGACGTGGCCGTCGAGGCGGCCGACGGGCTCCTGGAGAGGGTTCGAGCCCGCGCCCTGTCCGAGGAGGTGATGAGGAGCCTCACCCCCGCGCAGCAGGTGATCAAGATCGTCCGGGACGAGCTCCAGGCCACGATGGGCGGGACCCAGGTGCCGCTCCAGCTCCCGAACGCCAGACCGGCGGTGATCATGATGGCCGGGGTCCAGGGCTCGGGGAAGACGACGGCCTGCGCGAAGCTCGCGCGCCTGTACAAGCAGAAGGGGAAGCGCCCACTGCTGGTGGCGGCCGACCTCTGGCGGCCCGCCGCCGTGGAGCAGCTGCGGATGCTCGGCCAGGAGATCGGCGTCCCGGTCGTCTCCGACGGCAAGGACGCGGTGAAGGTCGCCAGGAACGCCCGCAAGCAGGCCGCGCGCGAGGGGTACGACGTCGTGATCGTCGACACGGCCGGCCGGCTGCACGTCGACCAGGAGATGATGCGCGAGGCCCGACGCGTCCGGGACGCGCTCGAGCCGCAACACGTGCTGATGGCGTGCGACGCGATGACCGGCCAGGACGCGGTGGTGCAGGCGCGTGCGTTCCTGCGCGAGATCGACACGACCGGCTTCGTCCTGACGAAGCTCGACGGCGACGCGCGCGGCGGCGCGGCCCTGTCGATCACGGCCGTCACGGGCCGCCCGGTGTTCTTCGCCGGGGTGGGGGAGCGGACCGCCGACCTCGAGCCCTTCTACCCGGACCGGATGGCCTCTCGGATCATGGGGATGGGCGACGTCCTGACGCTGATCGACAAGGCCCAGGAGACGCTCGACGCCGAGCAGGCCGCCGAGGCGGCCAGCGGATGCTCGAGGCCCGGTTCACGCTCGAGGACTTCCTCGTGCAGATGCGCGAGGTGCGCAAGCTCGGCCCGCTCCAGGACCTGCTGGCGATGCTCCCCGGCGTCCCGGGCGGGAAGAACGCCCTGAAGGACCTCCAGGTGGACGAGGGCCAGCTCGCCCGGGCCGAGGCCGTCATCTCCTCGATGACCAGGGAGGAGCGTCGGAACCCCGCTATCATCGGTGGGTCCCGGCGCCTGCGGATCGCGCGGGGCTCGGGCACGACGACCGCGGACGTGAACGCGCTGCTGCGGGAGTTCGAGCAGACGCGGAGGATGATGAGGTCGATGTTGGGCGGCAAGGGTGCCCGGGCGCCCCGGATCCCCGGGATGCCGAAGATCCCGGGTCTGGGGTAGGAGAGGGAAGATGGCGGTTCGGATCAGGTTGAAGCGGCTCGGCGCGAAGAAGCGGCCGTACTACCGGGTCGTGGTGGCGGATCAGCGCAGCCCGCGCGACGGCAGGTTCATCGAGAGCATCGGGAAGTACCACCCGCTCGAGGACCCCTCGCTGATCGAGATCGACGAGGAGCGGGCGCTCCACTGGCTCCGCGTGGGCGCGCAGCCGAGCGACACGGTCAAGGTGCTGCTCACCAAGTCGGGGATCTGGGAGCGGTTCGCGGCCGAGAAGCAGGCCAGGAGGTCCGCGACCGCCTCCTGAGCGGCCCGCCATGAAGGAGCTCCTGGAGTACCTCGCGCGGGAGCTGGTCGACGACCCCGACGCGGTCGAGGTGACCGAGACGCCGGACGACCGCGGCGTGCTGCTGACGCTGCGGGTCGCGCCCGACGACATGGGCAAGGTGATCGGCCGCGGCGGGCGGACCGCCCGGGCGATCCGCACCGTGATCAAGGCGGCGGGACTGCGCGCCGGCGTCCACCGCACGCACGTCGAGATCGTCGACCGAGCGTAGGCGGTGGACGAGCCGACGGTCGTGGTCGGCCGCATCACGCGCGCGCACGGCATCCGCGGCGAGGTGGCGGTACAGGTGCTCTCGGAGGTCCCGACCCGGTTCTCGCCGGGGGCCGTGGTCTACCTGGAGGACGGGCGGCCGCTCGAGGTGGACGCCGCTCGCCCGCACGGCGAGCGCCTGCTGGTCCGGTTCCGCGGCGTCGAGGATCGGACGCGGGCCGAGGCGCTCGCGCGCTCGATGCTGGTCGTGCCCGAGTCCTCGTCGCCGCCGCTCCCAGAGGGCTCGTGGTGGGACCACCAGCTGGTGGGGTGCCGGGTCCGCACCGAGGAGGGGCGCGACCTCGGCACGGTGCGAGAGGTGATGCACACACCGGCGAACGACGTCTGGGCGGCGGTGGACGAGGGCGGTACGGAGACGCTCGTGCCGGTCCTGAAGGACGTGCTCGTCTCGGTGGACGTGGCCGCGAAGGAGATCGTGATCCGCGAGGTGCCCGGGCTCATCGCGCCCGAGGCGTGAGCGTGGCCTCGATCCGTTCGAGCCGCGCGTCGATCGCGTCCAGTCGTTCGAGCGCCTGCCGGTTCACCTCGTAGTCGTGCTCGGCCTCGTCGCGGTCCTTCGCGGCCTGCCGGTTCTGGCTCATCATCACGACCGGCCCCGTGTACGCCGCCTGGAACGAGAGGACGAGGTTCAAGAGGATGAACGGGTAGGGGTCGAACGGCTCGCCGTGGATCCAGTCGCGGATCAGGACCGTGTTCGCGAGGAGCCACAGGCCGAGCAGCGCGCTCTGGCCGAGGATGAACGGCCACGATCCGACCGAGCCCGCGACGCCGTCGGCGACGCGCTCGCCGAGCGTGCGCCCGTCGCCGACGTGACGGACGTTCACCGGGTGACGGTGCGCCACCCATCCGTGCGGGAACCGAAGTCGCATGCCCCACCCCTTCCGGCTGCTAGCCTGCGGCCGTGCGGATCGACGTGTTCACCATCTTCCCCGAGATCGTCTCGGGGCCGCTCCGCGAGAGCCTCCTGGGCAAGGCGATCGAGCAAGGGATCGTCGACGTCCGCGTGCACGACATCCGGGACCACGCGACCGACCGGCATCGGCAGGTGGACGACGAGGCCTACGGCGGCGGCCCGGGCATGGTGATGAAGCCCGAGCCCGTCTTCGCGGCCGTCGAGTCGCTCGGCCCCGGCCCCAAGCGCGTCGTGCTGCTCTCGCCGGCCGGGCGGCGGCTGGACCAGACGCTGGTGCGGGAGCTCGCGCGCGAGCCGTGGCTCGTGCTGATCTGCGGCCGGTACGAGGGCGTGGACGAGCGCGTCGTCCGGGGGCTGCCGGCCGAGGAGGTCTCGATCGGCGACTACGTGCTCTCGGGCGGGGAGCTGCCGGCGCTCGTCGTGGTGGAGGCGGTGACGCGGCTCGTCCCGGGCGTGATCGGTCGCACCGAGTCCCACGAGCGGGACTCGTTCGGCCCCGAGGGGCTGCTCGACCATCCGCACTACACGCGTCCGCCCGAGTTCCGCGGGATGCGCGTCCCCGAGGTCCTGCTCTCCGGCGACCACGCCGCGGTCGAGCGCTGGCGGCGTGAGGCCGCCCTGGACAAGACGCGGCGCAACCGCCCCGACCTGCTCGAACGCTGACCGGGGCCCAACCGACGCCTGCTAATATCGGTGCTCCCGCCATGAACGAGACCGACTCCGTCGAGCAGTCCTACCTGCGCTCGGACCTGCCCGAGTTCCGGCCCGGCGACACCGTGAAGGTGCACGTCCGGGTCGTCGAGGCAGGGCGCGAGCGCATCCAGGTGTTCCAGGGCGTGGTGATCCGCCGCCAGGGCGGTGGCCTGCGCGAGACCTTCACGGTCCGCAAGATCTCCTTCGGCGTGGGGGTCGAGCGCACCTTCCCGGTCCACTCGCCCTCGATCGCCAAGCTCGAGGTCGTCACCCGCGGGCACGTCCGGCGCGCCAAGCTCTACTACCTGCGCGAACGCCGGGGGAAGAAGGCGCGGATCCGCGAGCGCCGGCTGGGCGAGGAGGAGCTGGCCGCGATCGCGGCCGCCGAGGCGGCCCGCGCGGAGGCCGCCGACCTCGCGGACGCCTCGGGGAGCGCGGACGAGGCCGGGGCGGCGGAGGCGGAGGATACCGAGACGGCGGAGGGGTCCGACCTCGAGGCGGCCGACCAGACCGACGACGCGCCGGCCGAGGACGGCGGCGAGGCCGAGGAGCCTGGGACCGCCGAGGAGGCGGCCTCCGACGAGGCCGAGCGGGTCCAGGGCTAGGCCGGTGGCCGGGCGCGCGACCGGCTCCGGCGAGCCGGTCGAAGGGTCGGGGCCCGCGGCCACCGAGCAGCGGAGCGGCATCTCCGGCGGCCATCCCCGGGAGCGGGACCGCGGTCGGCGCGGTGCGGCGTCCTTCCTGCGCGAGCTGCCGGTCCTGATCGTGCTCGCGCTCGGCCTCGCGATCCTGCTCAAGACGTTCGTCGCCCAGGCCTTCTTCATCCCCTCCGGGTCGATGGAGCCGACGCTGTTCCCGGGGGACCGGGTGCTCGTGCAGAAGGTGCTCGACGCGCCGAGCCGCGGCGACGTGATCGTGTTCGCCGACCCGAAGGACGGGCGGAGCGAGGACCGGGGCGTCCTCGGCGGGTTCCTGCACTGGCTCTCGGAAGGGCTCGGCTTCGCCCGCCCCGAGCACGAGGACTTCATCAAGCGCGTGATCGGCCTGCCGGGGAGACGGTCGAGCTGCGCGACGGGAAGCTGTTCGTCGACGGGGTTCGGATCCGCGAGCCCTACCTGCGCGGTCCGGTGGACACCCGCGACTACGGGCCGACGGAGGTCCCCGCGGACAGCCTGTTGGTCCTCGGGGACAATCGGCTCAACTCGAACGACTCGCGGTTCGGGTTGGGGTTCATCCCGGTGGACAAGGTGATCGGGAGGGCGTTCGTGATCATCTGGCCGCCCTCGCACATGGGATGGGTGCACTAGCGCTCGACCTCGGCCGGTACGAGCGCGGGCTCCGCGCCCAGGGCTTCGGGCTGATCGCGGGGGTCGACGAGGCGGGGCGGGGCGCGCTCGCCGGCCCGCTCGTCGCGGCGGCGGTGATCCTGCCGTCCTCGTTCGACCTCGAGGGCGTGAACGACTCGAAGCTGCTCACCCGGAACCAACGCGAGGAGGCCTTCGCCCGGATCGTCCGCGAGGCGGTCGCCGTCTCGGTCTGCCGGTGCATGCCCGCCCGGATCGACCGCGTGGGGCTGCACCGCTCGAACCTGTGGCTCCTGCGGCGGTGCGTGACCACGCTGCCGGTGGCGCCCGAGTACGTGCTGACCGACGGGTTCCCGGTCCGCCGGCTCCCGGTGCCGAGCCTGTCGATCAAGAAGGGCGACGCGGTCACGGCGTCGGTCGCCGCCGCCTCGATCATCGCGAAGGTCACGCGGGACCGGATGATGGATCGCTACCACCGGCGGTTCCCCGCCTACGGCTTCGACCGGAATCGGGGCTACGGGACCCCTTCGCACCGCGAGGCGATCCGGCGTCTCGGCCCGACGCCGATCCACCGGCGCTCGTTCAAGGGGCTGGCGGAGGGCTGGCTCGACGAGGGGACGGAGCCCGCGGACGGGGATAGGGTGGAGGCGACGTGAACCACGACGGCGACGACATCGAGCGGTTCGAGGAGGAGCGCGAGCTCGAGCTGTACCGCGAGTACCGCGACGTCCTGCCGATGTTCGCCTACGTCGTGGAGACCGAGCGGCGCTTCTACCTCGCGAACCACGTGCAGGTCGACCAGCGCGAGGGCGGCTGGGTCGAGGTCCGTCTGTCCGACGCATGGGTCTGGGACATGTTCCGGCCGGCGCGGTTCGTCTCGAGCGTTCGCGTGATGACCCAGCGCGACGTGAACGTCGAGGAGCTGCGGAGGGACGAGGAGCCGCCCATCGTCACGTAGGCGTGTCGGTGCGCCGCGGTAGCGTCTGCGCGTGGGGACCGTCTCGGATCGGCGTGCCGCGATCGGGCGAGCCGGGGAGGACGCCGCCCTCTCCGCCTACGAGCGGCGCGGGTTCCGGCCGCTCGCGCGGAACTGGCGGTGCCCGCTCGGCGAGCTCGACCTGGTCGTCGAGCGCGACGGCCTCGTGGTCGTCTGCGAGGTCAAGACGCGGAGGGGCGCGGTGTTCGGTGGCGGCTACGAGGGCGTCACGTGGTCGAAGCGCCGCAAGCTCCGGCAGCTTGCCCAGGCGTTCCTGACGGCCGAGCGGCCACCGCACCGCGCGGTCCGGTTCGACGTCGCCAGCGTGTGGATCGGGGAGGGCGGCGCGGACGTCGAGGTCTTCGAGGACGCGTTCTGAGCGATGTCGGTGGCGGGAGATAGGGTCCGGCGACCGTGTACGGGCGCGTCATCGGGGTCACCGTCGTCGGGGTCCGCGGTCACCTCCTGGTCGTCGAGGCCTCGATCGGCCGGGGGCTGCCGTCCCTGACGCTCACGGGGCTCCCCGGCGCGGCGGTGTTGGACGCTCGCGAGCGGATCCGGCCGGCGGTCGAGCGCGCCGGGTTCGAATGGCCGCTGCGGCGCATCGTGGTGAACCTCGTCCCGGGGAACCTGCGGAAGGAGGGACCCGGCCTCGACCTCGCGGTCGCGATGGGCGTCCTGGCCGCCTCGGGGCAGGTACGGCCGGCCGATCTCGCGCGGTGGGCGTTCGTCGGTGAGCTCTCGCTCGATGGCGCGCTCGTCTCGACGCCCGGGGTGCTCTCCGCCGCGATCGCGGCGGCACGGGAGGGGCTCGACGGGGTGGTCGTCCCCGCGCCCAACGGCGCCGAAGCCGCCCTCGTCGAGGGGCTCCGTGTGGTCCCTGCCCCCACCCTCGCCCACGTCGTCCGGTACCTCCGCGGCGCTTGGACGCCCGAGCCGCCGGTCGCCGCCCCAGGGGGGGACGACGGTCGCCACGCCGTGGACTTCGCCGAGGTCCGGGGGCAGGCGCAGGCACGCCGGGCGCTCGAGGTCGCGGCCGCCGGCGGGCACAACGTGCTCCTGGTCGGGACGCCCGGGGCCGGCAAGACGATGCTGGCCCGGCGGCTGGCCACGATCCTGCCGACGATGTCGCGCGAGGAGGCGCTCGAGGTCACCCAGCTCCACTCGGTGGCCGGCCTCCTCGACGGGGGCGGGCTGATGACCGGGCGCCCTTTCCGCGCCCCCCACCACTCGGTGTCGCTCCCGGGGCTCCTCGGCGGCGGCAGCTCCCTGCTGCGCCCCGGCGAGGTGTCGCTCGCCCACCACGGGGTGCTGTTCCTCGACGAGCTCACGGAGTTCCGGCGTGACGCGCTCGAGGGGCTGCGGCAGCCGCTCGAGGACGGTCGGGTGGTGGTCACGCGGGTCGTCGGCGCCGTCGAGTTCCCGGCCCGCTTCACGCTCGTCGCGGCGGCCAACCCGTGCCCGTGCGGGTTCCGCGGCGACCCGGGGAGGCGGTGCCTGTGCCTCCCGCACCGCATCGAGGCGTACCAGGCCAAGCTCTCCGGGCCGCTGCTCGACCGCATCGACATCCGGCTCACCGTCCCGCGACTCTCCAAGAGGGAGCTGCTCGGCGAGAGTCCCGGGGAGGCCTCGGCGCGGATCCGCCAGCGCGTCGAGGAGGCCCGCGACCGGCAGCGTCGGCGGTTCGGCGCGCTCGGGGTCCCGTGCAACGCCCAGCTGCCCGGCCCGCTCGCGCGTCGCGAGGCGCGGATCAGCCCGCCTGCCCGCGACGTCCTGGCACGGGCGGTCGATGCTCACCGGCTCACCGGACGGGGGTTCGACCGGGCGTTGAAGGTGGCCCGCACGATCGCCGACCTGGCCGGGGCCGACCAGGTCGGTCCGGAGCACGTGGGCGAGGCGCTCGCCTACCGCGCGGAGCCCTCGGCCGAGGACCTCGCCCGTGCCGGCTGACGCGGCGGCGACGGACGAGCGGGCGCGTTGGCCGGACGCGTTCGCCGAGCGGCCGCAGGACATGCGGGCGCTCCTGGTCCTGTCCGCCCTCCGGGGCATCCCCCCAGGACGGCTCCGGGAGATCGCCGCGCGGACGGGCTCGGCCGCGGCGACCCTGGCCGAGATCCGCGAGGGGCGGGCCGGTAGCCGCAACGACCGGCGGTACGCGCGATCGCTCGATCCGGAGGCCCTGGCGGGCGCCGCTCGGGCGGCCGGCGCGCGCCTGGTGGTGTGGGGGAGCCCGGGGTACCCGCCCCAGCTCGAGCACCTCCCCGACCCCCCGCCGCTCCTGTACGTGGTGGGCGAGGACCTCCCCGACCCCACCTGGGCGGTCGCCGTGGTGGGCGCTCGAGCCTGCTCGGAGCTGGGTCGCGAGATCGCGCGCGCGATCGGTCGCGGGCTCGCCCTGGCCGGGGTCACGGTCGTCTCCGGGGCCGCTCGAGGGATCGACGCCGCGGCGCACGAGGGCGCGCTCGACGTGGGCGGCGGCACGCTCGCGGTCCTCGGTTGCGGGATCGACGTGCCGTACCCGAGTCGCCGGTTGCTCGACCGGATCCGCACGCACGGAACGCTGGTGAGCGAGTTCGCGCCGGGCACGCCGCCCGAGGCGCAGCGGTTCCCCGCCCGCAACCGGATCGTCGCCGGGCTCGCCGCCGCCACCGTGATCGTGGAGGGGGCGGAGCGGAGCGGCTCGATGATCACCGCCGAGCACGCGATGGAGTTCGGTCGCGACGTGTTCGCCGTCCCCGGCGCCGTGAACAACCCGCTCGCGGCCGTCCCGCTCCAGCTGATCCGCGACGGCGCGCGGATGGTCCGGGGGGTCGAGGACCTCCTGCACGACCTCGGGCTCGAGGTGACGGTCGAGGCGGCCGCGCGGCGCGCCGACCTCACGGACCCCGAGCGCGAGGCGCTGCGTCACCTCGCGGGTCCTACCCTGCCGGAGCGGGTGGCCGGCGCGCTCGGCACGTCGGTGCCCGAGGCGGTCGCGCTGCTCATGGGCCTGGAGCTCCGGGGCTTCGTCCGGAGCGTGGGCGGGCGATACGAGTCGACGCTCCGGGGCGCCGCGACCGGCTAGCGGTCTCGGGCGGAGCGCGCGAGCAGCTTCAGGGCCTCCGGGACGCCGCCACTGGCGACCAGGCGGACCGGGATCCCGGCGCCGTCGAGCAGGCTCGCCGCCATCGAGGACCGGTACCCGCTCGCGCACACGACGGTGCTCCGGGTCCCGGCCCCGAACCGGTCGAAACGGTCGGGGAGGTCGCCGACGAACATGTGGCGCGAGCCGTCGAGGTGCCCAGCGTCCCACTCGACCCGCTGGCGCACGTCGAGGACGTCGCCCGCGTCCCCGCGGGCGAGCTCCTCGAGCAGGTCCCGGACGTCGATCGTGGGGTAGGAGGCGACCTCCCGGCCCTCGGCCGTCCACGCCTGGATCCCGCGCTCGAGGTGCCCCTCGAGGTGCTCGTAGCCGATCCGGAAGAGCTGGGTCGCCGCCTCCACGAGCGCGTCGCGATCCGGCACCAGCAGCACGATCGGCGACCCGAACGGCACGAGCCACCCGACGTAGGACCCGAACGACGCCTCGAGCGGCACGTTCAGCGACCCGGGGATGTGGGCCGCGGCGAACGAGGCGCCGTCGCGCGCGTCGACGAGCCAGGCCCCGGTGGCCAGCAGGTGGGCCACCCGCTCGGCCGTGAGCGGCGGCGGGATCGGGACCTCGCCGTAGACGGGCGGACCGGCACGGTTGATCGGCGCCATGTGCGCGTAGTAGTCGGGGAACGCGACCAGCCCGGAGAGCTGCTGGCGGATGAACGCCTCCTCGTCCAGCTCCGCGAGGGCCGGGTTCGAGCGCCGCTCCTCACCGAGCGTGGAGGTGCGTTCCCCTCCGGGCGGCGAGGTCGCGCAGAAGCTGCCCGCGCCGTGCGTGGGCAGGAGCGCCACGGCGTCGGAGAGCTCCCGGAGCCGCCGCATCGTCCGGTACTGGGCCCTCGTGAGCTCCTCGGTCCGCTCTGGACCGAGCAGGTCCGTCCTCCCGGCGCTGCCGACGATCAGGCTGCCGCCGGAGAACAGCGCGACCGGTGACCCGTCCCGCTCGAGCAGGTACGAGGTGTGCTCCGGCGTGTGACCGGGCGTGGCGAGCGCTTCGAGGCGGATGTCGCCGATCTCGAGCTCGTCGCCGTCGTCCAGCGGCCGGAACGGGTACCCGAAACCCGCCCGGGCGGGCCCGACGATCTCCGCCCCGGCCCCCTGCCGGAGCTCCGCTGCCCCCGAGACGTAGTCGTTGTGGACGTGGGTCTCGATCGCGTACCGGATCCGAGCCCCGCGCGCCGTCGCGGCCTCGAGGAACCTGGCGACGTCCCGCTGGGGATCGATCGCGGCAGCCTCGTCCCCGGAGACCAGCAGGAAGCTGTTGTCCCCGAGCCCCGGCGTCACGAACAGGTCGACGTCCATCGGCGCATCGTACCCGGGGAGCTTGCAGCGGTCTCCCCTGGTTGGTACAAGGGGGCGACCTCCGATGCCCGAGCGTGACGACCTTCCCCCGCCCGATGCCGCCCTGATCCAGGGGTTCGCCGAGCATCTGCGGCTGGAGCGCCACCTTGCCGCCTCCACCGTGGAGGCCTACCGTCGGGACCTCACGCAGCTCGCGCGGTTCCTCTCGCGGGCCCGCCGGTCGCTCGCCACGGCGCAGCTGTACCACCTGCGCCGGTTCCTCGCCCAGCTCACCACGCTCGGGTACGCGCGTGCCTCGATCGCCCGGCGCGTCGGGTCGACCCACACGTTCTACCGATGGGCCGTCGCCCGGGGGGCGCTGGACCGAGATCCCTCGGCGCTGCTCGGGCGGCCCAAGGTGGTCTCGCGCCTGCCGACCGTGCTCCGTCCCAGGGAGGCCGCCGCGCTCGTCGAGGCTCCCGCGGCGGAGGGGGCCGACGTCGCCGACCGCGCGGTCGCGCTCCGCGACCGCGCGGTGCTCGAGCTCCTCTACGGCTCGGGCCTGCGCGTGAGCGAGACCACCGGCCTCACGCTGGACCGCGTCGACCTGGATCGCGGGCGGGTCCTGGTGCTCGGCAAGGGCTCGAAGGAGCGGGAGGTGCCGCTGTCCGACCCGGCCGTGGACGCCCTCGCCCGGTGGCTCCGGCACGGTCGTCCGGTCCTCGCCGGGGGGACGCGGAGCCGCTGGCTGTTCCTGAACCGCCGCGGCGGCGCGCTGGGCGTACGCGACATCCGGCGCCTTGTGGGACGATACGGGCGCACGTCGTCGGGGCGCCGGGTCACCCCGCACACGCTCCGGCACTCGTTCGCCACGCATCTGCTCGAGGGAGGTGCCGACATCAGGGCCGTGCAAGAGCTCCTCGGACACGCGAGCGTCGCCACGACCCAGCGGTACACGCACGTGAGCCGCTCACGGCTGTTCGACGCCTACCGGCGGAGCCACCCGAGGGCCTGATGGCGCGCCTGGTCGGGTCGTCCGAGGCGAGCACCGCGCCCAAGCGCGGCAAGGGCCCCAGCGCGGCCAAGGGTCGGGCGGCCGTCCCCGCGAAGGGGGCGCCGAAGACGAAGACGAAGGCGAAGGCGAAGGCGAAGGAGCGCGCATCCGCTCCGTCCCTCGAGCCGGTGCGGGACGAGCTGGCCGTCCTCTGGGACGAGTTCAAGCAGACCGGGGCCGCGGCCGCGCGCGAGCGCCTGATCCTCCACTACGCACCGCTCGTGAAGTACGTCGCGAGCCGCGTGGCGACCGGGCTCCCGGCGAGCGTCGAGCACTCGGACCTCGTCTCGTACGGGATGTTCGGCCTGATCGACGCGATCGAGAAGTTCGAGCCCGCGCGAGGCAACAAGTTCGAGACGTACGCGATCCCGAGGATCAAGGGCGCGATCATCGACGAGCTCCGGGCGATGGACTGGGTTCCCCGCTCGGTCCGGTTCAAGGCACGCGAGATCGAGAAGGCCTACGCGGACCTCGAGTCGATGCTGAAGCGCGCGCCCACCGAGCACGAGGTCGCCGAACGCCTCGGGGTCTCGCTGTCCGAGCTCCACGAGGTGATCAGCCAGATCTCGTTCGTCTCGGTGCTCGCGCTCGACGAGCTGCTGTCGGTCGGCTCGGATCGCGGTGAGCAGATCTCGCTGCTGGACACGCTCGCCGATCGCAGCGTGGATCCGACGACCGGCCTCGAGGGCCAGGAGACCCGAGGCATGCTCGCGGCCGCGATCAACTCGCTGTCCGAGCGCGAGAAGATCGTCGTGACCCTCTACTACTTCGAGGGGCTCACGCTCGCGGAGATCGGCGAGGTCCTGGGGGTGACCGAGTCGCGCGTCTGCCAGATCCACACGAAGGCCGTCGGCCAGCTCCGCCACCGGTTCCAGGACGCGGAGTGACCGGGCTCCTCCGGACGCGCCGCGCTGTGATCCGGATCACTGCGGCTCCGGGCGACGTGCGCTAGCGTCCCCCGCGTCTCGTCCGAGGAGGAGCCGTGGCGTCGTTCGCATCGGTGGTCCTCCCCCTCGCCCTCGCCGTCGCGATCGGCCCTGGCGGGGCCGTCGGCGCGTTCGGCGCCGCGCCCGAGAGCACCCCGGTGGTCGCCACCGCGGCCGAGAGCTCCCAGGCCGTCGCGGGGGCGGGGACCTGGCAGTGGCCGGTCGTCGGGCCGGTGACCCGGCCGTTCGACCTGCCGGACACCCCCTTCGGATCGGGCCACCGCGGGATCGACATCGCGGTGGCCGTCGGCACGGTCGTGGTCGCGCCCGAGGCGGGGACGGTGGCGTTCGCCGGCCCGGTCGGGGGCGCGCTGTTCGTCACCCTGGACCACGGCGGCGGGCTCACGAGCACCTACTCGTGGCTCTCGGCGATCTCGGTCCGGAAGGGGGACGTGGTCGCGCGCGGCTCGCCGATCGCCACGAGCGGGCCGGGGCACGCGGGCTCGAGCGTCCCGCATCTGCACCTCGGGGTGCGGCTCGACGGCGCCTACCTCGACCCGCTCGCCTTCCTCGGGCCGGTGTCGGTCTCGAGCTTCGTGCGCCTGGCGCCGCTCGACCCCTGAGACGGCGTCGGGGTCTCCGGGGTCCGAGTAGGATGTGCGGGCTCCGGCACCGGGAAGGCCCATCTGTCACCGAGATCGTTCCGCACGCTCGCCGCGGTCGCCGCGACCCTCCTCGCCCCCATCGTCTGGACGGCTGCGGCGGGGGCGCAGGCGGTCGAGTGGTCGCAGTTCCAGGGCGGCCCGGGGCGACCCGGCCTGCTCGCGGAGGGTCCCGAGCCGCCCTACCGCGTCCGCTGGACGCTCCCGGCGCCCGACGGGACCTCGCTCTCGGGGGCGGTGATCGCCGAGGGCGTGGCGATCGCGGTCGGGCGCGAGGCCGTCTACGGGGTCGAGGTCTCCTCGGGCGAGATCGCGTGGGAGGTGGCTCGGGGCGGCGGGCCCCTCTCCGTGCCCGCGCTCGGCCAGGCCGACGGTGAACGCGTGCTCCTGTACCTGGAGGGGCCGTCGCGGGAGGCCGAGCCGTCACCGTTGCCCTCACCCGGTCCATCGCCGTCCACGGACGCGACCGAGGGTGAGCGGGCCGCCGGGAGCGACCTCGTGGCGCTCGACCTGGCGGACCGGAGCGAGCGCTGGCGGCTCCCGCTCGGCGCCACCTCGCGCACCGGCGTCACGGTCGACGGTGACGTCGCCTACGTGGGTGACCAGGCGGGCGTGGTCCACGCCGTCGGGATCGACGACGGGCGTGAGCGGTGGACCCGCGAGCTCGGAGGCCGGACGGACCTGCCGATCGCGGTGGCCGACGGGGTCGTCTACGTCGTGTCCCGCCACGCGGTCGACCGGAACGTCCAGCTCAGCGCGCTCGCCGCCGGGGACGGCGAGCCCGCCTGGCGGGTCGCTCCGCAGGTCGGCTCGACGACGGTCTCGGCGCCGGCGGCGGTCGATGGAGGCGTCGTGATCGGGACGGCCGACCGCCTGGTCCGGATGCTGGACCCGGGGGACGGACACGAACGGTGGAGCGTGCTGGCCCTCTCGCTGTTCTCGCCCGTCTCGGCGCCGGCGGCCGGTGGTGGGGACGTGCTGATCGCCGACCTCGGGGGCGGGTTGTACCGCCTGGATCCGGAGGACGGCTCGCGCCGCTGGGGATACCAGCTGAACGAGCTGATCCTCCGGAGCTCGCCGGTGCGCACGGGCGACGTGGCGCTCGTCGGGCTGAACGACGGGCGGCTGGTCGCGATCGACGTCGGGACGGGCCGGCTCGTGTGGGAGAGCGGGGCGACGCCGGGCCTGATCGGGACGATCGCCCTGTCGGCGGACGCGGTGGTCGCGGTCAAGGGCGGACCGGAGGCGGGGCTGATCGCGTTCGAGCACGATCCCGAGGGGACCTTGGTCGACGTCCCCTCGCCCACCGAGCTCGCCCCGGGTGCCACGCTCGCCCGGGCGGCGATGGCGGCGGCCGCGGTCTTCGCGGTGGCCTTCGTGCCCGCGGTGCTCGCGCGCCGGCGGTTCGGGGACGCGTTCGAGACCGAGGGCGAGCCGGACGAGGTGGAGGCAGACCCCGGAGGGGACGGATGAGCGGGAAGAAGGGACGCAAGCGCCGGCCACGGCGCGAGGCTCGGCCCGCGCGTGCGGCGGCCGCCGAGCCGGAGCCGGAGGACGGGTCGGCCGGGACCGGTCGCCGACCCGGGCCGTTCGGCGGCGTCCTGTTCGGCGCGGGGGGCTCGCCGCTCCCGCCGGTGATGCGTTCGCTCGGTCGGGGGTTCCTCGCCGTGGCGGCCCAGCCGGCGCTGCTGGCGGGCGTGCTCCTGCTGGTGCTGCTCGGCTGGCTCGGGCTCCTGGCCCTCGGGTTCGAAGGAGCGCCGAGCCGGATGGTCGACGCCCTGGCCATGGCCCCGATCTCCACCTACTTCGATCTGGGCACGGGCGCGAGCCTGTACGGGATCGGCACGAGCTTCCTGCTCTTCACGCTCGCGGCGCTCGCGGTGCGGACCGTGCTGTACTCCGTGCTGGCCGGCGTGATCGTCGAGGCCCTCGAGGACGGCCGGGTGAGCGTCGCCGGTCTGCTGCTCGGCGTGCGCGCGCTGCCCACGGTGCTGATCGTCCAGGCGTTCTCGTTCAGCATCATCGTGTTCGGCAACATCGTCTTCCCAGCGCTCGGGCCGGGGATCGGCTTCCTGGGGTTCGTCGCGAGCCTGGTCGCCGGCCTCTTCTTCCTGGGGTTCGCGCCGACGGTCGCCGTGCGCGAGGGACGGACGGCGATGGAGGCGATCCGCCGCTCCGGGCGAGCCGCGATGATGCCGGGGGGGCGACACCTGCTGCTCTGCGCGCTGTACTTCTTCCTGGCCCTGCCGATCGTGGTGGGGTTCTCGCCGGGCGGGACCGAGATCACCGCGAACCCGACCCTGGGGACCTGGGTGTTCGTGTTCGCGGTCAACGTCGCGCACGTCGGGTTCATGGCGGCCTTCGCGTACCGGTGGATCGTCGCCGAGCCCTCGGTCCCCGAACAGCCGATCCGGCGGCGGCGACCCGCCCAGGCGGCCGCGGCGCGGGGGCAATCGCGGCGCTAGGGGCGCTGCTAGACTCCCTGCGCCGGCGCCCCGGTGGGGCGCCGAGCACGCACGCGCGGGGACCGTCGGCGGGGTCCCGGGTTCCCCGGGCCGCCGAGGGGTGGAGCCGCGCGGAGGGACAACCGGAAGGGGGAACGCAGGTGGCCGTCGTCACCAGGCGGGAGCTCCTCGAGGCAGGGGTCCACTTCGGGCACCAGACGCGGCGCTGGAACCCGAAGATGGGCCGGTACCTGTACGGGGAACGCTCCGGCATCTACATCATCGATCTCGAGAAGACCCTCACGGGCCTCGAGGGGACCTACCGGTTCGTCCGGGATCTCGGGCGCCGGAACGGGGTCGTCCTGTTCGTCGGGACCAAGAAGCAGGCGCAGGAGGTCATCCGGGAGCACGCCGAGCGCGCCGGGATGCCGTACGTCACCACGCGCTGGCTCGGCGGGATGCTCACGAACTTCCAGACGGTCTCGCGCCGGCTCCTGCGCATGCGCGAGCTCCGCGAGATGGAGCGCACGGGCGCGTTCGACTTCCTCCCGAAGAAGGAGGCGATCCGCCTGCGCCACGAGAAGGTCAAGCTCGAGCGGAACCTCGGGGGCATGCAGAGCCTCGAGCGGCTCCCCGACGCGATCTACGTGATCGACACGAAGAAGGAGCACATCGCGGTCAGCGAGGCCCGCAAGCTCGGCCTGCCGGTGATCGCGATCGTCGATACGAACTGCGACCCGGACGAGGTCGACTACGTGATCCCCGGCAACGACGACGCGATCCGCGCGATCTCGCTCGTCACGAGGATCGTCGCCGACGCGCTGCTCGAGGGACGTCAGGAGGGCCGCGAGGCGATGGTCACGCGGGCCACGGGCCCGGAGATCGAACCCGAGCCCGATCCGGGATCCTCGGGGCCCACGCCCGAACCCGCCGCTCCGGCCGCCGCGACCCCTGCGGCCGTTCCCGCTGCGGAGGCGGTTCCGGCTGGCGAGGCCGACGCGCCGCCCGAGGCGTCGATCGCCGAGGCTCCGACCGAACCCACGCGGGAGTGAACGAGGTGGCCGACATCACGCCAGAGACGATCAAGAAGCTCCGGGACATGTCCGGGGCCGGGATGATGGACTGCAAGCGCGCCCTCCAGGACGCCGACGGCGACGTGGACAGGGCGTTCGACCTGCTCCGCCAGAAGGGGATGGCCTCGGCCGCCAAGCGCGCCGGACGCATCGCGAACCAGGGACTGATCGAGTCCTACATCCACTTCAACAACACGGTCGGCGCGCTCGTCGAGGTGAACTGCGAGACCGACTTCGTGGCGAACACCGACGAGTTCCGCAAGCTCGCCAAGGACATCGCGCTCCACGTCGCGAGCCCCTCGGCGCCGCGGTTCGTCACGCGGGACGAGGTCCCCGCCGACGTGCTGGAGGCCGAGCGTCGCATCTACGAGGTGCAAGCGAAGGAGATGGGCAAGCCGGAGACCGTCGTCCCGAAGATCGTGGAGGGCAAGCTGAACGCCTTCTACGAACAGACCGTCCTGCTCGATCAGCCCTTCGTCAAGGACGACTCGAAGACCGTCCAGCAGCTGCTGGACGAGGTCTCCGCCAAGGTCGGCGAGAAGGTTGCGGTGCGCCGGTTCGTCCGGTACAAGCTTGGCGAGGAGGCCGAGTGAGGGGGCGGGCCCGGGGATGACGGAGGGCGAACCGGCGCGGCGGACCGATCGCCCGATCTACCACCGGGTCCTGCTGAAGCTCTCCGGGGACGCGTTCGCGCCGGCCGACACCGGGTACGGGATCTCGACCGACGCCACCGGGCTGCTCGCGCGCGAGCTCGCCGACGTGGTGGATCTCGGGGTCCAGACCGCGGTCGTGGTCGGCGGCGGGAACATCTTCCGCGGCCGGCAGGCGCCCGACATCGACCGGGCCCGGGCCGATTACATGGGCATGCTCGCCACCGTGATGAACGCTCTTGCGCTGCAAGACGCGCTGGAGAAGTTCCACGTCCCCACCCGGGTGCAGACCGCGATCCACATGGCGCAGATCGCCGAGCCCTATATCCCGCTCCGAGCCAAACGTCACCTGGAGAAGGGCCGCGTGGTGCTCTTCGCGGCGGGCATCGGGGCGCCCTACTTCTCGACGGACACGACGGCGGCGCAGCGCGCGCTCGAGATCGGCGCACAGGCGGTGCTGAAGGGCACGAAGGTCGACGGCGTCTACACGGCGGATCCGAACGTCGATCCGCACGCTCGACGGTTCGAGTCGATCGAGTACCTCGACGTGCTCCGGGAGGGCTACCAGGTGATGGACGCCACGGCGATCAGCCTGTGCATGGAGAACGATCTGCCGATCATCGTGTTCGACTTCCGTCTGGAGGGGAACATCCGACGCGCGGTGATGGGGGAGCCGATCGGCACGCTCGTCCACGGAGCGGTGCGGTGACGGTCGAGTCCACGCTCGCGGAGGCGGCCGAGAAGATGGACAAGGCGATCGCCGTCCTGAAGGACGATCTCTCCGGCATCCGCACCGGGCGCGCGACGCCGGCGCTGCTCTCGCGGATCGTCGTGGACTACTACGGCACGCAGGTGCCGATCCAGCAGCTCGCATCGTTCTCCGTCCCCGAGCCGCGCACGCTCGTGATCCAGCCCTACGACAAGAACGCGATCGCGGCGACGGAGCGCGCGATCATGGCGAGCGACCTCGGTATCACGCCGAGCAACGACGGGAACGTGATCCGCCTCGGGTTCCCTCCGCTCACCGAGGAGCGCCGCAAGGAGCTGATCAAGCTCGTCCACCATCGCGGCGAGGAGGCCAGGGTCGCGGTGCGCAACGTCCGCCGCCACTCGAAGGAGGAGCTGGAGCGACTTGAGCGGGACGGCGGTATCTCGGAAGATGACTTGGTCCGCTCCGAGAAGGAGCTCCAGAAGCTCACCGACCGGCACGTGGCCGAGGTCGACGAGGTCGTCGCGCACAAAGAGCAGGAGCTGAGGGAGATCTAGTGGCCGAGGGCGAGGGGCGCAACGAGGGCGAGGATCTGTTCGAGGACCTGGACAAGTTCTTCGCCCCGATCCGCGACGTCGACTGGCCCGAGACCCCGGAGCCGGGGCGCCGTCCGGAGGAGCCGCCGGCCCCGGAGCCCGAGGCAGAGGCGGAGGCGGAGGAGGAGCCCTCGGGGACGTTCGCGGAGCCCACCGAGGAGGAGGTCGAGCCGCTCGAACCGGCGATCCGGGTGGAGCGGGTCGAGCAGGAGGAGGAGACCGGCCCCGGTCCCGGACAGGAGGACCTGTTCGAGGCCAGTGACGAGGTGCGCGAGGCGGGCGCCGTCGCCCGCGAGCCCGACCTCGAGGAAGAGCCGGAGCCCGTGGCCGCCGAGCTCGAGGAGCCGGGGGCCGAGGAGCCGGGGCTCGAGGGGGTGGAGCTCGAAGAGGAGGGCGAGGGGGTGGCGGCCTTCCTGTTCGAGTCCGAGGCCGAGGGCTACGGCGGGGAGGACGAGGGGGAGGTCGAGGAGATCTCCGAGGAGGCGTTCACGCGCCCCCCGGAGGCCTACGTCGACCTGCCGGCCCCCGAGGGCCGGGAGGAGGCCGTCGCCGAGCTCGTCGAGGAGGTGGTGGCCGCCGCCGAGGAGGAGCCGCCCGATCTCGAGGCGGTGGAGGCCGCCGCCGAGCACTTCGCCGAGTCCGTCCGGCAGGAGGTCGCGGTCGAGCCCGAACCCAGCGGGCCGGTGACCGAGGAGATGCAGGTCGCGGCGCTGCTCGGCGAGCAGACCGTGCCGGAGGAGGAGCTCGAGGAGCCCGAGCCGGTTCGGCCCGTGCGGGTGGGCACCGAGGGCCTGGGCGGGCCGAGCTGGCAGGAGCCGACGGCGTTGGAGGTCGGGCTCGAGCCCGAGCGGCCGACGGGTCGGAACGTCCCGCTCGCGTTCCTGACCGGGCTGGTGCTGGCCGGGCTCGCGGTGGGAGCGATCGCGATCGGGCCGGGGCCGTTCGCCGTGCTGGCGGGGGTGGTCGTGCTCTTCGCGCAGGGGGAGTTCTACTCGGCGCTCCAGAAGCGGCACTACCAGCCGGCGACCGCGCTCGGTCTGGTGGCGGGCGCCCTCGTGCTCGGCGCCGGCTACTACCGGGGCGAGGCGGCGATCCTGGCCGTGATGGGCCTGTCGATCTTCGCGTCGTTCCTCTGGTACCTGACGGTCCCGGCACAGCACCGCCGGAACGTCGTGTCGAACGTCGCGCTCACGGTCCTCGGGATCGTGTACATGCCGATGCTGGCGGCCTACGCCCTGATACTGTTGCGTCTGCCGAACGGGCGCGGCCTCACGCTGGCGGTGATCGGGCTCACGTTCGCGTACGACACCGCGGCGTTCGCGGTCGGCTACTTCTGGGGCAGCCGGCCCCTCGCTCCGCACGTCAGCCCCAAGAAGTCCTGGGAGGGGGCGATCGGGGCCACGCTGGTGGTGGTCGCGGTCGCGGTGGGCGCCGTGTCCCCCTACGTGGAGGTCCTGGACACCGTCGGCCGGTCGGTGGGCCTCGCGGTCGTCGTGGCGGTCTTCGCTCCGCTCGGCGACCTGGCCGAGAGCCTGTTGAAGCGGGACCTGGGGATCAAGGACATGGGGAGCCTCCTCCCTGGCCACGGCGGCGTGCTCGACCGGATCGACTCGGTGCTGTTCGTCGCGCCGGCCGCGTTCCTCTTCCTGCGACTCATCCTGCCGTGACGCGCGGGACCGGGTCGGTCCGCCGGTTCGTCGGTCTCCCGGGGTAATCTTGCTGCGGATGCGGACGCTCGTGATCCTCGGCTCGACCGGATCGGTGGGAACCCAGGCGCTGGACGTGGTGCGCCGTCACCCGGACCGGTTCAAGGTGGTCGGCCTGTCCGCCGGCACCAACCAGGAGCTGCTCATCGGCCAGATCCGCGAGTTCCTCCCGCCGTACGTGGCGATCGCCGACGAGGCGGCCGCGGCCGACCTCCGCGAGCGCCTGGCCGGCATCAAGGGGGTCGAGATGCTCGTCGGGCCCGAGGCGGCCGAGACGCTGGCCCGCGACGCCGAGGCCGACCTCGTGCTGAACGCGCTCGTCGGCTCGGCCGGGCTGGGCCCGACGCTGGCCACGCTCCAGGCGGGGAAGACCCTCGCCCTGGCCAACAAGGAGAGCCTGGTGGTGGGCGGCGAGCTCGTGATGGACCTGATCAAGGGGGAGCCCGAGCGGCTGATCCCCGTGGACTCGGAGCACGCCGCGCTCGCGCAGTGCCTGCGGGGGGAGCGGCGGGAGGACGTGAAGCGCGTGATCCTGACGGGCTCGGGCGGTCCGTTCCGCGGCTGGACGCGGGGGGAGCTCGCCAAAGCGTCGGTGAAGGAGGCGCTCGCGCACCCGGTCTGGCAGATGGGCCCGAAGATCACGATCGACTCGGCCACGCTGATGAACAAGGGCCTCGAGGTGATCGAGGCGCACTACCTGTTCGGTCTGGAGTACTCGCAGATCCACGTGGTGATCCACCCCGAGGGGATCGTCCACGCGCTGGTCGAGTTCCGCGACGGCTCCATGACCGCCCAGTTCGCGCTGCCCGACATGAAGCTGCCCATCCAGCTCGCGCTCGGGTGGCCGGAGCGGCTGCCCTCGGGCATCGAGCCCGTTCCGCTCACCGATCGCCGGCTGACCTTCGAGCCCGTGGACCGGGAGGCGTTCCCCGCGATCGACCTGTGCTACCGGGTCGGCGAGCTCGGTCTGACCTTCCCCGCGGTCATGAGCGCGGCCAACGAGGTCGCGGTCATGGCGTTCCTCGAGGGCAAGATCTCCCTCACGCGCATCGTCGAGGTGGTCCAGTCCGTCGTCGACGAGCACGAGGCGCCCTCGTCGGTGGTCTCGGTCGTGAACCTCGAGCGGGCCGACGGCTGGGCCCGCCGGCGCGCCGCCGAGATCATCGAGGCGCGCTGAGGGGGAGCCGTGGGGGCCCTCGGACAGCTGTCCTTCTTCGTCTCGCTGATCCTCGTGATCGTGATCCACGAGGCCGCGCACTTCGGCGTCGCCAAGACGTTCGGGATCAAGGTGACCGAGTTCTTCGTGGGCTTCGGGCCGAGGATCTGGTCCACCCGGCGCGGCGAGACCGAGGTGGGCTTCAAGTGGATCCCGGCGGGGGGGTACGTGAAGATCGCCGGGATGAACCCGTACGAGCGGGTCCTCCCGGAGGACCTGCCCCGCACGTACGGGGCGAAGCCCCGGTGGCAGCGCGCGCTCGTGATCGTCGCCGGGCCGGCGACCCACTTCGTCCTGGCCCTGGTGTTCTTCGCGTCCTGGTTGGGCCTCGTGGGCCAGCCCACCGATCGCAGCCCCGTGCTCGCCCGGGTACCGGCGTCGATCGCGGGATCTCCCTCGCCCGCGTTCGAGGCCGGCCTGCGGTCCGGCGACCGGCTCGTCGCGATCGGGCAGATCGAGGACCCCACCGTCGACGAGCTGGTCGCGTACACCCAGGACCACGTCGGGTCCCCCATCACGCTCGAGGTCGAACGCGACGACCGCCGCTTCCCGGTGACGCTCACCCCGGTCCTCTCGGAGGTCGACGGCGAACAGGTCGCCCGGATCGGGGTCGAGCTCGGTGAAGGCCGCCGGCAGCGCGCTGGGCTCGTGGGCTCGCTGACCGACGGTGCGGCCCTGGTCGGCGAGACCCTGGTCGGCAGCGCCCGGGGCGTGGTCCGCGTCTTCGGGCCCGAAGGGATCGGACGGCTGTTCCGGCTGGTGTTCACCGAGACCGAGCGGACCCCCGGCGACCCCGCGAGCGTCGTGGGCGTGGGGCGCCTGGCCGGCGCGGTCGCGTCCGAGGGGAACTTCTGGGACGTCCTGTACCTGTTCGCCGTGGTGAACGTGTTCGTCGGGCTGCTGAACCTGCTCCCGCTCCCGCCGTTCGACGGCGGGCATCTGGCGGTCCTGGCGATCGAGAAGGTCCGGGGCCGGCCGATCGACATGCGGAAGGTCATCCCCGTCTCGGCCGCGGTCGCCGGGTTCTTCATCCTGTTCACGGTGGCGGTCGTCTACGTCGACCTGGTCAAGCCGCCGGTCTTCTAGCGGGGCGCCGCCGCCACGATTTCTCAACATGGCCCCCGGAGGGGGGCCGGAGCCCGGGGCTACGATGGGCCCGTGACCCCACAGACCGTCCTCGTGGTCGACGACGAGGAGGCGATCGCCGAGGCGGTGCGCGCGCGCCTGGAGAACGAGGGGTTCCGCGTGCTCGTCGCGTTCGACGGGCCGCAGGCCTTGGAGGTCGCCGCCGCCGAGGAGCCGGACCTCGTCGTCCTGGACCTGATGCTGCCAGGGATGGACGGGCTGGACGTGTGCCGCGAGCTCCAGCGCGATCGCTGGGTGCCGGTCCTGATGCTCACGGCCCGCACCGACGAGGCCGACAAGGTCGCCGGGTTCGCCGTCGGTGCCGACGACTACCTCACGAAGCCGTTCAGCCTCCGCGAGCTCGTCGTGCGGGTCAAAGCGATCCTCCGGCGCCTCGAGCGCGCCCGGCCCGCCCCGGCCGCCGAGCCGCTGCTCCGCGGCGCGCTCCGGATCGATCCCGCCCGCCGCCAGGTCACGGTCGACGGCCGCGAGGTGCAGCTCACCCCCCTCGAGTTCGACATCCTGCTCGAGCTCGCCCGCGACCCCGGCGTCGTCTTCACGCGCGAGCAGCTGATGGACCGGGTCTGGGGTTACCGCGACTACGCCGGGGGACGGGTGGTCGACTCGCACGTCGCGCGGATCCGGCGCAAGCTCGGCGAGGACGGCGCCGGCGAGCCGCGGTTCGTCCGGACCGTCCACGGGGTGGGGTACGCGTTCCGGGAGGACGACTGATCGTGCGCCCGCTCGATCGCCTGCCGACGATCCGCGCCAAGCTCGGCTCGGTGATCGTGTTCGCGGTGGGCATGACCGTGGTGCTCGTGTACTTCCTGCTGAGCTTCGCGCTGCGCAACGAGTTCCGCGACGCCGACCTGGTCGAGCTGCTCCAGCTCGCGCAGGAGCAGAGCCGGAGCTCCTCGCCCGCGGGGCCGGAGGGGACCTCGTTCGCGCGCCTCTCGGACGGCGAGCTGACGTGGATCGGGCGCGAGCTCCCCGAGCCGCCGCGTTTCGGCGGCGGCGTCCACGTGGGCGTGGACAACGGGGTCGAGTTCGCCGCCGTGCCGAACCGGAACCCCGACGGCTCGGTCGTGATGTTCTACGCCGCGCGCGAGGAACCCAGCTTCCTGGTGGCATCCACGCGGTTCCTGTCCGAGTACTGGTGGCAGCTGTTCGTCTCGGCCGCGGTGGCCGCGGCGATCTCGTTGGTCGTCGCGCGGTGGCTCGCGCGCGGCATGACCCAGCCGCTGCGCGACATGGCGAGCGCGGCCCGGCGGATGGAGACGGGCGAGTACGAGCAGCAGGTCGTGACCACCTCGCGGGACGAGGTCGGCCAGCTCGCGGCGGCGTTCAACCGGATGAGCGGCGAGCTCGCAGGGATGGAGCGGCTGCGGCGTGACCTGGTGGCCAACGTCTCGCACGAGCTGAAGACGCCGATCTCGGCCCTGCGGGCCCACCTCGAGAACCTCCTGGACGGGGTCGAGCGTCCCGAGCCGGAGACGCTCCAGGTGATGCTCGCCCAGTCCGAGCGCCTGGCCCGGCTCGTCGATCAGCTCCTGGAGCTCTCGAGGCTGGAGTCCGGCGACGTGCCGTTGCGGCGCGAGCGCGTCCGGATCCGGCCGTTGGTCTCGCAGGTGCTGTCGGAGATCGACGTGGCGCGCCCGGACCGGCAGGTGACGCTGGAGGAACTCGTACCGGACGACCTGCCGCCGGTCGACGCCGATCCCGAGCGCGTCCATCAGGTCCTGTTCAACCTCCTCGACAACGCCTTGCGGTTCACCCCGCCCGGGGGCCGGGTGACGGTGACGGCGTCCCATCGCGACGGCGCGATCGACGTCGCGGTCGCGGACTCCGGCCCCGGGATCGCCCCCGAGCACCTGCCGAGGCTGTTCGAGCGCTTCTACCGGGCCGACACGGCGCGATCGCGCAACGAGGGGGGGACCGGGATCGGTCTGGCGATCGCGCGCTCGGTCGTCGAGGCCCACGGCGGCCGCATCTGGGCCGAGAGCGAGCCGGGGAAGGGAGCCACGTTCACGTTCGAGCTACCGATCACACCCGAGACGAGGAGGAGCCCGTGAAGTCCGCCACGATCACGAGCGAGGTCGCCGCCCCGGAGCGGTACGCCTACCTGGACCTCACCGAGGACCTGGAACGTGCGATCAAGGACGCTGGGGTGACCGACGGCGCCGTCGTCGTGTACTGCCCGCACACCACGTGCGCGCTCCTGATCAACGAGTGGGAGGACGGGGCGCTCGAGGACTTCCGGAACCGGATCGGACACCTGGTCCCCGAGGACGGCTACTACGCGCACGACGACCTCGCGCGGCGGACGCAGAACCTGGACGAGTCGCACGAGCGGCGGAACGGGCACTCCCACGTCAAGGCGATGCTGCTGTCGGCCTCCTCGCACGCGATCCCGGTCGCCGCCGGCGAGCCGATGCTGGGGCGCTGGCAGCGGCTGATCCTGTTCGAGATGGACGAGCCGAAGGAGCGCCAGGTCGTGTTCCATGTCTTCGGCGAGTAGGTAGCCTGGGTCGGAGATGCTCGCGCAGCGCAGGCCGTCTCGGCAGATCCGCATCGGCGACGTCACCGTGGGCGGCGACGCCCCGATCCGCGTGCAGTCGATGACCACGACGAAGACCGCGGACATCGACGGCACGCTCCAGCAGATCGCCTCGCTCGTCGCCGCCGGCGTGGACATCGTCAGGGTCGCGGTCCCCCACTGGGACGACGCCGAGGCGCTGAGGGCGATCGCCGCGAAGTCCACCGTGCCGGTGGTGGCCGACATCCACTTCCAGTGGAAGTACGCGATGGCTGCGCTCGAGGCCGGGATCCAGGGCCTGCGCATCAACCCCGGCAACATCAGGTACCAGGACAAGGTCCGGCTGATCGCGCGCGA
>Ga0073934_10000839_pt1 | contig 81177 bp, 72 predicted proteins | sample LarsenN4metaG_FD_76834 | JGI IMG/M metagenome (GOLD analysis project Ga0073934, IMG submission 76834) | Hot spring sediment bacterial and archeal communities from British Columbia, Canada, to study Microbial Dark Matter (Phase II) - Larsen... ...
CGGCCTCGTGCAGAACGACATCAAGCGCATCGTTGCCTATTCGACCTGTTCGCAGCTGGGCTACATGTTCGTGGCGATGGGGGTGGGCGCCTATTCGGTCGGCATGTATCACCTGTTCACGCACGCCTTCTTCAAGGCGCTGTTGTTCCTCGGCTCCGGCTCGGTCATTCACGCCATGCATCACGAGCAGGACATCCGCAACATGGGCGGCCTGAAGGACAAGATCCCGTTCACCTACTGGATGATGGTGATCGGCACCTTGGCGCTGACCGGCTTTCCCTTCACCGCCGGCTACTTCTCCAAGGACGCGATCATCGAAGCGGCCTATGCCGGCAAGAATTCCATGGCGGTCTACGGCTTCGTTTGCACGGTCGTGGCGGCCCTGCTGACCTCGTTCTATTCCTGGCGCCTGATCTTCAAGACCTTCCACGGCAAGCCGCACGACAGGCATCACTACGAGGAGGCGCATGAAAGCCCGCTGGTGATGCTGATCCCGCTTGCCGCGCTGGCGGCGGGTTCCATCCTCGCCGGCTGGCCATTCTACGAATATTTCGCCGGCCACCACGTGACCGAGTTCTTCCGCGAGTCACTGAAGTTTGCGGCCGGCAACACCATCATCGACGACATGCATCACGTGCCGCTCGCGGTCGTGCTCACCCCGACGGTGATGATGGCGGTCGGCTTCCTGATCGCCTGGCAGTTCTACATCCGCAAACCCGAGCTTCCGGTGTCGCTCGCGCGCCAGCATCCAGCGCTCTACCAGTTCCTGCTCAACAAGTGGTATTTCGACGAGCTGTACGAGTTCATCTTCGTGCGGCCGGCCAAATGGCTGGGCACCACGCTGTGGAAGCGTGGCGACGGCTGGCTCATCGACGGTTTCGGTCCGGACGGTGTGTCCGCGCGCGTGCTCGACGTGACACGCAACGTGGTCCGCATCCAGACCGGCTATCTCTATCACTATGCCTTTTCCATGCTGATCGGCGCGGCTTTGCTGATCACCTGGTTCATGTTTGCCGGAGCGCACTGACATGGCGAGCTGGCCCATTCTTTCGGTCACCACCTTCCTGCCGCTGGTCGGCGTCCTGTTCCTGCTCGCGCTGCGCGGGGAGGACGAGTCGGTCAACCGCAATGCGCGCTGGATCGCGCTGTGGACAACGCTTGTCACCTTCGCGGTGTCGCTGATTCTGGTCTGGCGCTTCGATCCGTCGACGGCCGATTTCCAGTTCGTCGAGAAGACGCGCTGGCTTTCCGGCTATGCCTCCTATCACATGGGCGTCGACGGCATTTCGCTGCCGCTGGTCATCCTCACCACCGCGATCATGCCCTTCTGCATCATCGCCAGCTGGGATTCGATCGAGAAGCGCGTCAAGGAATACATGATCGCGTTCCTGGTGCTGGAAGTGCTGATGGTCGGCACCTTCTGCGCGCTCGATCTCGTGCTGTTCTATCTCTTCTTTGAGGCCGGGCTCATTCCGATGTTCCTGATCATCGGCATCTGGGGAGGGCCGCGCCGGGTCTATGCCAGCTTCAAGTTCTTCCTTTACACGCTGCTCGGCTCGGTGCTGATGCTGCTTGCCATCATGGCGATGTACTGGAATGCCGGCACGACCGACATCCCGACGCTGATGAAGCACGGTTTCCCGCACAGCCTGCAGACCTGGGCCTGGCTGGCTTTCTTCGCCTCGTTCGCGGTGAAAATGCCGATGTGGCCGGTGCATACTTGGCTGCCGGACGCCCATGTGGAGGCGCCGACCGCGGGCTCGGTGATCCTCGCCGCCATCCTCCTGAAGATGGGCGGCTATGGCTTCCTGCGCTTCTCCTTGCCGATGTTCCCGCTGGCTTCGGCGGATTTCGCGCCGCTGATCTTCGTCCTGTCGGTGATCGCCATCATCTACACTTCGCTGGTGGCGATGATGCAGGAGGACGTGAAGAAGTTGATCGCCTATTCGTCCGTCGCGCATATGGGTTTCGTCACCATGGGCATTTTCGCCGTCACCTCGCAGGGGGTGGGCGGCGGCATTTTCCAGATGGTGTCGCACGGCATCGTCTCTGGCGCGCTCTTCCTGTGCGTCGGCGTGATCTACGATCGCATGCATACGCGCGAGATCGCCGCCTATGGCGGCCTCATCGAGCGCATGCCGCTCTATGCCGCGGCGTTCATGGTCTTCACCATGGCCAATGTCGGCCTGCCAGGGACATCCGGCTTCGTCGGCGAATTCCTCACACTGATCGGCACCTTCAGGATCAACATCCCGGTGGCGACGCTGGCCACGACCGGCGTCATTCTGTCGGCGGCCTATGCGCTGTGGCTCTACCGCAAGGTGATTTTTGGCAAGCTCGAAAAGCCGAGCCTGATGAACATCCAGGATCTGACCTGGCGCGAAATCGTGGTGCTGGCGCCCCTGGTGCTGCTGACCATCATCTTCGGAGTCTATCCCAAGCCGGTGCTCGACATGTCGACGGTGTCGGTCGAGGCGCTGATCGCCAACTACAATCAGGCGGTCGGCGGAAAGAAGACGGCGTCCATCCAATTCTTCGTCCGGGACTGATCGATGACGACGCAAATTCCCAATCTGCTGCCGGTTCTGCCCGAGATCGTGCTGGTCGTCGGCGCGATGGTGCTGCTGATGTTCGGCGCCTATCGCGGCGAGCGCGACTCCGCGGCCGCTTACCTGGGCGGCATCATGTTGCTGGTGGCCGCAGCGGCGGTCGTGCTCTGGCTGCCGGCGGGGAAGATCGTCACCTTCAACGGCAGCCTGGTGCTGGATGACTTCGCCCGCTTTCTGAAGGTTCTCTCCTTCGGAGGCTCCGCCGTCGCGCTGCTGATGTCGCTCGATTATTTCCATCGCGAGCGCATTTTGAAGTTCGAGTATCCCGTGCTGATCCTGCTGGCGACCGCCGGGATGGGCGTTCTGGTTTCGGCCGGCGATCTGATCGCCCTCTATCTCGGGCTCGAGCTGATGAGCCTGTCGCTCTATGTGATCGCCGCCTTCAACCGCGACTCGGCGCGCTCGACCGAAGCAGGCCTCAAATATTTCGTTCTCGGCGCGCTGTCCTCGGGGATGCTGCTCTATGGCTGCTCGCTAATCTACGGTTACACCGGCACGGTAGCTTTCGCCGGCATCGCGCAGGGCGCGGCGCAGGGCGGGCTCGGCGTCACCTTTGGCCTTGTCTTCCTGCTGGCCGGCCTGTGCTTCAAGGTCTCGGCGGTGCCCTTCCACATGTGGACGCCCGACGTTTACGAAGGCTCGCCGACCCCTGTCACCGCCTTCTTCGCTTCGGCCCCGAAGATTGCGGCCATGGCGGTCTTCATGCGCGCAACCATGGTCGCGTTTCCGACCATCGTGGTGCAATGGCAGCAGATTCTCGTCTTTGTCGCCATCGCCTCCATGGCGCTTGGCGCTTTTGCGGCGATCGGCCAGCGCAACATCAAACGGCTGATGGCCTATTCCTCCATAGGGCATATGGGCTTCGCGCTGGTCGGACTTGCCGCCGGTACACAGGAAGGCGTGCAGGGCGTGCTGGTCTACGTCGCGATCTACCTTGCGATGACGCTTGGCACTTTCGCCTGCATCCTGTCGATGAAGCGGCCGGGCGGCATGGTCGAGGAGATTTCCGATCTCGCCGGCCTCTCGCGTACCAATCCGGCGATGGCGTTCCTTCTGGCGATGCTTCTGTTCTCGCTCGCCGGCATTCCGCCGCTGGCCGGCTTCTTCGCCAAGTTCTATGTCTTCCTTGCCGCGATCAATGCGGGGCTCTACACGCTGGCGGTGATCGGTGTTCTGACCAGCGTCGTGGGCGCCTATTACTATCTGGCTATCGTCAAAATCATGTATTTCGACGAGCCGCAGCGAAGTTTCGATCCGATGCCGCGCGAACAGGTTCTGGTCTTGGGCGTGGCCGGCCTGTTCAATCTGCTGTTCTTCGTCTATCCGGCGCCGCTGCTGGACGCCGCGACGGCGGCGGCGAAGTCGCTGTTCTGAGGCATGGCTTTCGCGCTCGGGCCGCAGGCGGAGCAGGCGGGCTATCGTCTCGCCGGTTACGACAGCATCGGCTCGACCAATAGCGAGGCGCTGCGGCGGAGCCGGGCAGGGGAGCGCGGTCCGCTCTGGATCGCGGCGCGGGAGCAGACGCAAGGGCGGGGCCGGCGCGGCCGCACCTGGTCCACAGAGGACGGCAATCTGGCCGCCAGCCTGTTGATGACGGTCAATGTGCCGCTGCCGGTAGCGGCAACGCTGGGATTCGTGGCAGCCCTGGCACTGCAGCGTGCGATTGCAGATTGCACACAAGGACTTTCCATCACCCTGAAATGGCCGAATGACATTCTTGCCTCCGGCAGAAAGCTGGCCGGCATTCTGCTCGAATCCGAGTCTATCGACGGGGAGGCCGTGGTGGTCGTCGGCATGGGCGTGAACGTGGTGTCGGCGCCGGAGGACACGCCTTTTCCGGCGGTATCTCTCGCTGCGCTCGGCCAGACCGCAAGCGCCGAGCATATCTTTGCGGAACTCTCGGACGCGTGGGCCGGGCTCTGCACCCAATGGGACCATGGCCGCGGCTTCGACGCAGTTCGCGCGCAGTGGCTGGCGCAGGCGGCGGGGCTTGGCAAAGAGATTTCAGTACGGACCGGAGACACACTGTTGCAGGGCATTTTCGAGACGCTGGACGAGCAGGGACGATTGGTCCTGCATGACATCGAAGGTAGACGAATGACGGTGACCGCGGGCGACGTCTATTTCGGCACCGCCGCCACGCTTGCGGCGCAGGCGAGAGCGCATTGATGGCCGCCGGGGAACTCATCTTTGCGCCGCTCGGCGGCGTTGGTGAGATCGGGATGAATCTCGCGCTTTACGGCCTGGGCGACGAGCGCCGCCGCAGCTGGCTGATCGTCGATGTCGGTGTCTCCTTCGCCTCCGAGGAACACCTGCCCGGCGTCGACCTGATCATGCCCGACATTCGCTTTCTGGTCTCCGAGCGAAGGAATCTCGCCGGCATCGTGCTCACGCATGCGCACGAAGACCACTTCGGCGCCGTGCTGGATCTGTGGCCGCAGCTTAAGGTGCCGGTCTATGCCACGCCGTTCACGGCAGCGCTGCTGGACGCCAAGCGGCAGAGCGAGCCCGGCGCGCCGGAGATTCCGGTCAAGGTCGTGGATCTGGGCGGTCGCTTCAAGGTCGGGCCTTTCGACATCGAACTGGTGTCCGTCTCGCATTCGATCCCGGAATCCAATTCGCTGATCCTGCGCACGCCGCACGGCAATGTCCTGCATACCGGCGACTGGAAGCTCGATCCGACGCCCGTGGTCGGGCAGGGCACCGATATCGCGAAGCTGAAGCGACTCGGCGAAGAGGGCGTGCTCGCAGTCGTCGGCGATTCCACCAACGCGGTGCGCAGCGGCCGCTCCCCCTCCGAAGCGGATGTCGCGAAATCGCTGGCGGAGATCATTGCCTCGTCGCCCGCCCGCGTCGCGGTGACCACTTTCGCCTCCAATGTTGCGCGTATCCGGGCGGTGGCCGACGCCGCGCGCGGCTGCGGGCGCGAAGTGGTGGTGGTCGGCCGCTCGATGGAACGCGTGGTGCAGGTCGCGCGCGAGACCGGCTATCTCGACGGCGTGCAGGACTTCCGCGGCACCGATACCTACGGCTATCTGCCGCCGGACAAGGTGGTCGCGCTCTGCACCGGCAGCCAGGGCGAGCCGCGCGCCGCGCTCGCCCGCATCGCGCAGGACGATCATCCCGACGTCACGCTCGGCAAGGGCGACCGCGTGATCTTTTCCTCGCGCACCATCCCCGGCAACGAGAAGGCGGTGAGCGCGGTCATCAACGGGCTGATCGCGCAGAATGTCGAGGTGATCACCGACCGCACCCACATGGTGCATGTCTCCGGCCATCCGCGCGTGGAAGAGATGGAAGAGATGCTCGGATGGGTCAAACCGCAGATCTTGGTGCCCGTACATGGCGAGGAACTGCACTTATACGAGCATGAACAGATCGGCCGCCGCCTCGGAATTCGCCACGTGGTCCGCTGCCGCAACGGCGACGTGCTGAAACTGGCGCCGAATGCCCCTGAAATCGTTGACGAAATTCCAACCGGCCGGCTCTACAAGGACGGCTATCTGCTCATCCCCGCCGAAGGCAAGACGATCTCGGAACGGCGAAAATTGTCGTTTGCGGGCATGGTCTTCGTCGCGATTGCGGTCAACGAGAAAGGCGTTCTCGTTGCCGATCCGGAAATCGACCTGATGGGAATCCCGGAAAAAGGCCGCGACGGTTCCGATCTGTCCGAGATCGCCTATGATGCGGTGATGACGACAATCGAAAGCCTGCCGAAGCCGCGCCGCCGCGATCCCGACGCGCTGGCGGAATCCGTCCGCCGCGCCGTGCGCGCCGCGCTGGCGGGTGAGTGGGGCAAGAAGCCGGCCTGTCATGTGCATGTGCTGGTGGTGTGAGGAGGGATCATGATTGGACGGCTCAATCACGTGGCGATTGCGGTACGCGACATCGCCAAGGCGGCGGATGTCTATCGCAAGTCGCTGGGCGCTGACGTTTCAGCCGCGGTGCCACAGCCCGATCACGGCGTGACCACAGTGTTCATCAACCTGCCGAACACGAAAATCGAATTGCTTGAGCCGCTTGGCGCGGATTCCCCGATCGCGAAATTTCTCGACCGCAATCCGGACGGTGGCATCCATCATGTCTGCTACGAGGTCGACGACATCCTGGCCGCCCGCGACAAGCTGAAGGGCGAGGGCGCCCGCGTGCTTGGCGACGGCCAGCCCAGAATTGGCGCGCATGGCAAGCCGGTGTTGTTCCTACATCCGAAGGATTTTTGCGGCACGCTGGTCGAACTGGAACAGGCCTGAGCCCGTGTCGCTCACAACCGCGATCGCCATCTATTTCCTGATCTGGTGGGTCACCCTGTTCGCGGTGCTGCCCTTCGGCGTGCGGCCGCAGCATGAGGGCGATATGGCCCCAGGCACCGACCCGGGGGCGCCGGTCGTCCCGCGCATTCTGATGAAGCTTGTCTGGAACACGCTCGTGTCCGGCGTCATCTTCGGGCTCTGCTATGTGGTCTATGTGAACCGGCTGGTGACCCTCGACGATCTCGTCCGCTGGCTCGGCATGCCGCGGTAGGCATCGAGGCGGTGGGTCTGTGGATATCTCCGGAAATGCCACGGAACCGCCCCAAGCTGCCAGGAACTTCAGATCGCCATCATCGTTAATCTGCGCCGAGATCAACGGGAACCTGAGGAGAGACCCATGCCTCACTCACGGTATTTCATCGTCCAGGATCACGACGATTGGGTGATCCGCTTCCATGGCGAGGAATTCGGCCCGTATCTGAGCCAGAGAGAGGCAATTTTGTTCGCCGTCGACGCCGCCCAGAAGCTCGGCGAGCGGGGCGAAGCCACGGAAGTTTGTCTGATGGGAGAAAACGGCCATTTCCGGCCGCAATGGCGCTACGGCAAGGACAGCTATCCGCCGGCGCTGTAAGGCGGCCTCCTGGGCTGCTCCGGGCGGGGCTTGCCCCGGAACCAAACGTGTCGCCGTCCGTTATCCGGATACGCAGCCACCCGTCGGCTGCAGATCGCGCCGGACGGCCGACACCCCTCCCCCCCGACAGGGCCGTCCGGCGTTTCCATTTTCAAAAGACCGGAAAAAAGAAAAAAGCAGGGCAACCGGCCCTGCTGATGTGATGTCGTGCGCTTCGTTGTGCTCTCTGGGTGAAGCGACGGCGGCGTTTTGCGCTCGCAATTCCTCCCAAGACTTGGACCGGCCAGGCCCAGAGGCCCAACGCGGTGGGACGGTAGCTTGCGGCGAAAAAACTGGCAAGAGGTGCCTTAATTTTGGAGAAAAATAGCCTCCCCCCGGGCCAGGCCGGGACCGGCGCTTGTCTTTTGCGGCGTGATCCGCCACTCAGGGCCGCCCAGCCCCCTGATTCAGACCTCCCGGCCCCATGCGACTGTCGCGCTTTTTCCTGCCCATCCTACGTGAGACCCCGAAAGAGGCGGAAATCGTCTCCCATCGGCTGATGCTGCGCGCCGGCATGCTGCGGCAGGAGGCAGCCGGCATCTACGCCTTTCTGCCGCTCGGGCTGCGGGTGCTGCAGAAGATCTGCGACATCGTGCGCGAGGAGCAGGACCGATCCGGCGCCATCGAACTCCTGATGCCGACCCTGCAATCGGCGGATCTGTGGCGCGAGAGCGGACGCTACGACGATTACGGCAAGGAGATGCTGCGCATCAAGGACCGCCATGAGCGCGACATGCTCTATGGTCCGACCAACGAGGAGATGATCACCGACATCTTCCGCGCCTATGTGCGCTCCTACAAGGACCTGCCTCTGAATCTCTATCACATCCAGTGGAAGTTCCGCGACGAAGTGCGCCCGCGTTTCGGGCTGATGCGCGGCCGCGAATTCCTGATGAAGGACGCCTATTCCTTCGATGTCGATCAGCCCGGCGCCGTCCACTCCTACAACAAGATGTTCGTCGCCTATTTACGCACCTTCGCGCGCATGGGCCTGAAAGCCATTCCAATGGTGGCCGACACCGGTCCGATCGGCGGCAATCTCAGCCACGAATTCATCATCCTTGCCGACACCGGCGAAAGCGAGGTTTTCTGCCACAAGCATTATCTCGATTTCGCGGTGCCGGACGAGAATGTGGATTTCGACGACATTCCCGGTTTGCAGCAGATCATCAACAAATGGACCTCGCTTTATGCCGCGACATCCGAAAAACATGACGTCGCGGCCTTCGACGCCCTGCCGGCGGATGCGAAAGTCTCGGCGCGCGGCATCGAGGTCGGCCACATCTTCTATTTCGGCACCAAGTATTCCGAGCCGATGAAGGCGGTGGTGCAGGGGCCGGACTGCACCGAGAAGCCGGTGCATATGGGCTCCTACGGCATCGGCCCCTCGCGGCTCGTTGCGGCGATCATCGAAGCCCATCACGATGAAGCCGGCATCAAATGGCCTGAGAGTGTCGCGCCTTTCAAGGTCGCGATCCTCAATCTCAAACAGGGCGACGGCGCCACCGATCAGGCGTCGGAAAAAATCTACACCGCGCTGCGCGGCAAAGGCGTCGAAGTCCTCTATCACGATCTCGACGAGCGTCCCGGCTCCAAATTCGCCACCGCCGACCTGATCGGCGTGCCCTGGCAGATTCTGGTGGGCCCGAAGGGGCTCGCGAATGGACAGGTCGAGGTGAAGAAACGGGCCGACGGAAGCCGCGAGATGCTCGCGCCCGAGGAGGCGATTGCCCGCCTGTCCTGATTGTCGCAGGCGGCATCAGAAGCGTGACCTGGCGCGAAATATGTGTGCTTCTGCCGCGCGCAGGTATTCGGCTGTGGCTTGAAAGCGCCAGAATCGGGTGAAATCGAGGGCTGGGGAAAGTTGATGAGCGAACCCACCGGAACCAGACCCTTCGCGCCGTTCGAGTGGATGCTGTCGCTGCGCTATCTGCGGGCGCGGCGCAAGGAAGGATTCATTTCCATCATCGCCGGCTTTTCCTTCCTCGGCATCATGCTCGGCGTTGCGACCCTGATCATCGTGATGGCGGTGATGAACGGCTTCCGCAAGGAGCTGCTCGGCAAGATTCTCGGCATCAACGGCCATGTGCTGGTGCAGCCGCTGGAATCCCCGCTGACCGACTGGGATGCGGTGGCCAAGCGCATTTCCGGCGTGCAAGGGGTGAAGCTTGCTGCGCCCATCGTCGAGGGTCAGGCGCTCGCCTCCGGGACGCAGGCGAGCGGCGTTCTGGTGCGCGGCATCAGGGCGATGGATCTCGAGAAGCTTCCCTCCATCGCCAACAATATCAAGCAGGGCACGCTGGCGGGGTTCGACGAGGGGCAGGGGCTCGCCATCGGACGCCGCCTCGCCGATCAGCTCTCGCTGCGCGCCGGCGACAACATCACCCTGGTCTCGCCGCGCGGCGCGGTGACGCCGATGGGCACGACGCCCCGCATAAAGGCCTACAAGGTCGCCGCCGTGTTCGAGATCGGCATGTCGGAATATGACTCGGCCTTCGTGTTCATGCCGCTGCCCGAGGCGCAGGCCTATTTCAACCGCAACGCCGATGTGACCGCGATCGAGGTCTATATCGACGATCCCGACAACGTGCAGGCATTCCGCAAGCCGATCGCGGACGCTGCGCAGCGCCCGATCTTCATGGTCGACTGGCGCCAGCGCAACGCCACCTTCTTCAATGCGCTGCAGGTCGAACGCAATGTCATGTTCCTGATCCTCACCCTGATCGTGCTGGTGGCGGCGCTGAACATCATTTCCGGCCTGATCATGCTGGTGAAGGACAAGGGCCGCGACATCGCCATCCTGCGCACCATGGGTGCGACGCAAGGGGCGATCATGCGCGTCTTCTTCGTCACCGGCGCCTCGATCGGCGTCGTCGGCACCATTCTCGGCGTCGTCGTCGGCACCATCGTGTGCCTGAACATCGAGAGCATCCGCCAATTCGTGTCCTGGCTCACCGCCACCGAACTCTTCTCTCCCGAGCTCTATTTCCTCTCGCGCCTGCCCGCGGAGATGTCGATGGGCGAGACTACTGCGGTGGTGCTGATGGCGCTGATTCTCTCCTTCGCTGCGACCCTGTATCCCTCCTGGCGTGCGGCCCGGCTCGATCCCGTCGAAGCCCTGCGGTACGAGTGAGGGCGCGATGGCCGACCAGAACAATCCTCCCGCCCTGTATCTCGACAGGATCGAACGCCGCTACCAGCAGGGCGACAACACGCTCGACATCCTGCGCGGCGCCGAGCTTGGCTGCTGGCTCGGCCAGTCGGTGGCGCTGGTCGCGCCATCGGGCTCGGGCAAATCGACGCTGCTGCACATTGCCGGCCTGCTCGAACATCCAGATTCCGGCGAGGTCTATATCGACGGCGTCGCGACCTCGGGGATGAGCGATGCCGAGCGCACCCAGATCCGCCGTACCGATATCGGCTTCGTCTACCAGGCACATCATCTGCTGCCGGAATTCTCGGCGCTGGAGAATGTGATGATGCCGCAGATGGTGCGGGGCCTGAGCAAGGCCGAGGCAAAGAAGCGCTCGACCGAATTGCTCGCCTATCTCGGCCTGAAGGGGCGTCTCACGCACCGGCCGGCGGAATTGTCCGGCGGCGAGCAGCAGCGTGTGGCCATCGCGCGCGCCGTCGCCAACGCGCCGCGCATCCTGCTTGCCGACGAACCGACCGGCAATCTAGACCCGCACACGGCCGATCATGTGTTCGAGACGCTGATGCAATTGGTGAAGGCGTCCGGCCTCGCCGCCATCATCGCCACCCACAATCTCGATCTCGCCGCGCGCATGGACCGCCGGGTTACGATCCAGGAAGGGCTGGTCGTCGAGCTGGCGTAGCCGCGATTTGCGGGTCATCGTTCAGTTAATTGCGTCAGAAAGCGCTCGGCGCCTCAATCATCCACGCAATATTGCGCGAGATGCCCGCAGGTGACGCACTCGAAGGTCCAGATTGCCATGTGCTGCACGCCGTGGCCGGCCTTCGCGGCTTCCGCGGTGAGCAGGATCAGATGCGCCTTGCCGCCGCAACTCTCGCAGGCGATCGGCGTGATGTGCGGCAGGTTCATCAAGGGCGTGTGTTGCGTCGACGGCATGTGGCGCTCCTCTCCCGTCATGGGAGCGCGGTGTGTTGCGAAGACCGGCAGGACACCGACACGTCCTTCCGGCGAATTCAGCCTGCGCCTCTTGCGCGCCGCTGACGAGGACACAGACGGGGAGGGGCGGCTACCGCTTTGGGGTACGTGGATAGTCTTGTGGCACGGCGGATACGTCGTTGCGGGGAATGGGCTTACCGCCGCTTGACAATGGAACATACCATGAACTATGTTCTCTTTCTGTTCTTCAGGAGAGACCCATGTTTCGCGCTGTTGTCGAGGAAGCCGCTGCCCTGACCTCCATTGCCCTGTTTCTGGGAATGATCGCCATTTGGGCGCAGGTGCTGGGAACGTTGTGAGTGCCCGTGCCGCGCCTGCCGCTCGCGCGTCTGCCCCGCGTGAGCGGTCCCCTTTGCCTGCCTTTGTAACCCTGAGTGACCCCCGCGTGCGACGTTGCCTCTCAATTGGCCCCGTGAGCGACCCCGTGTCCCCCACACGGGGCGCCAGGTGACGTCTCAAGTGGTGTCTGGCGTCTGACGACGCCGTTTCGGCCGGGCGGCTCTGTGTAGAGTTGTGCCCCGCGTAGAAGCCGCCCGGCCGCTTCTTTTCGACGCCCTGCAATAAGATCCTTGACCGCCGCCGTTATAGGAATAAATCCACAAGCCTTTCTTGTCTCGGCCGATATCAGCCGGGACGGGAAAGATGATGGAGTGCCGGGAGGCGCAGCCCCCACGCCGAAGGGGGCGCGCGCCTCATGGGCGGGACTCGCAACCCCGCCCATCTGGGGAGGTTGCCGGAAGGTAGCCTGCGGCGCGCGGACGGACCCTCGCAAGGTCCGTATGGGGCCTCGCAAGCCCCTGGCGCCTTCCGGCGCTCCATTCCCCATCTGGGGAAAGGAAAAAAGGGACGCCAGCGGTCCCGTAAACAACAGGGAGTGCGGAGCGTTGGCTAAGTTGACGGTCGCGCATCAATAGTGGCGCGGGAAGACTGCGGCGGCTTGGGGAGAACGGGCGGAAAAGGGCAGCGCGGCTGGACTTGGCCCTCTGCAGTCCCCACCATCGCCCCGAAACCGGACAAGATTCGCGAGGGCGTCATGACGGATGCACCCTTCGTGCACCTGCATGTGCACTCTTCCTATTCCCTGCTAGAAGGCGCGCTGAAGATCGGCGCGCTGGCCGATCTGGCCAAGGCCGACAAGCAGCCGGCGCTGGCGCTCACCGACACCGACAACATGTTCGGGGCGCTGGAGTTCTCCGAGAAGATGGCGTCATCGGGCATCCAGCCCATCGTCGGCTGCTGCCTGTCCGTCGATTTCGGTGATCAGGAACGCGATCCGCGCAATGCGAATCAGATGCGCAAGCTGCCGCGCATTGTTCTGCTGGCCGCACGCGAGGAGGGCTATCGCAGCTTGATGCGGCTCAATTCGCGCGCCTTCCTGGAGACGCCCTCGCACGAGGCGCCGCATCTGAAGCTCGACTGGCTGCAGGGCGAGACCGACGGCGTCATCGCGTTGACCGGCGGACCCGGCGGCGCTCTCGATCTCGCCTTCATATCGGGACAGACGGATCTCGCTTTCGCCCGCGCCGAAAAGCTGATGCGCCTGTTCGGCGACCGGCTTTATGTGGAATTGCAGCGGCACGGCATGCCGGAGGAAAAGCAATGCGAGCCGGCCCTGGTTGAACTCGCCTACGAGAAATCGCTGCCGCTGGTCGCAACCAACGAACCCTTCTTTGCGGCGGCCGAAGACTACGAAGCACATGATGCGCTGATCTGCATTGCCGAAGGCAAGGTCATCGCCGAAGCCGACCGCCGGCAGCTCACGCCCGAGCATCGCTTCAAGACGCAGAACGAAATGAAGGCGCTGTTTGCCGATCTGCCGGAGGCGATTGCGTCCACTGCCGAGATCGCGCAGCGCTGCGTCTATCGTCCGCGCACCCGCGCACCGATTCTGCCGCGTTTCTCGACCGACGCCAATGTCGTCACCGACGAGGCGGAGGAATTGCGGCGGCAGAGCGAAGCCGGCCTCGCCGCCCGCCTTGCGCATCATGGACTCGCGCCCGGCCGCACGGCGCAGGACTATCGGGAGCGGCTGGCCTTCGAACTCGATGTCATCTCGCGCATGAAATACGCGGGCTATTTCCTGATCGTGTCCGACTTCATCAAATGGGCGAAAGAGCAAGGCATCCCGGTCGGGCCGGGCCGCGGCTCCGGCGCCGGCTCGCTCGTCGCCTATGCGCTCACCATCACCGATCTCGATCCGATCCGCTTCAACCTCCTCTTCGAGCGGTTTCTCAATCCGGATCGCGTGTCGATGCCGGACTTCGATATCGATTTCTGCCAGGACCGCCGCGACGAGGTGATCCGCTATGTGCAGGAGCGCTATGGCCGCGATCAGGTGGCGCAGATCATCACTTTCGGTACGCTGCAGGCGCGGGGCGTGCTGCGCGACGTCGGCCGTGTGCTGGAAATGCCCTATGGCCAGGTCGACAAGCTCTGCAAGCTGGTGCCGCAGAATCCGGCGGCGCCCGTCACCCTGAAACAGGCGATCAACGACGAGCCGCGGCTGCAGGCCGCCCGCGACGCCGAGCCCGTGGTCAGGCGCGCGTTCGACATCGCACTGAAGCTGGAAGGGTTGACACGCCATGCCTCCACGCATGCCGCCGGCATCGTGATCGGCGACCGTCCGCTCTCCGAACTCGTGCCGCTCTACCGCGATCCGAAATCCGACATGCCGGTGACCCAGTTCAACATGAAATGGGTGGAGCCGGCCGGCCTCGTCAAATTCGATTTTCTCGGTCTCAAGACGCTGACGGTGCTGCGGCAGGCGGTCGATCTGGCGAAGCGGCGGGGTATCGACATCGATCTGTCGGCGATCCCGCTCGACGACGCCAAGACCTACGAATTGCTGGCGCGCGCGGAAGCTGTCGGCATCTTCCAGCTGGAAAGTCAGGGCATGCGCCGCGCGCTGCTCGACATGAAGCCCGACCGTTTCGAGGACATCATCGCGCTGGTCGCGCTCTATCGGCCCGGCCCGATGGCGAATATCCCGACCTATTGCGCGCGCAAGCATGGCGACGAGGAGCCGGATTATATCCACCCGAAGCTGGAAGAGGTGCTGCGCGAAACCTTCGGCGTCATCGTCTATCAGGAGCAGGTGATGCAGGCGGCGCAATTGCTCGCCGGCTACACGCTCGGCCAGGCCGACTTGCTGCGCCGCGCGATGGGCAAGAAGATTCGCAGCGAGATGCAGGCGCAGCGCGCCGAATTCGTGAAGGGCGCGACCGAACGCGGCGTCGAACGCTCGCAGGCTGACGCGATCTTCGACTTGCTCGAGCGGTTTGCCGAATACGGCTTCAACAAGAGCCACGCCGCCGCCTATGCGCTCGTCGCCTATCAGACCGCCTACATGAAGGCGAATTATCCGGTCGAGTTTTTGGCCGCCTCGATGACGCTCGACATGAGCAATACCGACAAGCTTTCCGAATTCCGCGCCGAGGCGGAGCGGCTGGGCATCAAGATCGAGCCGCCCTCGATCAACAAGTCGTCGAAGAATTTCGAGGTCGAGGGCAACACGATCTTCTATGCGCTGGCCGCGCTCAAGGGCGTCGGTGGGCAGGCGGTGGAGTCGATCGTCGAGGCGCGCGGCAACGAGCCGTTCCGCGACCTGTCGGATTTCGCGCACCGCATCAATCCCCGCGCGGTCAACAAGCGGGTGCTGGAAAGCCTCGCCGCCGCCGGCGCCTTCGACGAGCTCGAGCCCAACCGCGCCCGCGCGCACGGCGCCGTCGAAGCCATATTGGCCACCGCGCAGCGCACGCATGAAGCCGTCACCAGCGGCCAGGACGAATTGTTTGGCGGACCGTCGCATCGGGAAGAGCTGCGCATCCCCGCGCGCGAGCCCTGGCTGCCGTCGGAACGCCTGCAGCGGGAATACGAGGCCATCGGCTTCTTCCTTACCGGCCATCCGCTCGACGATTATGCGGGTGCCCTGGCGCGGATGAAGGTGATGAACTGGGTGGATTTCTCCCGCTCCGTCAAGATGGGAGCGACAGCCGGAAAAACCGCTGCAACGGTCGTTTCTCGGGTAGAGAGGCGCACGAAGACCGGAAACAAGATGGGAATTATCGGTCTTTCCGACCCGTCCGGCCAGTACGAGGCGGTGCTGTTTTCCGAAGGCCTGCAGCAATACCGCGACCTTTTGGAGCCCGGCGCGGCGGTGCTGCTGTTCCTCTCGGCGGAGGCCCAAGGGGAGGAGGTGCGCGCCCGCATCCAGTCGGTTGACCGGCTCGACCAGGCCGCCGAAAAGGTCCAGAAGGGCCTGCGCATTTTCCTGCGCGACGACAAGCCCTTGGAGAGCATCCAGCGGCGCCTTGAGCCGCGGGGAGACGGGGATGTCAGCATGGTCCTGCTGCTGGCCGACGGCAGCGAGGTCGAGATCAAGCTGCCCGGCCGTTTCAAGGTCTCTCCCCAGATCGCCGGCGCCATCAAGGCGGTGCCCGGAGTGGTGACGGTGGAGGCGGTTTAGGCCCTTTCTCGGGCCCGTGCGCCTTGTTTTGGGCCGCTCCGCCGCCTTTTCCTTGCATCTTCGGGGGGCGGCGGCTATATGACCGCCCATCTCACACGCGGATCAAGGTTTTGGCCCCGACAACGGGCCTTCAAGCCGTCCGGTGGCGCCAGCCGGACGGCTGATGCTCACACATCCGCGGCGGATCAACCGGAGAACGATCATGGCGCTTCCTGACTTCAGCATGCGCCAGCTTTTGGAAGCTGGCGTGCATTTCGGCCATCAGGCCCACCGCTGGAACCCGAAGATGAAGGAATTCATTTTCGGTGTCCGCAACAACATCCACATTATCGATCTCGCCCAGAGCGTGCCGGCGTTGCATCGCGCGCTGGAGGCAGTATCCGACACCGTGGCCAAGGGCGGCCGCATTCTGTTCGTCGGCACCAAGCGGCAGGCGCAGGATTCGGTGGCTGACGCGGCCAAGCGCTGCGCGCAGTATTACGTCAATTCCCGCTGGCTTGGCGGGACGCTGACCAACTGGAAGACAATTTCGGCGTCGATCCAGCGCCTGCGGAAGCTCGACGAGATGCTCGCCTCCAACGAAGCGCAGGGCTACACGAAGAAAGAGCGCCTCGATCTGCAGCGCGAACGTGACAAGCTCGATCGCTCCCTCGGTGGCATCAAGGACATGGGCGGCATCCCTGACATGCTGTTCGTGATCGACACCAACAAGGAAGACATTGCGATCAAGGAGGCCCAGCGCCTAGGCATTCCGGTCGCTGCGATCGTCGACACCAATTGCGATCCGCAGGGCATCACCTTCGCGGTGCCCGGCAACGACGATGCCAGCCGCGCGATTTCGCTTTATTGCGATCTGGTCGCCAAGGCGGCGATCGACGGCATTTCCCGTTCGCAGGGCGAACGCGGAATCGATATTGGCGCATCGGCCACCCCCGTTGTCGAGGATCTGACGGTCAAGAGCGACGATCCCGGCTACGAAGTGCTGCCCGGACCGCGCGGCGTCGCCGACGATCTCAAGAAGCTGCCCGGCGTCTCAGGTGCGATTGAAAAGCAGCTTAACGATCTCGGCATCTTCCATTACTGGCAGATTGCCGACCTCAAGGCGGATGCGGCGCACAGTATCGGCGAAGAGGTGGGGCTACCCGGTCGCGTGGACGGTTGGGTGGCGCAGGCGAAGAAGCTCGTCGCCGAAACCGAGTAACGTGATGCGCGGCGCAGGCCGCGCATCGTTTATCCTCAAGAATCCGGACGACAACTATGGCAGAGATCACTGCATCGCTGGTCAAGGATCTGCGCGAGAAGACCGGCGCAGGCATGATGGATTGCAAGGCCGCGCTCAACGAAACCATGGGCGACCTTGAAGCTGCGGTCGACTGGCTGCGCAAGAAGGGTCTCGCCAAGGCCGCCAAGAAGGCCGGCCGTGTTGCGGCCGAAGGCCTTGTCGGTATTGCGCGCAGCGGCACCAAAGCCGCCGTGGTCGAAGTCAATGCCGAGACCGATTTCGTCGCACGCAACGATCACTTCCAGGGTCTGGTGAAGATGATCGCTGATGTGGCGTTGTCCGCGGGTGCCGATGTCGAGAAGATCAAGGTCGCCAAGGCCGGCTCGATGACCATCGAGGAGGCAATCTCTTCGGCCATCGCGACGATCGGCGAGAACATGTCGCTGCGGCGCGCCGCCGAAGTTTCGGTTGGCAAGGGCGCCGTCGGCACCTATGTGCACAATTCGATTTCCGATGGTCTCGGCAAGATCGGCGTCCTCGTCGGCCTGGAGTCGCCGGGGCAGGCTGACGAGCTCACGGCGCTCGGCCGTCTGGTTGCAATGCACATTGCTGCGGCGAATCCGCTCGCGGTCGATGCGGCCGGCCTCGATCCGGCGATTGTGGCGCGCGAGAAGGACGTACTCGCCGACAAATACAGAGCGCAGGGCAAGCCGGCGAATGTCATCGACAAAATCGTCGAATCTGGGTTGAAGACCTACTACAAGGAAGTCTGCCTGCTCGAGCAGCCCTTCATCCATGACACCGGAAAATCGGTGGCGCAGGCGCTCAAGGAAGCCGAAGGCAAGGTCGGCGGTCCGATCAAGGTGACCGGCTTTGTGCGTTATGCGCTCGGTGAGGGCATCGAGAAGCAGGAATCCGATTTTGCCGCGGAAGTCGCGGCGGCTGCCAAGTCCTCCTGATTTCGGGATGCGGCGATCGAGCGAGGCGATCGCATCATGACAGGGCCGGTCTATCGGCGAGTCGTTGTCAAACTGTCGGGCGAAGCGCTGAGCGGGCCCGGCAGTTTTGGCATCGATCAGCCGACGCTGGACCGGATCGCCACGGACTTGGTTGCCACGCGCAAGTTGGGTGTTGAACTCGGCGTCGTCGTCGGCGGCGGGAATATTTTTCGCGGTGTCGAAGTCTCGACCAAGGGCGTGTCGCGCGCGACCGGCGATTCCATGGGCATGCTTGCGACCGTAATGAACAGCCTGGCGCTGGAGGCGGCCATTGTTCGAGCCGGCAACGAAGCGCGCACGCTCTCCGCCATCGCGATGCCCGACATCTGCGAAAGCTTCTCCCGCCAGCGCGCATTGAAACATCTGCAGAATGGCCGCATTGCCATCCTGGCCGGCGGCACGGGAAATCCGCATTTCACGACCGACACCACGGCTGTGCTGCGTGCGGCGGAACTCGAATGCCAAGCAGTCTTGAAGGCGACCAATGTGGACGGCGTCTACAGTGCCGACCCGAAACGGGACAAGACCGCGACACGGTACGAGCGATTGACCCCGCAGGAAGCCATCGAGAAAAACCTCAGGGTCATGGATGGCACGGCCTTCGCGCTTGCCCGCGAGACCCGTATGCCTATCATTGTGTTTTCGATCGACGAGCCGGGAGCGATCGAAGCGGTCATGCGCGGAAAAGGGCGTGCGACGACCGTCAGCGACTGATTGCAGCGCCGGCGCGGGTTATTGAACAGGTGGCGGCCGCCGCGCAATCGCAGGGGCTGCCGGCAGCAGCAAGAGAGGCACATGGCTACGGCAACTCACGACGCGAATGAACTCAAGCGAAAGATGCAGAACACGCTCGGCGTGCTGAAGCAGGAATTTTCCGGGTTGCGCACCGGCCGTGCTTCGGCGAATCTGCTCGATCCCGTTCATGTCGACGCGTACGGCGCCAGCATGCCGCTGGCGCAGGTCGCAACGGTCAGCGTGCCTGAGCCCCGGTTGCTGAGCGTTTCGGTATGGGACCGCTCGCTTGTTCATGCGGTCGAAAAAGCCATTACCGCGGCCAACCTCGGTCTAAATCCGCAGACCGAAGGCCAGACCATACGCCTTCGTATCCCAGAGCTTAACGAGGAGCGCCGCAAGGAACTGGTCAAGGTCGCTCACAAATATGCGGAGGCCGCCCGCGTCGCCATCCGTCATGTGCGGCGTGAGGGCCTCGACGTGATCAAGAAACTCGAGAAGGACCACGCCATCAGCAAGGACGACCACGAGCGGATGAGCGAGGAGATCCAGAAGATCACCGACCAGATGATTCATGATGTGGATCACCTCCTCGCGGCCAAGGAAAAGGAAATCCTCACGGTCTGAGGAGCGCGCATGGCAGGAGCCTCCGATGTCGGTGCCTGAGACGACATTGCCCGCACTTGCGGACGTCGTGGTGCCGCCGCGCCATGTCGCCATCATCATGGACGGCAATGGCCGCTGGGCGGCGGCGCGCGGCCTGCCGCGGGTCGAGGGGCATCGGCGCGGGGTCGAGGCGCTGCGGCGGACGGTGCGGGCGGCCGGCGAGATCGGCATTCAGTACGTCACCATCTTTTCCTTCAGTTCGGAAAATTGGTCTCGTCCAGCCTCCGAGATTCGCGATCTCATGGGGTTGCTCCGCCGCTTCATCCGCAACGATCTTGCCGAATTGCATCAGAGCGGCGTGCGGGTGCGGGTGATCGGCGAACGCGACAATCTTGATGCCGATGTGAGACGCTTGCTGGAGGAGGCCGAGGAACTCACCTGTGCGAATGAGCGGCTGACCCTGGTGGTTGCATTCAATTACGGTGCGCGGCAGGAAATCGCCGGAGCAGTGAAGCGCATGCTGGAGGAGGTCGCCGCCGGCAAGCTCACCCCTGCCGATATCAACGCCGACACCGTGTCGCGTTTTCTCGATGCGCCTGATCTGCCGGATCCCGATTTGATCATCCGCACCAGCGGCGAGCAGCGCCTGTCCAACTTCCTGCTTTGGCAGGCCGCTTATAGCGAACTCGTCTTCGTCCCGACTTTCTGGCCCGATTTCGATCGCGCGACGCTTGAAAATGCGATCGCCGAATATTCCAAACGCGAACGCCGGTTTGGCGGTTTGTCTGCGCGATCAGGGGCCTGACATGGCCGATGGCGGCGAACCTGCAGCGGCATCGCGCACGGACACCAGCGCGCCCTCGAACCGCAATCTTCTGCTCCGCGTCCTGTCGGCTTTGGTGCTGGCGCCGTTGGCCATAGGCGTGGCCTATTGGGGAAGCTGGCCCTTTGTCGTCTTCTGGTCCATCGCAGCGCTCGCCGTGTGGTGGGAATGGGTCAGGCTGATCGATCCGGAAGGTAACCAGGGCGCGCTGGTGCTGGGCGCCTGTGCTCTGGTGCTGGAAGCTTTGCTTGCGGGCAGCGGACGTATCGAGAAGGCGCTGATCATCGTCCTCTTGGCATTGTTCGGCATCGCGGTCACGGCAACGCGGAATACGAAATGGATTGCCGGCGGCATTGTCTATTCCAGCGCGCTGCTGCTGGCGCCGCTGGTCATCCGCGCCGACGAGCAACTCGGCTTTGTGGCGATTCTGTTCATATTTGCCATTGTCTGGTCGACTGACATCGGTGGTTACTTTGGCGGCCGCGCATTGGGCGGACCCAAGCTCGCGCCGGCGATGAGCCCCAAGAAGACCTGGTCGGGCGCCATCACCGGAACGGCCGTCGCGGTTGCCGCGGCTGTGATGATTGGCCGCTGGCTCCAGGGCTCCTCGCTCGTTATCACTGCTATTGTGGCCGTCTTCCTCTCGGTGATGTCGCAGGCCGGAGATTTGTTCGAGTCCGCGCTCAAGCGGCGTTTCGGCGCCAAGGATGCAAGCGGTCTCATTCCCGGCCATGGCGGGGTAATGGATCGTCTCGACGGGTTTATTGTTGCGGCCTTGGCGGCAGCCATTGTTGGTGTGCTGCGGGGCGGCTGGGAGGCTGCCGGCCGCGGAGTGGTCGTATGGTGAGAGCATGACGATCCGCGCGCCGCTGGTGCATCCGAAGGCGGCAGATCAGGCCTCGGCACAGTCGGTCAGCCTGCTCGGCGCCACCGGCTCGATCGGCGCCAGTACCGTTGATCTGCTTCGCAAGGATCCCGTACGTTACCGTATTGAAGCGGTGAGCGCGCATCGCAACGCGGCGGCTCTGGCCCGGCTTGCGCGCAGCCTGAACGCGCGCTTCGCTGCGATCGCTGATCCGGCCCGCTATGGTGAACTGAAGGAGGCGCTGTCCGGAAGCGGCATTGAAGCGGGCGCCGGCGATAGCGCATTGATCGAAGCGGCACAGCGGCCGGCAGGCTGGGTGATGGCGGCGATCAGCGGCGCCTCCGGCCTGCGGCCGACAATGGCCGCCGTGGAACGCGGGGCGACCATCGCACTCGCTAACAAGGAATGTCTCGTCTGCGCCGGCGCACTCTTCATGCGGCGAGCCGCGGCGGCCGGCGCGACCGTGCTGCCTGTCGATTCCGAACACAACGCCGTCTTCCAGGCACTCCGTGCCGGACGGCGTGAGGATGTCACGCGCGTTATTCTGACGGCCTCGGGAGGCCCGTTCCGTGCCTGGAGCGCCGAGGCGATAGCAGCCGCCACACCCGAGCAGGCCTTGCGGCATCCGAACTGGACCATGGGGGCAAAAATCACCGTCGACTCGGCAACCTTGATGAACAAGGGCCTCGAACTGATCGAGGCGCATCACCTGTTCCAGCTTGCCCCCGGGGAGCTCGACATCCTCGTGCATCCGCAATCGATCGTGCATGCGATGGTCGAATTCCGCGACGGCTCGATGATCGCCCAGCTCGGCGCGCCCGACATGCGCATTCCAATCTCATATTGTCTGGCCTGGCCGGAGCGCCTCGAAGGGCCGGTGCCACGCCTTGATCTCGCCCGGCTGGCCACACTGACCTTCGAAGCGCCCGATTTGGTTCGTTTTCCCGCTCTCGCCCTTGCCAAACAGGCGCTTGCCGCCGGGGGTGGGGGGGCAACGGTGCTGAATGCCGCCAACGAGGTCGCGGTCGCGGAATTTCTGAACGGCCGCCTCGGTTTCGCCGGCATTGCCATGCTCGTAGAAGCCACCATGCTCGCGGCGGACAAGCGCAATATCAGCCGTGTTCCGACGAGCATCGAGGATGCTCTGTCCATTGACCATATTTCCAGAAGTCTTGCCGCCGATCTCTTGCCAGAAATCGCGGCTAAGGCATCCTAGATAAACACCAGCCCGAGGATGTGCCGGCCATGAGTTTCGACCTTCTGTCCCCTCTCAGTGCGCTGGGCGGCGGGGTCACCGGATACCTGATCCCGTTCCTCTTCGTGCTGACGATCGTGGTCTTCTTCCATGAGCTGGGCCACTTCCTGGTGGCGCGCTGGTGCGGGGTGAGGGTTCTGACGTTTTCCGTCGGCTTCGGACCGGAGCTCTTCGGCGTCAATGACCGCCACGGTACGCGCTGGAAAGTGTCCGCCATCCCGCTCGGCGGCTATGTGAAATTCTTCGGCGACGAGAATGCCGCCAGCGCCCCGGACCAGGCCACGGTGGCCGCGATGAGCCCGGCCGAGCGCCAGGAGAGCTTCCACCATCAGCCGGTGGCCAAGCGCGCCGCCATCGTCGCCGCCGGGCCGATCGCTAATTTCATCCTTGCCATCGCGATTTTTGCCGGGATTTTCATGTTCCACGGCCGCCAATCCACGACCGCCAGGGTGGACGCGGTGCAGCCGGGCAGCGCGGCCGCCGCCGCCGGCTTCGTGGCCGGGGACGTGATCGTCGCCATCAACGGCCGGCCCATTGCGACCTTCTCGGATATGCAGCGCGTGGTGTCGACCAGCGCCGGACAGCCGCTGGACATCACCGTAGACCGCGGCGGCATGCGCCTGGTGCTGCAGGCGACTCCGGCGCTACGCGAAGTGAAAGACAATTTCGGCAATGTCCACCGGATCGGCGTTTTGGGGATTAGCCGGGCGCTCGACCCCGCCGACGCCAAGCTGGAAAAATCAGGTCCGATCAAGGCCTTGGGCCAGGGCGTTGAGGAGACCTGGTTCGTGATCGAACGGACCATGTCTTATCTTGGCGGTATCATTGTCGGGCGCGAGGCGGCCGATCAGCTCGGCGGGCCGCTGCGCATTGCGCAGGTGTCGGGGCAGGTGGCCACCCTGGGCTTCACCGCGCTTCTCAATCTGGCCGCCGTCCTTTCGGTGTCGATCGGGCTCCTCAATCTGTTCCCGATCCCGCTTCTGGATGGCGGTCACCTTTTGTTCTATCTGATCGAGGCAGTGCGTCGGCAGCCGCTCTCGGAACGCAGCCAGGAGATCGGGTTCCGGATCGGGCTCGTCCTGGTCGCCGCTCTGATGATCTTTGCGACGCGGAACGACATTATGCACTTCCTCAAAGCCGCCGGTTCCTGACCTGCCTACCTTTCTGTGTCTTGGGTGCAACTTGTTGAGGGGGCAGGGGAATGTTTCAGTCTATTTCGTTGCATGAGTGCTCAAAGCCTGTAAGAAAAGGGGTGTCTTAGAGGCTTCTTAACGATTCGGCGTTCGATAGAGGGCGGGGTATAGGGCGCGTGGGAATGGGAATTGCCCGGGTAATCCGAGGGCTTGGCCTTGCGGCCTTTCTCCTCGCAGGGAGTGTTTTGGGTGTCGCCACGATTGCTGTGGTGACGTCGGAAGTTGCTTATGCCCAATCAATATCCGTCGAGGGCAACCGCCGTGTCGAAGCCGACACCATCCGCTCCTATTTTCGCGCCGGCCCCGGCGGCCGCATCGGTCCGGTCGAGATCGACAACGCATTGAAGTCGCTCTACGCCACCGGTCTGTTCCAGGACGTGCAGATCCGCCAGCCCGGCGGCCGCATCGTGGTGACGGTGGTCGAAAATCCGGTGATCAACCGCATCGCCTTCGAGGGCAACCGGCGCGTCAAGGACGAGCAGATTTCTGCGGAAATACAGTCAAAGCCGCGCGGGACATTGTCGCGCCCGATGGTGCAGAGCGACACCGTGCGCATCGTCGAGACCTATCGCCGCTCCGGCCGTTTCGACGTGACGGTGACACCAAAGATTATCGAGTTGCCGAACAATCGGGTTGACCTCGTCTTCGAAATCAAGGAGGGCGAAAAGACCGGCGTCAAGAAGATCCGCTTCGTCGGCAACCGCGCCTATGGCGATTTCCGGCTCAAGGACGTGATCAAGACGACCGAGAGCAATCTGCTCAGCTTCCTGAAGAATTCCGATATCTACGATCCCGACCGGCTTGAGGCCGACCGTGACCTGCTGCGCCGCTTCTATCTGAAGCACGGCTTTGCCGATGTGCGCATCGTGGCGGCGATCGGCGAATACGACCAGAGCGCAAAGGGATTTGTCGTTACCTTCACGATCGAGGAGGGCGACCAGTATCGCTTCGGCAATGTCGAGGTGCTGTCGAACGTCAAGGCGATCGACGTCGAGCAGGTGAAGTCGCGGCTGAAGGCCAAACCCGGCGCGGTCTACAATGCCGAAGCGGTCGAGAAGACCGTAGAGGACATCTCCATCGAGCTCGCAAGGGGCGGCTATCCCTTCGCCCAGGTGCGTCCGCGCGGCGACCGCGATTTCGAAAAGCGCCTGATCAACGTCGCTTTTGTCGTGGACGAAGGCTCGCGCGCCTATATCGAGCGCATCAATATCCGCGGCAACACGCGGACGCGCGACTACGTCATCCGCCGCGAATTCGATATCTCGGAAGGCGATGCCTATAACCGCGCGCTGGTCGACCGCGCCGAGCGCCGCCTGAAGAACCTTGCCTATTTCAAGACGGTCCGGATCACCAACGAGCCTGGCTCGGCGCCTGATCGCATCGTGCTGAATGTGGATGTGGAGGAGCAGTCCACCGGCGAATTCGCGGTCATGGGCGGCTATTCGACCGCCGACGGCTGGCTTGGCGAAGTCTCGGTCGGTGAGCGCAACCTGCTCGGTCGCGGACAATACGTGAAGGCCTCGGTGCAATATGGCCAGCGCGCCAAAGGCTTCGAGGTGGGATTTGTGGAGCCTTATTTCCTCGGCTACCGCGTGGCGCTTGGCCTCGACGTGTTTGCGAAGGAAACAACGGGCAGCAATTACTCGTCCTACAACACCCGCAACATCGGCGGATCCATTCGGCTCGGCTATCAGCTGCGCGAGGACCTGACGTTCCAGATCCGCTATTCGGCCTATGAGCAGGAGATCAAGCTCGAGAATGTGAGCCAGTGCTACACACAAGTTCCTTATGATGGCACGGCCTGTGACTATTATGGTCCAAATACGACGCCGGGCGGTTCAACCGGAATCATTATCCCGTCGTTGCCCGTACGTGTGGGCTTGCTCGATGGGGCGGCAATCACTTCCTTGGCGGGTTACAGCCTGATCTACAACACCCTCGACAACAACAAGAACCCGACCCAGGGCATCCGCGCCGAGCTGAAGCAGGATTTCGCCGGTCTCGGGGGCGACGTGAAATTCATCCGCACCACCGGCGACGCCCGCTTCTATCAGGAAGTGTTCCCGGACATCGTCGGCGTGCTGCGCGTGCAGGGCGGCCACATTTCCGGCTGGGGTGACGGCAACCTGCGTCTGCTCGATCACTTCCAGATGGGTCCGAACCTCGTTCGCGGCTTCCGCGCCAATGGTATCGGTCCGCGAGACCAAACCGTGTATTGTGCGGTCGCGACTTGCCCTCCCAATGGCTCTCCGTACACATCACAGGATGCGTTGGGTGGCACGATCTACTGGGGCGCGTCGGTCGAATTCCAGATTCCGCTTTACTTCATTCCGAAGGATGTTGGCATCAAGGCCGCGGTCTTCGCCGATGCCGGGTCGGTTTGGGACTACCAAGGACCAGTATCTTTCACCGGTAGCGGACGCACCGAAACGATGACTTTTGTCGACCAGAATGCGGTCCGTGCCTCGGTCGGCGCCGGCCTGATCTGGGACTCGCCCTTCGGTCCGCTGCGTTTCGACTATGCGATCCCGGTGATGAAGCAGGGCTACGATATCGTTCAGGAATTCCGGTTCGGCGGCGGCACCAAGTTCTGATTACGTCTCACGGATTGGCCGCTCCCGGCCACGGCATGGTGGCATGACCGAGCCGCAGTTTTTCAGGGCAAGAGGAGGGCTGACGATCGGCGAGATCGCAGCCCTGACCGGCGCAACGCTCAAGAATGACGTCGCTGTTGACCGCGTCATTGTCAATGTGGCGCCGCTAGACCGGGCGGGCCCGCGCGACCTGTCGTTTCTTGAAAAGGGCCAGTATGCGGACGCCGCGGCGAAAACCCGCGCCGGCGCCTGTCTCGTCTCGGCGCGGCTGATCGGCCAGGTGCCAGACCACGTCATCGCGCTGCAGGTCCGCGATCCCTTCCGCGCCTACGTCACGGTGTCGCGCGCCCTGTTCCCCGAGGCCTTGCGCCCATCCTCGCTGTTCGAGGCGCAGGGCGCCTCGCCCAGCGCTATCATTCATCCTTCGGCCCGGCTGGAAGAAAACGTCACTGTCGATCCGGGCGTGGTGATCGGCCCGCGCGCGGAGATCGGCGCGGGCACCGTCATCGGCGCCAATGCCGCCATCGGTGCGGATGTGCGCATCGGGCGCGACTGCAATATCGGCCCGCAATGCTCGGTGACGCACGCCCTGATCGGCGACCGGGTGATCGTCCATTCCGGCTGCCAGATCGGCCAGGACGGCTTCGGCTATGCCATGGCGCCGACCGGGCATGTGAAGATTCCGCAGGTCGGGCGCGTCATCATCCAGGACGATGTGGAGATCGGCGCCGGCACCATGATCGACCGCGGCGCCATCCGCGATACCGTGATCGGCGAGGGGACCAAGATCGACAATCTCTGCCAGATCGGCCACAACGTCTCGGTCGGCCGCCATTGCGTGATCGTCGCGCATGCCGCCATCGGCGGGACCGTCACGCTCAACGATTATGTTGCGCTGGGCGGCCGCGTGACCATTGCACCGCAGACCGTGATCGGCGAGGGGGCCCAGATCGCGGCGATGAGCGGGCTGCACGGCATTGTGCCGCCGGGGGCCCGGTGGGCCGGCGTTCCGGCACGCCCGGCCAAGCAATGGATGCGGGAAGTGTTTATACTTGAGCGCTTGGCCAAGCGGGCCGACAAGGACCATTGGGATATTCCTGACAAGCCCGAAACCGATGAATGAGCCTTGCCATGAATGATGCCCCGACCCAGCTTGAGGCCGCCGATATTGCAAAAATCCTCAAATCGCTGCCGCACCGCTATCCTTTCCTGATGGTCGACCGGGTGATCGAGATGCGCGGTTCGCAATCCGGCATCGGCATCAAGAACGTGACCTATAACGAGCCGCAATTCATGGGGCATTTCCCGGATAACCCCGTCTTTCCCGGCGTCCTGATGATTGAAGGCATGGCACAGACTGCGGGCGTGATCTGCATTTCGTCCGGCGAGGTCGGCGGCCCCTCCAACACCGTGTTCTTTCTCACCATCGACAAGGCCAAGTTCCGCAAGCAGGTCGGGCCGGGCGACACGCTGGAATATCACATGACCAACACCGCACGTCGCAAGAACATGTGGTGGTATCGGGGAGAAGCCAAGGTCGGCGGCAGCATCGTAGCGGAAGCCGAAGTCGGCGCCATGATTGTCAGCGAGTCCTGATCCATGACCAGTATCGATCCGACCGCGCGCATTGCCGAAGGCGCGGTGATCGGAAAAGACGTGTCCATCGGTCCCTATTGCGTGATCGGCCCGCATGTGTCGATCGCCGAGGGCTGCATGCTCGCCGCGCATGTCCATGTTGCGGGCCACACCAGCATCGGCCCGCGCACGAAGATCGCGCCCTTCGCCTCTCTCGGCACGCCGCCGCAATCGGTGCGCTATCGCGGCGGGCCGACACGGCTTGTGATCGGCGCCGATTGCGACATCCGCGAGCATGTGACCCTGAATACCGGCACCGAGGACGACCGCGGCGTCACCGAGATCGGCGACAAATGCTTCCTCATGGTCAATACCCATGTCGGGCATGATTGCAAGGTCGGCAACAACGTCACCATGGCCAACAATGCCGTGCTCGGCGGCCATGTGGTAGTCGAGGATTATGTGTTCATTGGCGGCAATTCGGCAATTCATCAGTTTGTGCGCATCGGCGAGAGCGTGATGATTGCCGGCGTCACCGGCGTTGCAGCCGATATCATCCCTTACGGTTTTTGCGTCGGACAGCGCGGCGTGCTCGACGGGCTGAATGTGGTCGGCATGCGGCGGCGCGGCCTCTCTCGCACCGATGTCCACAATCTGCGCCAGGCCTATCGCGCGCTGTTCCTCGTCCGCGGCGTGTTCAAGGAGCGGGTGGAAGCGGTGGCGCGCGCCTTCGGCGACGATCCGCTGGTGGCGAAGGTCATCCAGTTCATCCGCGACGGCGGCTCGCGTCCGCTGATGAAGCCGGACAGCATTGCCGGCATCGAGAGCGAACCGGCTTCCGCCTGATGACGGCCGCTGCCACCGATAGCGGGCCTGTGGCGATCATTTGCGGCGGCGGCACCTTTCCGCGGACGATTGCGGAAGCGGTGCTGAAGCAGGGGCGGGGCGTGGTGCTGTTCCCTCTGCGCGGCTTCGCCGATCCCGACGTGGTCGAGCGTTTTCCGCATCACTGGATGAAGATCGGCCAGGTCGGCTGGTTCGTGAAGACGGCCGCGGCCGAAGGCGCGCGCGACGTCGTCATGATCGGCTCGTTGGTGCGGCCGGCCATCTCGCAGCTGGCGCTGGACTGGAAAACCCTCCTGGTGCTGCCGCAGGTGATTCGTGCCTATTACGGCGGCGACGATCATCTGCTCTCGGGCGTGGCCCGCATCTTCGAGGAGCATGGGTTCCGCCTGCTCGGCGCGCATGAAGTGGCGCCGGACATTCTGGTGCCGGAAGGAGTTCTCGGCGCGCACAAACCGGACGAGACCGATCGGGCCGACATTGTGCGAGGTCTCGATCTGCTGGGGGCGATTGGTCCGTACGACGTCGGGCAGGCGGCCGTGATCTCCAACAATCACGTGCTTGCGGTCGAAGCGTCCGAAGGGACGGACGGCATGCTGGCGCGCGTCGCTGACTTGCGCCGCGCCGGGCGAATCCGCGCGCAGGCGGGCGGTGTGCTGGTGAAAGCACCGAAGCCCGGACAGGACCGGCGTTTCGACCTGCCTTCCATCGGGCCGCGTACGGTGGAGAATGCGGCGGCGGCGGGATTGTCCGGCATCGCCACGATCGCCGGCGGCACCATCGCCGCCGAGCCGCAGGCACTCATTGAGGCCGCCGACAAGGCAGGGCTTTTTGTCATCGGCGTGCGGGACGCGTCATGAAAGTGTTTCTGGTCGCGGGCGAGGAATCCGGCGACCGCCTGGGGGCGGCGCTGATGCGCGCGCTGAAGGCGCGCGTGCCGGAGGTCACCTTTCGCGGCGTTGGCGGCTTCGAGATGGCGGCGGAGGGAATGCCCTCGCTGTTTCGCATCGACGATCTCGCCATTGTGGGCCTGGCCACCATTCCGCAACGGCTGCCGAAAATCCTGAGCCGCATCCGCCAGACGGCGCGGGCGGCGGTCAGCGAAAAGCCGGACGTGGTGGTGATCATCGACGCGCCGGATTTCACCCATCGCGTGGCGCGCAGGATCCGCAAATACGCGCCGCAGATCCCGATCGTGGATTATGTCTCGCCCTCGGTCTGGGCCTGGCGGCCGCGTCGCGCGCGCGTCATGCGGCGCTATATCGATCACGTCCTGGCGCTGCTGCCCTTCGAGCCGGAGGTACACAGGAAGCTCGGCGGGCCGCCCTGCACTTATGTGGGGCATCCCCTGGTCGAGCAGGCAGGCGAACTGCGGCCGAACGCGGAGGAGGCCGCGCGGCGCAAATCGGACCCGCCGCTGCTGCTGGTGCTGCCGGGCAGCCGGCGCGGGGAGATCAAGCGGCTGATCGAGCCGTTCCGCCGCACGGTGGAACTGATCGCGAAGACGATCTGGCCGCTGGATGCGGTGATCCCGACGACCGCCCATCTCGCCGATGTGGTGACGCGCGAGACCGCGGACTGGCCCATTCGCCCGCAAATCGTGGTCAAGCGCGAGGAGCGCCACGCGGCGTTCCGCAACGCGCGGGCGGCACTCGCCAAGTCAGGCACGGTGACGCTGGAACTTGCGGTATCGGGCGTGCCGATGGTGACGGCCTATAAGGTCTCCGGCCTCGAGGCGGCGATCGCACGCAGGCTCATCCGCGTGCCCTCGGTGATCCTGGCCAATCTGGTGCTGGGGGAAAATGTGGTGCCGGAATTCATCCAGCAGGACTGCAGGCCGGAGACGCTGGCGGCCGCGCTCACACCGCTCCTGGCAGACGGCCCCGAGCGGCGGCGCCAGCTGGACGCCTTTGCCAGGCTCGACGCCATCATGGAGATCGGCAGTGCGGCGCCGGCCGGCAAGGCCGCCGAGATCGTGCTGGACCTCGCCCGCAGCCCGCGCCCGGCGAGCGTTCGCCGCCTGTTCTGAAAGGCTGGCATCCCGCGCCGCACCCGTCTAATTTGGCCCGGGGACTTGCCGTGGTGAGAGACGGGCCCGGGACTTATGCAGAACGGCCATTTTCCAAAAAGAGCTGCGATTACAGGGGTTTGCGGGTATCTCCCGGACTATGTCCTGAGCAATGCCGAACTCGCCCGCATGGTCGACACCTCGGACGCCTGGATCACCGAGCGCACCGGCATCAAGGAGCGCCGCATCCTGAAGGGCGAGGGGCTCGGCACCTCGCATATGGGCGCCAAGGCCGTGCAGGGCCTGCTGGAGCGCACCGGGACGAAGCCCGAGGAGGTCGACCTCCTGATCTGCGCCACCACCACCCCTGACTTCGTCTTTCCCTCGACCGCCAATCTGATCTGCGACATGGTCGGCATCGGTCCGGTCGGCTCGTTCGACGTGCAGGCGGCGTGTTCGGGATTCATCTACGCCGTCACCATCGCCTCCCAGTTCATCGCCACCGGCCAGTGCAGGAAGATCGTCGTGGTCGGCGCCGACAAGATGTCGGCGATCATCGACTATACCGACCGTGCAACTTGCGTGATTTTCGGCGATGGCGCCGGCGCCGTGCTGATCGAGGCGAGCGAGAATGGCGAGGGCATTCTCGACACGCTGATCCGCTCCGACGGATCCGGCATGATCCATCTGCACCAGAAAGCGGGCGGCTCGCGCCTGCCGCCGAGCGCAGAGACGGTCGCCAAGCGGCTGCATTACGTGCATCAGGAGGGTGCGGCGGTCTACAAATTCGCCATCGCCAAGATGGCCGAGGTCGCGCATGAGATCATGTCGCGCAACAACCTGCGTGCCGACATGATCAACTGGCTGGTGCCGCACCAGGCCAACAAGCGCATCATCGAATCGACCGCCGAGCGCATGGGTCTGCCGATGGACCGCGTTATGATGGTAATCCAGAAATACGGCAACACCACCGCGGCGACGATCCCGCTCTGCCTGTGGGACTACGAGAGCAAGCTGAAGACCGGCGACCGCATGATCCTCGCCGCCTTTGGCGGCGGCTTCACCTGGGGAGCGACATACCTCACCTGGGCCTATGATGGGGCGAAGCGCGCGAACGGAATAGCCGCCTGATCGCATGCAGGTTCCCTGTGGAACTGCGCAGGCCGCCGTCAAATCGCTCTCCACTCGCAAATATTTGCGCGCCAAGGCGATTCCGTAACAGGCTGAAATATATACAGTATTCCAAATCTCGCGGCTTTCTTCAGGGCTCGCCACGAGATGGCACGGCTGGTGCAAGAGCAGGGTGTCACCGTCAAGTCCGGGCCCTGCCATGCACACCCCTTTCTCAGCCACGTTTACCGACCGCGAAGCGGACGTTCTGTCGCGCATCACCGAGGAACGCTGGCTGGCCCTCGCCACCGAACTGATCCGCACCGGTCAGCCGCGCTCCGGCAATCCGCTCGATCCCGATCTGCCGCCTGCAGAGGAGGAGGCCATCTCCATGCTGGTCGCCGGCAAGCTGGAGGCACTGGGGATGACCGTCTCAAAACATGCGGCGCAGCCGCATCGACCGAACGTGGTCGGCGTATTGAAGGGACGCGAGGGCGCGCCATCACTGATCCTCAACGATCATCTCGACACCTATCCGGTCGTGGAGCCGCACAAGTGGCACATGACCGACTTCGATCCCTTCAAGGCGACGCGGCACGGCGACCGGCTTTATGCACGCGGCACGTCGGATACCCGCGGCAATCTCGCCGCCTCGCTGCTTGCGGTTCAGGCTTTGGTCGAAGCGGGAGTTGCACTCGATGGCACGTTGATCTGTTGTTATACCGTCGACGAGGAGCGGAACGGCAGCGAAGGCTCCATTTACATGCTGCGTGATGTCGGCCTGACCGCCGACTATGAGATTACCGCCGAGCCGACTGCCTGGGGCGATGTATCCGGTGACTGGGGCATCAATCTGTCTGTCGCCAATTCCGGCCACTGCCTGATCGAGGTCACGGTCACCGGCGTAAAGTCGCACATCTGGCGTCCCGACATCAGCATCAATGCCATCGTGGAAGCCGCCCGGCTGTTGCCGAAGCTGGAGACGATGGCATTCACTCATGTGCCAGCCGAATTCATGGGCCACACGCCGCCATGCTGCGCGGTCGTTCGTATTCGCGGTGGACTGCCCGGCGAAATGCAGTTCACGCCCGACACCTGCACCATCACGCTGGCAGTCGTTGGACTTGTGCCCGGCATGACGCTTGAAGGAATCATCGGCGACATTGAGGGCGCAGCGCGCGACACCTTCGCCGGTGTGAACGATATCAGCGTTGCGGTGCGCAAGGTGCCAGGCTCGCTGTTCGTCAATGCGACCGAGCCTGTGCCGACCGATCAGGAACCATGCAAATCGTTGCGCTCGGTCTATCGCCGCTTGATGGGGCGCGAGCCCGGAATCAACCGCAAAAACGCCTTCAATGACACCATTCGCTTCCGTGAAGCGGGCATCAACGCTGTGACCTTCGGTCCCGGCGAGGACGGCTGGGCGGTCGATAACGAAAGCATCTCGATCACCAAGGCAGTGACGGCGACGCAAATCTACGCGCTCACCATCATGCAGATTCTGGGTATCCGGGAATGAGCGGCGAGGCGCGCTTTGCAGCGGTCGACGGCTCCAAACAGGAGCGCCGCCCCTGGCTGTCGCGACCGCTTCTGCTCTCGACGCTGACGCTCGTGATCCTGTTCTGTGCCTGGGTCCTTGTGACGGAACTGGGTTTGGCCAACGAGTTGTTCCTGCCGAAACCGCAGGCCGTGTGGGCCGCGTTCGTCAAGACAATGACAAAAGGCTACCAGGGTTCGACGCTGATCGAGCATATGGGCACGAGCCTCTATCGGATCCTGACGGCGTTCGCGCTTGCCTGCCTGGTCGGGATACCGCTCGGCGTGCTGATGGGCGTGTCGAAGGATGCTCGCGCGCTGCTCAATCCGCTGATCGAATTCTACCGGCCGCTGCCGCCGCTCGGACTTTACACGCTCCTGGTGATGTGGCTCGGCATCGGCGAAGCCTCGAAATTGTCGCTGCTGTTTCTCGCTGGCTTGCCCGGCATTCTGATTGCCACCATCCAGGCCGTGTCCACCATTGACCCGGTCTATGTCCGCGCCGCTCAGGCCCTCGGCGCTTCACGCCGCGATCTGTTGCTCGAAGTCTACCTGCCCGCGGCCGGGCCGCTGATCCTCGCCGGCATGCGGATTTCATTGGGCTTCACCTACACGGTGCTGGTTGCAGCCGAGATCGTTGCCGCATCCGCCGGTATTGGCTGGATGATCTGGGACGCCGCCAAATTCCTTCTTTCCGATGTCGTGATCATGGGCCTGGTTGTGCTCGGACTCACAGGTGTCGCGCTCGATTTCATCATGCGCTCGATTGGTCGCGTGCTGATGCCGTGGACACGAGTAGCTCATCGATGATCGCCAGAACATACGAACGGGGTGTGCCATGGCGGTAGCAGACTTGATTGACCCGTATCGCAGGAGACGAGGGACATGCAGAAGTTGATGATTTCAGTCGCCGCGGCGCTCGCGCTGACCGGCCTGGCACAGGCTGCCGACAAGCCCGCCAAGATTACCGTCGGCTATCTCAATCTGGTCAATGCGCAGCTCGTGACCAAGAATCTCGGGCTGCTTGCGAAGGAAATGCCGGGTGTGGAAATCAAATACGTGAAGGTGGGCGGCGGCGGAGACATGTTGCGCATCATCGCAGCCAACCAGGTCGATTTCGGCGGCCTCGGCAATCCGCCGACTGCGATCGGAATCACGCGGGGCCTGCCGATCAAGGGAATCCTCGTGCTCAATATGCTGGGCGATGTTGAGTCCATGGTGGTCCGCACGGCGAAGGGCATCAAGTCCTTCAAGGATCTCAAGGGCAAGACCGTGGCCGCGCCGTTCGGCTCGACCACACATTATCTCCTGCTGCAGGCGCTCAAGGACGACGGCGTCGATCCCGGCTCGATGAAAATTCTGGATCTGCCGCCACCCGACATCGCTTCCGCGTGGTTGCGTGGAGATCTCGATGCGGCCTGGTTCTGGGAGCCCAATCTCGACAAGGCGGTCAAGAGCGGCGGCAATATCTTCATGACGTCCGGCCTGATGGAGAAGCGCGGCTATCCAACCTGGGATATCGGGGTCGTGATGAACGACTTTGCCGCGAAGTATCCTGACTACGTGCACAAGTTCATCAAGGCCGAATGCGCCGGCATCGACTTCTGGCTCAAGAATCCCGACAAGACGGCAGAGATCATCGCGGAAGAATTGTCGCTGCCGCTCGCAGATGCAACCCGCATGATGAAGGGAACCGAGATGGTGCCCTGCGACAAACAGATCACGAGTCAATATCTCGGCACGTCAAAGGCGAAGGGCCAATTTGTCGACACCCTCGTTGCCACGGCGGACTTCCTGATCAAACAGGAGCGGTTGCCGAAGTTGCTTCCGCGGAATGAGTTCGAGGCGTTCCTGGTGCCGTCCTATATCGAGAAGGTTCTTGGCAAGTAACGCTGGGCGCCGGCGGATCACCACTGCGATCCGCCGGTGTGCCCGTTATGCGCAAGACAATCATGGACATCACGCCGCGTTATTTGCTCGCCGCCTATCGCGACGGGCGCCTGACACCGTCAGAGGTGATGGCGCATGTGCTGTCGCGCCTGGGCAACGCTGATCAGGAGGGGGTCTGGATTTCAACGGTCGATCCGGACGCTGCAATGGCGGCGGCCCGCGCGATGGACGCGAGAATTGGCGAGATCGAGGCGCTGCCGCTGTATGGTCTGCCGTTTTCAGTCAAGGACTGCATTGATGTAGAGGGTGAGACCACGACATCGGCCTGTCCGGAATTCGGCTATGTCGCGAAGGCGTCAAGCCCGGTGGTCGCCGATGCGATCGCCGCCGGCGCGCTCTATGTCGGCAAAACCAATATGGACCAGTTCGCGACCGGGCTGGTCGGTGTGCGTTCGCCCTACGGCATCGCACGCAATCCGCACAATCCGGCCTATATCCCAGGTGGTTCCAGTTCGGGGGCCGCGGTGTCGGTTGCAACCGGCACATCATCGTTCGGATTTGGCACCGATACGGGCGGATCGGGGCGGGTGCCGGCATCCTATTGCGGTGTCACCGGCTTCAAGCCCGCGCCCGGGGCATTCAGTCAACGCGGACTGGTCTATGCCTGCCGCAGCTTCGATACCGTCTCGCTCTACACAGCGAATCCGCGCGATGCTTATGACATATATCGCGTGCTGGGCCGGTACGACCCGGAGGACCCGTTCTCGTCAGCCGATTTCGCTGGTTGGGTCGAGGACGCACCGCATGGAGGGCCTTGGCGCGTGGCGACGCCGGCTGCCGAACATCTGAAATTCTTTGGGAATGCTGAGACTGAAACGCTGTTCAATGCGGCTCTGCAGCGTCTGTCTCGGCTTGACACAACGCTTGCGTCGGTCGACTTCACTCCCTTTACGTCGATCAACGACCTTATGTTTTTCGGCCCGTTTCTCGCCGAGCGCGACGTCTCGGTCGGCGCATTTCTCGACGCAAATCCCGGCGCAGGCGTCAAGGTAGTGCGCGAACTCATCGTCGGCAGCCGCAAGCACTCCGCGGCCGACGCCTATCGTGCGTTGTATCGGGTGAGGCAAGTGCAACAATGCTTGCGTGCATTCTGGCAAAGCTACGACGTGCTGATGGTGCCAACGGTCGGCACTGTTCTGACCATCGCTGAGGTCGAACGCGATCCGCTGACCCCTAACTTCAACAACGGCTATTATACAAATTACGCCAATCCGCTCGGGCTCGCCGCCATCGCGGTTCCTAACGCCGTCACCCGCGCCGGCGTGCCCTACGGCATCACCCTGCTGGCGCCGGCCGGCCGTGAACTGGTTCTGACCGAACTGGCCGAGGCCTTTCTGGCGACGGCGCCGGGGTGAGACTTCTGTTGCGTTGCAATAAAGGCCGCCGCCCCGTAGTCTTTGCAAACGTGCTGTTGGGGGAGAGCGGTATTGGCGGGAAGCCTGACGCATGAGATCGCTGGCGATGACCGGCCCGGCGCCGACCGGCGCGAGGGCGACGCTAACCGCTATTTGCTCAAGGCGCTTGAGACGCCTGACGTCAATTTGGTGTTTGAGACCGGCAAGATTGTCGCCTTCCGGAATCGCGAATATCTGCTGCGCCAGAATGACGTCGGCGACGGCATTCATATTATTCTGAGCGGTGTCGTCGAGAGCATCTATGTCGCTCCACACGGCCGCGAACTGATGCTTGCGACCTGGCACAAAGGCGACTTTGTCGGCGCACCTTACGTCCTTGGCGATCATCGGCACAGCTGGTCGGCGCGGGCGCTTGGCCGAGTCGAGGCGCTGCATCTCGATCAGGCTGCAATCCGCCGGTTGATCTCACTGTCTCCCGCTTTCGCCATCGCCCTCATCGAGTGCCTGGGATTCAAGGGCGAAACCTATTCCACGCTGGCGCAAACGCTCGCCGGTCAGAAGGTGGATGAGCGATTGGCATTGGTGCTCGTGAAACTCTGCGAGAATGCGGTGCAAGGCGAAGGCGGGTCGATCCAGCTCGGCCGTGTCACCCAAGCGAATCTGGCGCGCATGATCGGTGCGACCCGTCAGTCGGTCAGCCTGGTGCTCAGCCGCTTGCAGGATGACGGCACCATTTCGATGGAGCCGACGACAACGGTAGTCCACGACCTTGCTGCGCTACGCCGGCTGGCCGGATGACCGGGATGATCCATCTGCACAAGAAGGCGGGGAGGTTCGCGCCGGCCGCCGAACGCTGAGACTGTCGCCAAGCGCATGCACTCCTCACCTGGGCGTATGGCGGGACGAAGCGCGTGAACGGAAAAGCCGCCTAGAACGGATTCGGCTGTACGCCACTGTGCTACGGCGCTGTCGCAGGCAGCTCTGCGGCATCTGCGGATACCGCCTGTCATCAGCCCCCTAGACCTGCAAATTTTGGAATGCTTGACTGGCGGTGATCTGGAACATTCGTCATGCGTGGCCTTGCGCACATTGCCGACGTGCTGGACATGCATGCACGGCTTTCAGCTGACAAGATCGCGGTGCGCGACCTTGAACGCGCGATGACATTTCGAGTCTGGCACCAGCGGTCGTGCCGCCTTGGCAATGCACTGTTGGGCCTCGGGCTCGCCAAGGGCGACCGGGTCTGCGTCCTCGCCTATAACTGCCTCGAGTGGATGGAAATCTACGCCGGCACCGCGCTTGCCGGGCTGGTCGCGGTGCCGATCAATTTCCGGCTGGTCGGGCCGGAAATCCGCTACATCGTCGAGAACTGCGAGGCGCGGGCGCTGATCGTCCAGAACGAATTGATCGACGCCATCGAGTCCGTGCGGGCAGAACTGCCGGTGCCGGTGGACCATTTCATCGTCTTCGGCGACGACAAGCCTCGCGCGGGATACCGCGCCTACGAAGATCTGATCGCGGACGCGCGAGACAACGCGCCAGCCGTCAGCGTGACGCCCGACGATCCTTGGGCGCTGATGTACACCTCAGGGACAACGGGTCGGCCGAAGGGGGCGATCCGCAGCCACCGCAGCAACGCCATGCTGGCGCTCGTCACCGAGGCGGAGCTGAGCCTGACCCGGCACGACGCGGCGCTGCTGGTCATGCCGATGTGTCACGCCAATTCGCTGTTCTTCTTCGGCTCCTTCGCCTATTGCGGCGGCGCCTGCACGGTCTACAGCCGCAAGAGTTTCGACCCCGAGCATCTCGTGCGTACGCTCGCAGAGGGCGGCGCGTCCTTCACCTCGCTGGTGCCGACGCATTACATCATGATGCTGGCGCTGCCCGACAAGGTGAGGGCGCGCTACAACGTGGATGCGGTTACCAAGCTGATGATTTCGTCGGCGCCGGCGCGGCGCGACACCAAGCTGGCAATCATGGACTATTTCAGGAATTCCGGCCTGTTCGAGCTTTACGGATCGACCGAAGCCGGCTGGGTGACCATGCTGCATCCGGACGAGCAGTTTTCCAGGCTCGGCTCGGTCGGACGCGAATGCGTCGGCTCACGGCCGATCCGGCTTCTGGATGCGAACGGCAATGATGTGCCGGACGGCGAGGCGGGCGAACTCTATTCCTGCAATGCCTCGACTTTCGACGGCTACTGGAAGCTGCCGGACAAGACGCGCGAGGCGTTTCGCGGCGATTATTGCACGGTCGGCGATCTCGCCCGCCGCGACGAGGACGGCTACATTTTTCTTGTCGATCGCAAGAGCAACATGATCATTTCCGGCGGCGAGAATGTCTATCCGTCCGAGGTGGAAACGGTGCTCGGCGCGCATCCCGGTGTGAAGGACGTGGCGGTGATCGGCGTCAGCGACGAAAAATGGGGTGAGCGTGTGCATGCCGTCGTCATCGCGCATGACGGCGCGAACGTCGCCGAGGGCGATATACTCGATTGGTGCAAGGATCGCATCGCCGGCTACAAGCGGCCGCGCTCGGTGTCCTTCATCCGCGAGGACGAGATGCCGCGCACCGCCACCGGCAAGATTCTGCATCGCGTACTGCGCGAGAGATACGTAAGAGGAAATTGAAGCAAGGCGGCGATCAACAGCCGCAAGACCGGGAGTGCGCCAATGACCAAGCCTGCGGCAAAGGACCTGAATGCCGACGAATTGTCCTGCGCGGCCTGGATTGCGCGTTTCCTGAAGGCGCGAGGCATCGATCGCATCTTCGGCCTGCAGGGCGGGCACATCCAGCCGATCTGGGACCATGTGGCGCGGCAAGGCATCCGCATCGTCGACGTGCGCGATGAGGGCGCCGCGGTGCACATGGCGCATGCGCATGCAGAACTGACCGGCACGTTCGGCGTTGCAATGGTCACGGCGGGGCCGGGCGTCACCAATACCGTCACCGCCATGGCCAATGCCTCGCTCGCCCGCGCGCCGGTTCTGCTGATCGGCGGCTGCACCTCGCGCCCGCAGGCGAATATGGGGCCGCTGCAGGATATCCCGCATGTCGACATCCTGCGTCCCGTCACCCGCACATCGCGCACCGCCCGCGTCGCCGAGCAGGTGGTGCGCGAACTGGACGAGGCGGTGGCGCGAGCAATGGGCGACAGCGGCGAGCCGGGGCCGGTCTATCTCGAGATTCCGACCGACGTGCTGCGCACGCATGTGCCGCCGCAGCTCGTGCTCAACGAATGGATGCAGGCCAAGCCGCCACGCGCGCTGCCTCCCGATCCGGCTGCGGTCGCCGAGACCGTCGACGTTTTCTGGTCGGCGAAACGGCCGCTGGTGATCACCGGCCGCGGTGCGCGCGGAGCCGCGGCCGCGTTGGTGCGGCTGCTCGATGCGACAGGGGCGCTGTATCTCGACACCCAGGAAAGCCGGGGTCTGGTGCCGGCCGAGCATGCGTCCTGCGTCGCCGCGGTGCGGGCGGCCGCCATGACGGAAGCCGATGTGGTGCTGCTGGTCGGCCGCAAGCTCGACTATCAGGTCGGCTATGGATCGCCCGCGGTGTTCCCCACCGCTCGCTTCATCCGCATTGCCGACAATCCCGGCGAACTGATCGACAACCGGCGCGGCCGGCCGGAATTGCTGGCCTCGCCGCATCTTGCGCTCGACGCCATGGTCGCCGCGGCCGGCAATCGCGAGCCCGCAACGGAGAAGGCCTGGGCCGAAGGGCTGCGCCGCCGTCATCGCGAGCGGTCACGTCCGAAGGACAAGCAGCCGCTGACCGGGGCGGACGGAAAGATTCATCCGCGAGCAATTTTCGACGCCATTGCTGCGGTGGCCGATCCCGATTATGTCGCCATTGCAGATGGCGGCGATCTGCTGAGCTTTGCTCGCACGGGACTGCAGGCGACCATCTATATGGATGCAGGCGCGTTCGGCTGCCTCGGCGTCGGCGTGCCATTTGCGATTGCCGCTGCTCTGGCGATGCCGGGCCGTCAGGTGATTTCAGTGAATGGCGACGGCGCCTTCGGCATCAACGCGATGGAGATCGACACGGCGGTGCGGCATGGCGCCAAGGCTGTGTTCATCGTGTCCAACAATGCGGCCTGGAACATCGAACGCCTGGACCAGGAAATGAACTATGGTGGCCGCGTGGTCGGCACCACCTTGCGCCATTCCGACTACGCGGCGCTGGCGCGTGCGCTTGGCGCTCATGGCGAGCGGGTCGAGAAGCCGGAAGACCTGGCCGGCGCCTTGCGCCGCGCCATCGACAATGCCCCGGCGCTGGTGGACGTCGTGACGTCACAATCGGTCATTTCGTCGGACGCGCAAAAGGGGTTGGGGTTTGTCCCCGACTATCAGGCCTTGACCGCCTGGGACGACGCGGAACGCAAACGCCGCGAGGTCGGATAACAGGCGGGAGTGTGCCGTTTGCCGGCCATTACCGGTCTTTCAGCACCCGCCGCAAATGCTGGCGCACGGCATCTGCCAGCGCATGCACGGCCGCCGGCGGCGTGCGGCCCTTGAGCTGCAGGATACCGATGCGACGCAACAGCTTCGGCTCGACCAGCGGGCGCATCACGAGATCGGGGCTGCGGAACATGGGAAAGGTCAGCGCCGGCAGCGCCGTGACGCCGAGGCCGGCTTCCACGAGCGCCACCGCGGAGGGGATCTGTTCGACTTCGTAGCGCGGCGCCGCTGTCGCCTCGATATTGATGAAGGCAGCGTCGGTGAGGCGGCGCACCGACGAAATGCCGGTCATGCCGATGAAGGCGTGCTCGCCGATGTCGCGCCAGCGTACACGTGCCTTCGCTGCGAGCGGATGATCCTTGCGGCAGACGAGGTGCATCGCGTCGGAGGCGATCTCCTCGAACACGAAATTGTCATGCGCCGCCGGCCGGAAGGTGACGGCCATGTCGGCGACTCCGTCGGAGACAAGCGCGATGGCGCGCTCGTGCTGCACGTCGTGGATCGAGACGCGGACCGCCGGATGCTGTGCGGAGACATTGCGCAAGGCGGACGGCAGCACCGCGCTTGCCACCGAGGGCAGGGCGGCAACCGATATTCGCCCGTGATGTTCGCTGCCGCGCGCCGCGATGGTGTCCAGCGCGCCCCTGAAGTTGCGCACCACCTCGCGGGCGAGGGCGGCGACATGGCGCCCGTCGGGCGTGAGGTTGAGTGAGCGCGTGGTGCGATCAAAGAGCTTGCGGCCGATTTCAGTTTCGATGCGGCGGATCGCTTCTGATAGCGCCGGCTGCGAGATCGACAGCCGCTCCGCCGCATCGCTGAACGAGCCGGCCTCGGCGGCGGCGACCAGGATCTCGAACTGGCGGAATGTGATATTCATCGTATAAGCTTATGAGTATATATTATCTCATTATTTGACACGATAAATTTCCGTCAATAGCGTTCCGGCCAAAGATTGGGAGGGCCGCCGTGAACGTAGTCAGGATCGGCGCCGGCGCGGGCTTTGCCGGCGACCGCAGGGACGCCGCCATGCCGGTCGTCAAGGCGCTGGCGCAGGCGGAGGGGTTGCGGTTTCTGATTTACGAGACCCTGGCCGAGCGCACGCTGGCGGCCTCGCAGCTGGCCCGGCAGCGCGACGGAGCTGTCGGCTACAACCCGGCGCTGGCGCATTTCCTGCGGCCGGTGCTGCGCGATTGCCTCGACACCGGCATCCGGATCGTCGGCAATTTCGGAGCGGCCAATCCGCGCGCCGCCGGTCAGCGCATCGTGCAGCTGGCGGAGGAGCTAGGATGCCGATTGCGTGTCGGGATAGTGGAGGGCGACGATCTCTCCGGCGTCCTGTCGCCTCAGGATTTCGCGGCGCGCGAGATCGACGGCCGGCTCCTGGCTGCAGCACCCCCCGTTATCGCCGCCAATGCCTATCTTGGCGCCGAACCGATTGCGCAGGCGCTCGCGCAGGGGGCCGATGTGGTGGTGACCGGCCGCGTGGCCGATTCCGCGCTGGCGCTCGGTCCGTTGTTGCACGCCTTCGGCTGGACACGCGACGACCTCGACCGCCTCGCGGGGGGCACGCTCGCCGGGCATCTGCTGGAATGCGGGGCGCAGGTGACCGGCGGCTATTTCGCCGATCCGGGCATCAAGGATGTGCCCGGCCTCGCGGAGGTCGGTTATCCGATCCTGGAGATCGCGGCGGACGGAAGCTTTGTGGTCACCAAGCCTGAGGGCACCGGCGGCCGTGTCGACCGCCTGACGGTGACGGAGCAGACTTTGTACGAAATCCACGACCCGGCCGCCTATCTCGCGCCGGATGTGGTGCTCGACATCACCGATGTAACGATCGAGGAGGTGGGTGCGGACCGGGTGCGTGTGCACGGCGCGCGTGGCAAGCGGCGGCCCGACCATTTGAAGGCAACCGTCTGCATCGACGGCGGCGTCCTGGGCGAAGCGGAAATCTCCTATGCCGGGCCGAATGCCGCCGCGCGCGCCAAACTCGCCGCGGACATCATCCGCGAGCGACTCGCCCGGCGCGCGCCCGATCTGCAGATCCGCGTCGACGCCATCGGCCTTGTCAGCATTCTTGGCGACAGCAAGGGGGCCGCGCTCGCGGATGCATGGGTGGAGGGGGCTGCAGATGTGCGGCTGCGATTTGCCGCGCAGGACAAGGACGCTGGCAAGGTCGAATGGCTGCTAGACGAGGTCGAGGCGCTCTATTGCGCGGGGCCCGCTGGCGGCGCAGGGGTGCGGAGGCGCCTGGTGCCGCGGCTCGCCAGCGCGTCCTGCCTGATCGAGCGTGCGCTCGTCGCGCCGACGGTTTCAATCATCGGGCCGAGCGGATGACTCAGAGACGCATTCCGCTGCGGATGGTGGCCACCGCGCGCTCCGGGGACAAGGGCAATCGGCTGAACATCGCGCTGGTCTGCCGCGATCCTGCCCATTATCCGGAAATCGCGCGGCAGGTGACGGCGGCGCGCGTCGCCGAGCTGTTCACCTCGCGCCGGCCGACCGCCGTCGTGCGCTATGATCTGCCAAAGCTTTCCGCCTTTAACTTCGTGCTCGACGACGTGCTCGAGGGCGGCGTGAATGCAAGCCTTGGCCTCGACGGACATGGCAAGTCCCTGTCCTTTCTTCTGCTGACGCTGGAGCTGCGTTGCACGGAAGAGCTCCCAGAATTGCCGAAACAAAAATCTGCTGATGGAGGAAACGATGAAAAGAATTCTGCTGGCAGCGGCCATGGCTGCGTGGATGCCTTGTCTGAGCGCTGATCCTGCTCGGGCGCAGAATTACCCGTCGCAGACCATCAAGTTTGTCGTTCCCTTCGCCGCCGGCAGCGCCACCGACACGCTGGCGCGGCTGCTCGGCAACCACGTGTCGGCAGCCCTCGGCCAGCCGGTTTTGGTCGAAAACATGGCCGGCGGCAGCGGCATTCCCGCGGCGATGAACGTTGTGCGCGCCAATCCAGATGGCTACACCGTTTTCATCACCTCCAACACCACGCATGCCTCGAACCAGAGCATGCTGAAAAGCGTACCCTATGACGCGCAGGCCGATTTCGAGCCGATCACACGGCTGGGCAACATCACGCTGGCGCTGGTCGGACATCCCTCGGTGCCGGCCAATAATCTGCAGGAGCTGGTCGCCTATGCGAAGGCCAATCCGGGCAAGTTGACCTTCGGTTCCGGTTCGACCTCTTCGCGCGCGGCGGGAGAACTTTTGAAAACCATGGCCGGCATCGATATGCTGCACGTGCCCTACCGCAGCAATCCGCTGGTGGTGACCGATCTGCTGGGCGGGCAGATTTCGCTGTTTTTCGGCGATGTGTCGACCTCGCTGCCACCGGTGCGGGCGGGCAAGCTGAAGGGATTCGCCGTCTCCAGCCTGAAGCCGTCGCCGCTTGCGCCCGATCTTCCCACCATCGATGCCGCGGGCCTGAAGGGCTACGACCTGACCGCGTGGTTCGCCGCCTTTGCGCCGGCAAAGACGCCGAAGCCGGTGATCGACAAGCTCAATGTGGCGCTGCGTGCCGCACTCGCCGACAAGCAGGTCGCGGACAAGCTGCTGGCGGTCGGCATCGAGCCGGTCACGAGTTCGCCGGAGGAATTGCGGGCCTTTGTCGACGCCGAAACGAAGAAATGGGCGAAGATCGTCAAGGACGCGAAGATCGAACCGGAATGATCAGTCCCACCGGCGTCTGATCCTGCGGCGCTAGGAGGTTACTTCTGACGCCGTACCGGCGGTTTCCTCGCGCAAAGCTTTCGCGATCTGTTTCTGCTGGTCGAACTCGGACCGCCGTCGCGCGATCTCGTCCGGCGACAGCCGATCGATGTTGCAATAGTCGAGCTTCCAGTCGGGATTATCGCTCCAGGCGAGCGGCGACTGCACGGTCGTGCGCGGCGCAGGTGCGCTCTCCAGCAGGCGCAAGGCGAGATCGAGCGTGAGGGCCTGGGAGCCAGGATCGTTGGGCTTGCCGGCGGCATTGCCGAGCGGAAAATCGGAGAAGAGCAGACGCGGCACGCCGACATATTCGACGATGTCCTTCGCACAGCCCATCACCACGGTGGCAATGCCGCTGTCCTCGAGCGCCCGTGCGGCGAGGCTGACGCTCTGGTGGCAGACCGGGCAATTCGGCACCAGGATTGCGGCGTCGGCGCGATCCTCCTTGCAGCGGGCGACGATTGCCAGGACATCGGTCTCGATCGTGGTGCGGTGGCTGCGATTGGTCGGCAGGCCGTGAAAGCGCGGCGCCACGCTGCCGATGCGCCTCGTCGCGGCGGCCTTGCGTAGCGCGCGCAGCGGAAAATAGCTGCCGATGTCCTCGGCCGTGGTGTGGGCGCGGTCGATGGCGATGTGGGAAATCCGCAAGTCATGTTCCAGCGCACTGTCGGCTGAATAGACGGTGTAGAACTTCGCAGCGGAATTGTACGGCGCTCCCGGGCCTTGGTCGCCCTTGCCAGGCTGGTAGGGCGCTGCCGTGGTGATCAGAGCGATCCGCGCCTCCACCAGCGGCTTTGTCAGCGGGGCGAACGGCACCTCGGCGTAGTGCGCCCATTCGTACGGTGCCCCATAGCCAAGCGCCTGATAATAGGTCCGGACCCGGTGGATATAGGGGATTGGTGCGTCATGGGCGGGCGCGAAGCCGAAGTCGTCCACCCGTCTCTCGTTCATTGCCGGCCTCCCGAACACCAATTCTAGCGGTTCCCGACCGGACGGTCAGCCGTCCCGCTTGACCTGCCTCAATCCTGGGTCCGGTCTACCCACGTAAGTTCCGCGAGCATGGACCATGTTCACGCTGAAGCGGCGAGATGATGCGCGGCCGCGACCACCATAACGGGAACCATCTGCTCGTCCGCTTCTGGCGCAGCGCGTCCGGCTTTTGGCGCGGGCCGGCGGCCTGGCGGAGCTGGCCGCTGACCCTATTGCTGCTCGCTATCGTGGTGGGTGAGCTCATCGCTGAATACTGGCTGAATTACTGGAACCGCGATTTCTTCAATGCGCTGGAAGCGCGCAATGCGCCAGGCCTGCAGGGGCAGGCCATGCTGTTCGTGCCGCTGGTCGCGCTCAGCGTCGGCCTCGCCCTGATCTCGGTCTGGGCGCGCATGACCACCCAGCGCATGTGGCGGCAATATCTCACCACACATCTGATCAAATATTGGCTGGAGAGCGGTCACTACCGTCACATTCACGAGCTCAACAGCGGCACCGGCGCGCCCAACCCCGAATACCGCATCGCCGAGGATGCGCGGCTCGCCACCGATGCGCCGGTCGACCTTGTGCTGGCGCTGGTCTCGTCCGTGCTAATCAGCGTCACATTCCTCGGCATCCTGCGCAGCATCGGCGGCGACCTGCACACATCTCTGTTCGGGTTCACCATCTACATTCCGGACTATCTCGTGGTCGGCGTGATCGTCTATTCCAGTCTCGTCACTAGCGCGATGTTCCTGCTCGGCCGCCGGCTGACCGATGTGGTGCAGGATCACGCGCAGGCAGAGGCCGAATTCCGCGCTGCCGCCAATCGCGTGCGCGAGGCGGGCGAGGGCATCATTGTCGGCAGCGAAACCCAAGAGACGCGCGCTTTGTGGCAGGGACTGCGCGACGCCATCGAGCAATGGAGACGGCTGTGCTGGCAACTCATGCGCACGACGCTGGTGTCGCATGGCAACACCCTGCTGGCGCCGATCGTCGGCCTACTTCTGTGCATCCCTAAATTCCTGTCCGGCGACCTGTCGCTCGGTGAGGTGACGCAGGCCGCGGCCGCGTTCGTGACGTTGCAAGGGGCGTTCAACTGGGTGGTGAACAACTTTCAACGACTGGCGGACTGGAGATCGGCCGCAAAGCGCGTCGCGGCGTTGCTGTTGGCGATCGACGACCTGGAACACTCCAATCGCAGGGCGCCGCCGGTGTTGGCGCCGGAGGCTCCCGGAATGTCTGCGTGCCCGGAGCGGATGGACCTGGCGCAACCCGATGGCGGGGGCGTTCGTTAGGCAAGCACTGCAAATATCGCCCGGAGGTGCACCAATGGCTGCCCCGACCCTGTCAATTTCACCTGAGAAAGTGTGTTTCCTGATCGTCAAAGCGCGCGCCTTCGACGTCAAGGACGTCGCAACCGATATCGGCGGCGCCTCCAATCCCAGCGACGACGCAATGGCCTCGATCCTCGAAAGCCGGGGCGACGATCCCGTCGTCGAGGAGATTGCGCGCTTCATCGCCGCCCTGAATGAAGACGAGCAGATCGATCTTGTGACGCTCGCCTGGCTCGGCCGCGGCGACGGGGCGGTTGCGGATTGGGACGATCTGCGCGCGGAGGCGAGCCGCGCACACAACCGTCGCACCGCGCAGTATCTCCTGGGAATACCGCTCCTTGCCGACTATCTCGAAGAAGGGTTGTCGCAGCTTGGCGGATCCTGCGAGGAATTCGAGATGGGCCGCCTTTGAACGACGCTAGGCGGGCTGGCGACGGCTCGCGCGCTGCGGCTTGCGCAGGGACATAATGAGCCGGAACAGGAGCAGCCCGGCAATGAGCGCGCAATATAACGCGAGCTCGAAGGTCCAGGACTTCACCAGCATCACGAAATGCAGCACCGCCAAGGCGGCAGCCGCGTAGACGAGACGGTGCAGCTTGTTCCACGCGACGCCGCCAAGGCGCTTGATCATCGTAGTGTTGGACGTGACCGCGAGCGGCACCAGCAGAGTGAAGGCAAGCATGCCGACCGTGATGAAGGGCCGCTTGACGATATCGGCCCAGATCACTGACCAAGCGAGACCCTGATCAAGCATCATGTACACGGATAGATGCATTACTGCATAGTAGAAGGCGAGCAGGCCGACGGTGCGTCGCCAGCGGGTGAGATTGGGACCGCCGATCTGGCGCAACGGCGATATAGCCAGACCGATGATCAGGAAGCGCAGCGCCCATAAACCCAGCGTGCGCTCCAGGGTCTTCTGCGGATCGGCGCCGAGCGCATCCGTCAAGGCGAGGTGGAAAGTGGATGCCGCCGGCATCATCCCGACAATATAGATCGCACGCCGGATGGGATCGGCACCAAGAACGAGACGGGTCCAATGCGGGGGAGCGTGGTTCAAGGCAGACATCGTCAGTAATTGGCTTTCAGATCCATCCCGGCATACAGCGAGGCGACCTCGTCCGCATAACCGTTGAACATCAATGTGGGCCGACGCTTGACGAACAAGCCACTTTCGCCGATGCGCCGTTCAGTCGCCTGACTCCAGCGCGGGTGGTCGACCTGCGGATTGACGTTGGAATAGAAGCCGTATTCACGCGGGTTCTGCTTGCTCCATGAGGTCGGCGGCTCTCGCTCGGTGAGCGAAATGCGCACGATCGACTTGATGCTCTTGAAGCCGTATTTCCACGGCACGACCAGCCGGATCGGAGCGCCGTTCTGATTAGGCAATATCTCGCCATAAAGGCCGACGGCGAGGATGGTCAGCGGATGCATGGCCTCATCGAGCCGCAAACCCTCGACATAGGGCCAGGGGAGAGGCTGGAACAGGCCGCGTTGCCCCGGCATCTCGGCCGGGCGCACCAGCGTTTCAAACGCGACATACTTCGCGCTGCCCTGCGGCTCCAACCGTTTAAGGATGTCAGCCAGCGGCACGCCGACCCAGGGGATCACCATCGACCAGCCCTCGACGCAGCGCATGCGGTAGATGCGCTCCTCAAGTGCCGTATTCCTGATCAGGTCGTCGACGTCGTAGTCGCCGGGCTTGCCGACCAGGCCACCGACTTTCACCGTCCATGGCTTGGTGGTTAGCGTATGCGCATAGGCGGCGGGGTCGCCCTTGTCGGTGCCGAACTCATAGAAGTTATTGTAGGTGGTGACGTCCTTGCGCGGGGTCGGCGGCTCGGTCGTGGAGAAGGCACTTTTGCTGAATTGCAGCGGCGTGGCATTGGCCGGCATCAGCGGCGCCATAGTGCCGATCAGCCCGGCCGAAAGCGCGCCGGCGACGAAGTCGCGCCGCCGCAGATAGACGGCGCGCGGGGTGATTTCGGAAGGCGCGATGCCGGAGGGGAAGCGCTTGACCATCGATCCTCGCACATGTCGTTCACAATAGGCGGAACAGCGCCGGGCGGGCAAAATTCCCGGGCAGCCAATGTCGACGCTTGGCAGCGGCCGCGTCCAATCATTCGCCGGTGAGGACTACAATGTTACGCGGACACGCGTTCGTGATCGTAGGAAAACGCAGTCTTACTTGCGGGTGGATATCGGCACGTAATTGCGCCGGGTCGCCCCGGTATAGAGCTGACGCGGGCGGCCGATCTTCTGGTGCGGATCCTCGATCATTTCCTTCCACTGCGCGATCCAGCCGACGGTGCGGGCGACCGCAAACAGCACGGTGAACATCGAGGTCGGGAATCCCATCGCCTTCAAGGTGATGCCCGAATAGAAGTCGATATTCGGATAGAGCTTCTTTTCGATGAAGTACTCATCCGACAGCGCGATGCGCTCTAGCTCCATGGCGACTTCCAGAAGCGGATCGTCCTTGTGACCGACTTCCGCGAGCACCTCATGGCATGTCTTCTGCATGATCTTGGCGCGCGGGTCGTAGTTCTTGTAGACGCGATGGCCGAAGCCCATCAGACGGAAGCTGTCGTTCTTGTCCTTCGAGCGCTTGATGTATTCGGGGATGCGATCGACGGTGCCGATCTCTTCCAGCATCTTCAGCGCGGCTTCATTGGCGCCGCCATGCGCGGGCCCCCACAGGCAGGCGATGCCGGCGGCGATGCAGGCGAACGGGTTAGCGCCCGAGGAACCGGCAAGGCGGACGGTCGAGGTCGAGGCATTCTGCTCGTGATCTGCGTGCAGGATGAAGATGCGATCCATCGCGCGGGCGAGCACGGGATTGGCCTTGTACTCTTCGCACGGGACGGCGAAACACATCTTCAAGAAGTTCGAGGAATAGTCGAGCGAATTGGTCGGGTACACAAAAGGTTGGCCGATTGTATATTTGTACGCCATCGCCGCGAGCGTGGGCATCTTGGCGATCATGCGGATCGATGCGACGAGCCGCTGATGCGGATCGGAAATATCGGTCGAGTCATGATAGAAGGCCGACAGCGCGCCGACCGAGCCGACCATCACCGCCATCGGATGCGCGTCGCGGCGGAAGCCCTGGAAGAAGCGGCTCATCTGCTCGTGCACCATGGTGTGGTTGGTCACGCGCTTGACGAAATCCGCCTTCTGCGCGGCGGTTGGCAACTCACCGAACAGCAGCAGGTAGCAGGTCTCCAGGAAATCGCCGTGCTCGGCGAGCTGCTCAATCGGATAGCCGCGATAGAGCAGGACGCCTTCATCGCCGTCGATATAGGTGATTTTGGACTCGCAGCTCGCGGTGGAGGTGAAGCCGGGGTCGTAGGTGAACATCCCGGCTTGGCCGTAAAGCTTCGCGATGTCGAGCACGTCGGGGCCGATAGTTCCCGGATAGATCGGCATGTCCCAGCTTCTGTCACCTATGGTCAGCTTGCCGGTCTTGGTATTGGCGCCCGTCTTCGCGTCCATGAAATCGTCCTCTGTGAGCGGGCAGGCCTCATGACCCCGTCTGGTCGGGACCGTGTCCGGCCGCAAGCCCCGGGCACTCGCGGTGAATGAGGTCTGTTGGGGATTGGCCTAGCCCATCCAATTCCGTGCTGCAAGATGCGGCAAGGGCAGCGGGATACCCCGACGAAAGGATAAAAAAGAAGCAAACAAGGACGATGCGGCGGACGGCTCAGGCCGCCTGATCCTTCAGACGCGCCAGCGTCTCGTCTTTTCCGAGCACTTCGAGCACCTCAAAAATGCCGGGCGAGGTGGTCCGGCCGGTCAGGGCCGCGCGCAGGGGCTGGGCGACGGAGCCAAGCTTGACGGCGGCGGCATCGGCCACCGCCCGCACATCCTGTTCGGTCGTAGCGGCCGTCCAGTCGATATTGGCCGACAGTCTTTCCACAAGCTGGGCGAGCAATTTCCGGGCGTCCGGGGTGAGCAGCGCCTGCGCCTTGTCATCGATGTGCAACGGACGCTCCGCCCAGATGAAACGCGTGCCCTCGAACAATTCGATCAGGGTTTTGGCGCGCTCCTTCAGGCCGGGCATGGCGGCCAGAAGCTTGGCCCGCAATGCGGGCGTCATTTTCGCCGCGAGCGCCTCGCCGCCCTGGATATGCGGCAGGGCCTGCTCCAGCGCGGCCAAGAGGTCTGGGTCGGCGCTTGAACGCATGTAGTGGCCGTTGAGATTTTCCAGCTTGGCGAAATCGAACCGCGCCGGCGAGCGACCGATCTGCGGGAGATCGAAGGCTCCGACCATCTCCTCAGTCGAGAAGATTTCCTGGTCGCCATGGCTCCAGCCCAGGCGCACCAGATAGTTGCGGAGCGCCGCCGGCAGGTAGCCCATGGCGCGGTAGGCATCGACGCCGAGCGCGCCATGCCGCTTGGAGAGTTTCGAGCCATCCGGTCCGTGAATCAGCGGGATATGCGCCATCACCGGTACATTCCAGCCCAGCGCTTCATAGATCTGCTTCTGGCGCGCGCCGTTGGTCAGATGATCGTCGCCGCGGATGATGTGGGTGACGCCCATGTCGTGATCGTCAACCACGACCGCGAGCATATAAGTCGGCGAGCCGTCGGAGCGCAGCAGGACGAGATCGTCCAGATTCTCGTTCTGCCAAACGACGCGCCCCTGCACCTGGTCCTCGACCACAGTCTCCCCGCTGAGCGGCGCCCTCAGGCGGATGGCGGGCATTACGCCCGGCGGCGCTTCGCCAGGGTCGCGGTCGCGCCAGAGCCCGTTATAGAGACGGGTCTTGCCTTCGGCCCGCGCCTTCTCGCGCATGGCTTCGAGTTCCTGCGGAGTGGCATAGCAGCGATAGGCCCGGCCACGGGCGAGCAGTTCCTCGACCACTTCGCGATGACGCGCCGCGCGGGAGAATTGATACACGACATCGCCGTCCCAGGTGATACCAAGCCAGGACAAGCCGCCGAGAATGGCGTCGATGGCCGCCTGCGTGGAGCGCTCGCGGTCGGTGTCCTCGATCCGCAGCAGCATCTTGCCGCCGCGGCCGCGGGCGTAGAGCCAGTTGAACAGCGCCGTTCGCGCACCGCCAATGTGCAGAAAGCCGGTCGGGGACGGCGCAAAGCGGGTGACGACAGGTTCGGTCATGGCAGGGCAGGGGTTTCCGGCGGTCGAAAAAGTCGGGCCCGTGTAGCACAGTCACCGCTCAGGGCAATGCGGGAGGGCCGGCGATTGGGCCTTCGGCACAGGTTGCCGGACGGTAAATGCAGCGGAATGCGGCGGCCCGATCGGCCTTGGCGGACCGGCGCGAAACTGGCAGATAGGCCCGCGCCGTGGCCCGGCCCGGCACCCACGCTACAAGGATCATGCAAGCATGACGGCAGTCGAAAAGGTCGCCACGGAAACGGGACGCGATTTCATCCGTGACATCGTCCAGGCCGATCTCGATTCCGGCCGTCACAAGGAGATCGTGACCCGCTTCCCGCCGGAGCCGAACGGCTACCTGCATATCGGGCACGCCAAGTCGATCTGCCTGAATTTCGGGGTGGCCAAGGAGTTTGGCGGGCGCTGCCATCTGCGCTTCGACGACACCAATCCGACCAAGGAAGAGCAGGAATATATCGATGCCATCGAGCACGACGTGCGCTGGCTCGGCTTCGATTGGGGCAAACATCTCTATCACGCGTCGGATTATTTCGAGCAACTCTACGAATGGGCCGAGTATCTGATCCGGGCCGGCAAGGCCTATGTCGACGACCAGTCGCAGGAGGAAATGCGGCTGACGCGCGGCACGCTGACCGAGCCGGGCAGGAACTCTCCGTTCCGTGAGCGCAGCGTCGAGGAAAACCTCGACCTGTTCCGCCGCATGCGCGCCGGCGAATTCCCGAACGGCGCGCGCGTCTTGCGTGCCAAGATCGACATGGCATCGGGTAACATCAATCTCCGCGATCCCGTACTCTACCGTATCCTGCACGCGACGCATCCGCGCACCGGCACACAGTGGAAAATCTATCCGAGCTACGACTACGCACACGGCCAGTCGGACGCGATCGAAGGCATCACGCATTCGATCTGCACGTTGGAATTCGAGGATCACCGGCCGCTCTACGACTGGTTCATCGAGAACCTGCCTGTGCCGTCGCGCCCGCGCCAGTACGAATTCGCGCGGCTCAATCTCACCTATACGGTGCTCTCCAAGCGCGTGCTGAATGCGCTGGTGAAAGGGGGCCATGTCTCGGGGTGGGACGATCCGCGCATGCCGACTCTGGCCGGAATCCGTCGCCGCGGCGTGCCCGCGGAGGCCTTGCGCGACTTCTGCAAGCGCATCGGGGTGGCAAAAGCGAACAGCCTTGTTGATCTCGGGCTGCTCGAATTTTCCATTCGCGAGGTGCTGAACAAATCGGCGCAGCGCCGCATGGCGGTGCTGCGGCCGCTCAAGGTGGTGATCGAGAATTATCCGGAAGGCCAGAGCGAGGAACTCGAAGCGGTCAATCATCCGGACGCGCCGGCAGCGGGCACGCGCATGGTCCGCTTCGGGCGCGAAGTCTTCATCGAGCAGGACGACTTCATGGAGAATCCGCCGAAGAAGTTCTTCCGGCTCTCGCCCGGCACCGAGGTGCGGTTGCGTTATGCCTACTTCATTACTTGCAGGGAGGTCGTGAAGGACGCTGCTGGCAACGTGGTCGAACTGCGCTGCACCTACGATCCAGCGACCAAGGGCGGCAATGCGCCGGACGGCCGCAAGGTGAAGGCGACGATCCATTGGGTCTCGGCGAAGGAGTCCCTGCCGGTGGAGGTGCGGCTCTACAATCCGTTGTTCACCAAGCCCGAGCCGGACGTGGCCAACTTCGTGGACGACCTCAATCCGAATTCGCTGGAAGTGCTGCCCAATGCCCGCGTCGAGCCGGCGCTGATACAGGGCAACTCGCCGGAACCGGTGCAGTTCGAGCGGCAGGGCTATTTCTGCCTCGATCGCGACTCCAAACCCGGACGCCCTGTATTTAACCGCACCGTCGGCCTGCGCGACAGCTATGCCAAGGTGCAGGCGGGCGGGTGAGCGCGTTCGCAAACGTTCAGGCTGGCGGCCTCAACTCTTGCGTGTAGCATAGCTTCAGGCAGCACGCGCGGAATGGGGGCCGCGCCATGGATGAGAGGCGAGGCGGACGGGCCACGACCTGGCGGCCCGAGGCGCGCAGGCGGCTCTGGACGGGATCATCACCCCTTTCCGGTCTTGCCGACCGCATCAGGGCGCACTTCGAGCAATGGATCGCTGCCGAGGTCGCTCCCGGTCGGCCGATCCTGTGGCTTCCCGTTGTTTTTGGCGTCGGCATCATCCTTTACTTCACGGCAGCGCATGAGCCGTTGTGGTGGGCGGGCCTTGTGCTCACTCTCGGATTTAGCATCGGCGCTTTTGCGCTGCGGGCGAGCGTTGTTGGTTTCGCGGCATTGGTCGCTTTGGCGGCGCTCTCCGCCGGTTTTAGCGTCGCCACGGCGAAGAGCCGGCTCATCGCACATCCGGTGCTTGCCGCGCCGGTCTTCAGCACGCAGATTTCGGGTTTCGTGGAGGCGCGCGAGGAGCGCGAGCGCAGCGACCGCATTGTGTTGCGCGTCCATCGGATTGAGGCAAACCGGCACACGGAAAAACTAGAAAGGGTGCGCCTGTCGGTGCGCAAGGGAACGGCACCTCCAGTCAGTTCCTTCGTCGAAATGCGGGCGCGGCTCAATCCGCCCTTGGCGCCGTTGCGGCCGGGCGGCTACGACTTCGCGCGCGATCTCTATTTTCAGCGTATCGGTGCGTCGGGTTTTGTACTCGGCCAGATTCGGCAGGTGACGCCGCCAGAACCGCCAGATCTGCGCCTGCGCTATGCAGCAGCCATCGGCCATCTGCGCGATGCGATCGACGCGCGCATTCGCGCGGCGTTGCCGGGCGACAAGGGTGCGATCGCCTCCGCGCTGATCACCGGCAAGCGTGACGCGATTTCCGTGCCGGTGAACGAGGCGATGTATGTGTCAAGCCTCGGACACATTCTCTCGATCTCCGGCTATCACATGGCGGTCGTGGCCGGTGTCGTGTTTTTCGTGATCCGCGCCGGACTGGCGCTCGTTCCGCACTTTGCCAGCCGGCATCCGATCAAGAAATGGGCGGCATTCTTCGCGCTCGGGATGGCGGCATTCTACCTCATTCTCTCCGGCGCCGAGGTTGCGACCCAGCGCGCATTCATCATGACCGCGATCGTCCTCATCGGCGTGATGTGCGACCGGCCGGCATTAACCTTGCGAACGCTGGCAGTGGCGGCACTGGCAGTGTTGTTGATCGCACCGGAAGCGATCGTGCATCCGAGTTTCCAGATGTCCTTCGCCGCGACGCTGGCGCTGATTGCAGCCTATGAACGGGGATTGCCCTGGCTGTCGGCTGTCCCCGAAACCTCGATGGGCATGCGGATCGCGTTGTGGGGAGGGCGCGAGATTCTGGGACTGGTGCTGGCATCGCTCGTCGCCGGCCTCGCGACCACATTGTTCGCAGCCTATCATTTCCATCGCCTTGCGCCGTACGGCTTGCTGTCCAACCTGCTGGCGATGCCGATCGTATCGGCCTGGGTTATGCCGGCCGGATTGTTGGCGCTGGCTGCGATGCCCTTCGGTTTCGATGCAAGCTTCTGGCACCTGATGGGCGGCGGCATCGACTGGATGACGTCCGTGGCACTCTGGGTGGCGAGTTTGCCGGGTTCCGTCGGCCGCATTCATGCCTTCGGAACAGCACCGCTGTCATTGGCCAGCCTTGGTTTGGTGCTGGTCTGTCTGCTGCGCTCGCCTTTGCGTTACGGCGGCGCCCTGCTGATCGGACTGGCTTGCCTATTCGCGTGGCGGTCATCCTCGCCGGATGTCCTGATCGCGCACGACGCGCGCATGGTGGCCGTGCGCAATCCCGAAGGCCGGCTGTCGCTGATGACCACGAGGTCCGATGATTTCACCTTGCGCGAATGGCTGGCGGCCGATGCCGATGCGCGCGAGACGCGCGACGAGACACTGTCATCGCATGTGCGGTGCGACGATCTTGGCTGCACCGCCCCGCTCATCGGCGGCGGGGTCGTGGCGCTGGCACAGGGCGCTGACGCCCTGGTCGACGATTGCAGGCGTGCGGCTATCGTCGTGACTCAGCGGCAGGCGCCGCCGCATTGCAAGGCGCAAGTGATCGACCGTGATATGTGGCGCCGCCACGGTGCGGTGGCCTTGACGCGGGCGGGGGAGACATTCGATCTTCGCTTCGCGCGTCCGCCAGGCTATGACCGGCCTTGGGCAAAAGTGATTCCGACCACCAGTGACAATCTGCCTGCACCAGCGGCTGTGCGCGCGCCAGCGCCGGACGCGACACCGCGTCCACAAGATCTCGAAATCGGAGATCAGTAACGGCGGAACAGGCCGATCAGCTTGCCCTGGATGCGCACACGGTTCGGCGGCAGGATGCGCACCTCGTAGGCCGTATTGGCCGGCTCAAGCGCAATCGAGGCGCCGCGGCGTCGGAAGCGCTTGAGTGTGGCTTCCTCGTCGTCGATCAGCGCCACCACGATATCGCCGGTGTCGGCGGTATCCGATTTGCGGATCAACGCCATGTCGCCGTCGAGAATGCCGGCTTCGATCATCGAGTCGCCACGGACTTCCAAGGCGTAATGCTCACCCGACGTCAACAGGTCCGGCGGCATGTTGATGGTATGGCTGCGGGTCTGGATCGCCTCGATCGGCGTGCCGGCGGCAATGCGGCCCATCACCGGCACCGGCACCGGACGGCCGCTGTCGTCCTCGGAGGCCGCGCGGACACGTCCAAGGTTGCCTTCGATGACACTCGGGGTGAAACCGCGGCGGGCGCCGGCGGCGGGTGTGACCGAGTCGGGCAGCTTGATGACTTCGATGGCGCGGGCGCGATTGGGCAGACGGCGTATAAAGCCGCGCTCTTCCAGCGCCGTGATCAAGCGGTGAATGCCGGACTTGGAGCGCAGATCGAGCGCGTCCTTCATCTCGTCGAAGGAAGGTGGCACGCCAGCCTCCTTCAGACGCTCATTGATGAAGCGCAGCAGCTCGAATTGCTTGCGGGTCAGCATCGGCGAGACACTCCTGGCTCAGCCCTGAGCCGGCAACGGCCAACCATCTAGGGCTAGAAACAAATCATGAACGGACACTATATGTTCCATATGTGTTCCGCAAGTGTTTAATTTGGAGTGAAGAAATCTACAGGTCGCTACAGCGGAAGTTTTACGATGCCGCACGGCTCGCCGGCCCGCAGAGGCGGTGCAAAAGGCTCGCGAACCAGGAGACAATCGGCCGCGGCGAGGGCCTGCATCATGGACGAGTCCTGCGTCTGGAAGGGCGTGGCAACCCATTCGCCATCGGGCCCCAATGCGAGCGTAGCGCGCATGTAGTCCGCCCGCTCGTCGTTTTCCGGTAGGTCGATTCCTGCGCAAGCCGATTCGGTAACAGGGCCGATATCGCTGCGTCCGGACAATTTGCGGAGCAGCGGCGAGAGGAACAGCACCGCACAGACGAATGCCGAGACCGGGTTGCCGGGCAAGCCGAGGACGTGCATTGCGCCCAGCCGGCCATGCATGAGCGGGCGGCCGGGGCGCAACGCCACCTTCCAGAAGGAGATGTCGAGTCCCTCGGAGGCCAGCGCCTTCTGCACGAGGTCGTAGTCGCCGACCGAGGCCCCGCCGGTTGTGACCAAGACGTCCGCCTGCGCCGCGCGGGCGCGCCGGATGGCGACGACCGTTTCTTCGACCCGGTCGGGTACGAGGCCAAGATCGGTGACCTGCGCACCCTCGCCGCGCGCGAGCGCCATTACCGCATAGCCGTTGGAATAGACGATCTGGCCGGGTCCGGGTTCTGTGCCGGGCATCACCAACTCGTCTCCGGTCGCGAGCACGGCCACGCGCGGGCTGCGGAGCACCGACAGCATGTCGTAGTTCATCGAGGCCGCCAGTGACAGATCGCGGCCGCTGAGCAGCCGGCCCGTCTTCAGCAATACCTGGCCTTTCCTAAAATCGAGACCGGCGCGGCGGATGTGCTTGTTGAGAGGCGCGGTAACCTCGACGGTGATTGTGTCTCCGTCGCGCCTGACATTCTCCTGGACGACAATGGTGTCGGCGCCTTTGGGGACCACGCCGCCGGTGAAAATGCGGGCCGCACAACCCGGTGTGACTTCGCCGGCAAACGGTCGCCCGGCCGCCACTTCACCAATCACCTTCAGCGTCGCCGGGACATTCGCCACATCGGCCGCCCGCGCCGCGTATCCATCCATGGCCGAGACATCCTCGGGCGGCTGGGTCCGGCGGGCGGCAAGATTTTCCGCGAGCACGCGGCGGTGCGCATCCTGGAGCTTCACCGGCTGCGGCATCAACGGATGGGCATGTTCGAGCACGCGGGCAAGCGCTTCAGCAACCGGCATCAGCGCCACGGCTCACTCCTTGGCCTTGTAGTGACCCGACTTGCCGCCGACCTTTTCCACGAGACGAATGCCTTCGATCACCATGTCGCGCTGGATGGCCTTCGCCATGTCATAGATCGTGAGGCAGGCGACGGAGACGGCTGTGAGCGCTTCCATCTCAACGCCGGTCTGGCCGGAGACTTTGACGGTGGCTTCCACGAGAATGCCGGGCAACCGGTGATCGGGCGAGAGGTCAACGGACACCTTGGTAAGCGGCAGAGGATGGCAGAGCGGGATCAATTGATGGGTTTTCTTCGCCGCCATGATGCCGGCGATGCGTGCTGCGCCCATCACGTCGCCCTTTTTTGAATCGCCTGCCAGCACCTTGTCGAGTGTTGCAATCGACATGACTACACGGCCTTCGGCGACGGCCATGCGTTCGGTGACGTCCTTTCCAGACACATCGACCATGCGCGCCTCCCCGGCACTGCCAAGATGAGTCAGTCGTCTGTCGTCGTCGGCGGTCATACGTCCCTGCTTAGCCGGCTGCGGCCTTGCGGTCTTGATCTGTCGCAAGCAGCGTGCGTGTCGCTGCCGTCACATCCTGCGCCCGCATCAGGCTTTCGCCAACCAGAAACGTCGATATCCCGACCGCGGCCAGCCGGGCCAGATCGGCTGGCGTGAAAATGCCGCTTTCGCCCACCAGAACGCGGTCCTTTGGTACACGCGGCGCGAGCCTTTCGCTGACGGCCAGCGTCGTTTCGAAGGTCTTCAGGTCACGGTTGTTGATACCAAGGAGACGTGACTTCAGCCGCAGTGCACGCTCAAGCTCGGCCTCATCGTGCACCTCGACCAGCACGTCCATGTCGTAGGCGAGAGCTGCATCTTCCAGATCGCGCGCGGTGGCATCGTCGATGCCGGCCATGATCAACAGGATGCAATCCGCACCCCAGGCGCGCGCTTCGGCGACCTGGTAGACGTCGTACATGAAATCCTTGCGCAAGGCGGGGAGGGCGACGGCAGCGCGGGCATGGGTCAGGAATTCCGGACGGCCCTGGAAAGAGGGCGCGTCGGTCAGCACCGACAGGCAGGCCGCGCCGCCAGCCTCATAGGCTTTCGCCAAGGCCACAGGATCGAAATCGGAGCGGATGACGCCGCGCGACGGTGAAGCCTTCTTGATCTCGGCAATCAGCGCGTATTGCCCGTCTGCCAGCTTGCGCTCGATCGCTGTCAGGAACCCGCGCGGCGCGCTAGAGCTTTTCGCTGCCTGTTCGACCACGGCGAAGGGACGCGCGCGCTTGGCCGCAGCGATCTCCTCGCGCTTGTAATCCTCGATTTTCCTGAGGATGTCGGCCATGTTCGGTTCACGCGTTGGAGACGGCGACGAGCGTTTCGAGTCTCGCCTTTGCGGCGCCCGTTTCAAGCGATTTCCGCGCCAGCGCTACGCCCTCTTTGATGTCTTTTGCGGCACCGGCGACGACCAGCGCCGCGCCAGCATTCATGCAGGCGACCTCGCGATAGGCGCTGTCCTTGTTGTCGAGCACGGATCTCAGCGCCGCCGCGTTGGCGTTGGCGTCGCCGCCCCGCAGGGCTTCGGCCTTGACCGGTTTCAGTCCCGCGTCTTCGGGCTTGATGTCGAAGGTCCGCACCTTGCCGCCGGCGAGTTCGGCGACATAGGTCGGGCCCGACGTCGTGATCTCATCGAGCCCGTCGGAGCCGTGCACGACCCAAACGCTTTCGGAGCCGAGGTTCTTCAGCACCTGTGCCAGCGGCTCGATCCATTGCCGGGAAAACACCCCGACGAGTTGCCGTTTCACATCGGCCGGGTTCGACAGCGGGCCGAGCAGATTGAAGATGGTGCGGGTGCCGAGTTCGACGCGCGTGGGGCCGACATTTTTCATCGCGGGGTGATGCGACGGGGCGAACATGAAGCCGATGCCGGCGTCGCGGATGCAGCGGCCGACATCGTCCGGCGTCAGATCGATCTTGACGCCGAGCGACATCAGAACATCAGCCGCGCCGGACTTTGAAGACAGCGCGCGGTTGCCATGTTTCGCTACCGGAATGCCGGCACCCGCCACGATAAAGGCGGCACAGGTTGAGATATTGTAGGAGCCCGATGCGTCGCCGCCGGTGCCGACCACGTCGATGGCGTTGGCGGGTGCCGTGACCTTCAGCATCTTGGCGCGCATGGCGCTGACGGCGCCAGTGATCTCATCCACGGTTTCTCCGCGGACCCGCAGCGCCATCAGCAGGCCGCCCATCTGCGAGGGCGTGGCTTCGCCCGACATCATGCGGTCGAAGGCCTGCGCGGATTCGTCGCGCGAGAGCGTGGCACCGGTCGCCGCCTTGGCAATGAGGGCTTTGAATTCGTCGATCATCGGCAACACTCAATGGGTCCGGCGTGAAGCATTCCAGGCAGCGGCAAGATCGAGAAAGTTTTTCAGGATCACATGGCCATGTTCGGAAGCGACGCTTTCCGGATGAAACTGCACGCCATGGAGCGGCAGCGACCGGTGCGACATGCCCATCACCAGGCCATCATTCGTTTCGGCCGTGACCATCAGATCGGACGGCATTGTCTTGCGGTCGACAACCAGCGAATGGTAGCGCGTCGCGTTAAACGGGCCGTTGATGCCGCGGAACACGCCGCCGCCCTGATGCCGGATCTCGTGCACTTTGCCGTGCACCGGCTCGGGCGCGCGCACGACATCGCCGCCAAAGGCCTGGCCCATGGCCTGATGCCCGAGACAAACGCCCAGCATGGGAATGTTGCGTGAGGCCTTGTGAATGAGATCAAGGCAGATGCCGGCTTCATTCGGTGTGCAGGGGCCGGGTGAAAGCACGATGGCTTCGGGCTCCGCTGCGATCACCTCATCGGTTGCGATCTTGTCGTTGCGATGGACGACGACATCGGCACCCAGTCCGCCAAGATAATGGACCAGGTTGAAGGTGAAGCTGTCGTAATTGTCGATGAGGACGATCACGCCCCGTTTCCTCCGCTGCTTCAGGGTCTTAGACGCCACCTCCGAGGGGGTCAAGCGAGCGGCTGTTAGCCCTTGCTATTGGCCGCGTCCGGCCTGGCTGGCGAAGCGGCGGGCCTCCTCGGCGGCGCGGAACAAGGCCTTGGCCTTGTTGACGCATTCCTGCTGCTCGGAGGCCGGGTTGCTGTCGGCAACAATGCCGGCGCCGGCCTGCACATACATTTTGCCGTCCTTCACCAGCGCCGTGCGCAGCACGATGCAGGTATCCATGTCGCCATTGGCCGAGAAATAGCCGACGCTGCCGGCGTAGAGCCCGCGTTTTTCCTTTTCCAGCTCGTCGATGATCTGCATGGCCCGCACCTTGGGCGCGCCGGACACGGTCCCGGCCGGGAAGCCCGCGATCAGCGCATCCAAGGCATCGCGATCCTTCGCCAGATCGCCCTCCACATTGGAGACGATATGCATGACCTGGCTGTAGCGTTCGATGAAGAACTGGTCGGTGACCGTGACGCTGCCGATGCGGGCCACGCGACCGACATCGTTGCGCCCGAGGTCGAGCAGCATGAGGTGCTCGGCACGTTCCTTCTCGTCGGCGAGCAATTCCTCTTCCAGCGCCCTGTCCTCATGCGGCGTCGCGCCGCGCGGGCGCGTGCCGGCGATGGGGCGGATGGTGACATGGCCTTCGCGCGCCCGGACCAGGATTTCCGGACTCGAGCCGGCAATCGCGAAGGCGCCGTAATCAAGGAAATAGAGAAACGGCGCCGGGTTCACGCGCCGCAACGCGCGATAGAGCGAGAAGGGCGGCAGCGTGTAGGGCGATTCAAATCGTTGTGACAATACCACCTGGAAAATGTCGCCGGCGAGAATGTACTCCTTTGCCTTGCGCACCATCGCCTCGTACTCGACCGGTGTGGTGTTGGATTGCGGTGCGACAGCAACCGGGCCGGCGTCGAAGCCGCCCGCCGATTTATCCAGCGGCTGATCGAGCGCATCGACAATGGCGGAAAGGCGCTCGGTCGCGCGCGTCAGCGCAATGTCAGGGCTGACACCGGCAGCCGGCCGGACCGGGGTGACGACGGTGATGGTGTCGGTCACTGCATCGAACACGATCACAATGGTCGGACGAATGAGAATCGCGTCGGGCAGGCCCAGAGCGTCCGGATTGACATCGGGCAGATGTTCCATCTGCCGCACCATATCGTACCCGAGATAGCCGAAGATTCCGGCTGCGGGCGGTGGCAATCCCTCTGGCAGGGCGATGCGGCTTTCCGCGATCAGGCTGCGCAAGGCCAGCAGCGGTTTGTCGTTGCAGGGCTCAAACGCATTCGGCGTTGTCCGCGCCTTGCGGTTGATCTCGGCGCGATCGCCGGCCGTGCGCCAGATCAGATCGGGATCGAGGCCGATCACCGAATAACGTCCGCGTACAGCGCCACCTTCGACCGATTCGAGGAGAAAGCTCATCGGCTTCCCGCCTGCGACCTTCAGGAAAGCCGAGACCGGCGTCTCCAAGTCGGCCACAAGCGTCGACCACACCACCTGCGCTTCGCCGCGATTGTAACGCCGGACGAAGTCCTCGACGGAGGGTTCGATCCGCATGCGGCTAATTGGTTCGGGCGCCGACCGCCTGATTGAGCGCGGCCTCGTTGATGGTGGCACCGAGATCGGTCTGCAGCTTGCCGACATATTGCGCGATGATGTCCTCCGCATACGCGGTCCGCAGATTGTCTTGCAGCTGCTTGGCTTCCGCCGACTGCATATCGAGTGGTGGGACTGCGATGTCGGTCACGCGGAACACGACCCATTGCGCGGCATTATCGCCCTCGCTGGAACCCGCCGCACCCTTCGGCAATGAGAAAATCTCGCCGAGTGCGCGTGCCGGCACGCCGTCGGCTGACTTGTCGCGTTTCAGCCCCGTCGCGGTCTGCCATTTCAGATCGGCGGGAAGCGCGGTCTCACCGCCGCCAGCCTTGAGTTTGTCGACGAGCTCGGTAGCCTTGGTCCGCAGACGCGCAGCGATCTGGTCCTGGCGCCAGCGTTCGATCACACGATCCTTGATTTCGTCGAGGGGGCGTTCGCGCGACGGCATGATGTCCAGAACCTCGTACCAGACATAGCCTCCGCCGGGCACCGACAGCGCGTCGTTTTCTGCGCCGACGTCGGCGGAAAAAGCGTTGGCGATGATATCGACACCCTGTGGGAAGCCGGTCACCGGCGTGCCTTCCGGATTGCGGCCGCCGCGATCGACTGCTTCGATCACACGCGTGGGCAGGTTGAGCTTCTTGGCGATGTCGGCAAGGGTCGCGCCGGCGCCGCGCTCGTCCTCGAACTTGTCATGCAGGGACGTCATCTCCGCGCGTGCGCGCTCCAGCGCTAGTTCCTTCTTGAGTTCGCCAGCGACGTCCTCGAACGGACGCTCCTTGCCCGGTTCGATCTTGGTCACCCGGACCAGCGACCAGCCGAAGCGGCCTTCGATCGGTTCGCTGACGCCGTTCGCCGGCAACGCGAAAGCAGCATCGGCCACCGCCTTGTCCAGAATGGCGGACTTTGTCAGAAGGCCGAGATTCATATCCTTTTCGGAAATCTTCCGTTCAGTCGCGATCTGCGCGAAGGTCGCACCCTTGGCGAGCTGTTCGGCCGCGGCTTTCGCGTCTTCCGCATTTGGGAAAACGATCTGCTGCACGTCACGCCGTTCCGGCGTCGTGAACTTCGCCTTTCGCTCCTCATAGGCCTTCTTGATGTCGGCGTCGGAAATTTGCGTCCAGGTCGCAATTTCAGAAGGCGTCAGCGTCACGACTTCGATCTTGCGGTATTCCGGCGCACGAAACACGGTTTTGCGCTCGTCGAAATATTTCGACAGCGCCTCAGGTGTAGGTGCCTCGATCTCGCCGGCTTGCTTGGCATCAAGCAGGACATACTGAATGGTCCGCTCTTCATTTCGATAGCGGTGCTGAATCTGTACCGCCGTTGCGGGCACCTGCAGACCGTCGCTGAGCGCACCGGCAATCTGCCGGCGGAGGATCAGCTTGCGCTGCTCGTTCACATAGCGCGCTTCGGTGTAACCCGCCTGACGGATCAGCGCCTGAAAACGCGACTGGTCGAACTGGCCGTTGAAGCCGCGGAAATTCGGATCTGTGCGGATGCGCTCGGCAACCTGCGCATCAGATACGGCCAGACGCAGGCTGCGTGCCTCTTCGTCGAGTGCGGCTTCGGCAACGAGCTGCGCCAGCAACTGGCGGTGCAGGCCGAGTGCGCGCAATTGCTCGGCGTTCAGGGCGCGGCCGAACTGCCTTGTGAGCTGTTGCTGGCGATCGGTGTAGATCTGCCGGAACTGGTCGACCGTGATTTCGGTGCGGCCGATTTTGGCCACGGTCGATTGGCCGAATCCGCGGAATATGTCGCCGATGCCCCAGACCGCGAAGCTGATCGCAATCAGGCCCAGGATCACCCCGGTGATGGCGCGGCCCAGCCAGTTGCGGGTCGCTGTGTGAATTCCTCGAAGCATCGGCGCGTTCGTCTCGGTTCTTGAAGGGGATTGCCAAAAGGGGGCGCATCATAGGGAGGCCGGTTGTGCCCCGCAACAGACACAGCCGCTAGTCGGGAAAGCGCTGGCGCGGCTACGGTCGGTTTGCTACCGCGTCTTCTGCATCAAAGAAAGAGGTGTGAAAGATGGCGAACGCGCCGCGCCCGCTGGTCGCGGGCAACTGGAAGATGAACGGGGTCAAGGCCTCCCGTGCCGAGCTTGAGAAGATCATTCAGGGAGCCAAGGCCAGCCCTTTTGCCTGCGATTTGATGATCTGTCCGCCGGTAACCTTGCTGGAAAACTTTGCAAGCGTTGCGCGGGGATCATTGCTTGCCATTGGGGCGCAGGATTGCCACCCCCAGGCCTCCGGCGCCTTTACCGGAGATATTTCCGCCGAGATGCTCAAGGACGCAGGTGCCAGCGCGGTGATTGTGGGGCATTCGGAGCGGCGGACCTATCACAAGGAAAGCGATTCCGACGTGAAGGCCAAGGCGACCGCGGCCGCGCGGGCCGGACTGGTTGCCATTCTCTGCGTTGGCGAAACGCAGGAGGAACGGCAGGCGGGAGCCACCCTGGCACGCATCCAGCGTCAGCTCGAGGGTTCGCTGCCGGATGTCCTGAACGAGGGGCAGCTGGTCATCGCCTATGAGCCGGTTTGGGCGATCGGCACAGGCCTCACCCCAACCCCGAAGGACGTCGCTGAGGTGCACGGTTTCATCCGGCAGCACCTGACCAAGACCAGCACCCGCGCTGGGACCGCCATCCGCATCCTTTATGGCGGGTCGGTGAAGCCTTCCAACGCCAAGGAGCTCATGAGCGTGCCCGACGTGAATGGGGCGCTTGTTGGCGGCGCCAGCCTGAAAGCCGAGGATTTTCTAGGAATTGCCGCCGCTTACCGCTAGGCGAGGCGAGGGTGGAAATCTGCCGGGGGATCGTGTAGAGACGCGCCCGACTTCCTATATCGGGGCCGTTCCCGCCCGGCGCTGAGCCGGCCCCAACGGATTTTGACTTATGCAGACCGTGGTCATCGTTATCCATCTCATGATCGTACTGGGCATTATCGGCCTGGTGCTGTTGCAGCGATCCGAAGGCGGCGGCCTCGGCATCGGCGGGGGTGGTGGCTTCATGACCACCCGCGGCACAACCAATGCGCTGTCGCGGGCGACCGCCATTCTGGCCGCGGCGTTCTTTGTGACCAGCTTGGTCCTATCGATCCTGGCAGGCTACGAGCGCAAGCCGACCTCGATCCTCAATACCGGAGCACCGGCGACGGCGCCGGGCGCGCCAACCCCGCCACTCAGCCAGGGAGGCGGCGTGCTCGACACCCTGCGGCAGCAGGGACAGCAGCCGCAACAGCCGTCAGGGCCGCAGGTTCCGCGGTCACAATAGGACGCCACCACAGCAAGGGCCGGGAAACCGGCCCTTCGAATTTGTGGGGATAGCCATACGGAAACAGGTGAATGCAGCACTCGTCGAATCGAATGCGGTCGGTTAAAGGTTGAGCCCCATGGCGCGGTACGTATTTATCACCGGCGGCGTGGTTTCCTCCCTCGGCAAGGGTCTCGCATCGGCGGCGCTTGGCGCGCTGCTGCAGGCGCGCGGCTACAAGGTGCGGCTGCGCAAGCTCGATCCGTATCTCAATGTCGATCCGGGCACGATGTCGCCGTATCAGCACGGCGAGGTGTTTGTCACCGATGACGGTGCCGAAACCGATCTCGATCTCGGCCACTATGAACGGTTCACTGGCCGTCCGGCGAACCGCATGGACAACATCACGACCGGCCGCATCTATCAGGATATCCTCACCAAGGAGCGCCGTGGCGATTATCTCGGCGCCACCGTGCAGGTGGTTCCGCATGTGACGAATGCGATTAAGGATTTCATCCGCGAGGGTAATGAGGACTACGATTTCGTGCTGTGCGAAATCGGAGGCACCGTCGGCGACATCGAAGGCCTGCCGTTCTTCGAAGCGATCCGCCAACTGGGCAACGATCTGCCACGCGGCCACGCCATCTACATCCATCTTACGTTGCTGCCTTACATCCCGAGCGCGGGCGAACTGAAAACCAAGCCGACGCAGCACTCGGTCAAGGAACTGCGCTCCATAGGCATTCAGCCAGACATTCTGCTTTGCCGCACCGATCGTCCGATCCCGCCGGAAGAGCGGCGCAAGCTCGGATTGTTCTGCAATGTGCGCGAGAGTGCGGTGATCGAGGCACGCGACGTCGATAATATCTATGCCGTGCCCGAGGCCTACCATGCGGCGGGACTGGACACCGAAGTGCTCGCAGCTTTCGGCCTCGAGGCGAAGAAGGAACCCGACCTGTCACGCTGGCAGCTGATCAACGATCGCATTCGCAATCCGGAAGGTCAGGTGACGATCGCGGTTGTTGGCAAATATACCGGCCTCAAGGATGCCTATAAATCCCTCATAGAGGCACTGTCGCATGGCGGCATTGCCAACAAGGTGAAGGTCAATCTCGACTGGATCGAATCGGAAGTCTTCGAGCATGAAGATCCGGCGCCGTTCCTCGAACACGTCAACGGCATCCTGGTGCCCGGCGGCTTCGGTCAGCGCGGCACCGAAGGAAAGATCAAGGCGGCGCAATTCGCGCGCGAGCGGCAGGTGCCGTATTTCGGAATCTGCTTCGGGATGCAAATGGCGGTGATCGAGGCTGCGCGCAATCTCTGCGGGATCGAGGATGCCAATTCCACGGAATTCGGCCCGACCAAGGAGCCTGTCGTCGGTCTGATGACTGAATGGCTCAAAGGCAACGAATTGCAGAAGCGCGCGGCGGGCGGCGATCTTGGCGGCACCATGCGGCTCGGCGCTTTTGCAGCCATGCTGACGCGAGGCAGCCGTGTCGCCGGCATTTACGGCAGGACCGAAATCTCGGAACGGCATCGTCATCGCTACGAAGTGAATACCGGCTATAAGGGCCGTCTGGAGCAGCGCGGCATGCGGTTCTCTGGAATGTCGCCCGACGGCGTATTGCCGGAAATCATCGAGTACGAGGACCACCCGTGGTTCATCGGGGTGCAATTCCATCCCGAGTTGAAGTCGCGGCCTTTCGAACCGCATCCGCTCTTCGCCTCCTTCATTGAGGCAGCGGTGGAGCGCAGCCGGCTAGTCTAATGGCGGCCTTGATCTAAATCAACGCGCAGGTGTGACATTCGTTCTGATCATTTCTGCTCCAGGTGGCAGGGAGATCGGCCTAAATGCCTCGTTCGTCCGACGAATTGCTGCGGCAATGCATGGCCGCGATCCAAGGGTCGGACTTTCCGACGGTCTGGGATTCGCTATTGCGAAGACATCGCCTGGTGGTCGGTCCGCCGGTGCAATATCTGAATGGCGATCGGGCCGAATTGCATGTGCGGTTGCTTACCGGTGAGCAACTGATCTTTGATTCGTCGGCGAAGACGTTCTCGATCGGCTAGCCGACGCTCTTGGCGGATACAAAAATGGCCTCTCCGGTGGGAGAGGCCTTTGTCTTTTGGTCAGACGATCCGCGGCAGCTTCTCGAATTGGTGGAACGGAGGCGGGGAGGGCAACGTCCATTCCAGTGTTGTGGCGCCCGCGCCCCACGGATTGTCCGCCGCCTTCTCCTTGCGCCGGAAAGCCAGGACGAGGCCGACAAAGAAGACGATCAGACCGGCGGCGAACAAATACGAGCCCAGGGATGAAATATAGTTCCAGCCCGAATACGCATCCGGATAGTCGGCGATGCGGCGCGGCATGCCGGCGAGGCCGAGGAAGTGCTGCGGGAAGAAAATCAGGTTGGCGCCGAGAAAGGCCAGCCAGAAATGCAGCTTCCCGAGAAACTCCGACCAGACATAGCCGCTGAATTTCGGGAACCAATAATACCAGGCCGCGAAGATTCCGAACGTCGCGCCGAGCGACATCGTGTAGTGGAAATGCGCGACGACGTAATAGGTGTCGTGCAGCGCGCGATCGATGCCGGCATTGGCGAGGACAACGCCGGTCACGCCGCCGATGGTGAACAGGAAAATGAATCCGATCGCCCAGACCATCGGCGTGCGGAATTCGATCGATCCGCCCCACATTGTTGCAATCCAGGAGAAAATCTTTACCCCGGTCGGAACCGCAATCACCATTGTCGCAGCGACGAAATAGGCCTGCGCCGGCGTCGACATGCCAACCGTATACATGTGGTGCGCCCAGACGATGAACCCGACAGCGCCGATCGCGACCATGGCATAGGCCATGCCGAGATAGCCGAAGACCGGCTTGCGCGAGAAGGTGGCGATGATTTGGCTGATCGCGCCGAAGGCGGGCAGGATCAGAATGTAGACTTCCGGATGGCCGAAGAACCAGAACAGATGCTGGAACAGGATCGGGTCGCCGCCGCCTTCCGGTGCGAAGAAAGTTGTGCCGAAATTGCGATCCGTCAGCAGCATGGTGATCGCGCCGGCCAGCACCGGCAGCGACAGCAGCAGCAGAAACGCCGTCACCAGCACCGACCAGACGAAGAGCGGCATCTTGTGCAGGGTCATGCCCGGCGCACGCATATTGAAGATCGTGGTGATGAAATTGATGGCCCCGAGAATCGACGACGCGCCGGCGATGTGCAGCGCCAGAATGCCGAAATCCATCGCCGGTCCGGGATGCCCCGAGGTCGATAGCGGGGCGTAGACGGTCCAGCCGGCGCCGACGCCCGGCTCTCCAGGCGGGCCCTCCACGAACATGGATAGCACGAGCAAGGTAAGCGCCGACGGCAGAAGCCAGAACGAGATGTTGTTCATGCGCGGAAAGGCCATGTCGGGCGCGCCGATCATCAGCGGCACGAACCAATTGCCGAATCCGCCGATCAGCGCCGGCATGATCATGAAGAACACCATGATCAGGCCGTGCGCAGTGACGAACACGTTGAAGGTATGGGCGCTGGAAAAAATCTGCATGCCCGGCTCTTGGAGTTCCAGCCGCATGCCGATCGACAGAATGCCGCCGATCACGCCGCTCACCAGTGCGAAGACGAGGTACATCGTGCCGATATCTTTATGGTTCGTGGAATAGAGATAGCGGCGCCATCCGGTCGGATGGTCGTGTGCCGCGTGCGCGCTCTGGTGCGTCGTCGCGTCCATTGGGTGGTCCTCGCCCGGTTATGTCGTTGGGAAGTCAGACGGTTTCAGCCGAAACCATTAGCCGGCGGGGCGAAATTCCGGTCGTTGATCCAGATCAATGATTGGACTGGATCGCTCTCGCGTGTGGACGAATCCCGCGTATATGCTGTTCACCTCTTCGCTTAAGCAGCGATTTTACACCGACACACGCAGCAGGAATTCGATGGCCCGCGGCCTTGACCATATCGTCCATGCTGTCCGCGATCTGGATGCGGCAGCTGATCTTTACCGTCGCCTCGGATTTACCGTGGGAGCACGCAACCGCCATCCCTGGGGCACCCACAATCACGTCATACAATTACCGGGGTTCTTCATCGAATTGCTGACGGTCGCCGAGCCGGAGAAGCTGACGGAAGATGTCTTCTCCGCGCTGTTCGGGCGTTTCAATCAGCTCTTCCTGCAAAGTTCGCAAGGCTATTCCCTGCTTATCCTGGAAAGCCAGGACGCCGCGGTGGACGCGGCCGATTTCGCACAGGCGAAAATCGGGATCGGCAAGATGGCGCGCTTCGAGCGCGCCGGGAAACGGCCGGACGGGTCGGATGTGAAAGTGGCGTTCTCGCTCGCTTTCGCCCACGATGCGCGCGCGCCGCAATGCGGCTTCGCGGTGTGCCAGCAGCATTATCCGGAGAATTTCTGGAGCCCCACCTTCCAGCAGCACGCCAATGGAGTGTGTGGCGTTGCCGGTGCGGTGATGGTCGCAGACAATCCTAGCGATCATCACATTTTTCTGTCGACCTTTGTCGGCGAGCGGGAACTGCAATCGACATCGAGCGGCATCACCATCGCGACGCCGCGTGGCGACATCCAGGTCATGGATCCCTTGGCCTATCGCGATCATTTCGGCGCGCCGCCGCCCGATGTAACGCAGGGCGCGCGTCTGGCCGCTTTGCGGGTCGTGACGGCGGATATGGCGAAGGTGCGGACCGCGCTGTCGGAGGGCCGCCTGCCGCTGCGGGAGGAACGGGGTCGCCTGGTCGTCGGTCCGGAGCAGGCGCTTGGTGCCACGATTGTCTTCGAGGCCGTGCCCTGATCCCGGGCCGACCGTTAACTGGCGTAATCCGGCCTGCAACGGGCCCGGTTGATTCCGGGACGGGCCGGAGGCATGGTCCGCCCGCATGGACGCCAGACTCCTCCCCAATTCCGTCGTCGCGGCTGGAAATGTCCGCTTCGGCAACGACTTGCCGCTCGCGCTCATCGCCGGGCCGTGCCAGCTGGAGAGCCGCGACCATGCCATCGAAATGGCGCGCGCGCTGAAGGAGATCGCGGCGCGCGCCAAGATCGGCCTCGTATTCAAGACCAGCTTCGACAAGGCCAACCGCACGTCCGCCCGCGGCGTCCGCGGCGTCGGGCTTGATGCGGCACTGCCGATCTTCGCGGAGATTCGCGACAAGCTCGGACTGCCGGTGCTGACCGACGTGCACGAAGCCGCGCAGTGCACGCGCGTCGCCGAAGCGGTCGATGTACTGCAGATTCCGGCATTCCTGTGTCGGCAGACCGATCTGTTGATCGCGGCCGCGCAGACCGGCCGCATCGTCAATGTGAAGAAGGGGCAGTTCCTTGCGCCCTGGGACATGAAGAACGTGGTGGAGAAGATCACGAGCGCCGGCAATCGCAATGTGCTGGTGACCGAGCGTGGTGTGTCCTTCGGTTACAACACGCTCGTCTCCGACATGCGCGCGCTGCCCGAACTCGCCAAGACCGGCGCGCCGGTGATTTTCGACGCCACGCATTCGGTGCAGCAGCCGGGCGGGCAGGGCACGTCCTCGGGCGGCCAGCGTGAATATGTCGAGGTGTTGGCGCGGGCCGCCGTTGCTGTGGGCGTCGCCGGCGTGTTCATCGAAACGCATCAGGACCCGGACCATGCGCCGTCGGATGGACCGAACATGATTCCGCTGCGGCAGATGGAAAGCATGTTGTCCCGCTTGATGGAGTTCGATGCGCTCGCCAAGCGCGCCGCGTCATGACGGAATTGCGCGAATCCTGGTCGGGACGGTTCGGTTTCATCCTCGCGACCATAGGCTCGGCCGTCGGTCTTGGTAGCATCTGGAAGTTTCCTTATGAGGTCGGTGCCAATGGCGGTGGCGCCTTCGTTCTATTTTATGTGGCGGGCCTCATCTTCATCGTCGTGCCGCTGATGCTCGCCGAGTTCGCCATCGGCCGGCGCGGGCGAGGTGATGCGGCGACCAGCATCGAAGTCGTTGCGGCGAGCGAGGGCGCGAGCCGTGCGTGGGGTGTGGTAGGACTTCTCGGCGTCATCACCGGCTTTCTGATCCTCAGCTTTTATTCGGTAATCGGCGGCTGGACGATCGCTTATGCGCTGGACACGATCCTGTACGGATTGCCCGGGTCCGATCCATTGGCGGTCCGCGCCCGCTATGACGGGCTGCTCGGATCGCCGCTGCGCTTGTCCGCTTATCACGCCGTGTTCATGACAATCGTCGCAATTGTCGTTGCCCGCGGCGTGAGCGGCGGCATCGAAGCGACGGCGAAAATCCTCATGCCGATCCTGGTTGCGCTGATGATCGGGTTGGCCGTCTATTCAATGCTCGAAGGGGATACATCGGCAGCCCTGCGCTACCTGTTTTGGCCCGATCCAACGCATCTCACCGCGCGGGCGGCAATCGAGGCCATCGGTCTTGGTTTCTTCTCGATTGGCGTCGGCCTGAGTCTGATGATCACTTACGGGGCTTATGCCGAGCAGACGATCGATCTTACGCAGGTGACAATCATTTCGGTTGTCGCCGACACGGCGATCTCGCTTCTGGCCGGGCTGGCGGTGTTCCCGATCGTATTCGCGCATAAGCTCGATCCCGCTGCCGGTCCCGGCCTCGTCTTTGTCACGCTGCCGCTGGCCTTCGCCGACATGCCCTATGGCAGGTTGGCAGCCGTGTCCTTCTTCGTCTTGCTGTTCGTGGCAGCGCTGGCGTCGGCGATCTCAATTCTCGAACTCGCTGTTGCCTTGCTCATCCGCCGCCGGAACTGGCGTCGCCCATGGGCGAGCATCGCGGCCGCGATCGCCTGCGCGGTGATGGGGCTTGCAACCGTCCTGTCGTTCAATCTCTGGTCCGGATGGTTCCCGCTTGGCGCCGTCCCGCTCTTCGCCAAGGCCACCGTCTTTGATCTGCTCGATCACCTGACCTCGAACCTGCTGCTGCCATTGACCGGTCTTGCGCTCGCCGTATTTGCCGGCTGGTTTCTGCCGATCAAGCTTTTGACTGACGAGTTGCGCATTGGCTGTCGCACCGCGCAGATCTTGCAGGCGCTTCTGCGCTACGCGGCGCCGGTCGGAATCCTGACAGCGACGTTCGGGGGGTATGTCGCAGTTTAAGGGTTCTTCCACATACACTTCTCGGCTAGAAGTCTTCCGGACGGTCCCGCGCCGGACTTGACTGCGTCCATCTGGAATTCCTCCTCTCAATGACCCGTGAGCTGACCGTTGTCGCACTGATCGTGTTCGTGACCTCCCTGTTCACGCGCTCGGTCGATCCCGTCATTCCGCAAATCGCCGATGGCCTGTCGGTCGAAATCGCGACCGCCGCCTTGCTGTCGACGGCTTTCGCTCTGCCTTACGCTCTTGTGCAGCCAGTCCTGGGCGCCCTGGCCGACATGATGAGCAAGACGCGGCTGATGACCGTCTGTCTCGCCCTGCTGGTGATCTCGGCCGCGGTCGGTGCGTTCGCGCCAAATTATACGGTCCTGATGGCTTCGCGGATCGTCGCGGGTATTGCCTCGGGCGGTGTGTTTCCAATTGCGCTCGCCAGTGCTGGCGACCGCATTCCGGTGAAGCTGCGTCAGGTTGCGATCGGGCGGCTGTTGGCCGCGGGGATGGCCGGCAATCTGATGGGGGCGTCGGTCTCGGGCATCATCGGCGATCTCGCGGGCTGGCGCGCGGTATTCGCGGTGACGGGTGCTCTCGGCGCGCTTGTGGTGATCGCGTCCCTTGTCGGATTTCGCGGCATTCCGAAGGAGAAGACGCATGGTTTCGATCTCTCCACGCTGGGACCGAATTACCGCGCCATCTTCGGAAATCCTTTTGCGAAATACTGTTTTGGGGCGGTGTTCATCGAAGCGCTCTTCGTGTTCGGACTGTTTCCGCACATGGCCGCTTTGCTCCGGGATTCGGGCGAGCCGCGCGCGTCGATCGCGGGCGTGGTCCTCGCCGGATTTGGCGCAGGTGCAATCGTCTACACGCTCGCCGTCGGCTGGCTGCTGTCTCGTCTCGGTGAGAAGCGACTGATGCTGGGCGGCGGGGTGATCATGGCGGCCTGTCTTGTGCTCGTCAGTTTGCGGCTGACCTGGCAGGCCGATTTCGCTGTGTTCGTGCTGATGGGCTTTGGAATGTACTGGCTTCACGGCTGCATCCATGTCTTTGCCACCGAACTCGCGCCGGCGGCACGCGGCTCGGCTATGGCGTCGCATTCCGCGTTTTTCTTTTTCGGTCAGGCGGCAGGGCCAGTTGTCTATGGCGTCGGCTTTGCCTGGCTCGGCAGGACGCCGATGCTGCTGATCGGGGCCGCGATCATCCTGCTCACCGGCTTTGTCTGTTCGCGCAGCCTGCGCCGGGCACCTGCGACGGCCTGATCACCCGCGTCCGCGATAGGGTGCAACGCCCTGATCCGGCACCCAGACGCCCGCAGGCAATTTCCCGGCCTGCCAGAACACGTCGATCGGCATGCCGCCGCGCGGATACCAGTAGCCGCCGACACGCAACCAGTGCGGCTTGAGCAAGGCCACGAGCGCCTTGCCGATTTTCACAGTGCAGTCCTCGTGGAAGGCGCCGTGATTTCGGAAGCTGTTGAGATAGAGCTTTAACGACTTCGACTCGACCAAGAACTGGTTCGGCACATAGTCGATCACGAAATGCGCGAAATCCGGCTGGCCGGTGATCGGGCAGAGTGTAGTGAATTCCGGCATTACGAAGCGAACGGTGTAGTCCGTGTCCGGATGCGGATTGGGCACCCGGTCGAGCATCGCCGCGCCGGGCGAGGCCGGCAACGGGACGGGCTTGCCGAGCTTGAGTTTGGCCGGGTCGGGTTTGCGCGATCGCTTCATCAGGCTTGTCTCCAAGGCCGGCAGGAACCTGTCAAGGCCGGCGGTTGCGCATCGCCGCCCATCCTGTAAAAGCACCGCCATCGTAACCCCGCCGGACCCTCCCATGACCGCCATCATCGACATTATCGGCCGCGAAATCCTCGACAGCCGCGGCAACCCGACCGTGGAAGTTGATGTGATACTTGAAGACGGGTCGCTGGGACGGGCGGCGGTGCCGTCTGGCGCCTCGACCGGGGCGCACGAGGCGGTCGAGCTGCGCGACGGCGACAAGGGGCGCTATCTCGGCAAGGGTGTGAAGAAGGCGGTGGAGGCAGTCGAGGGCGAGATTTTCGACGCCATCGGCGGCATGGACGCCGAGGCGCAGACCCAGATCGACGAGGCGATGCTCAAGCTCGACGGCACTCCGAACAAGGGCCGGCTCGGGGCCAATGCCATTCTCGGCGTTTCTCTTGCCGTCGCGAAAGCCGCTGCCACAGCGCGCGGCTTGCCGCTCTATCGCTATGTCGGCGGCACGGCCGCGCGGCTGTTGCCGGTGCCGATGATGAATATCGTCAATGGCGGAGCGCATGCCGACAATCCGATCGACTTCCAGGAATTCATGGTGATGCCGGTCGGCGCGAAAAGTTTCGCCGAAGGATTGCGCATGGGGGTGGAGATTTTCCACACACTGAAGTCGGGCCTGAGGGCGGCGGGCCACAACACAAATGTCGGCGACGAGGGCGGCTTCGCACCCAATCTGCCGAGTGCAGAAGCCGCGCTGGATTTCGTCATGCAGGCGATCGGCAAAGCCGGCTACAAGGCGGGCGAAGACGTGCTGCTGGCGCTCGACTGCGCCTCCACCGAGTTCTTCAAGAACGGCGCCTATCACTATGAAGGCGAGGGCAAGACACGTTCGATCGAACAGCAGGTCGATTATCTCGCCAAGCTGGTGTCGTCCTATCCGATCGCCTCTATTGAAGACGGCATGGCGGAGGACGATTTCGAGGGCTGGAAGCAGCTGACGAAGAAAATCGGCAATCGCTGCCAGCTCGTCGGCGACGATCTCTTCGTCACCAATGTGAAGCGCTTGTCCGACGGCATCGCGGAGGGCATGGGTAATTCGATTCTGGTGAAGGTGAACCAGATCGGCTCGCTCACCGAGACGCTCGCCGCCGTCGAGATGGCGCACAAGGCGGGTTACACCGCGGTGATGTCGCACCGCTCCGGCGAGACCGAGGATTCCACCATCGCCGATCTCGCGGTGGCGACGAATTGCGGGCAGATCAAGACCGGTTCGCTGGCGCGCTCGGACCGCACGGCTAAATACAACCAGCTCCTGCGCATCGAGCAGGAACTGGGCCCGCAGGCGCAATATGTTGGACGCGCCGCATTGAAAGCCTATCGCGTAGCCTGATTACCTATGTGCGATAGCCGCAAGATAGCGGGCGGCTGATTTTTCGACAGCCGCCTTTGCGCCGGTCATGATCACGGTCTCGGCGAAGACACCGTAAATTGAATCGAACGTGAACGGCTCAAGCGCCTTCACGATGCGTTCAATCTTGTGCGCCGGCAACGGAATGAGATTTGGATAGCTGCGCATGAAGCTGACGGATTTGCGGTCCGGCGCCACGTAAATGGTGTCGCCCGAGGCAACGATCCCGCGGCCGCCCGCGCCCTGCGACCAGTGCAGCATGCTGGATCCTTCGAAGTGACCGCCGCCATGAATCAGCGTCACGTCCGACAGCAGCTCCAGCGTGTCGCCGTCCCAAAGTTTCAGAACCGGATCCGGCTGCATGATCCACTCGCGGTCCCTGGCGTGCAAATGTACCGGCACGCCGAAGGTGTGCCCCCATTCCACCATCGTGGTGTAGAAATGCGGATGCGAGATTGCCATCGCCTGGATCCCGCCGAGCGCCTTGATAAGCGTGATCGTCGCGGCATCCAGCAGCGACACGCAGTCCCACAGCACATTGCCATGCGCCGTCCGCAGCAACAGGGCGCGCTGGCCGATCCCGAAACGCGGCTGGGTCACGATGCCGAGCACGCCCGGCTCGTATTCATGCCAACCGTTGACATGGGTGAGGGGAAGCCGCTCCTGCGTCGTCCACATCTGCCCGGTCGGGAGTACATATTGCCGTTCCTCGTCACAGATCGCGCAACGCTCGGGAGGGGTGTCGGCCGATGGGTATTGGGTGCCGCAGGTGGTGCAGATGAAGGCGGGCATGGAGCCAATCCGGACTGGGCGCGTGTTGATTCCGGGGTGTGCGTGCGCCCGTTAAAGCCACCTTAAGACCGAATCCGCATGTTCGGCCAATGGTCTCCCGCCGCCGCCTGAAATCCGCCTTGACCCTGCTCGCCCTCTACGTGATGGCGGGGCTGATGATCGGTTATTTCTGGTTTCACGCCTATTCAGGCAATCGGGGCCTGCGCGCCAAGCAGGACATCGACGCCCAGATGACCGAGCTGTCGACCGAACTTGGCCGCCTCAAGCAGGAGCGGGCGCAGTGGGACAAGAAAGTTGCGTTATTGCGCTCCGATAAGATCGATCCTGACATGCTGGACGAGCGGGCACGCGCCTTGCTCAACTATGTGCACCCGCATGACGCCGTCCTGATGCTGCGGCGTCCGTAACGGGCCCGCCGCGGATCGGTTTTTCTCTGCCCTGCCAGATATTTCGCCGGAGCAAAGCATATGGATTGTCGCGCCCTTCCGCTTCCGCCGGGGCGGGATTTCCGCTAAGGGAGGGGCCGAAACACCTCCCGTCGAGCTTGCCCGAGGAACAGCATGGCCGTGGCCAAGAAGACGCAGGCGGCAGCCCCCGCCGCAGCGCGCAGCCCCTCCGCCGAGAAGGCGAAAGTCGCCGATTTCACGAGAGAACAGGAGCTGCAGGCCTATCGCGACATGCTGTTGATCCGCCGCTTCGAGGAGAAGGCCGGCCAGATGTACGGCATGGGACTGATCGGCGGATTCTGCCACCTCTATATCGGCCAGGAAGCTGTCGTGGTCGGAATGCAGATGGCACTGAAGGAGGGCGATCAGGTCATCACCGGCTACCGCGATCACGGCCACATGCTGGCCTGCGGGATGGACGCCAAGGGCGTGATGGCCGAACTGACCGGACGCCGCGGCGGATATTCCAAGGGCAAGGGCGGCTCCATGCACATGTTCTCGGTGGAGAAGGCCTTCTATGGCGGTCACGGCATCGTCGGCGCGCAGGTCTCGCTCGGAACGGGCTTAGCCTTCACCAACAAGTATCGCGGCAACGACAATGTCTGCCTGACCTATTTCGGCGACGGCGCCGCCAACCAGGGCCAGGTCTATGAGAGCTTCAATATGGCGGAGCTCTGGAAGCTGCCGGTGATCTACATCATCGAGAACAACCGCTACGCCATGGGCACCGCGGTGCACCGCTCCTCGGCGCAGCAGGATTTTTCCAAACGCGGCGTCTCCTTCAACATTCCGGGCGAGCAGGTCGACGGCATGGACGTGCGCGCGGTCAAGGCCGCCGGCGACAAGGCGGTGGCCTGGTGCCGCGAAGGCAACGGCCCCTACATTCTCGAGATGATGACTTACCGCTATCGCGGCCACTCCATGTCGGACCCGGCGAAATACCGCACGCGCGAGGAAGTGGAAAAGATTCGTGGTGAACAGGATCCGATCGAGCAGGTGCGTCAGCGGCTGTTGAAAACCAAGATGGCGAGCGAGGACGACCTGAAGAAGATCGACGCGAAAGTGCGCGACATCGTCAACGAGAGCGCCGAGTTCGCCACGCACGATCCCGAACCCGATCCGTCCGAGCTCTGGACGGATGTCCTGCGCTGATATCGCACCGAACCCGTTTGTCGAACCGGATCAAGAAGCGTCCATGCCGATCGAAGTCCTGATGCCCGCGCTCTCGCCCACGATGGAGAAGGGCAATCTCGCCAAGTGGCTGAAGAAAGAAGGCGACGCCGTCAAATCCGGCGACGTCATCGCCGAGATCGAGACCGACAAGGCGACGATGGAAGTCGAAGCCGTCGACGAAGGCACGCTCGGCAAGATCCTGGTGCCGGAAGGCACGGCCGATGTCGCGGTGAATACGCCGATCGCTGTGCTGCTGGGCGATGGCGAGGACGCTTCCGCCATCAAGTCCGGCGTCGCGCAGCAGCAGAAGGTCGCCGAATCCGCGCCCCGCGTGGAAGAAAGCGATGCCATTCAGGCGCCCGCCGCCGTACCGGCGCCGCTGCCGGAGCCTGTCACCGCGGAAGAGCCGGACGTGCCCGCCGGCACCGAGATGGTGACCATGACCGTGCGCGATGCCCTGCGCGATGCGATGGCCGAAGAGATGCGTCGCGATGACAAGGTCTTTGTGATGGGCGAGGAGGTCGCCGAGTATCAGGGCGCCTACAAGGTGACGCAGGGCCTGTTGCAGGAATTCGGCCCGCAGCGCGTGGTCGACACCCCGATCACCGAACACGGATTCACCGGCCTTGGCGTCGGCGCGGCACTGGGCGGCCTGAAGCCGATCGTCGAATTCATGACCTTCAATTTTTCGATGCAGGCGATCGACCACATCATCAATTCCGCCGCCAAGACGCTGTACATGTCGGGCGGGCAGATGGGCGCTTCCATTGTCTTCCGCGGGCCGAACGGCGCCGCTGCGCGCGTCGCCGCCCAGCACAGCCAGGATTACACCGCCTGGTATTCGCACATCCCCGGCCTGATCGTGATCGCGCCTTACACGGCGTCCGACTTCAAGGGTCTGCTGAAATCCGCGATCCGCAATCCCAACCCGGTCGTCTTCCTGGAAAATGAAATCCTCTACGGCCATTCCTTCCCGGTGCCGAAGCTCGACGATTATCTCGTGCCGATCGGCAAGGCCAAGGTCGTGCGGCCCGGCAACCACGTGACGCTGGTCTCGTTCTCCATCGGCATGACCTATGCGCTGAAAGCCGCGGAAGAACTCGCCAAGAAGCACATCATGGCTGAGGTGATCGACCTGCGGACGATCCGCCCGATGGACACCGCAACCATCATCGAGTCGGTCAAAAAGACCGGTCGTCTCGTCACCATCGAGGAAGGATGGCCGCAATCCGGAATCGGCGCGGAGATTTCCGCGCGCGTGATGGAAAACGCCTTCGACTATCTCGATGCGCCGGTGCTGCGCATCACCGGCAAGGACGTGCCGATGCCCTATGCCGCCAATCTTGAGAAGCTGGCGCTGCCGTCGGTCGCCGAAATTGTCGAAGCGGTGAAGGCTGTCACCTACAGGTGATATATGACAAACGCTCGCCTATGGATGTTAGGCTGCATCGGATTTGCTGCATTGTCAGCTTATCAATTTGTTATGGGAGCAACGACGAGCTTCAGCAAATATGCGGGTGACGTTCAAGGAAGGTTCATAACGTCACAGCGTGACGCGATGTTTCGATTGATACCGCAAATTCAGCCTCCATTAAAAATCGAGCAGATTGAAATGGCCGCAAAGGCTGCAAATCTGAAGCTGGAGAAAAAGGACAACTCGCTTCACTTGATTGGCGGGGTTGAGTTTCTGATTGATGGCAGTGTGATCAAGGGCGTTAAATCGTCCAATTTTTGATTTGTGAGGGCAAACGAGAACATCATGGCTGCATACGACGCCTTGCAGGTTCCACCGACCGCCCAGGAAAGAGGCGGCATCGAGGTGCTGCGCGCGGGCGTCATCGAAGGCGGCCTGCATGTGATGCTGCGGCGCGCCTTCAACGATCCGCGCGCCTGGGGCATTCTGCTTGCCGATGTCGCCAAGCAGGTCTCGCGCATCTATGCGCAGGAAAAGAACGAGGACGAGGCACAGGTGCTGGCC
>Ga0073934_10000841_pt1 | contig 81040 bp, 74 predicted proteins | sample LarsenN4metaG_FD_76834 | JGI IMG/M metagenome (GOLD analysis project Ga0073934, IMG submission 76834) | Hot spring sediment bacterial and archeal communities from British Columbia, Canada, to study Microbial Dark Matter (Phase II) - Larsen... ...
ATGCCGTCAGGATCGTGAGAGCCCCACCCCATCTTGGCCAACCCTTCCTCTCCTCATTAAGATGGCATGCTCGCCTCCCCCGAAGGGGAGCGGGAGGCGTCCATGCCATCTTGGCGGTTCAATTATTGATATCGCATCCTCGGCGGTTCCGCTTTGTCGATTCACGATTCACGGATCACGATTCACGCCTTGCCTGGCTCATAAGCCAGGTAAGGGGCGAGCCAGCGCTCCGCTTCCTCGAGCGGGATGCCCTTGCGCCGCGCGTAGTCCTCGAGCTGGTCGCGCCCTATCTTCCCCACCGCGAAATATTGCGCTTGCGGATGGGAGAAGTAGAACCCGCTCACCGCCGCGGCCGGATACATGGCGAAGGATTCGGTCAACCGCATGCCGATGCGCTCGGCGCCGAGCACCTTGAAGAGCGGCCCCTTCTCCGTGTGGTCGGGGCACGCGGGATAGCCGGGCGCGGGGCGGATGCCGCGGTACTTCTCGGCAATCAGGGCGTCGTGGTCGAGGATCTCATCCCTGGCGTAACCCCAGAACTCCTTGCGCACGCGCTGGTGCAGGAGCTCGGCGAACGCCTCGGCGAGCCGGTCGGCGAGCGCCTTCAGCATGATCGCGCCGTAATCGTCGTGCTTGCCCTCGAACTCCGCGAGCTTCTTCTCGATGCCGATGCCGGCCGTCACCGCAAACGCGCCGAGGTAGTCGGCCACGCCGGATCCCTTGGGCGCGACGAAATCCGCCAGGCACAGGTTCGGGCGCCCGGTGGGCTTCACGTTCTGCTGGCGCAGGTTGTGCCAGCTCATGAGCACATTCTTGCGCTCCTCGCCGGCGTAGATCTCGATGTCGTCGGAATTAACGCTGTTCGCCGCGAAGAGGCCGAAGACCGCGCTTGCCGTGAGCCAGCGCCCCTCGATGATTCTCTTCAGCATCGCGCGTCCTTCGTCGTAGACGTTGCGCGCGGCCCCGCCCACGACCGGGTCCTCGAGGAGGGCGGGAAACGGTCCCGAGAGCTCCCACGCCTGGAAGAACGGCCCCCAGTCGATGTATTTCGCGATCTCGGCGAGGTCGTAGTTCTTGAGCATGCGCGTGCCGATCACCTCGGGTTTCGGCGGCAGGTACTCGGTCCAGTCGGTCTTGAGCGAATTGGCGCGCGCTTGCGCGAGGGCGATGAGCTCGAGCCCGCGCTTGCCCTCGTGCTGGCTCCGGACGCGCTCGTACTCGGCCTTCACGTCCTTCACATAGCCCGCGCGCGCCTCCTCCGAGAGCAGGTTCGCGCACACCCCGACGCTGCGCGAAGCATCCGCCACCCAGATCACGGGGCCGTGATAGTTGGGCGCGATCTTGACCGCGGTGTGGGTGCGCGAGGTCGTCGCCCCGCCGATGAGGAGCGGCAGGTCGAAGCCCTCGCGTTCCATCTCGCGCGCGACGTGCGCCATCTCCTCGAGCGAGGGCGTGATGAGGCCCGAGAGCCCGATGATGTCGCACTTCTCCTCGCGCGCGGCCTTGAGGATCTTCTGCGCCGGCACCATGACGCCCAGGTTGATCACTTCGTAGTTGTTGCACTGGAGCACCACCGCGACGATGTTCTTGCCGATGTCGTGCACGTCGCCCTTGACGGTGGCGACCACCATCTTGCCCTTCGGCCGCGCGTCGCCGAGCTCCCTCTTCTCTTCCTGCAGATAGGGCTCCAGGTGGGCCACCGCCTGTTTCATGACACGCGCGCTCTTCACCACCTGCGGCAGGAACATCTTGCCCGCGCCGAAGAGCTCGCCCACCACGTTCATGCCGTCCATGAGCGGTCCCTCGATCACCCGGATCGGGCGCCCATACTTGACGCGCGCCTCCTCGGTGTCCTCGACGATCCAGTTCGCGATGCCCTGCACGAGCGCGTGTTTCAGGCGTTCTTCGACCGGGCCCTTGCGCCACTCGAGGTCCCCGGCTTCGCGCTTTGCCCCGGCCTTCACGGTCTCGGCGAAGGCCACCATGCGCTCGGCGGCGTCGGGCCGCCGGTTGAAGAGAATGTCCTCGACGCGCTCGAGCAGCTCCTTCGGGATCTCCTCGTAGACGCCGAGCTGGCCGGCGTTGACGATGCCCATGGTCATGCCGGCCTTGATCGCGTGGTAGAGGAACGCGGTGTGGATCGCCTCGCGCACCGCATCGTTGCCGCGGAAGGAGAACGAGATGTTCGACACGCCCCCGCTCACCTTGGCGTAGGGCAGCGTCGCGCGGATGACGCGCGTCGCCTCGATGAAGTCTCTGCCGTAATTCGCGTGCTCCTCGATGCCGGTCGCAATGGCGAAGATGTTGGGATCGAAGATCACGTCCTCGGCGGGAAAGCCGAGCTCGTCCGCGAGGATGTGGTAGGAGCGCTTGGCGATCTCGACGCGGCGCTCGAGCGTGTCGGCCTGCCCCTTCTCGTCGAAGGCCATCACCACGACCGCCGCGCCGTAGCGGCGCGCGAGCCGCGCGTGCCGCACGAACTCCTCCTTGCCCTCCTTCAGGCTGATCGAGTTCACCACGGGCTTGCCCTGCACGCATTTGAGCCCGGCCTCGATCACCTCCCACTTCGAGGAGTCGATCATGACCGGCACGCGCGAGATGTCGGGCTCGGAGGCGATGAGGTTGAGGAAGGTCGTCATGGCCTTCTTCGAATCGAGCATCGCCTCGTCCATGTTGACGTCGATCATCTGCGCGCCGTTCTCCACCTGCTGGCGCGCGACCGCGAGCGCTCCCTGGTAGTCGCCGGCGAGAACGAGCCGCGCGAACGCGCGCGAGCCCGTGACGTTGGTGCGCTCCCCGACGTTGACGAAAAGCGAATCGTCCCCGATGTTGAGCGGCTCCAGGCCCGCGAGCCGCGTCTTGCGCTCGATCGCCGGCACCGCGCGCGGCGGCACCCCGTCCAGGGCTTCGGCGATCGCCTTGATGTGCGCGGGGGTCGTGCCGCAGCAGCCGCCGGCGATGTTGACGAAGCCGCTCCTCGCGAAATCGAGGAGATACGCCGCCGTCTCGGCCGGCGTCTCGTCGTAGCCGGTCGGCGCGAGGGGATTGGGCAGCCCGGCATTCGGATAGGCGGAGACATAGACGTCGGCGACGCTGGAGATCTCCTCGATGTACGGGCGCATCAGCTTCGCGCCGAGCGCGCAATTGAGCCCCACCGCGAGCGGGCGCGCGTGGCGCACCGAGTTCCAGAACGCTTCCGGCGTCTGCCCCGAGAGCGTGCGGCCGGAGGCATCCGTGATGGTGCCAGAAACAATCACCGGGAGGCGTGATTGTTGCTGGTCAAAAACTTCGTCTATGGCGAAGATCGCCGCCTTTGCGTTGAGCGTATCGAATATCGTCTCGATGAGAAGAATGTCCACGCCCCCTTCGATAAGGCCGCGTGCAGCGTCAACATACGCGGCCTTGAGCTCGTCGAAGGACACGTTGCGCGCGCCCGGGTCGTTGACATCCGGCGAGATCGAGGCGGTGCGGTTGGTGGGCCCGAGCGCGCCCGCGACGAAGCGCGGCTGCGACGGGTTCTTCGCGGTGAACTCGTCCGCCACGCTGCGCGCGAGCCTGGCCGCCTCGCGGTTGAGCTCTCGCACCACGTGCTGGAGCTGATAGTCGGCCTGCGAGATCGAGGTCGAGTTGAAGGTGTTGGTCTCGATTACGTCCGCGCCCGCGTCGAGGTAGGCCGCGTGGATCTCGCGGATCACCTGCGGGCGCGTCAGCACAAGGAGATCGTTGTTGCCCTTGAGGTCGTGCGGGTGATCGGCGAAACGCTCCCCGCGGTACTCCGCCTCCGAGAGCCTGTAGCCCTGGATCATGGTGCCCATCGCGCCGTCGAGGATGACGATGCGCTGCCTGAGCAGAGCTTCCAGCTGTGGCGTACGGTCAGCCATGGGTGATATTGCTTCCGGCGGCCTTTCGAGGATGAAGTCCGACCGGCCGCCAGCAAGAGACCCTGACGAAAAAGGTGTTGATTGTATCCCGAAAGCTCCGGTTCTGGCCGACTGCAAGGGATTCAATTTATAATTTCGTTCGCGGTTTAACGAACGAAATTATGTGATGAAGCACCTCGAGCCCAAGGAAGCCTACGAGTTCCTGAACCGGAACGCGAACGCGATCTTCATCGACTGCCGCAGCGAGATGGAGTACCTGTTCGTGGGGCACCCGAAGGGCGCGATCCTGGTCGCCTGGAACGACGGGCCGAACTGGGAAGTGAACCCGGACTTCGTCGCGCACGTGAAGAAGGCGGCGAGCGTGGACCGCCCGATCGTGCTCATCTGCCGCAGCGGCAACCGCTCGCTCGATGCCGGCCACGCGCTCGAGGAGGCGGGCTTCACGCAGGTCTACAACGTGCTCCACGGCTTCGAGGGCGACCTCGACGAAAACCACCAGCGCAACCGGAAGAACGGCTGGCGCTTCGACGGGCTACCGTGGGAACAATGCTGATTGCCCCGCAATCAGCCATTGTTCCGTTCCAGGTTCCACGTTCCAGGTTCCGGGTTCGTGGTTTGGGGTTCAACCTTGAACGTTGAACCTTGAACCTCGCGTGACACGAATCACGCGAGCGTGACCCCGAGCAGCGTGCCGATGGAGTAGGTGACGGCGCCCGCAGCGGCGCCGATGGCGAGCATGCGCGCGCCGCTGTAGAGCGCGCGCTGCCCGGTGAAAAGCGACAGCATCGCGCCCACCGCGAAGAGCGCCGCGGCGGTCGCAGGGATCGCCAGCAGGAGGCCCGCCTCGCGCGCGGCAAACAAGAACGGCCAGAGCGGGATCGACGCGCCGAGCGCGAACGAGAAGAACGAGAACAGCGCCGCGCCCCACGGCGAGCCGAGGTCCTCGGGGTTCAAGCCCAGCTCCTCGCGCGCGAGCGTGGCGAGCGCCTTTTCCGGATCAGCGGTGAGATTCTTCGCCATGCTCACCGCCTCTTCCCGCGAATGGCCGCGCGCTTCGTAGATCAAGGCGAGCTCCTCCGCCTCCGCTTCCGGGTAGTGCTCGAGCTCGTCGCGCTCGAGCCCGATCTGGTACTCGTACATCTCGCGCTGCGAGCGCACCGATACATACTCGCCCGCGGCCATCGAGAACGCGCCCGCGACGAGTCCCGCGACCCCCGACAGCAGGATGAGATGGCTCTCCGAGGTGGCGCCCGCGATCCCCATGATGAGGCTCGCGTTGGAGACGAGCCCGTCGTTCACCCCGAACACCGCGGCGCGCAGGTTGCCGCCGCCGGCAACACCCCGGTGGCGGTGCTCCAGCTGGTCGACCGCCTGCGGCGCGACGTGGCCCGGGGACGGGTGGGTGTAGAGCGACATGCCGCGCACCTTCATCGCGGTGAGCACGCCGCGCAGGGGACGCACGCCGAGCCGGGCGACCAGCGCCGCCACCACGCGCGTGCGCATGTCGGGAACGAATTCGTCGGGGACCGCCCGCCCCGCGGTGCGCGCAAGCCGGTCCCAGATCGCCGCCTGGCGCTCGGCCTCGCGTGCGAGCTCCCTGAACAGCGCCTCGCGCGGGGTGCCGGCTTCGGACGCGGCGACCACCCGGTAGAGGTACGCCGAGCGCTTCTCTTCCGCCCAGCTCTCAGCTTCGTGCGTCATGGACAGTCCGCGATTCGAGGCGGAGGTAGATGAGCCACGACGTGAAGCCACACGTCAGCAGCCCGAGCATCCCCGCGGCAAGCGTGGCCGCCGAGCCCGAGAGCAGCGGCGAGACGACGCCGGCGACCAGCGTCGAGCCCATGGAATGCAGGAACGCCTGCAGGGAGGAGGCCATGCCGCGGTTGTGCGGAAAGAGATCGAGCAGCAGCAGCGTGAGCGCGGGCATCGCGATCGTCATCCCCGCCCCGTAGATGATCTGCTGGAGCACCGACCACGGCAGGAGCGGCGGAGCCGCCGTGTGGTAGAGCACGTTGTAGAGCGCGGCCGTGAACATCATGGCGTAGCCCAGCCACACCGCGCGCTGCGGCGAGATCCTGCCGGACACCCGGGCCGAGAAGTACGAGCCGGCCAGCATGCCGGCGACGTTCGCGAAGAACAGCCACGCGAACTGGTGCTCGTTCAGGCCCAGGTGGCGGTAGATGAACGCCGGCGCCGACACGATGTAGAGGAAGAAACCCGCGAAATTGACCGCCGCGGCGCCGGCGAGCAACAGGAAGCGGGGGTTGGTGCCGACGTGGCGGTAGGCGGCAAGGAGCGGCGCGGGTGCGAACCGGTGCCGCGACTCCCGGGGGTGGGTTTCGGGCAGGTAGTGCAAGGTCGCGAGGAACAATGTCGTTCCGAGCAACGCCAGGAACCAGAAGTTCGCGCGCCAGCCGAACCAGGTCTGCAAATAGCCGCCGATGACGGGAGCGAGCGCGGGCGCGATCGCGAAGATCATGATCACCTGCGACATCATGCGCTGCGCGTCGTGCCCGTGGTAGCAGTCGCGAATGATGGCGCGTCCGATCACCATGCCCGCCCCGGCGAGCAATCCCTGCATCGCGCGAAAAAAGATGAGCATCCCGATGCTCGGCGCGAGCGCGCAACCCACCGAGCCGATCGCGTAACCCGCCATGCCGGCAAGGATCGGCAGCCGGCGCCCGAACGAATCCGAGATCGCGCCGTGAAACAGCATCATGGCGGGTTACGGAAGGAGATACGCCGTCAGCGTCTGTTGCACGCTGAGCTCGGTCGTATCGAGGCCGCGCGCGATGGCGGGGAACGACGGCAGATAGGTGTCGACCGAAAACGGGCCGATCGTCGCGAGACCCGCGATCAGTACCAGCAAGAGCGCGCGGCGCGGCGGCGTGTGCAAGAGCGTCGGCGGATTCAGTTGGGGGGAACTCGCAGCCTGGCGGATTCAAGGGTCCGCACAGGCTGCTGGATTCTACCGGAACCGTCAAACCGGCCGTCCTTCAGGCGCGGTCGAACCGGCGGTATTGAATCGCTTCGGCGACGTGGGCGGCGGCGAGTCGCTGCGCGCCGGCGAGATCGGCGATGGTGCGCGCAACCTTGAGCACGCGGTGATACCCGCGCGCGGACAGCCCGAGCCGGCCGATCGCCTGCTTGAGCACCGCCGCGCCCTCGGCGTCCGGTGCGCAGTGGCGGTCCACCTCGCGCGTGGAGAGCGCAACGTTCGCTTTGCCCTGGCGCGCGAGCTGCCGCTCGCGCGCCGCCGCCACCCGCTCCCGGACGACGGCGGAAGGCTCGCCCTGCGCGCCGCGCGCGAGATCCTCCTGCGGCACGTCCGGCACCTCGATCTGGAGATCGATGCGGTCGAGCAGCGGGCCGGAGATTTTGCGGCGATAGCGCGCGACCTCGCCCGGGGTGCAGCGGCAACGCCCGTCGTAGTGGCCGAGGTAGCCGCAGGGACACGGATTCATCGCCGCCACGAGCTGGAACTCGGCGGGGAATTCGGCCTGGCGCGCGGCGCGCGAGACGCTGATGCGCCCCGACTCGAGCGGCTCGCGCAGCACCTCGAGCACCTTGCGGTCGAATTCCGGCAACTCGTCGAGAAACAGCACGCCGTGCATCGCCATCGAGATCTCGCCCGGGCGCGGTTGGCTGCCGCCGCCCACCAGCGCGACCGCGGAAGCCGTGTGATGGGGCGCGCGGAAAGGGCGCTGCCTCCAGTGGGCGATGTCGAAGCCCGCGCTGCCGAGCGACTGCATCGCCGCGCTCGCGAGCGCTTCCTCCTTTGTCATCGGCGGGAGGATCCCCGGCAGCCGCGCGGCAAGCATCGACTTGCCGGTCCCGGGCGGGCCGACCATGAGCAGGCTGTGTCCGCCCGCGGCCGCGATCTCGAGCGCCCGCTTCGCGTGCGCCTGGCCCTTCACCTCCCCGATGTCGGGATGATGGCTCCCGTTGACGGCGAAATGCTGCGTGAAGCGCGCGAGCGGCACGCGCCCGGCGAGATGCGCGCAGACCTCGAGTAGCGAATGCGCCGGAAGGACCGTCGCGTCCTCGACGAGCGCCGCTTCGCAAGCGTTGGCTTCGGGCAGCACGAAGGCGCGGCGCTCGCGCGAGGCGGCGAGCGCCATCGCGAGAGCGCCGCGGATCGGGCGCAGCTCGCCGGTCAGCGCCAGCTCTCCCGCGCATTCGCAGCCCGCAAGCCGCCGCCCGGGGAGCTGCCCGGAAGCGGCGAGGATGCCGAGCGCGATCGGCAGGTCGAACCGGCCCGATTCCTTGGGCAGGTCGGCCGGCGCGAGATTGACCGTGATGCGCCGCGGTGGAAAGTCAAAGCGCGCGTTCTGCAGCGCCGCGCGCACCCGGTCCTTGGCCTCCTTCACCTCCGCTTCCGGCAGCCCGACGATGGTAAAGCTCGGCAGCCCGTTCGCAAGGTGCGCCTCGACCGTGACGAGCGGGGCTTCCATCCCCGCGAGCGCGCGGCTGTATACGACGGCAAGCGACATCGGCCCGTGCCTTCCAAGCTGCGGCTGATATCGCTACTAACGGATGAAGCGGGGAAATGGACTACGAGGGATGAGGGCAGCTCACCGTGAGGGCGGGAGAGCGCGAGGGCGTTAGGGGGCGGGCTTTCTGTTGTTCCATCTCACGACCTCCCGATCTCCCGATCTCACGACTTCCCGATCTGACGATCTCCCGCCTTTTTCTCGAGCTCGGCGAGCTTCGCTTCGAGCTCGGCCAGCTTCGCGCGGGTGCGCGCGAGCACCTCGCGCTGCACGTCGAATTCCTCGCGCGTCACGAGATCGAGCCGGCTGAACGCGCTCGCGAGCAGCGCGCGCAGGTTCTTCTCGAGGTCCTTGGCCGGGCTTTGAGCGAGGACATCTCGCAGCTTGCGGTCGATTTCCTCGAACAGGCTGGTGTCCGCCATGAAGGCCTCTACTTCGGAGAAAGTTGTCGCAATTGTCCCACACGCGAGGTGCAACAAAGCTCCGCGCGTCGCGAAAAGGAAAGACAGTTGCGTCCCAAACTTAAAGTGGATCCTTAGAAAATCCCCGGGCACCTGCTTGGTGCGACAGCATGAAGAAGCGCATCAAGATGGTGCGAGGCGACAGAGCCACGCTTCCGGGCTCACGTTCATCCGCCTGTTTTTAAAGCGCTATCTAATTGGCACGCTCTATGCTCAACGTGGCTGCGCAATAGTGCGGATTTGCTAACCACGAAAGGGGTGACCATGTTCAAAAAGACAGCAATCGCAGGGCTCGTTGCGGCGGCGTGCAGCTCCGGGCTCGCGCAGGCGCAGCAGGCACCGGCTTCACCACACACCATCACCGGCAACGTCGGCCTCTATAGCCAGTACATCTTCCGCGGGCTGACGCAGACCAACCGGGAACCGGCGCTGCAGGGCGGCTTCGACTACAGCCACGCCAGCGGTTTTTACGCCGGCACTTGGGCCTCCAACATCAGCTGGCTGAAGGAGGGCTTCAGCACGCCCGCGGCGGTCGCCGGGCAATACAACCGCGGTGGCAGCCTGGAATGGGACTTCTACGGCGGCTACAAGGGCACCTTCGGCAAGACCGACTTCACCTACGACGTCGGGCTGCTCTACTACTGGTATCCCGGTGACGTGACTCCGGGCTGCACTTATGGCACCGTCACCTGCCCCAAGGCGGACACCACCGAAATCTACGGCGCGCTCGGCTGGAAATGGTTCACGGTCAAGTATTCTCACAGCATTGACAACAAGACGTTCGGCGTTCCCGACAGCCGCGGCACCTATTACCTCGACCTCACCGCCAGTGTCCCGCTGGGCGCAACCGGGTTGACCGCGGTTGCCCACTGGGGCAAGCAGAAATACGACGGCCATCCGGCCGGACAGGCGCTCAACAACGACGCGCTTTTCTCGTACGAGGACTGGAAGCTCGGCTTGAGCTACGCCCTGCCCAAGGACTTCACCATCGGCGTGTTCTATACCGACACCAGCGGCGCCAACCGGCTGGCCTGGGGCAGCGTCGCAGAAGGCGGCCCGTTCCCGCGCAACATCGCCAAGGGCACGGGCACGGTCTATATCCAGAAGACCTTCTGAGGCACGACGGCACACGGGGCTGCCCACGCGGCAGCCCCTCTCACACGGGGAAATCCAATGAAACTCGTTACTGCAATCATCAAGCCGTTCAAGCTCGACGAGGTGCGCGAAGCGCTGTCCGCCGTCGGCGTGACCGGCGTCACCGTCACCGAGGTCAAGGGCTTCGGGCGGCAGAAGGGGCATACCGAGCTCTACCGCGGCGCCGAATACGTGGTGGACTTCCTGCCCAAGGTCAAGATCGAAGCCGCGGTCAAGAGCGAAATGCTCGACCAGGTGATCGACGCGATCGAGAAAGCGGCGAGAACCGGCAAGATCGGCGACGGCAAGATCTTCGTCTTCGACCTGGAGCAGACCATCCGCATCCGCACCGGTGAGACCGGCGCCGACGCACTATAAGGGAGAACGACATGAAGCGACTACTGACCATTCTCGCGCTGTTTGGCGCGCTCGCCCTGGCCGGGCTGCCGGCCCAGGCCCAGGACAAGCCCGCCGAGAAGCCCGCCGCGGCCGCGCCTGCGCCAGCGGCACCCGCTGCGGCTCCCGCCGCCGCGCCTGCCGCCCCGTCGGCCACCGCGGCGCCCGCACCGGCACCGAACAAGGGCGACGTGTCGTGGATGCTCGTCTCGACCGCGTTCGTGCTGATGATGAGCGTGCCGGGGCTCGCCCTGTTCTACGGCGGCATGGTGCGCGCGAAGAACATGCTCTCGATGCTGATGCAGGTGTTCGTCACCTTCTCGCTGATCGTGGTGATCTGGGCGATCTACGGCTACAGCCTCGCGTTCACCGAGGGCAACGCCTTCTTCGGGGGTTTCGACCGCCTGTTCCTGGGCGGTACCTTCGACGCGGCCAAGGGCGAGTTCGCGATGGCGGCGACCTTCAGCAAGGCGACCCCGCTGCCCGAGCTCGTCTTCGTCGCGTTCCAGGCGACCTTCGCCGCGATCACCTGCGCGCTCATCCTCGGCGCCTTTGCCGAGCGCGCGAGGTTCTCGGCGGTGCTGATCTTCATGGTGCTGTGGTTCACCTTTGCCTACGCGCCGATCGCGCACATGGTCTGGTTCTGGATGGGGCCCGATGCGTACGCCGACCCCAAGGTGGTTGACGCCGTGAACGCCAAGGCCGGCCTCCTCTGGCAATGGGGCGCGCTCGACTTCGCCGGGGGCACGGTGGTGCACATCAACGCCGGCGTGGCCGGCCTGGTGGGCGCCTATCTCCTCGGCAAGCGCATCGGCTTCGGCAGGGAGCAGCTCACCCCGCACAATCTGCCGATGACCATGATCGGGGCCTCGCTGCTGTGGATGGGCTGGTTCGGGTTCAACGCCGGCTCCGCGCTGGAAGCGAACAACTCCGCCGCGCTCGCGTTCATGAACACGTTCCTCGCCACGGCCTTGGCGGTGCTGTCGTGGACCTTCGGCGAATGGGTCTTCAAGGGCAAGCCCTCGATGCTGGGCGCCGCTTCCGGCGCGGTCGCGGGCCTGGTCGCCATCACGCCTGCCGCCGGCAACGTCGGCATCCCCGGCGCGTTCGTGATCGGCATTGCCGCGGGCCTGGTATGCCTGTGGGGCGTCAATCAGCTGAAGCGCTGGCACGGCGCAGACGATTCGCTCGACGTGTTCGGCGTGCACGCGGTGGGCGGGACTCTCGGCGCGCTGCTCACGGGTATCTTCAATTCCCAGAGCCTTGGCGGGCCGGGCCTCGTGACCGATTGGGTCACCGGCAAGGTGGGCTCCAACCCGATCTGGGATCAATTCCTGACCCAGGCGCAGGCGGTCGGCGTCACGATCATCTGGACGGCCGTGGTGGCGTTCATTGCGCTCAAGATCGCCGACTGGCTAGTCGGGTTGCGCGTGCCCGAGGAAGAAGAGCGCGAAGGTCTCGATACGACGTCCCACGGCGAGGCGGCCTACCACATGTGACCTTCTCAAAGCGGGACACGCCCGTACGGCTTTACCCCGCGCATTGGAACGGACGAGGAACGCACCGTCCAGTGCGCGGAAACCGGGTGTGGGGTTTCAGGGCGCCCGCGGGCGCCCGTTTTTTTTGGAATCCGTTGTTTTTGCGCGACAAACGAGGCTGCAGTCGAAATCACCCATCGCAGCCGGTAGAATAAACCTCCCCGGAAAACCCGAACGTGCCCGTTCCCCGACTCACCACCGCGCTCGCCGGGCCGTTGCTCGAGCTGGAACGGCGCCTGCTCGGCTCCATGGCGGACATCGAGCACTGGCTGCGCGGCAAGTGGCAGGAGCACGCTGCGCCCTTCTACTGCTCGGTGGACTTGAGGAACGCCGGCTTCAAGCTCGCGCCGGTCGACACGAACCTCTTCCCCGGCGGATTCAACAATCTCAATCCGGACTTCCACCCCTTGTGCGTCCAGGCGGCGATGGTGGCGATCGAGAAGATCTGCCCCGACGCGCGCGGAGCGGTCCTGATTCCCGAGAGCCACACGCGGAACCTCTTCTATCTCCAGAACGTCGCGGTGCTGCAGACCATACTGCGGTGCGCCGGGCTCAATGTGCGCGTCGGCAGCCTGCTTGCCGGGATTGCGGCCCCGACCGAGATCGAGCTTCCCGGCGGCGCGAAGCTCGTGCTGGAGCCGCTGGAACGGCGCGGCAACCGCCTCGCGGTGGACGGCTTCGACCCGTGCGTGGTGCTGCTCAACAACGATCTCTCGGCGGGAACGCCGGAGATCCTGATGAACCTCGAGCAGGCGCTGCTGCCGCCGCTGCACGCCGGCTGGACCGTGCGCCGCAAGTCGAACCACTTCGCCGCCTACCGCCGGGTGGCCGAGGAGTTCGCGCAGTTGATCGGGATCGACCCGTGGCTGATCGACTCGTACTTCGAGCGCTGCGGCAGGATCGATTTCCGGGAGCGCAAGGGCGAGGAGTGCCTGGAGGGCTACGTCACGGAGATCCTCGAGGACGTGCGCGCGAAGTACCGCGAGTACCGCATCACGGAGGACCCGTTCGTCATCGTGAAGGCCGATGCCGGCACCTACGGCATGGGCATCATGACCGTGAAGGACGCCTCGGAGGTGCGCGAGCTCAACCGCAAGCAGCGCCAGAAGATGGCGGTGGTGAAGGAAGGCCTCGAAGTGCGCGAAGTGATGGTGCAGGAAGGCGTCTACACCTTCGAGAGCATCAACGACGCGGTGGCCGAGCCGGTGGTCTACATGATCGACCATTTCGTGGTGGGCGGCTTCTACCGCGTGCACACCCAGCGGGGCAAGGATGAGAACCTGAACGCCCCGGGCATGCAGTTCGCCCCCCTCGCCTTCGCCTCGCCGTGCTCGGCGCCCAATCCCGACGAACCGGGCTGCCCGCCGAACCGCTTCTACGCCTACGGCGTCATCGCGCGGCTGGCGGCTCTCGCCGCCGCGCTCGAGCTCGAAGCAGCGCCCGAGGCGGGCACCCCATCGGGCGCCGCTTAACAGGCAAGACTTCGCACTTTTTCTGATTACGCTTCCTAGGGCGGCAGCCGGGCGGAGTCCGGGGTTCTCGGGATCGAGTCGCATGTACAATTGAAGCAATTTTCAGCCACGTACCGTGTAAAACCAGATCGCCTCGTTGAAAATTGCTTCGATGAAAATCGCCTTTGTCGCCGATCCCCTCGATTCCTTCAAGATCTACAAGGACACGACCTTCGCGATCATGCGCGAGGCCGCGGCGCGCGGCCACGCGCTCTACGCGCTGGAGCAGGAAGACCTCCTGTGGCGCGGCGGCACGGTCTGCGGCAACGCTCGCCGGCTCGAGCTCACCGGCGAGAAGGCGCGCTGGTACCGCGCCGGGGAGGCGGCAAGCGTCGCCCTGCGGGACTTCGACGCGGTGCTCATGCGCAAGGACCCGCCCTTCGACATGGAGTACGTCTACAGCACGTACCTCCTCGAGCTGGCCGAGGAGAACGGCGCAAGAGTGTTCAACCGCCCGCGCGCGATCCGCGACTGGAACGAGAAGCTGGGCATCGCCCGCTTCACGCAGTTCACGCCACCCACCCTGGTCACGCGGCGCGAGCCCCTCATCCGCGAATTCCTCGCCGAGCACCGCGACGTGATACTGAAGCCGCTCGACGGCATGGGCGGCATCTCGGTATTCCGCGTGCGCGACGACGACCCGAACGTCGGCGTCATCATCGAGACCGTGACGCACTACGGCCGCAAGACGATCATGGCGCAGCGCTTCATCCCGGAGATCCGCGACGGCGACAAGCGCGTGCTGCTCATCGGCGGCAAGCCCGTGCCCTATTGCCTCGCGCGCGTGCCGAAGCCGGGAGAGACGCGCGGCAACCTCGCCGTGGGCGGCACCGGCATCGCGCGGGAGCTGACCGCGCGCGACCGCGAGATCGCGGAAGCGCTCGGCCCGGCGCTCTACAAGGAGGGCCTGCTCCTCGTCGGTCTCGACGTGATCGGCGCCTATCTCACCGAGGTCAACGTCACGAGCCCCACCTGCTTCCAGGAGATCACCGAGCAGACCGGCTTCAACGTGGCCGGCATGTTCCTCGATGCCCTGGAACGCGCGCTCGCCTGAAGAGCATCCCGATTCCTGATGGCCCGGAGGGGGCGCGCGCCGCTGCCTGGTGCGGCGCAAAAGCGTAGACTATCAAGATTTCATTACCGGCACTTGGGCACGTTTTGTGATCGGGATTCTGGTCATCACCCACGGCACGCTCGGCGAGAGCCTGATCCATGCCGCGAGCGACGTCCTTAACAAGCGCCCGCCGCGGCTGAAGCAGTTGGGCATCACCGCGCAGGACGACCCCTTCAACCTGCTGCCGCAGGCGCGCGCGTTGGTGACGGAGCTTGACGCGGGCGAGGGGGTGCTCATCCTCTCCGACATGTACGGCGGCTCTCCCGCCAACATCGCGGCGAAGCTCATCGTCCCCGGCAAGGTCGAGGGCGTCGCCGGCGTGAACCTGCCGATGCTGATCCGGGCGCTCACCTATCGCGACAAGCCGTTGCAGACCGTCGTCACCAAGGCGGTGAGCGGCGGGTGCGACGGCGTGGTCCGCATCCCGCCGCTCCTCGTTCATGATGCAGCAACGGGAAGTTGAGATCGTCAACAAGCTCGGGTTGCACGCCCGGGCCGCGGCGAAACTGACGCAGGTCGCCGGCCAGTTCAAGGCCAGCGTCTGGATCGGGCGCAACGGCCGCCGCGTCAACGCGAAGAGCATCATGGGGGTGATGATGCTGGCGGCGGCCAAGGGCTCGAAGGTGGTGGTCGAGACCGAGGGGCCCGACGAGGACGAGGCCATGCAAGCGATCACTCACCTCATCGCGGGCCGCTTCGAGGAAGACGAGTAAACTCGAGTTCACGGTTCGACGCCAAGCTCGGAACCCGGAACCTGGAACTCGAAACCTTGAACGTGGAACCTGGAACAGCGAAAGCGCAATGAGCTTTACCCTCCACGGCATCGGCGTCTCCGGCGGCATCGCCATCGGGCACGCGCACCTGGTGTCCCACGCCAAGCTCGAGGTCGCGCATTACATCGTCCCGGGGTCGCAGCTGGCGGAGGAGTCCGCCCGTTTCGACGCCGCGGTCCGCGCGGTGCGCGCGGAGCTCGAGGCGCTGCACGCCAGCGTTCCGCCCACCGCGCCGGCCGAGTTCGGCGCCTTCATCAACCTGCATCTCATGATCCTCGACGATTCGACGCTTTCGGTGGCGCCGCGCCGGATCATCGAGACCGAGCAGTGCAACGCCGAATGGGCGCTCAAGGTGCAGATGGGGGCGCTGCTCGCGCAGTTCGACGAGATCGACGACGGTTATCTCCGCGAGCGCAAGGCCGACGTGATCCAGGTGGTCGAGCGCGTGATGAAAGCGCTGTCCGGGCAGCCGGGCTACGTGCCCCCGCCGCCCCGGGCGAACGCCGAGCGGAGCCTGATTCTCGTCGCGCGCGACCTCTCGCCGGCCGACGTCGTGCAGTTCAAGCAGCACCAGTTCGCAAGCTTCATCACCGATCTCGGCGGCGGCACTTCGCATACCGCGGTGGTGGCGCGCAGCCTCGCCATCCCCTCGATCGTGGCGCTGCACAACGCGCGGCAGCTGATCCGCGAGAACGAGCTCATCATCGTGGACGGCACCCAGGGTGTCGTGATCGTGGACCCCGACCGGCAGGCGCTCGCCGAGTACGAGCGCCGCCAGCGCGAGTTCGAGCTCGAGCGCCACAAGCTGAAGCGCCTGAAGAACACGCGCGCGGCCACGCTCGACGGCGTCGCGGTCGAGCTGCAGGCCAACATCGAGCTGCCCGGCGACGTCGTGCAAGCCAGGGAGAACGGCGCGACCGGCATCGGTCTCTTCCGCAGCGAGTTCCTGTTCCTGAACCGGGACGACCTGCCCGACGAGGACGAGCAGTTCGAGGCCTACCGGAAAGTGGCCGTCGAGATGGACGGCATGCCGGTCACCATCCGCACCTACGATCTCGGCCCGGAGAAGCCCGCAAACGGCCTGCAGCGCGCGACCGCGAACCCCGCGCTGGGGCTGCGCGCGATCCGGCTCTGCCTGATCGAGCCCAAGCGCTTCCTCACCCAGCTGCGCGCGCTGCTGCGCGCCTCGCATTACGGCAAGGTCAACATCCTGATCCCGATGCTCGCCACCGGGATCGAGGCGGACCAGGCCCTCGCGCTGATCCGCAAGGCAAAGCAGAGCCTCGACGAGGAGGGCCTCCCCTATGACCCCCGCATCCAGGTGGGCGGGATGATCGAGGTGCCCGCGGCGGCGCTGGCGCTCGGCATCTTCACGCGCAAGCTCGACTTCCTGTCGATCGGCACCAACGATCTCATCCAGTACACGCTGGCGATCGACCGCACCGATGACGCCGTCGCGCACCTCTATGACCCGCTGCACCCGGCCGTGCTCGCCCTCCTCGCCGGCATCATCAGGACCGCGGACAAGGCGAAGGTGCCCGTCGCGCTGTGCGGCGAAATGGCGGGCGACACCGCGCTTACGCGGCTGCTGCTCGCCTTCGGGCTGCGGCAGTTCTCGATGCACTCCGCCCACCTGCTCGACGTGAAGCAGGTCGTCCTCAACTCCGACCTCGCGCGGTTGAAACCGCTCGCGCGGAAGATGCTGCGCGCGAGCGAGCCGGAGAAGCTGCACGCGCTGCTCGACAAGCTGAACGCTTGAGCCGCGTTCAGCGTTCAAAGTTCCAAGTTCAAAGTTCCGGGTTCCGGGTTCGGGGTTCGGGGTTTGGGTTTGAACCTTGAACGTGGAACATCGAACCCCTGCGGGGCCGATTTGACAACCGGCCCCGCAGCGGGTAAGGTTCTAGCCGCTTTCCGCCGCGCCGATTTGATTTTCAGCTTGCGGGCGCGTTACAAATCCGGCTAAAGAGAAAAGACCACAGGTTTTTTCGAACCCGGCCAGCGCAAGCTCGCCGGGTTTTGCTTTTTTGGGCTCCGAGGACATGGATACGGGCGTCTCGTCGAAATCGGTCGGCATCGTCACGCCGCGGACCGCGAGGTTCCGCGAGCCGGTGCGGCTCAAGTGCGGCGCGGTGATGGACGAGTACGAGCTCGTCTACGAGACCTACGGCAGGCTCAACGCCGACCGCAGCAACGCGGTGCTGGTGTGCCACGCGCTCAACGCCTCGCATCACGTCGCCGGACACTATGCCGGCGAGCCGAACAACGTGGGCTGGTGGGACAACATGATCGGCCCGGGCAAGCCGGTGGATACCAACCGCTTCTTCGTGGTCGGAGCGAACAACCTCGGCGGCTGCCACGGCTCGACCGGCCCCGCGAGCCTCCATCCGAAGACCGGCAAACCGTGGGGCGCCGACTTTCCGGTGGTGACGGTCGAGGACTGGGTCGCCACCCAGGCCCGGCTCGCCGACCACCTGGGCATCGACCGGTTCGCCGCAGTGATGGGGGGCAGCCTCGGCGCGATGCAGGCGTTGCAGTGGGCGGTGAGTTATCCCGGCCGCGTGCGCCATTCGCTGGTGATCGCGTGCGCCCCCAACCTGTCGGCGCAGAACATCGCCTTCAACGAGGTCGCGCGCCAGGCGATTCTCACGGACCCGGACTTCCACGGCGGGAATTACTACGAGCACCACACGCGCCCGACGCGGGGCCTGCGCGTGGCGCGCATGGTGGGGCACATCACCTACCTCTCCGACGACGTGATGGCGGAAAAATTCGGCCGGCAGCTGAAGCACGGCCGGGTCATGTACTCGTTCGAGCCGGAGTTCGAGATCGAGTCCTACCTGCGCCACCAGGGGCGGAAGTTTTCCGAGTATTTCGACGCGAACACGTATCTCCGCATCACCAAGGTGCTCGATTACTTCGACCCGGCGCATGAGCATGGCGGGGACCTCGCCAGGGCGCTCGCGCCCGCGAGGGCGAATTTCCTCGTGATCTCCTTCACCACGGACTGGCGCTTCTCCCCGGAGCGCTCCCACGAGATCGTGAAGGCGCTGCTCCATAACGGCCGCGACGTCACCTACGCGGAGATCGAGGCGCCGCACGGCCACGACGCGTTCCTGCTCGACGAGCCGCGCTATCACCGGCTCGTCCAGGCCTACTTCGACCGTATCGCGGCGGAGGTAGCCGCATGAGCCCGGGAGCAGGGGCCGGCGAAACGCGGAGCAGGGGCCCCGCTCGCGGGGATGCGACCAAGGCGATTGCGGCAGTCCGCCGACGCGAGGGCGCGATTATTTCCGGTCACGATCCGGAGGCGGCCGCATGAAGCGCAACAACGCGAACGGCATCCAGCGCGCGGATTTCGCCGCGATCGCCGCCTGGATCGCGCCCGGCTCGCGCGTGCTCGACCTGGGATGCGGCGACGGGACGCTGCTGCAGTACCTGGGGCGCAGGCGCAACGCCACCGGCTACGGCGTCGAGATTGACGACGAGGGCGTGCTCGCGTGCGTGAAGAACGGGGTGAACGTGATCCAGACCGACCTCGAGCGCGGGCTCTCGGACTTCGAGGACGGCGCCTTCGACTACGTGATCCTGTCGCTGACGCTCCAGGCGGTCCGCCGCAGCGAGCGCGTCATCGGCGAGATGCTGCGCGTCGGGCGCGAGGGCATCGTCACCTTCCCGAACTTCGGCTACTGGAAGAACCGCCTGCAGATCCTCGCGGGGCACATGCCGGTGTCCGAGAACCTGCCCTACCAGTGGTTCGAGACGCCCAACATCCACCTCTGCACGATCACCGACTTCGAGGCGTTCTGCGCGAGCCACGGCGTGAGGATCCTCGAGCGCATCGTGATGCGCAACGGCAGCACCGTGACGCTGCTGCCCAATCTCCTCGGCAGCCTCGCGGTCTACCGCTTCCAGCGGGCGTGACGGTTAAGGATGAAGTGAAAACCAACCCCCTTCTGCCTTTTCCCTTCTGGCTTCTGCCTCAGGCTTCCCTCTCACCGCGGACGCCGAGGACGCGGGGGAACGCCCGGGAGGCCGGGGTTTCCGATTCACGATTCCCGATTCACCGTTCACGATTCACGGATTGGTCAGCCGCCGATCCGGTTGCGCAGCAGGCCGATGCCCACGACCTCCGTCTCCGGCACCTCGCCCGGCTTCAGGAATTCCGGCGGCGTGCGCGCGTAACCGACCCCTGACGGCGTCCCGGTGGCGATGATGTCGCCCGGCTCGAGCGTCAGGCCCAGCGAGAGCTCCGCGATGATGCGCGGCAGCTTGAAGTAGAGATGCTTCGTGTTCGAGTCCTGCTTGACCGCGCCGTTCACGCGCGTGGCGAGCCGCAGATCGTTCGGGTCGGGCACCTCCTCGGCGGTGACGATCCACGGCCCGTCGGGCAGAAGCCGTCCAGGCTCTTGCCCTTGAACCACGGGCCCCCGTGCTGGCGCTGCACGTCGCGCGCCGAGACGTTATTGATGAGAAGGGAATCGCGTCGTAGGGGCCGGTGACCGAGGTCGCGGCCTTGGAGAAGAAGGCGGGATGGTCGGGCAGGTCCACTTTCTGCGCGCGGGCCTTCTCGCCCTCCTGGAAGTGGTCGAGGTAGTTCCAGCCGACGCAGTAGACGTTCTTGCGCGGGCGCGGTAGCGGCGCGAGGAGTCTCACCTGGTCCAGCGGCAGCGTTTCCGTGGCCTTCGCCCCGGCACGTGTGAGGTCTATCACTTCCTTGCCGCCGCGCACGAGGCCCACGCGCGGCGCGCCGCCCGACGGCGGCACGAAAGTCACGAGTCGCATCGAATCCTCCCTCCGGAATCCGTGAATGGTGAATGGGGAACAGGCAATGGGTTAAAGCCGATCACGAATGATTCGATCATTTCCCATTTCCCATTTCCCGGCCCCGGCGCCTTCCTTGCCTGCCGAGCCGAGCGACAGGTCGGCAAGCCCGGAGCGGATCATGAACCAGAAGAGGATGACGCCGGGCAATGCGACCAGCGTGGTGAGCAGGTAGAAGTTCACGTAGCCGATCGCCTCGATCATCGCTCCCGCGGTCGTTCCGGTGACGAACCGCCCGGCGATGCTCGCCAAGGCGGAGAGCAGCGCATACTGGGTGGCGGTGAACCGCAGGTTGCACAGCGCGGAGAGGTAGGCCACCACCGTCACGCCGCCGATGCCGCTCGCGAAATTCTCGAAACCGACCGCCGCAGCCATGCCGATATTGGTATGGCCGGTTGCCGCCAGCGCGGCGAAGCTCAGATTCGACACCGCCATCAGGATCAGGCTCGCCAGGACGGCGCGCTTCATTCCCAGTTGCGCGTAGAGGATTCCGCCAAGGAAAATGCCGATCAGCAGGGCAACGAAGCCGATCCCGACGTCGTAGAAGGCCACCTCGTCGTTGGTGAATCCGAGATCCTGGAACAGCAGCCGCAGCGTGAGGTTGGCGAGGGTGTCGCCAATCTTGTGAATCAGCACGAACAGCAGGACGACGAGCGCCCCCTGACGTCCGAGGAACTCGCTCAGCGGGCTGAAATAGGCGAGGATGGCCTCGACGACGCTGCGCGACCTGGCGGGCTCGTGGTGGCGGACCGGCTCACCCATGAGCACACCGACCAGCATCGCCGGAAGCGCGAAGGCGGCGCAGGCCAGATAGGCGGCGGTCCAGCCGACGCGGGCGGCGAGGACCAAAGCGAGGGCGCCGGCTGCCGCGGCGCCGATCCGCCAGCCATATTGCGACATGCCGGAGCCGACGCCGAGCTGGCGCGGCTCGAGCAACTCGATGCGATAGGCGTCGATGACGATGTCGAACGTGGCGCCGGCCACGCCCATGGCGATCGCGGCGATCGCGACAACATAGAGAGAGTCGCCCGGGTCGGCGATACCGAGAAAAGCGGCGGCAGCCATGACCAGCACACCGGTGAGCCATAGCCAGCTGCGCCGCTGCCCGAACCTGCCGATCACCGGGAACCGGACATTGTCGACGATCGGCGCCCAAAGGAACTTGAGGTTGTAGGCGAGGAAGGTGAGCGCGAAAGCGGTCACCGCGCTCTTGGTGACGCCGTGCTGGGCGAGGCGCGTGGTGAGAGTCGCGCCGATCATCGCGAAGGCAAAGCCGGAGGAGATGCCCAAAAACAGGGCGGCGAGCGGCGCAGACTCGAAATACGGACTGAGACCCTCCGGCAACCTGGCGCGCAGGCCGCTAAGCCAGCGGGTAGTCATATTCGACCGTCAGTGGCGCGTGATCCGAGAACCTTTTCCTCTTGTAGACCGCCGCATGCCTCGCGCGCGCGGCGAGCTTCGGCGTCGCGATGTGATAGTCGATGCGCCAGCCCACGTTCTTCGCCCACGCCTGCCCGCGGTTGCTCCACCACGTGTAGGAGTCGCCGGTTGCGTCCGGATGCAGCCTGCGGTAGACATCCACCCAGCCGAGCTCGTCGAAAACGCGGCTGATCCAGGCGCGCTCTTCCGGCAGGAAGCCGGAGTTCTTCTGGTTGGCGCGCCAGTTCTTGAGGTCGATCTCCTGGTGCGCGATGTTCCAGTCGCCGCACAGAAGCATCTCGCGGCCTTCCGCCGCGAGATGCTTCAAATGGGGAAAGAAATGATCCATGAAGCGGAACTTGATCTTCTGCCGGTGCGGCCCGGCCGAGCCCGAGGGGAGGTAGACCGAGACGACGCTCAACCGCCCGAAGTCGGCGCGCAGGTAGCGTCCTTCGCCGTCGATGTCGCGGATGCCGATGCCTTCGACGACGCGGTCGGGCACACGCCGGCAATACAGGCCGACGCCGCTGTAGCCCTTCTTGTCCGCGCAGTGGAAGAATCCCTGGAAGCTCCCCGGCCCGCGCATCTCCGGGGTCAGGTCCGCCGCCTGCGCCTTCAACTCCTGCACGCACACGACGTCGGCGCCGCTCCGCGCCATCCACGCGAAGAACCCCTTGCGCGCGGCCGAGCGGATGCCGTTCAGGTTCAGCGTTATAATTTTCATCGGCTCAGACCGGCGCGGCGCGCACCCGGCTCGTTCGACCGGACGCGCGGCGCGCGCCGGTCGACTCGCCCCGCGCAGACAAGGCACCGGACATGGCCTCCGATCTCAGCCAAGAGTTCATCCGCTTCATGATCGAGTGTAACGTGCTGCGCTTCGGCGAATTCCGGACCAAGGCGGGGCGCCTGTCGCCCTACTTCTTCGATGCCGGCCTGTTCTACGAGGGCGCGGCGCTGAAACGACTCGCGCAATTCTACGCGAAAGGCATCCTCGCCGCCGGCCTCGAGTTCGACATGCTCTTCGGCCCGGCTTACAAGGGCATCCCGCTCGTCGCCGCGGTGGCGATCGCGCTCGCCGACGCCGGCAGGACTGTCCGCTACAGCTTCAACCGCAAGGAAGCGAAGGACCACGGCGAAGGCGGCGCCGTGATCGGGGCGCCGCTCTCCGGGCGGGTGCTGATCGTCGACGACGTCATATCGGCCGGCACTTCGGTGCGCGAGTCTGTCAACCTGATCCAGGCCTCGAACGCTATAGCCTGCGGGGTGGTGATCGCGCTCGACCGCATGGAACGCGGCACCGGGGCGCTCTCCGCGGTGCAGGAAGTGCGCGCGCGTTATAATATTCCGGTGGTGAGCATCGCCACGCTGGACGATCTGGTGGAGTATTTGGGCACCGATCCGCAATATGCGCGCTACCTCGCCGCGGTCGGCCGCTACCGGGAACAGTATGGAGTCACGGCGCATGTTTAACCGCCCGTTCTCATTGACCGCTGCGGCGATCGCGACGGTTCTCGCGGGTTCCTTCGCGGGCCCTGTGCTGGCCCAATCCAAGGCCACAGGCAAGATCATCTGCTGGAAGGACAAGTCCGGCAAGGTGGTCGGCTGCGGCGACACCGTCCCGCCGGAGTACCAGGAAAGCGCGACCAAGGAGCTCGACCGGCGCGGGGTGACGCGGCGCACCACCGAATCCGCAGAGGAGGCGGCCCGGCGCCGGGCGCAGGAGCAGGAATTCGCCAAGCAGAAGGCAGAAGAACAGAAGCGGCTCGCGGAACAGCGGCGCCAGGATGCGGCGCTTCTCGCCACCTACACGAATGAGAAGGAGATCGACCAGAAGCGCGACCGCGAGCTCGCGCAGGTGGACCTGCAGGTGACCCAGCTGCAGGTGTCCCTCAAGAACGCGACCGACCGCTACAACGAGCTCAAGACGCGCAGCGAGCTCGCCGAGAAGGACAAGAGGCTGGCGCACCCGTCGCTGGCCGATGATCTGGCGAAGACCGGCGCCGACAAGAAAAGGCTCGAAGACAGCGTCGCGAGGCGGGAGCAGGAGAAGGAAGAAATCCGGAGCCGCTACGCCCAACAGAAAAAGCGCTACCTCGAGCTGAAGGGCCAGGAAGCGGCGCCCGCGAAGCCCGCGCCCACCGCGGCGGCGGGGCCCGGCACGAAGAAGTGACGGGTGGCTGGTGACCGGACTGCCTGAAGGAGGAAGGCAGAAGGATGAAGGATGACCTGGAACCCGGCTGCTGGCTCTCTACTTCTGCGTTCTGCCTTCTGCCTTAGTCCACCCTGTTCGCCGTTCATTGAGCTTTCCGGCTAGCCGGAAAGCTTGCGCTTCAGGATCTCGTTCACCTGCCGCGGGTTCGCCTTGCCGCGGGTCGCCTTCATTACCTGGCCGACCAGCGAGTGGAACGCCTTGTCCTTCCCGGCCCGGTAGTCCTCGACCTGCCTGGGATTTGCGGTGATGACTTCGTCGCAAATCCTTTCCAGCTCTCCCCTGTCGGAAATCTGTATCAGGCCCCGCTTCTCGATGATCGCATCCGGGTCGCCCTCGCCCGCCCACATCGCGTCGAGCACATCCTTCTTCAGCTTGCTCGAGATCGCGCCGGCCGCAAGGCTTCGCGCCAGTTTCCCGACATGCTCGGCACGGATCGGGCAGGCCTCGATCTCGAGGTTTTCCCGGTTGAGGCGCGCCGCCAGGTCCACGTTGATCAGGTTCGCGCTGTGCTTTGGAATGGACGGCAGGGCGACGACATCCACGGGGGCGAGGCTTTTTTCGAAGTATTCCGCAATGTTCCGCGACGCCGTCAGCAGGGCCGCATCGTAAGGCGGGAGCGCGAGATCGCGCACGTAGCGTTCGCGCTTCGCTTGCGGGAGCTCGGGCATCGAGCGCCGGATCTCGTGGATCAACGATTCCGGCACCTCGAGCGGTAGGAGATCGGGGTCCGGGAAGTAGCGGTAATCGTGCGCCTGCTCCTTGGTGCGCATCGAGCGCGTCTCGTCGCGGTCGGGATCGTAGAGCCGTGTTTCCTGCTCGACCGTGCCCCCCTCCTCCAGGATCTCGATCTGGCGCCGCGCCTCGAACTCGATCGCGCGCTCGAGGAAACGGAAGGAATTGAGGTTCTTGATCTCGCAGCGCGTGCCGAGCGTCCGCGATCCCTCGGGGCGCACCGAGACGTTCGCGTCGCAGCGGAACGAGCCCTCCTGCATGTTCCCGTCGCAGATGGCGATCCAGCGCACCAGCGCGTGCAGCGTTTTCGCGTAGGCGACCGCCTCCTGCGCGCTCCGCAAGTCGGGCTCGGAGACGATCTCGAGCAGCGGTGTCCCGGCGCGGTTGAGATCGATCCCCGTGAAGTCGTGGAAAGCTTCGTGCAGCGACTTGCCGGCGTCCTCCTCGAGGTGCGCGCGCGTGAGCCGGATTTCCTTCTCCCTGCCGTCCGCGAAAATGCCGATGCTGCCGCCCTGGACGATGGGCGTTTCGTACTGGCTGATCTGGTAGCCCTTCGGGAGATCCGGGTAAAAGTAGTTCTTGCGCGCGAAGATCGAGCGCCGGTTCACTTTCGCCCCGACCGCCAGGCCGAATCGCACCGCCTTGACCACCGCTTCGCGGTTCGCCACCGGCAGCACCCCGGGCAGCGCGATGTCCACGGCGCACGCCTGGGCGTTGGGCGACGCCCCGAACGCGGTCGCCGCGCCCGAGAACATCTTCGACTTCGTCGAGAGCTGGGCGTGCGTCTCAATGCCGATGACCGTTTCCCAATTCATAGTTCCACGTTAGCCGCCGAGACGCCATGACGCCAAGCAATCCCTGTCAGCACGAACAATCAAGCGACAGAACTTGAACATTGCAGATCCTGCGCCAGTTGCCTTCGGTTTGTCGGGGTTCAGTATCGAATCTCGCCTTTCCTGGCGCCTCGGCCGCTAATCTATTTCTATGCCGGGCGGAGCCCGCAGGTGCCAGTCGGTCGCCTGCTGGTACTGGTGCGCGGCGTTGAGCATCCGCGCTTCCGCGAAATAGTTGCCGATGATCTGCAGCCCGACCGGCAGCCCCTTCTCGTCGAAGCCGCACGGGATGGACAGGCCGGGCAGCCCGGCGAGATTGACCGCGATGGTGTAGATGTCCGAGAGGTACATTTGCACGGGATCTCCCGCCTTCTCCCCCAGCCGGAACGCCGTGGTGGGACTGGTCGGGCCCATGATGAGGTCGCAGCGCTTGAATGCTTCGGCGAAGTCGCCCGCGATGAGCCGGCGCACCTTCTGCGCCTGGATGTAATAGGCGTCGTAATAGCCGTGGGAGAGCACGTAGGTGCCGATCAGGATGCGCCGTTTCACCTCGGCGCCGAATCCCTGCGAGCGGGTCTTGCGGTACAGGTCGGCGAGGTCCGCGTATTCGGGCGCGCGATAGCCGTAGCGTACCCCGTCGTAGCGCGCGAGATTGCTCGAAGCCTCCGCTGGCGCGAGCACGTAATACACCGGGACCGAGAGCTTCATGTTCGGCAGGCTCACCTCGACCGCCTCGCAGCCGAGGTTGCGGAACTGCGCCACCGCGGATTCCACCGCCTTCACCACCCCGGGCGCCGCGCCCTCGGCGAAGAATTCCTTCGGCAGCCCGATCCTGAGACCCCGGAGCGGGTGGCGGAGGTGACGCGCGTAGTCCTCGGCTTCCCGCTCGAGCGAGGTGGAGTCGCGCGCATCGAAGCCGGCCATGATATTCATCATCAGCGCAAGGTCCTCGGCGCTGCGCGCCATGGGCCCGCCCTGGTCGAGGCTCGAGGCGAAAGCGACCATCCCGTAACGCGACACCACGCCGTAGGTGGGCTTCAGCCCGCAGATGCCGGCGAGCGCCGCGGGCTGGCGGATCGAGCCCCCGGTGTCGGTGCCGATCGCCGCGGGCGCGAGCCGCGCGGCGACCGCCGCGGCCGACCCCCCGGAGCTCCCGCCGGGCACGGTATTGACGTCCCAGGGGTTTCTCACCGGGCCGAAAAAGGAGGTCTCGTTCGACGAGCCCATGGCGAACTCGTCCATGTTGGTCTTGCCAAGGTTGACCGCGCCCGCCGCGTTCAGCCGCTCGACCACGAAGGCGTCATAGGGAGAGACGAAGTTGGAGAGCATCTTCGAGCCGCAGGTCGTTCGCCAACCCCTGGCGCAGAAGATGTCCTTCTGGGCGACCGGGATCCCGGTGAGCGGCTGCCCGCGCCCAGCGGCGCGCAAGCGGTCGGCCGCCTCAGCCTGCTTCCGGCTGGCCTCTTCGTCGAGCGTGATGAAGCAGTTGTACTTAGGGTTTAACGCCTTGATCCGACTCAGCAAATGCCGGGTGAGCTCGACGCTCGAGAACCGACGCGCGGCGAGCCCCGCGGCGAGGCTTGTGATCGTGGCGTTGTGCATCGCAGGCGACGCGTGATGGGTGATGGGGGATGGGTGACAGGAATCACACCCCAGCCCGCCCCTACCGCTTACTCGATCACCTTCGGGACGAGGTAGAGGTCTGCCTCCACGTGCGGGGCGATCGCCTGGAACAGGGTGTGCTGGTCTCCCTCCGTGACTTTGTCCTCACGGAGCCGCTGGACCACGTCGAGCGCGTGGGACATCGGCTCCACCCCGCGCGTGTCCACCGCCTGCATCTGCGCGATGAGCTGGAATACGCCGGTCAGCTGGGCGAGCGCGGCCCGCGCTTCGGGCTCGTCGATGGCGAGGCGAGCCAGCTCGGCGACGCGAGTGACGTCATCCAGCGACAGTGCCATGCGGAATCACCACCCGCCTTAAAAATCGAGGCTGCATAGGGTATCATAAACGTTTGACGCGGAGCATCAAATCCTTTGGGCGGAATGCGTTATGTTCGGTTTTTTGAGCCGTTACTTTAACGACGATCTGGCGATTGACCTGGGCACCGCCAACACGCTGATCTACGTGCGCGGCAAGGGTGTCGTGCTCGACGAGCCTTCCGTCGTCGCCATTCGCCAGGAGGGCGGCCCGAACGGCAAGAAAGTGATCCAGGAAGTCGGGCTCGCCGCGAAACAGATGCTGGGACGCACGCCCGGCAACATCACCGCGATCCGCCCGATGAAGGACGGCGTCATCGCCGACTTCACCGTGACGGAGCAGATGCTCAAGCACTTCATCAAGAGAGTGCACAACTCGCGCGTGTTCAAGCCCTCCCCGCGCATGATCATCTGCGTGCCGTGCGGCTCCACCCAGGTCGAGCGGCGCGCCATCCGCGAATCCGCGATCGGCGCCGGCGCCTCGAGCGTCTATTTGATCGAGGAGCCGATGGCCGCCGCGATCGGCGCCGATCTGCCCGTGGGCGATGCGACCGGCTCGATGGTGGTGGACATCGGCGGCGGCACCACGGAAGTGGGCGTGATCTCGCTCGGCGGGCTCGTCTACAAGGGCTCGGTGCGGGTGGGCGGCGACAAGTTCGACGAGGCGATCATCAACTACATCCGCCGCAACTACGGCATGCTGATCGGCGAGACGACCGCCGAGCAGATCAAGAAGGAGATCGGCTCCGCTTTCCCGGGCTCCGAGGTGCGCGAGAAGGAAGTGAAGGGCCGCAACCTCGCCGAGGGAATACCGAGGAGCTTCACGATCTCCTCCAACGAGATCCTGGAGGCGCTCACCGAGCCGCTCAACCAGATCGTCTCCGCCGTCAAGTCCGCGCTCGAGCAGACGCCGCCCGAGCTCGCCGCCGACATCGCCGAAAAAGGCATGGTGCTCACCGGCGGGGGCGCGTTGCTGCGCGACATCGACCGGCTGCTGATGGAAGAAACCGGGCTCCCGGTGATCATCGCCGAGGACCCGCTCACCTGCGTCGTGCGCGGCTCGGGCAAGGCGCTGGAGAAAATAGACCGGCTCGGCAGCATTTTCACGAACGACTGACGTCGCGGGTTCGGGTTCAAAGTTCCAAGTTCAAAGTTCCACGTTCCAGGTTTTGACGTCGAACCTTGAACCCTGAACCTTGAACAGGCAACGTTGAACTCGATGGAACATTCGCCCCCGCCGTTTTTCAAGACCGGCCCCACCCCGCTTGCCCGCCTGCTGATTTTTGCCGCGCTGTCGCTGACACTTCTCGTCGCCGACGCGCGCTTCAACTACCTCAATCCCCTGCGCCAGCTCGCGGCGGTCGTCATCTACCCGCTGCAGCGCATCGCCTCCGCCCCGGCCGGCATCGCGCGCCGCATCGGGGAGTTCTTCGTCACGCATTCGTCGCTGCGCGGCGAGAACGCGCGGCTCGCCGAGGAGAATTTCGCGAACGCCGCCGCCCTGCAGCAGTTGAAAACGCTGCAGGCCGAAAACGCGCAGCTGCGCGCGCTGCTCGCGGCCCGCGAGCGACTCGACGTCAAGGTGCTCGCCGCCGAGGTGCTCTACGCCGCGCGCGACCCGTTCAGCCGCAAGATCATCGTCGACCGGGGCACGCAGAACGGCATCCGGCCCGGGCGCGCGGTCGTGGACGACCGCGGCCTGGTGGGGCAGGTGACGCGCGTCTATCCGTGGCTCTCCGAGGTGACGCTCGTCACCGACAAGGGGCAGTTCGTCCCGGTCCAGAACCTGCGCAACGGGCTGCGCGCCGTGCTCGCGGGCACCGGCAACGACGGCGCCCTCGAGCTGCGCTTCGTCCCGCTCAACGCGGACTTCCAGAATGGCGATCAGCTCGTCACCTCCGGCATCGACGGCGTCTACCCGCCGGGGCTGCCCGTCGCGCAGGTGTCCCGGGTCGAACGCAACGCCGCGCAACTCTTCGCGCGCATCACGGGCACCCCGGCGGGCGGCGTGGCGAGCCACACCCGGGTGCTGATCGTCACCGAGCAGCGCGAGGCGCCGCCGCGGCCTGCCGAGGAGCCGAAGCCCGCGCGCGCCAGGAAACCGAGGAAGGGTTGATGTCCGAGGCCCGCACCGCGCCCCACGAGATCCTGCTGCCGGTGAAGCCCGGCTTCATCGCGCTCACGCTCGTCGCCGCGCTGCTCGTGAACCTGTTGCCGTGGTCGGGGTACTGGCTGTGGGTGAGGCCCGACTTCGTCGCGCTCGTTGTGCTCTACTGGTGCATCGAGGAGCCGCGCAAGATCGGCTTCATCGCGGCGTGGCTGCTGGGGCTCTTCATGGATGTCGCCGACGGCGCGCTGTTCGGCCAGCACGCGCTTGCCTACACCATCCTCGCCTATGCCGGCATCGTGCTGCACCGCCGCGTGCGCATGTTCTCCGGCACCCCGCAGGTGATGCATGTCATCCCGCTGCTGCTTCTCAACGACCTCATCGTGCTCGCGATCCGCGGGCTTGCCGGGGCCGATTTCCCGGGTTTCCAGTACTTCATCGGCAGCTTCGTCGGCGCCGCGCTGTGGGCGCCGCTCGGCGCGCTGCTCAAGCTCCCGCAGCGGCCCAAGCCCGACCCGTACCATGTCTGAGCTCTCGATCAATCCCGGCGTGGAGCTCAGAAACGCGGAGCTCGAGCTCCACCACTTCCGCACGCGCCTCGCGATCGCCTCGGCGTTCGTGCTCGTCATGTTCGCGGCCCTTTTCGCGCGGCTCTTCTACCTGCAGGTCGTGAGGCACGGCGAGCTGCAGACGCTGGCGGAGGCGAACCGCATCTCGATCGTGCCCGTGGTGCCCAACCGCGGCATCGTCGTCGATCGCAACGGCGTCGTGCTCGCGCACAACTATTCCGGCTACACGCTCGAGATCCAGCCGCAGAAAGTCGCGGACCTCGAGGCACTCCTCGACGAGCTCGCGAGCATCGTCGAGATCGGGCCGCGCGATCGGCGCCGCTTCAAGCGGCTGCTCGAGGAAAGCAAGGGCATCGGCAGCCTCCCGATCCGCACGCGGCTCTCGGACGAGGAGATCGCGCGTTTCGCCGCCAACCGCTACCGGTTCCCGGCGGTGGAGATCAACGCCCGCCTGTTCCGCCAGTATCCCCAGGGCGAGCTCTTCTCGCACGTCGTGGGCCATATCGGGCGCATCAATCAGCGCGAGCTCGATCAACTCGAGGCCGACGGGACCGCGGCGAACTATCGCGGCACCGACTACATCGGCAAGACCGGCCTCGAGCAGAGCTACGAGCGCTTCCTGCACGGCACGACCGGGGTCGAGGAGGTCGAGGTCGATTCCGGCGGCCGCGCCGTGCGCACGCTTTCGCGCACCCCGCCTGTTTCAGGCAACAATCTCGTGTTGAAGCTCGACGCGCGCCTGCAGGAGGTCGCCTACAGCGCGTTCGGGGACCGGCGCGGCGCGCTCGTCGCGATCGAGCCCGCGACCGGGGGCGTGCTCGCCTTCGTGAGCAAGCCGGGATTCGACCCCAATCTCTTCGTCGAGGGGATCGATCCGCAGAACTGGAGCGAGCTCAATACTTCGCCCGATCGGCCGCTGCTCAACCGCGCGCTCGCCGGCACCTATCCCCCAGGCTCCACTTTCAAGCCCTACATGGCGCTCGCCGCGCTCGCCTACGGCAAGCGCACCCCGCAGCAGACGATCTACGACCCCGGCTATTTCATGTTCGGCGGCCACCAGTTCCGCGACAGCCGGCCGGGCGGAAACGGGGTGGTGGACATGTACAAGTCGATCGTCAAGTCGAGCGACACCTACTACTACATGGTGGCGAACGACCTGGGCATCGATCTCATCGCGAGGTTCATGGCGCAGTTCGGCTTCGGCGCCCGGACCGGGATCGACGTCACCGGCGAGGCGGTCGGGGTGCTGCCCTCGCAGGAATGGAAGATGCGCCGCTTCAAGCAGAAGTGGTACGCGGGGGAAACGATCAGCATCGGCATCGGGCAGGGCTACAACGCCTACACGCCGCTGCAGCTCGCGGCCGCGATCGCCACCCTCGCCAACGACGGGGTGATGTACCGCCCGCACATCGTCGACTACGTCGAGGACATCCGCACCCGGGAGCGCACGGTGGTGGAGCCGGCGCCGCTGCGCACGCTCGATCTCAACCCCGAGCACCTCGCGGTGGTCAAGCAGGCGCTCGTCGGCGTCAACAAGGAAGGCACCGGCGCGCGCGCGTTCGCGGGCGCCGAGTACGTGAGCGCCGGCAAGACCGGCACCGCGCAGGTGATCGGCATGAAGCAGGGCGAAAAGTACGTCGAGAGCCGCGTGCAGGAACGCTTCCGCGATCATTCCCTGTACATCGCGTATGCCCCGGCGGAGGCGCCCACGATCGCGCTCGCCGTGATCGCGGAAAACTCCGGCTTCGGCGCCCGTGCAGCCGCGCCGATCGCGCGCAAGGTGCTCGACTACTACCTGCTCGGCAAGGTGCCCGAGCCCGTCAAGGCAACCAGGGATGACGACGATGCATCCGGCGGTTAGGCGCCTCACCGCCCGTCTCACCCGGCACGTCGACGGCGTGCTGCTCGGCCTCGTGCTCGCCCTGATGGTCCTGGGGCTCGCGGTGCTGTTCAGCGCCTCCAATGCGAGCCTCCCGCGCCTCACCGGGCAGCTCGTCAACATGCTGATCGCTCTCGGCGTGATGTGGGTATTCGCCAACATTGCCCCTCACTACCTGCTGCGGCTCGCGCTCCCGCTCTATATCCTCGGCGTGCTGCTGCTCCTCGCCGTGGCGCTCGCCGGCGACGTGGTGCACGGCGCCCGGCGCTGGCTCGATCTCGGCGTCACGCGCATCCAGCCCTCGGAGCTCATGAAGATCGCGGTCCCGCTCGCGCTGGCGTGGTACTTCGACCGCTACGAAGCGACGCTGAGGCTCTCCAATTACGCGGTTGCGGCGGTCATGCTCGCCGTCCCGGTGGCCCTGATCGCCCGGCAGCCCGACCTGGGCACGGCGATGCTGATCGCCGCCTCGGGCTTTTTCGTGCTGTTCCTCGCGGGACTTTCCTGGCGCATCATCGCCGGCGCCGCGGTCGGCGGCCTCGCCGCGCTCCCGCTCGCCTGGTCGGTCCTGCACGACTACCAGCGCCAACGCATCCTCACCCTGCTCGACCCGACGCAGGACCCGCTCGGCGCGGGCTATCACACCATCCAGTCCACGATCGCGCTCGGCTCCGGAGGCTGGCTCGGCAAGGGCTGGCTGAACGGCACGCAGGCCCATCTCGACTTCATCCCCGAGCGCACCACCGACTTCATCTTCGCGGTCTACGCCGAGGAATTCGGCCTCGCCGGCAACCTCGTGCTGCTCGCGCTCTTCCTGCTCGTGATCTCGCGCGGGATGCTCATCACCGCCGGCGCGCCGACGCTGTTCGCGCGGCTCCTCGCGGGCGCGATCACGCTCACCTTCTTCACCTACGTCTTCGTCAACATGGGCATGGTGAGCGGCGTGCTGCCGGTTGTGGGCGTCCCGCTGCCGCTCATGAGCTACGGCGGGACCGCGCTCGTCTCGATCTGCCTCGGGTTCGGCATACTGATGAGCATCGCGACGCACAAGAAGCTCGTCCAGACATGAAGACAGGGATGAGGGCGGAGGGCGAAGGGCGGAGGGGAAACCCCAAGACGCCAAACGCGCATTCGCGGTTTTTCCTCATCCCTCATCCCTGGTCTGCGACCCCGGCCCGTCGCGCTGCATCGCGTCGGGCGTTCGCAGGCTCAAACGTGCGCAGGCACGTTTTCCGAATTCCCGGCTCACCCCTCATCCCTTTCGCGGCGGCGGTCTTGCTCGTCGCAATCACCTCCGGCTGCGGTACGGCGGCCAAACGCGAGCCCTCGGTTTCCAAGGCGCCGCCGACGCGCCCCGGCGGCTATTACCTCGACGACGGACCGGGCGACAGGCCGCCCGCCGACATCGACGGGATACCGGACGCGGTGCCGCGGGTGGAACCGCTGCACCGGGGCGCGAGCCGGCCCTACGTCGTGATGGGCCGGAGCTACACGCCGATGACGGCGCTCGCGCCGTACAAGGCGCGCGGCATCGCGACCTGGTACGGACGGCGCTACCACGGCAAGCAGACCTCATCGGGCGAGATCTATGACATGTACGCGATGACGGCCGCGCACCCGATCCTGCCGATCCCGAGCTACGCGCGCGTGACGAACCTCCAGAACGGGAGTTCGGTGGTGGTGCGGGTGAACGACCGCGGTCCGTTCCTGGAGCACCGGCTGATCGATCTCTCGTATACGGCCGCCCACAGGCTCGGCATACTCGCGGGCGGCAACGCCATGGTTGAAGTCGAGGCGATCATTCCGGGTGAGGACGCCGCGACCGCCGTCGCAAGCGATGCTCCGCGGCGTCGCCCGCCCGCGCCAGCCGAGGCGGCCCCTTCACCCGCCACAGGCGAGAACGTGCTGGCGTCCGGCAAACGGGAGACGGTACCACCCCCTGCGCCGCCTGCCGATGAGCCCGCAACCGTCGCATCAACGGTGCCGGCGCCGCAATTGCCTCTCACGAGCGATGCCAGCGGTTTCTATCTGCAGCTCGGCGCGTTCGGCTCGCGCGAGAACGCGGAGAGCTTTCTCGCGCGCCTAAGGGCGCAGGTGGACTGGCTCGCGCTGCGCATCTTCCCGCGCGACGGCCTCTACCGCATTCACGCCGGCCCCTATTCGAACGCGCTGGAAGCGCGCCAGATCGCGGACCGCATCAGCCAGGCCCTCGGCATCCGAGCGCTGCTGCTCACGCGGTAGCCGGCCGGCGATAGACGGTGGAACCTCTTCACCGTTCGCGAAACACGCGGAGCATTCCCTGCGCCGCTGATGCCTCACTAGCCCCGCGCCGGCGTGTTATTGCTTGCCTTCCAGGCGCAGCAGCGCGTGGACCATCTCCAGCACCATCCGCTTGTGGGTATCGTTCAGCGACTCGAGCTTCTTCGAAGGCCAGCCATGGTCGAGCCGGTATGCGCCCGTCTGCCGCCGCGCTGTCAGCGGCGGCGGCTCTTCCTTTCGCTCGCCCTCGCCGAAAACGCAACCAGTGCGCGGAGACCTCGAGCCACAATCCCGAGGCGCGAATCTTGTCCTGCGACGGCAGAGCGCTTCCGGACAGCCATTTACGCACCGCCTGGGTGGAGACCGGGTTACCGCGATAACGCAGATCGGCAAGAGTCATGCATGAGCTGGCGCGAACACGGTTTTTCCAAGGTGATCGAGCAGATTGCCTCGGGCGTGGCGATCACCGGCCTCGACGGGACGCTCGATTATGCCGCTGCCTGTCTCCTCAAGCTGATCGGCGCGCGCGGCGAAGAACTCGTCGGTGCCTCCCTGTCGCGGTTCGTGCGCCCGGCGGTTGCGGGACCTCACGGCGAGCCGCGAGACTTTTCGGGCGCCGCCCAGAACCCGCGTCGTGAGGTCCGAATTTGCGGCAGCGAGGAAACGCTCGATGCGCTCGAGTCGGCGTATCCGATCCACGACACGGCGGGCGCAGTGACTCACTTCATACACCTGCTGCGGGACATCAGCGCGCAGCGCAACCACGGCGCCTTCGCGCTGCTCTACATCGACGTTGATCACTTCAAGAGAATCAATGACACGCCGGGACACGATGCAGGGGACGAGCTGCTGCGCCAACTTTCCGCGCGCCTTGCGCAGTCGCTGCGTGCAGCCCACACCGTGGCACGCTGGGGCGGCGACGAGTTCGTGGCCCTGCTCGACGGCGTGGGAAACCCGCAGGCCGCCGCGCGCATCGCCCGCAAGTCGATCTCGACCTGCGGCGGGCCGTACCGGGTACGCGGCTGCACCCGCCGCGTCACGCTCAGCATCGGCGCGAGTCTCTACCTTGAACTCGGAACTTGGAACACTCAGGACGCGCCTTCGAGTCGGAACACGATCGGCACCAGCACCCAGGACTCGACCGGCTCGGCGCCCTGCCGCGCCGGCAGAAAGCGCCAGGTCTTCACGGTTTCGAGCGCGGCGTTGTCGAGTTGCAACGAGCCGCTGCTCTTCTCGACGTCCACGCGCGCCGGCAGGCCTTCACGCGTCACCAGCACCCTCAAGGTCACCGTTCCCTGCTCGCCCGCGCGCCGCGCCGCGAGGGGATAGCGGGGCGGGGGGTTACGCAGATAAGCGGCGCTGAAGCTGGGCAGCGAAAGCGGAACCCTTGCTACCTCTCTGCTGACCTCGGCCGGCGCCGGACGTGCCTCAGCCGGTCGCGGTGCAGTGGCCGCCGGCTCCGGCGCAGGACGCGGCTCGGCAAGCGCCAGCACGGGTGGCGGCGCGTCCATTTTCGGCGATGATCGCGGCGGCTCCGCTCTCGCCACGCTGCGCTCCGGCGTGCGGGCGTTCTGCGGTGGTCTGGCCGGAACGGATTCCACTGGCAGGGCGCGTGGCGGCTCGGCCTGCACCAGAACGACCTCGAGCACGCGCACTTTTGGCAGCTCGCGATCGAAGGAAAACTGTGGAAGGATAACCAGGGCCGTGGCATGCACCGCCACGCTAGCGGCGAGGAACACCGCCAGCACGCGCCAGGCCCGCCGGCGCGGCGCTGGCGCAGCCTCGTCGACACCAGGGTCGATTCGGTTCAACTTTACTCCCAACGCGTGAAGCGCAGCGCATTTTAGCCGTACTCGTCTCGCAACGGGCGCACCGCCGTATACTGCGGCCATGAAATCGCTGCTGATCGGGCTGATAAGAGCCTACCAGTTGCTGCTCTCGCCCTTCTTCGGCAGCCAGTGCCGCTTCTATCCCACGTGCTCGAGCTACGCGCGCGAAGCGATCGAAGTCCACGGCGCGCTGCTGGGCTCGTGGCTTACGCTAAAGCGCATCGTGCGCTGCGGCCCGTGGCACCCCGGCGGCGTAGACCCCGTCCCGCCGAAGGCGCAAGGATGAAGCATGAAGGAAAAACCAAGACCCGCTGGCAGCGGTGCCTTCTGCCTTGACTCATCTAGCCGGGCACGCGGCAGATGAGTCCCTTGAGGTAATCGCCCTCCGGGAAATTGAGCGCGACCGGGTGGTCCGGCGCCGCGGCGAGGCGCTCGATGATCTGCGCATCCACACCGGCGTCGAGCGCCGCGCCGGCGACGATCTTCTGGAAGAGGTCCGCCGAGACCCCGCCCGAGCACGAGAAGGTAACGAGGAGCCCCCCGGGGCGGAGCAGCTTGAAGGCGAGCAGGTTGATGTCCTTGTAGGCGCGCGCGGCTTTCGCCACGTGCGCGGCGGTCGGCGCGAACTTGGGCGGGTCGAGCGTGATGAGGTCGAACTGGCGGCGCCCGTCGCGCAGGTGCCGCAGCATCTGGAACACGTCGCCCCCGACCCAGTCCGTGCCGGAAAAGCCGTTCAGACGCTCGTTGGCGCGCGCCAGGCCGAGCGCTTCGGCGGAGCTTTCCAGCGCCAGCACCGACCGCGCCGCGCCTGCCAGCGCGTTGAGGGCGAAGCCGCCCGTGTAGCAGAAGCCGTCGAGCACGTCGTGCCCGCGCGCCAGCTCACGCACCCGCAAGCGGTTCTCGCGCTGGTCGAGATAGAAACCGGTCTTGTGGCCGCGCTCGAGGTCGACCTCGAACCGGATGCCGTGCTCGCTCACCACGATCCGCGCCGGATCGCGCGGGCCGCGCAGCGGCCCGCGAGCGGGAGCCAGTCCCTCCAGTTCCCGCACTTCTGCGTCCGAGCGCTCCCACACGCGCGCGGCGCCCTCCACTTCGAGCAGGGCATCGGCAATCGCGTCGCGCCAGCGGTCGGCGCCGGCGCTCAGGAGCTGCACGACCACGGTATTCCCATAGCGGTCGGCCACCACGCCCGGCAGGCCGTCCGACTCGCCATGGACCAGCCTGACCGCATCGGTCACGCGGGCGTCCACCATTGCGAGACGCTGCGCTACGGCCTGCCTGATTTTCCTGTTAAAGAATGCGCGGTCCACCGCGCATTCTTCCCAGTCCCAGACACGACCGACGATCTGGGAATTCGGACTGTAGGCGGCGATCGCCAGGAATTCGCCGGCAGCCGAGCGAATTTCCACGGTCTCCCCGGCGCCCGGCTCGCCCTGGATCCGGGCGACCGCGCCGGAAAAGATCCAAGGGTGCCGGCGCTTGAGCGATTTCTCCCGCCCGGGCTTGAGAATCAGCTTGTTCAAATTAGCCGCCAAGGCGCCCGGACGCCGGGGGAATCAACCATGAAAAAGCCGATGACCACTTGTTCTCGTTTTTCTTGATGCCCTGGCCGTTCGATGGGATTCTATTTCTCACTTGGCGCCTTGGCGCCTAATTTTTTTCCTGGCGCGGGGGTGCGCCGCGTCGTAAACCTTCGCCAGGTGTTGAAAATCCAAATGCGTATACACCTGCGTCGTCGAGATGCTCGCGTGCCCCAGCATCTCCTGCACCGCGCGGAGATCTCCGCTCGACTGCAGCAGGTGCGAGGCGAAGGAGTGGCGCAGGGTGTGCGGGTGCACGCTCCCCGCCAGCCCGAGCTTCCGTGCCCAGCGCTGGAGGCGCAACTGCACCGAGCGCGCGCTGAGGGGCGCGCCGTTCCGCGCGACGAACATCGCCTGCTCCCCGGCGCGGGCGAAGCGCTCGCGCTCGCGCAGCCACGCTCTCAACGCCGCGAGCGCGTAGCTCCCGACCGGGACGATCCGCGTCTTCGCGCCCTTGCCGGCGACGCGCACGGTCGCGTCCCGGAAACTGACGTCCTCGAGCGCGAGCGCGGTGAGCTCGGAGAGCCGCAGCCCGGAGGAATAGAGCAGCTCGAGCATCGCCCGGTCGCGCAGCGCGAGCGCATCATCCCCGGCCACCTCCATCAGCCGTCCCGCCTCGTCGGGCGAGAGCGCGTGCGGCAGGCGCTTTGCGCTCCTCGGGGCCCGGACGCCAAGGCAGGGGTTTTGCGCAAAGCCGTGGTCGCGCGCGAGATAATTGAAGAAGCCGCGCCACGCCGAGAGCAGGCGGGCGAGGGTCCGCCCGTTGAGGCCCCGCGCGTGCAGCTCGCCGATGAAACGGCGGACCTCGCGCGGCTGCAACTGGCTGAGCGGGACGTCCCCAGCCAGCGTGAGCAGCCCTTCGATGTCCCTCGCGTAATTCGCGACCGTGTGGCGGGAGAGCCGGCGCTCGTGCGAGAGGTATCCGAGATAGTCCCCCAACCGGGGATCGCGGATTTCCGCCCGCGGATCCCGGCTGTCAGAGTCAGCGCCCACTTACGCACCGGAAGTGGTTGTTTTGCCAAGCATCGCCTGTTCTCGCTGGCGGCTGCTCACGCCTCGCTCCTCGCCCCCTCATCCTTCACGCAGATGGGGGGCGATGGCCGCAGAAACCAGCTCGCCCAGCCGTTTGAGGTAGAGGGTTCCCATTTCCGGGTAGAAGCGCTGCGGATCCTCGCTCGCGAGCGCCAGCAGCCCGAAGGTTTCGCGGTCGCGCAGCGGCACGTATGCGAACGAGCGCAGGCGAGCGCCTGCTTCACCGAAGAGAGCGGCCGTGTCCACCATCGCATGGCCGCTGCAATAGGGATGGGTGAGGCCCGTTGCGAACTCGCGTGAGGCGTCGCTCACAGGGCCGAACTCGGAGAGGCCGGCGTGGCCGCCGGCGCGCCATACCCGCAGCGCCACGTGCGGCACCGCGAAATCCTCGCGCAGGTTGAGGTAGACGGCACTCAGCACGCCGCGGATATCGGAGGCGCCGAGCAATGCGATCGAGATGCGGTGCACCTTTTCGCTGATCGCGTCGTTCTCCTCCCCGAACTGGATCACTTCGCGAAGCTTGCCTTCGAGCTGCTTGTTCTTGTCGCGCAGGCTCAGAATCTGGCGCTCGCTGATCGACACCGCGCGCCCCCCGTGTGGATGCGGAATGTAGATTTCCGCCAGCAGCTCGGCGTAGCGTTCGAAGAATTCCGGGTGCTCCCTGAGAAAGTCTGCGACCTCGTCTGGCTTCATCCTTCTCCCTTAATGAATTGGCGGAAGATAGCGGTTAGAGGCGGGCGGTGATCCGATACGATCGCTCACAGGTTGCGAGCCACGATCCGGCAGCCGCCAATTCATAATTCGATCTCGCCTTCGAATACCGTGACGGCCGGGCCCGTCATCATGACCGGCTCGCCTTCCCCCGCCCATGATATACCGAGGTCGCCGCCGCGCGTCGCCACCGTGACCCGGCTCTCCAGCAATCCGCGCGCGATGCCCGCCACCACCGCCGCGCAGGCGCCGGTGCCGCACGCCAGGGTCTCGCCCGCGCCGCGCTCGTAGACGCGCAGCCGGATGCGGCCGCGGTCCACGATCTGCATGTAACCGGCGTTCACGCGCTGCGGAAAACGCGGGTGGCGTTCGATCAGCGGGCCTTCGCTCGCCACGGGCGCGGCCTCGATGTCCGGCACGATCTGCACCGCGTGCGGGTTGCCCATCGAAAGCGCGCTGATCTCGCGCCGCCGCCCGCCCACTTCGAGCCCGTACGTGGGCGCCCGCCGCGGCGCGTCAAAGGGTATGCGCGCCGGCTCGAACTCGGGCACGCCCATGTTGACCGTCACCTGCCCGTCCGGCTCGAGCCGCGGGACGATTACGCCGCCAAGGGTGCCGACACGAATCTCCGTCTTCGTGGTGAGGCCCCGGTCCCGGACGTAGCGCAAGAAACAGCGGGCACCGTTGCCGCACTGCTCGACCTCGTCGCCGTCGGCGTTGAAGATGCGGTAGTAGAAGTCGGTATCGGTCTCGCGCGGGGGCTCGATCTTGAGAATCTGGTCGCAACCCACGCCGAAATGGCGGTCCGCTAGCAGCCGTAGCTGAGCGGTGCTCAGCGTGATGGGCCGGGTAAAGGCGTCCAGCACCACAAAGTCGTTCCCCAAACCGTGCATTTTAGTGAACTTTAGGCGCATTTAGCGGCAGAAGCGCACAAAATCGCGGTAGATACACCGGTCCATGACCACCGTTATGCCCGCGCGCTGCGCACACAGGGCAGCGCGCTCGTTGACGATACCCTCTTGAATCCAAAGGGCTTTGAGACCAAGCTCCCGGCATTCCTCCACCACCTCGTCGAGGAACGCGGCGCGCCGGAACACGTTGACGAGGTCTATCGGCACCGGGACATCCCGGAGTCGGCGGTGTACTTTGGCGCCCAGCGCCTCGGTCGCCGCCGGGTGTATCGGGATGATCGTGTAGCCGAAGCCCTGCATCGCACGCGCCACCTGGTGGCTCGGGCGGGCGGGGTTGGGCGACAGGCCGACCACCGCGATGGTCCTCACCCGCTTGAGCAGCGCGCAACGCTCCTGCTCGCCTGGATTCTCAAACACGGCCCCAGACCAGCCAGTGACGATCGCTCACGATCTCCACCTGAAAGCGCGCGAGCCCGCATCCGCGCAATTGCGCCGCGACTTCCTCCGGTCGATAGGCGGCGAGCAGCGAATGATAAAAATCGCGTTGCAAGATCGGCGGCGCCTGCCCCGCGTGCTGCGCGACGAGCGCCCGCGCCGCCGCCACCGATGCCGGCCGCGCCAGGTCCATGACGGCCACCGGCGCCCCGGCCCGCGCGGCGGCCGCGACAGTCTGCCACAGCACGAGCGGCCGGGCCACATGATGGAGCAGGCTGTTGCTGATGACAGCGTCGTAGCCCGCCCCCGCGAGGCCGGGATCCGGCAGGCGCGCGAACCGCAGCGCGACGCGCGCGCCGAGCCCCGCCCGCAGCACCGCCGCCCGTGCGAGCTCGAGCATCGGCCCCGACCCGTCGAGCCCTTCGACGAGGGCCTGCGGGTAGGCGCGCGCGAAACGGATAGTCACATCGGCCGGTCCGCAACCCAGGTCGAGCACCCGCCCCGAGCGAAACTCCGGGTAGAGCCGCGCAAAATGCGTGATGAAGGCCTGGTGAGGCTCGCTGAAGTCGGCGTTCGCGTAGGCCTGGGCCTGCGCGGGATCTTCCATCAGCTCAGGCTCGGGAACGCGCTCCATGCCCTTTGCTACGCCGTCTCCGCCGCCGCGGCGGAGACGGCCTCGCACACGTAGCGCACCTCATCCTCGGTGAGCTGGGGATAGATCGGCAGGGAGAGCACTTCGCGCGCCGCTTGCTCGCACGCGGGAAGCGCGAGCCCGCCGAATTCGCCCTCGTAGACCGGCTGGCGGTGCACGGGAAGCGGATAGTAAATCGCGCTCGCCACGCCCCGCGCGGCGAGCTTGTCGCGCAGCGCCTCGCGCGCCGCCGCGCGCACGGTGAACTGGTGATAGACGTGCGCGCCCCGCCCGTGCTCCGCCGGCAGGCCCAACGGCGATCCCGCGAGCAACCGCCGATAGAGCGCCGCATGCTCGCGGCGCCGGACGTTCCACCGGTCGAGGCGCTTCAATTTCACCCGCAGGATCGCCGCCTGCAACTCGTCGAGCCGGCTGTTGTAGCCGATTACCTCGTGCCGGTAGGCCGTGCGGCTGCCGTGGTGGCGCAGCATGCGCACCGACTCCGCGAGCCTCGCATCGCCGGTCACCACCATCCCCGCGTCGCCATAGGCGCCGAGGTTCTTCGTGGGGTAGAAGGAAAAGCAGCCGAGCGCGCCCCAGGCGCCCGCGCGGCGGCCGTCGAAGTCGGCGCCGATCGCCTGCGCGCAATCCTCGACGAGCAGGAGATTGCGGCGCGCGCAGATCGCGCTGATCGCGGCAAGGTCCGCGCACTGCCCGAAGAGATGCACCGCGATCACTGCGCGCGTCGCCGGCGTGATCGCCGCCTCGAGCGCCGACGGATCCAGGTTGTAAGTCGCCGGATCGATGTCGGCGAACGCCGCGCGCGCGCCCACGTATGACACGGCTTCGGCGGCCGCGATGAAGGTGAAGGCCGGCGTGACCACTTCGTCGCCCGGGCCGATGCCGGCCGCGCGCAGCGCGAGATGCAATGCATCGGTGCCCGAGGCGACCGCTACCGCGTGGGGAACGCCGAGGTAGTCCGCGATCTCGCGTTCCAGCGCCTCGCCTTCGGGCCCGAGTATGAAACGCCCGGAGGAGATGACCCGCCCGATCGCGGCGGAAAGCTCGGTCCCGATTTCGCGGTACTCGGCCGCGAGGTCGAGCATCGGCACGTTCATGCCCGGGCTCCCGTCCCCGCCGGCAGGCGCGCCAGCCGCTCGGCGATAAGGCGTCCTACCTCGAGCCCGAGCGCGAGCGCGCGGCGGCCGTCGGCGCCCGGCACCTCGGGCTCGCGGCCCTCGCGGACCGCGGCAACGAAGGAATCGATCTCGTCGCGCAGCGCGTCGGCGTCGGGAAACGCGCGCTCCTCGGCGGCGATCTCGGCCCCGTCCATGCGGCGCACGACCCGCAACCGCGCGCCCCGCAGGTCGGCGGAGGCGTACATGTCGCGGCCGAAGGCGCGGAGCTTGCGCACCGCCGCCTGGCTCACCCGGCTCGCCGAAAGGTTGGCCACCGAGCCGTCCGCGAACTCGATGCGCGCGCTCGCGATGTCGATCGAATCGGTGATGACCTTGTAGCCGCAGGCGGAGATCGCCGCGATCTCGGAATCCGCCATGGAGAGCACCAGGTCGATGTCGTGGACCATGAGGTCGAGCACCACGTCGACCTCGGTGCCCCGCGGCTGGAACTGGGCGAGCCGCTCGGCTTCGACGAAGAGCGGCCGCAGGAGCATGCCGCGCAAGGCGGCGAAGGCGGGGTTGTAGCGCTCGATGTGACCGACGGCGAGGCGGGCGCCGCGCTGCGCCGCGAGCGCGATCAACGCATCGGCCTCCTCCAGCGTGCGCGCGATCGGCTTCTCGACGAGCACGTGCACCCCCGCCTCGAGGCACGCGCGGGCGACCTCGTAGTGCCGGTCCGTCGGCACCGCGACCGACACGAGATCCACGCCGGAGAGGAGTTCGCGGTAATCCCGCACCGCGCGGCAGCCATGGCGGGCCGCGACCTCGCGGCCACGCGGCTCGAGCGCGTCGGCCACACCCACCAGTTCCACCGCCCGGCACGCGGCGTACTTCGCCGCATGGTGGCGGCCGAGGTTGCCGACCCCGATCACTCCTGCGCGCAGCCTACCCATGTGCGGATTCTCCGCCCTGAACGCTTCCAGGCCAAGTCAGACCGTATCTCGAGAATCAAAAGTTGTAGCGGGAAAAGCCGGGAGCGAGATCAGACCGGGGAAAAAGCCGAATCGCGGCTCCTGCCAAAGACCTCTTTCGCTTTGAATGTTCCGCGTTCATCTGCGGTTCAATCCTTTGTCTTGGACAACCGCTAATAAAACCGCGGCTCGCCCGGCGGCCGGGTCTTGAAGCGCTTGTGAAGCCAGAAGTACTGCTCCGGCATCTCCCGCACGCGCTCTTCGATAAAAGCATTCATGCGCCGCGTGTCGCGCTCGTCGTCGTCGCTGGGGAATTCGCTCCATGCCGGGTAGAACCTGAGCACGTAGCCCCGCGCGCCCGGCAGTTGGCGGGTCACCGCGGGCACCACCACCGCCTGCGCCTGGCGCGCGATGCGCGGGAGCGCCGTGACCGTCGCCGCCGGCACGCCGAAAAACGGCACGAAGATCGAGTCGCGGCTGCCGAAATCCATGTCGGGCAGGTAGTAGAACGGCAGCCCCTTGCGCAGCGCTCTCACCACCGGGCGTATCCCCTGCTGGCGGGAGTAGAGTTCCGGCGCGATGAAGCGGGTGCGGCCGCGATAGAGCACGGCGTCGAATTCCGGGTCCTTCTGGCGGCTGAAGACCGAGGCGAGCGCGTACTCGGTCGTGAGCCGCACCCCGCCCATGTCGAGGCCCACGAAGTGCGGGGCAAGCCAGATGACCGGACGACCGCGCACCGCCTGCCAGTGCTCCAGCCCCTCCACGCGCACCAGCCGCTCGACGCGCTCCTTCGACGACCACCACAGGACGCCGTGCTCCAGCGCCGCGCGCCCGACTCCCTGGAAATGCCGCCGCGCCAGGCGGCGCCGTTCGGCTTCGCTCCAGTGCGGAAAGCACAGCCCGAGATTGGTGAGCGTCACGCGCCTGCGCTCGGCCGCGAGCGCGTAGGCGAGCAATCCCGCCGCGCGGCCGATCGGCGCGAGCGCCGCGAGCGGCAGGAAATGCAGCAGCCAGATGACCGCGAGAGCGAAACGAGTCAGCATCACGACGCGGAGCGGCAAGCGCAGTCCATGTCAGCTCGCGCCGGTACGTAAATCGCGGTCATCTTATCCAGGAATCACTGTTTCTACCGTTTGCGACATGGCACCGCCATTCCGCATGAAGCCGTCCATCGTTTCACATTCCACCGTCCTCTTGTTCAAAATTCCGGCGGCGGTGCTCCTGCCGGGAGCTTGTAGCGGTTGTAGCTCCACAGGTACTGCGCGGGGCAGCGCCGCACCTCGGCCTCGATGGCGCGATTGAGCGCCGCCTCATCGAGGCGCTCGGCTGCGAGCTCCTCGAGATGCAGGCGGTAGCCGCGCCCCCCGGGCAGGCGCTCGGCGAACACCATGATCACCGCCGCGCCGCTCGTCTGCTGCAGCCGCCGCACGAGCGTCATGGTATAGGCGGGCCGGCCGAAGAAATCGGCCCATACGCCTTCGCCCACACCCGGCGCCTGGTCCGGCAGCAGCCCCACCGCCTCGCCGCGCAGGAGCGCCTTGTAGAGCATGCGCACCCCTTTCAGGTTCGCGGGCGCCACGCGCATCTGCCAGCGGCTGCGGCCGGCCACCATCAGCGGCTCGAGCCACGCCTGCTTCGGCGGCCGGTAGAGCACCGTGAGCGGCAGGCGCCGCGCGACATAGAGCCCGCCGATTTCGAAGCAGCCAAGATGCGGGGTGAGGAAGATGACCCCCTTCCCGCGCGCATGCGCCGCCTCCGCGAGGCTCCAGCGCTCGCATTCCACGAGCCGCGCGACGCTCTCCTCTTTCCCGAACCAGATCGCGACGAGCTCGATCGCGCCCTTGCCGGTTTCGGCGATCGCCCGCCCCAAGAGCGCGCGGCAGCGGCGCTCGTCGTCGCAGACGCCGCTCGCGTAGAGGTTTTCCCGGAGCCTTCCGGCATAGGTCGGCGAGGCCCAGTAAACGAGCCAGCCGAGTGCCGCGCCCGCGCGGTGCAGCCAGGCCAGCGGCAGGCGCGCGCACAGGCGGAGCACCGCGACAAGCATGAATTTGGTTTTATAAATCGAGGCTTGTCTGCTATTCTATGCGTCTTTTTCCGTTCACGAAATACAAGAAATGAGCGAGTTTCTCTTCACCTCCGAATCGGTTTCCGAAGGCCATCCCGACAAGATCGCGGACCAGATCTCCGACGCAGTTCTCGATGCGGTCCTCGCGAAGGACAAGTTCGGCCGCGTCGCCGCCGAGACCCTGGTTGCGACCGGCCTCGTCGTGATGGCAGGCCAGATCACCACGCGCGCGAGCGTGGACTACGCCGAGATCGCGCGCGACATCGTGAAGCGCATTGGCTACGACAGCTCGGAGATCGGTTTCGACTACCGCACCTGCGCGGTGCTCACCGCTTTCGACAAGCAGTCGCCCGACATCGCGCAGGGCGTGGACGAAGGCAAGGGGCTCGACCTCGAGCAAGGGGCGGGCGACCAGGGCCTGATGTACGGCTTTGCCTGCGACGAGACCCCGCAGCTGATGCCGGTGCCGATCTTCTACGCGCACCGCCTGATGGAGCGCCACGCCGAGCTGCGCAAGGACGGGCGGCTGCCGTGGCTGCGGCCGGACGCGAAGTCGCAGGTCTCGGTGCGCTATGTGGACGGAAGACCGCACCACGTCGAGACCGTGGTGATCTCGACCCAGCATGCCCCGGATATCTCGCACGAGCCGCTCTCGGAGGCGGTGATCGAGCAAATCGTGAAACCGGTATTCCCGGAGAGCCTGCTCACCCGGGAGACGCGCTACCTCATCAACCCGACCGGGCGCTTCGTGATCGGCGGGCCGCTGGGCGACACGGGGCTGACGGGGCGCAAGATCATCGTGGACACCTACGGCGGCTACTCGCGCCACGGCGGCGGCGCGTTCTCGGGCAAGGATCCGTCCAAGGTGGACCGCTCGGCGGCCTATGCCGCGCGCCACGTGGCAAAGAACATCGTCGCCGCCGGGCTCGCGCGAAAATGCGAAGTCCAGATCGCCTATGCGATCGGGGTCGCGCGGCCGGTGAGCATCATGGTCGAGACGTTCGGCACCGGGAACATTCCCGACCGGAGAATCGAGCAGCTGGTCGAGAAGCACTTCGACCTGCGCCCGAAGGGCATCATCCAGGCGCTCGACCTGCTGCGGCCGATCTACGCCAAGACTGCCGCCTACGGGCACTTCGGGCGCGACGAGCCGGAATTCACGTGGGAAAACACGGACAAGGCGTCAGCCCTCAAGGCTGACGCGGGGCTGTGAGCATGGCGAACAGCCCGCACCGCAGGTGCCTTGTCCGTGTTTCGGCGAAGGCTAATGCGCGCAACGCGCGCGTTAAGGCGCGCAGCGCCGGCCGGAGCCAAAATGCGGACAAGGCATCGGCGCTACGCGCCGATGCCGGCTTGTGATGCGAAGCATGACAAGGCCGCCGCGCCCCGGGCCGGGCCGGGGTCAAATAGGTTTTTCTTGCCACTCCCCGAGGGGCGCTGCGACGAAGCCCGTGAGGCTTCGCCAGGCTCGGGGCGGGAGCGAAAAGTAGCAACGGCGCCCATTCATTTCATTTGAATGGAGAGCTGACATGACTGCAGCAGCGCAAAACAGGCCCGGGCGCAAGGACTATCACGTCGCCGACATCGCGCTCGCCGGTTTCGGGCGCAAGGAGATCGCGATCGCCGAGACCGAGATGCCCGGCCTCATGGCGTTGCGCGAGGAGTACCGCGGCGTGCAGCCGCTCAAGGGCGCGCGCATCGCGGGCTCGCTTCACATGACGATCCAGACCGTGGTGCTGATCGAGACCCTGGTCGGGCTCGGCGCGGAAGTGCGCTGGGCCTCGTGCAACATCTTCTCGACCCAGGACCACGCCGCCGCGGCGGTCGCCGCCGCGGGAGTGCCGGTGTTCGCCTACAAGGGCGAGAGCCTGGCCGACTACTGGGAGTTCACGCACCGCGTCTTCGAGTGGGCGGACGGCGGCACGCCCAACATGATCCTCGACGACGGGGGCGATGCGACGCTGCTCGTCACGCTCGGCGCGCGCGCCGAGAAGGACGCCTCGCTCCTCGCGCGGCCGGGCAACGAGGAGGAGACGGTCCTCTTCAACGCGATCCGCAAGCGCCTCGAGGGACGGCCCGGCTGGTACTCCAAGGCGCTCGCCGGCATCCGCGGGGTGACCGAAGAGACCACGACGGGCGTGCACCGGCTCTACCAGATGGAGAAGGAGGGGCGGCTGCCTTTCCCGGCCTTCAACGTCAACGATTCGGTGACGAAGTCGAAGTTCGACAACCTCTACGGTTGCCGCGAATCGCTGGTGGACGGCATCAAGCGCGCCACCGACGTCATGATCGCCGGCAAGATCGCGGTCATCGCGGGCTACGGCGATGTCGGCAAGGGCTGCGCGCAGTCGCTGCGGGGGCTGGGCGCGGCCGTGTGGGTGACGGAGATCGACCCGATCTGCGCGCTGCAGGCGGCGATGGAGGGTTACCGGGTGGTCACCATGGACTACGCCGCCGAGCGCGCGGACATTTTCGTCACCGCCACCGGCAACGTGCGCGTGATCACGCACGAGCACATGAAGCGCATGAAGCACAACGCGATCGTCGCCAATATCGGGCATTTTGACTCCGAGATCGACATCGCGAGCCTCAGGCAATATCCGTGGGAGAACATCAAGCCCCAGGTCGACCATGTGATTTTCCCCGGCGGCAAGCGCCTGATCGTGCTCGCCGAGGGGCGCCTCGTGAACCTCGGCTGCGCCACGGGGCACCCGAGCTTCGTCATGTCCAATTCGTTCACCAACCAGGTCCTGGCGCAGATCGAGCTCTACCGCCACGCGGCGAAGTACGAAAAAAAGGTCTACGTGCTGCCCAAGCAGCTCGACGAAAAGGTCGCGCGGCTGCACCTGAAGAAGCTCGGCGCCGAGTTGACGGTGCTGACGGAAGAGCAGTGCCGCTATATCGGCGTCGGCGCCGACGGCCCGTACAAGCCCGACTACTACCGCTACTAGGGAGGAAGGCGAAAGGAAGAAGGCGCAAGGAAAACGTGAGGCGCGCCCGCGCCTCCCCGGTCATCCTTCATCCTTCGTCGCCGAAGTCTGGTGCAGTCGCAACGAAAATTCCCGCGCGCCTTCAGCTTCGAGTTCTTCCCGCCGAAGACGCCGGCGGGCAAGGTGAAGCTGCGCGAGACCTGGCAGCAGCTCGGGCAGTTGAAGCCCAAGTTCTTCTCCTGCACCTACGGGGCGGGCGGCTCCACGCGCGAAGGCACGCTCGAGACGGTGCTGGAAATCCGCGCCGCCGGCCACGAGGCCGCGCCGCACATTTCCTGCGTCGCCTCCTCGCGCAGCGATGTGAAGGCCCAGCTCGAGCGCTACCGGAGCCACGGCATCCGGCACATCGTGGCGCTGCGCGGGGATCTGCCCTCGGGGCTCGCTTCCCTCGGCGAGCTCCGCTACGCGAACGAGCTCGTGGCTTTCATCCGTGAGACGACCGGGGACTGGTTCGACATCGAGGTGGCGTGCTATCCCGAGTTCCACCCCGAGACGCGTTCGGCCGCGGACGAGATCCGCTACTTCAAGCGCAAGGTGGAGGCCGGCGCGAACGGCGCGATCACGCAGTATTTCTACAACGCGGACGCCTATTTCCGCTTCGTCGAGGAGTGCGAGGCCGCCGGCATCGACATCCCGATCGTGCCCGGCATCATGCCGATCGGCAACTTCGCTCAGCTCGCGCGCTTCTCGGACGCCTGCGGCGCGGAGATCCCGCGCTGGCTGCGGTTGCGCCTGGAAAGCTTCCGCGACGACACGGCCTCGATCCGCGCCTTTGGCCTCGACGTCGTGACCCGGCTCTGCGACGACCTGCTGCGGGGCGGCGCGGCGGGGCTGCATTTCTACACCCTCAACCAGGCCGGCCTCACCACCACGATCTGGCAGCGCCTCGGCTTGTGAAGGAGGAAGGAAGAAGGAAGAAGGAAAAACCAAAACCCGCTAGCAGCGGCTCCTTCTGCCTTCTGCCTTCTGCCTTCTGCCTTCTGCCTTCTGCCTTCTGCCTTCTGCGTCAGCCCTCCTCCCGCGCCGCCTTCTGGGGCAAAATGCCCCTCGCCCGGTTAACGAACAGGGAGGACAAGGTGCCAGCCGATCTGCCCGATACACAGCAGCAGGTCCGGGAACAGCAGCGCCGGATGCTCACGCCGGAAGTGAAGGCGCGCGCACCGCACGAGGCGGCATCGCTGCTCGCCGCGTACTCCGCGAGCGTCATTGCCGGCGTGCTGCAGGACCTCAACCCCGCGCTCACGCAGGACATCCTGCAGGAATTCCCGGGCGGTCTCGCGCAAAGCGTGTTCGAGGCCCTGCCGCGGGAAACCGCGCGGCAGTGGAGACGCAACCAGGCCTACCCCCAGGGCAGCATCGGCAGGCTCATGGAGCCGGCGCTCGCGGTGTTCCGCCCGGAGCAGACCGTCGGCGAGACCATCGAGCAACTGCGCGCGCTCGTCAAGACTGCGTTCATCACCTACGGCTACGTGACCGACGCAGCCGGCAGGCTGGTGGGCGTCATCACGATGCGCGACCTGCTGTTCAAGGACGACTCGCTCCGGCTCGACGCAATCATGTTGCGCGAACCCTTCTTCCTCAAGCCCGATCTGCCGCTCTCCGAAGCGATGAAGCTCGTGCTCGACCGCCATTTCCCGGTCTACCCCGTGTGCGACGAGGAGGGCGTCCTCATCGGGCTGGTGCGCGGGCAGGCCATGTTCGAGGAGCAGGCGATCGAGATCACCGCGCAGGTGGGCACGATGGTGGGCGTGGAAAAGGAGGAGCGGCTCGCCACCCCCATGACGCAAAGCTTCAAGTTCCGCCACCCCTGGCTGCAGTTGAATCTCCTGACGGCATTCGTCGCCGGCGCCGTGGTGGCCATCTTCCAGGACACGGTGGACCGGCTGGTGATACTCGCCCTCTTCCTGCCGGTGCTCGCCGGGCAGTCGGGCAACACCGGCTGCCAGGCGCTCGCTGTCACCCTGCGCGGCATCACGTTGGGCGAGCTCAAGGCGGGGAAGGAAAGAACGCTCGTCGCAAAAGAGGCCTGGCTCGGCTTCTACAATGGCTCGCTCACCGGAGCGATCGCGGGGCTCGGCATGCTGGCGGTGGCGCTGTACCAAGGCAACCCGCATGCGGTCTGGTTGGGCGTCGTGGTCTGGCTCGCGCTGGTGGGCAGTTGCGTGACGAGCGGCCTGTGCGGCGCCATGATCCCGCTCACGCTCAAGCGCTTCGGCCTCGATCCCGCCACGGCGTCGAGCATCTTCCTCACCACCGCAACCGACGTGGTGAGCATGGGCTTGTTGCTCGGCTTGGCAACGATTCTGATTCGGTAAAGAAATCGACCGGGGGTCGATTTCTTTTCCAGACATTCGCCGGCCGGGCGCCGGTTCGACGCACCTCAACCGCTACGACGTGCCATGCATCGTCTACGGCCCCGGCGGCCGCCTGCACCCGGACGCCAAGGGGCTGATGCACGCCGTTGGAGAGCACGTGCACGTGGACGACCTGGTCACCCCCGCCAGGGTCTACCTCGACGCCGCGCTCACCGTGTGCAGCCAATCGGCCGCGGCACGGCGCCCGATCGAGGCCGCGGCCGCATGAGTTTCGGCGCGTGCGCCCGCCTTGACCCTGCCGCAGGCCGCTGTCGAAATGACCCGGATGCCGCCCTTCCCACAACGTCGGCGCGCTCTACAGCGGCCTTGTGAGCGGGGTCTATCCGGGTGGGGCTCGGCATCGAAAGCAAGATCATCATCGCCGCGCGCTACGGCGAGCGCTTCATCGAGATCCGCAAGGAATTCTTTCCGGCCGGGGAGTGCCCGGCGAGCGCCCTCATCACGGTGGCCGGCTTCGCCCGGCCGGGCATGATGATCGAGATTCACTGCGCGGCGGCGCTCGCCGATCAGGCGACCACCCTGGCGTGCGGGCCCCTGGTCTTCTTCGCTTTCGCCTGCGCCGCCCTCGCGTGCATGGCCGCATAAGCCGCGTGCGCCGCCGCTTCCGCATCGCCCACGTGCACCGGCAGCCCCATGTCCTCGAGCACTGAACCGAGCGCCGAGAGGCACAGCATGACGTTGTCGGGGCGGCAGGAATAGCCCATGAGACCGAAGCGCCAGATCTTGCCGGCGAGCGGCCCGAGCCCGGCCCCGATCTCGAGGTTGAACTCGGTGAGCAGGGTGCGGCGCACGGCGGCCTCGTCCACGCCTGCCGGGCAGATGACCGCGTTCATCTGCGGCAGCTGGTGCTCCGGCTTCACGAGAAACTGCAGCCCCATTGCTTCCAGCCCCGCCTTGAGCGCCACGTGATGCCGTTGATGGCGCGCCCAGCAATTCTCCAGCCCTTCCTCGTTGATCAGCAGCAGCGCCTCGTGCAGCGCAAAGAGCGCATTGGTCGGCGCGGTGTGGTGATAGGTGCGGGTGGTCGCGCCCCAGTAGCCGAGCAGCAGGTTCATGTCCATGAACCAGGAGTGGATCTTGTCCTTGCGCGCCTTCACGTACTCGACCACGCGCTCCGAGAACGACACGGGCGAGAGCCCCGGCGTGCAGGAGAGGCATTTCTGGCTCGCCGAATAGATCGCGTCCGCCTTCCAGTCATCCACGAGCACCGCGGTGCCGCCGAGCGACGTCACGGCGTCCACGATGGTGAAGGCGTCGCGCTTGTGGGCAATGCCGATCAGCGTCTTCGCGTCCGACTGCACGCCGGTGGAAGTCTCGGCGTGCACGAACGCCACCACGCGCGCGTCGCTGTTCTTGCGCAACGCGTCCTCGAGCTTGTTCGGGTCCACCGGCTCGCCCCACTTGTCCTCCACGACGATCGGGATGCCGCCCATGCGCTCGACGTTCTCGATCATGCGCCCGCCGAAGACGCCGTTGCGGCAGACGATGACCTTGTCGCCGGGCGCGACGAGATTGACGAAGCAGTACTCCATGCCGACCGAGCCCGGCCCGGAGAGCGGGAAGGTGAGCGGGTTCTTCGTCTGGTAGACGTAGCGCAGCAGCGCCTTCAGCTCTTCCATCATCTCGACGAAGACCGGGTCGAGGTAGCCGATCGCGGGCTGGCTCATGGTGGTCAACACGCGCGGATGGATCTCGGTCGGGCCCGGGCCCATGAGCGTTCTCTGCGGGGGGTGGAAGGAGCTGATGCGTTTGACCGGGGTATAGTCGTTCATGGTGTCGCTCCCTGGCAGTGGCGAGCCGAACAGGCTCTCTCCGTCCGGGCGGGATTTCAGCCGGATCGGCTTTCTGGCATTGGCTTCGTTCAGGACCTCGACCGCCGCGATCTCGCCGGAGGTGAGCGCCTCGACTTCCATCGCCCAGCGCGCGGGCACGTAGCCTGACTTCACCCAGTTGTTGACGACCGCGCGATCGAGACGCAGCCGCCGTGCGACCTCGGCCTGGCTCCCGAAGAGGGCGACGAGGCGTTCAGCGCAATTCATTTTCGGTCAGGCGCATCGTAAGTCCTCAGGCGGTATCGCCCTTGGCAGCCTGTCCGAGCGCCAAGCCCGGCAGACTCGCGCAAAGACTACCATGACAAATTAGCTTTGACAAAATGGAGGCAACACTAGCGTTGCCTCGATAATAACTGCGGGCAAGCCAGGCTAAAAATTTCGTTCTAATTCATCGGATTGCGCTTGCGATCCGGTTTCGCCCCGGCTCGGGGGCAGCTTCCGGAAGTCGAACAGCTCGACATCCAGAAGGTGCGAAGGCCGGACATGCTTGAGGCTGTTCAGCATGGTTTCGACCCGGCCGGGATGGCGCTTCTCCCATTCGTGCAGGAGCCGCTTCATCTCCGCTCGCTTCAAGTTTTCCTGCGAGCCGCACAGGTTGCAGGGGATGATCGGGAACTGTTTCAGCTCGGCGTAGGCCGCGAGGTCGCGCTCCTTGCAATAGGCGAGCGGCCGGATCACGACGTGCCGCCCGTCGTCGGACCGGAGCTTGGGCGCCATCGCCTTCAGTTGCCCGCCGTAGAACAGGTTCAGCAGGAAGGTCTCCAGGATGTCGTCGCGGTGGTGGCCCAACGCGATCCTGGTCGCGCCGAGCTCGCCCGCGACCCGGTAGAGCACCCCCCGGCGCAGCCGCGAGCAGAGCGAGCACAGGGTCTTGCCTTCGGGTATCAGGCGCTTGACCGTGCTGTAGGTGTCCTGCTCCTCGATGCGGAACGGCACCCCGAACCGCGTCAGGTACTCGGGCAGCACGCGCGCGGGGAAACCCGGCTGCTTCTGGTCGAGGTTGACGGCCACGATGTCGAACTCGATCGGCGCGTGCTGCCGCAGGTACAGGAGGACGTCGAGCAGCGCGTAGCTGTCCTTGCCGCCGGAGAGGCAGACCATCACCTTGTCGCCGTCGCGGATCATGTCGTAGTCGGCGATCGCCTCGCCCACGAGCCGGCGCAGCCGCTTGACGAGCTTGTTCGCCTCGTACGACTCCTTCCGTTCCTTTGGACTGCGCGCGACTGAACGCGCCATCACCGGTTCCATGCCTCACCTCTGACCAGGAAATGCGTGAATAGTGAATCGTGAATAGTGAATGGCGCCCCCTCACCCCGACCCTCTCCCCGAGACCGGGGGAGAGGGAGAATCCATTCACCGTTCACCAATCACCATACACGCTCACAAGCTAAGGCTCCGCCCGCCGTCCACCGTGAGCACCTGCCCGGTCACGTACGGCGCATCCGCCACCAGGAATTCTACCGCCCGCGCCACATCGTCGGGCTCCCCGATCCGCTTCAGCGCCGTCTGGTGGATGATGCGCTGGCGCGCCACCTCGTCCCTCCAGGCCTCGTTCTCCGGCCACAGGATGGTGCCGGGCGCGATGCCGTTCACGCGGATCTCGGGGCCGAGGTCCCGCGCGAGAGCGCGCGTGAGCGCGAGCAGCCCTCCTTTGGCGGCGGTATAGACCGCGTGGTTCCGCATCGGCAGTTCCGCGTGGATGTCGATGATGTTGACGATGCAGCCGTGGGTCTTCCTCAACTCGGGCGCGGCCGCCTGCGCGAGGAAAAGCGGCGCCCTGAGATTGGTGCCGACGAGATCGTCCCAGGCCGCCTCGGTGATTTCACCGACCGCGGTGGCGTAGAAGCTCGATGCGTTGTTGATGACGGCGTCGAGCCGGCCGAAGTGCTTTGCCGCGGCCTTGACGAGCTGCGCGGCGGCGGAAACCTTGAGGAGATCGGCCTGCGCCAGCGCCACCGACTCGGCGCGCCGCGCCTGGAGCTCCACCTGCAGCGCGCGCGCTTCCAGCGCGGACGAGCGGTAGTGCACGAGTACGCTTGCGCCCGCGGCGTGCAGCCGCCGGCAGATCGCCGCGCCGACGCGTTTTGCGCCGCCGGTCACCAGCACCGCCTTTCCGGCAAGAGCCTCGGCCATATCCGATTAACGGGCGTGTAGAATTGTAGGGCCCAATGGACAGGATTTACAGGATTAACAAAAATAGAAGATGACCTCTCTGCCACAATCCGCCCAGCTGCCCGAGCCCGCGCCCGAGGCGCTCGCCCTGAGCGAGCGGCTGCGCAAGGCGATCGCCGAGGAGATCGAGCGCGCCGGCGGCTGGATCAGTTTCTCCCGCTACATGGAGCTCGCGCTCTACGCCCCGGGGCTCGGCTACTACATGGCGGGCGCGCGCAAGCTCGGGCGCGACGGCGATTTCGTCACCGCGCCGGAGATCTCGCGCCTCTTCGGGCGCACGCTGGCGCGGCAGGTGCGGCAGCTCGCCGCGCTCGGCTTGCGCGAGATCCTCGAGATCGGCGCCGGCAGCGGCGCGCTCGCCGCGGACCTCCTGACCGAGCTCGAGCGCCAGGGCTGCGCGCCCGACCGCTACCACATGCTGGAGCTCTCCCCGGACCTGCGCGACCGCAGCCGCGACACGCTGGCCGCGCGCGCGCCGCACCTGGTCGAGCGTGTCGCGTGGATCAACCAGCTGCCGCCCACGTTCAGCGGCGTGGTGATCGGTAACGAAGTGCTCGACGCGATGCCGGTGCACGTCTTCGAACGCCAAGGCGCGCGCATCGTCGAGCTTGGCGTAGCGGTGCAGGACGGCAGCTTCCGGTGGGAACCCCGCCCGCCCGCATCGCTGCCCGGCGTCCCGGATCCGTCATACTTCCCGGCCGATGGATACCGCAGCGAACTGCAGCTCATCGCGGGCGCCTTCATGCGCACCCTTGGTACCGCGCTCGCGCGCGGGGCCGCGTTTTTTTTCGACTACGGGTTTCCGCGCCATGAGTACTACCATCCGCAGCGCTCGCGCGGCACCCTGATGTGCCACTACCGGCACCGCGCGCACGAGGACCCGTTCTTCCTGCCGGGGCTGCAGGACATCACTTCGCACATTGACTTCTCGGCGATCGGGCAGGCGGCGCAGAAGGCGGGCCTGGAACTGCTCGGCTACACCAACCAGGCGCAGTTTCTCGTGAACTGCGGCATCACGGATGTCCTCGCCGAGACCTCGCCGGAGGATGTCGCCCGTTACGCGCCGCTGGCAGCACAGGCGCAGCAACTGCTCTCTCCGGCCGAGATGGGGGAACTGTTCAAGGTGATCGCGCTGGGCCGGGGCATCGGAGAGCCGCTGCTCGGATTCGCGCAAGGCGACCGGCGGCACACACTTTAGTCCCGCGTGACTCGTGACTGGTGACTCGTGACTGGTGACCGGTGACGGGTGAGACGTAAAATCCGTCGAATGTCCAATCGCCAATATCTATCGGGCCTGTTCGGTACGCTCGCACTGGCGTGCGCAGCCGTGGCGGCAGCCCAGTCCGCGGTTCCTGCCGATGCGCCGGAGGTCGCGCGCGCCAAGTACCTCTGGTCGCAGAGCCCGCACGGCAAGCTCCTGGAGCGCATCCTGCCCCCGGCCGTCGAGCCGCGCGATCTTCCCGAGCCGGTCTCCGAGGGCGCGCGGCTCGCCGTGCGCTACTGCGTGCAATGCCACTACCTGCCCAGCCCGAAGATGCACACCGCGGACAAGTGGACGACCATCGTCGTGCGCATGGTCTGGCGCATGCAGGGCAAGGGCAACCTGGGCGCGCTCATGCAGGAGATGATGGACCGCGTCGAGGCGCCGATCGACCCGGAGATCGTGACGCTCACCCGCTACCTGCAGAAGCATGCGCAAAAGGAAATCGATCCCGGGCACCCCGCGCTCCGGACCGAGGCGGGGCAGATGTTCAGCATCGCCTGCTCGCAGTGCCACGCTCCCCCCGATCCAAGGCTCCATACGGTGCGCGAGTGGCCGGACGTGGTGGAGCGCATGAAGCGGCACATGGCCTGGGCGAACACGGTGGTCGGTGCCGAAGCCCTAAGGACCGTGCCGGTGCTCGACACCCGCGAGATCGTGCGCTTCCTGCAGCGCCACGCCCGCGCGGAGCCAAAACCGAAATAGGCAGGATTAACAGGATTTACAGGATTGGATCCGAGAGTGAAAACCAAGCCACATTAGTCAGTGTTGGTCTTGGGTTCAATCTTGTTAATCCTGTAAATCCTGTCCATTCGCTCTTATGAAGGCAATGCAGCTCGCCGCGCCGCGCACGGCGCTCCGACTCGTTGATCTCCCCGCCCCGCGCCCCGGACCCGGCCAGCTCCTGGTACGGGTCCGCGCGTGCGGCGTGTGCCGCACCGACCTGCACGTGGTTGACGGGGATCTCACGGGGGGAAAGCTCCCGATCATCCCCGGCCACGAGATCGTCGGCACGATCGCGGAAAAAGGCGCTGGGGTGGAGCGCTTCGCGATCGGAGAGCGCGTGGGCGTGCCGTGGCTCGGCTACACCTGCGGCACGTGCGGCTACTGCGCCGGCGGCCGCGAGAACCTGTGCGACGGCGCGCGCTTCACCGGCTATCACGTCGACGGCGGCTACGCCGAGTACACCCTCGCCGACCAGCGCTACTGCTTTTCCCTTCCCGCCGCCTACGACGACGTGGCGGCGGCTCCCCTGCTTTGCGCCGGTCTCATCGGCTATCGCTCGCTCGTCGCGGCCGGGGACGCGGCGCGTCTCGGCATCTACGGCTTCGGCGCGGCGGCGCACATCGTGGCGCAGGTGGCGCGCCACCAGGGACGCAAGATCTTCGCTTTCACCAGGCCGGGAGACGCCGAAGGGCAGCGCTTTGCGAAGGAGCTGGGCGCGGCGTGGACCGGCGATTCCGCCGCGATGCCACCGGAGCCGCTCGACGCCGCGGTCATCTTCGCCCCGGTCGGCCCGCTCGTCGTGCACGCGCTGCGCGCCACCGCCAAGGGCGGCACGGTAGTGTGCGCCGGGATTCACATGAGCGAGATCCCGGCTTTCCCCTACGAGATCCTGTGGGGCGAACGCGTGGTGCGCTCGGTGGCCAACCTCACGCGCCGCGACGGCGGGGAGTTCCTCGCGCTCGCGCCAAAAGTGCCGGTGCAAACGACCGTGGAGCCTTACCCGCTCTCGCAGGCGAACGAAGCGCTCGCGCGCCTGCGCGAGGGCCGCGTGACTGGCGCCGCCGTGCTGGTTATGAGTTGAGCCGCCGATGGACGCCGATCACTGCCGATGATGTGGCGCCGATCGCGGACACCCTGGCGGGCTACGAGGCGCGCGGCTGGAGGGGAACGCTGGCGCCGGCGGGCGCGCCGCGGGCAAGCGGTGTTCGAGAGCTGGCAGAAGACGATTCCCGGCTCCGAGCTCGTGATCCTGCCGATCGACGGCTACCACGCCGCGGGGACCGATTCCTCCGCGTGCCCTGCGGTGAGAGGTTGTCACTCAGGACGGAACTCTCATCCCGCGCTGCACCGCCGGCCGCGCCGAGATCGCGTCGAACCAGCGCTTCACGTGCGGATAATCCGCGAGATTGGTCTTGTGCCATTCGTAGCGCGCGACCCACGGGTAGGTCGCGATGTCGGCAATCGAGTACTCGTCCGCCAGGTGCTCGTGGTCCTTGAGGCGTTCGTTCAGCACCGCGTAGAGCCGCCGCGTCTCCTTCACGTAGCGCTCGATTGCGTACGGCACGGCTTCCTTCGCCGCGCGCAGGAAGTGGTGCACCTGGCCGAAGATCGGTCCGACGCCCCCCATCTGGAACATGAGCCATTGCAGCGCCTCGTATCGTCTCCGCATGGATTGCGGCAGCAACCTGCCCGTCTTGCCCGCGAGATAGACGAGGATCGCCCCCGACTCCATCATCGCGACCGGCCGGCCGTCGGGACCTTCGGGATCCACGATCGAAGGGATCTTGCTGTTGGGATTGATCCGCACGTAATCCGGCTTGAACTGATCGCCCTTGCCGATATCGACCGGATGCACGCGATACGGCAGCGCCAGCTCCTCCAGCATGATGGAAACCTTGCGGCCGTTCGGCGTGCTCCACGTGTACAGATCTATCATCACCCTCCTTCCTGCAGGTGATTGAGTGATTCAGTGATTAAGTGATCAGGCGGGTCAGGGCGCCGGTCACGGGTTTGCTTAATGATTCAATCATCTAATCACTTAATCCCGGCCGAGCGCTTGGCGGATCGCTTCCAGCCGCGCCCGGCTCACGTTGCGGCGGATCTCCGCGGGAGTCGCGCTCGCCTTGGCGATGGCTCCGGCATCGACCGCGGCGGCGGCGGCGCGCGCGCGTTCGAGCAGCGTGCGCACCGCCGTGCTCCCGGCCTCGCCCGCGAGCGCCGCCGCAACGAGATCCGAGAAGCGCCCGGGCTTGCGCCAGGCATCGGTCGCATCGAGCAGCGCGAGCACTTCCTCGGCGTCCAGCTCCTCCGCGGCCTCGACGGCGTGCGAGTGGCGCGAGGCGAGGAGCGCAAGGTCGCGGCAGTCGGCCGGGAGCTTGAGCCGGCTCGCCAGCGACTCGACCGCGAGGGGCTCGAGCGCGCGGGCGAGCGCGGCAAGGCGAACTTCCAGCGTTGCGCCGGCCTGCGCGGCGGCATCGAGCGCGCGCAGCGCGGCGCGCGCGGCATCGGGATCCTGCCACAGCGCGTCGAGCTCCGGCGTGACGCGCGCGAGCGCACCGCACTCGCGCAGCACTCCGAACATGCGGGAGGGCTTCGCTTCCATCAGGCCCCGCGCGAGCTCCTGCCACACGCGCTCGGCGACCAGCGCGTCGGCTTCGCCACTCTCCGCCATCGTCCTCATGAGCGCGAGCGTCTCGGGCGCGATGCGGAACGCGAAGCGCGCGGCGAAGCGCGCGACCCGCAGGATGCGCACCGGGTCCTCGTTGAACGCGGGACTGACGTGGCGCAGGATCCCGGCCTTCAGGTCGGCCGCGCCCCCGAAGGGGTCGATGATCCGGCCCTCGGCGTCCCTGGCGATCGCGTTGATCGTGAGATCGCGCCGGGCGAGATCCTGCTCGAGCGTGACATCCGGCGCCGTGCGAAACTCGAAGCCGTGATAGCCGCGCGCGGTCTTCCTCTCGGTGCGCGCCAGCGCGTACTCCTCGTGCGTCTCCGGATGCAGGAATACGGGAAAGTCCCTGCCGACCGGCTTGAACCCGAGCCGCGCCATCTCCTCGGGGGTCGCGCCGACCACGACGTAGTCGCGGTCCTTCACCGGCAGCCCCAGCAGCTCGTCGCGGACCGCGCCTCCGACGCAGTAGATCTTCATAGCCCGTCGTAGCCGGCGATCGCTTTGCGTTCGGCCTCCGCCGCCCAATACCGCTCACCGCTCACTATTCACCATGCGCGGGCTCACTGCGGTGGGCGCGCGCCCGCATCCACCGGTAGCGCGAGCGCGGCGTGCGCTGCGCCAGGTAGGCCGGGGCGACCGCCTCCAGCGCCGCGGGCTCGATGCCGAAGGGAAACGCACAGCGGCACACGCTGTCGGCCTTCATCGAGTAGTAGTTGTCGCGCGTCAGCAGCTTCCCGGGCAGCCACTCCATGGCGAACGCCTGCCAGTAGGACAGCGTGTCGTTCAACCCGATGATCGGCCGCCGGTGCCCGGTCGTCGCTCCGACGAACTCGACCAGCTCCCGCAGCGTGTAGACCCCGGGGCCGCACAGATCGTAGCTCTTGCCGATGCTCTCCGGGTGCTCCAGGCTCTTCACGAGCACCGCTGCCACGTCCTCCACGAACACCGGCTGGAAGCGCGCGCCGGGCGAGGCGAGCACCACCGCCGGCACGAGCTTGAGCAGGCGCGCGAAGAGGTTGAGAAAGGCGTCCCCCTGCCCGAAGATGACCGAGGGGCGGAAGAGCGTCACTGCGAGGCCGGACTTGCGCACGATCGCCTCGGCCTCGCCCTTGGTGCGCAGGTAGCGGCTCGGGCCCCTGGGATCGGCGTTGAGCGCGCTCATGTGCAGCAGCCGCGCAATGCCCGCTTCGCGGCACGCCGCCACTGTCTTGCGCGCGAGCTCGACGTGCGCCGCCTGGAAGCTCGCGTTGCCGCGGCCGTCGTGCAGCACGCCCACCAGATTGATCACGGCGTCCGCGCCGCGCACGAAACGGCAGAGCTGGCGGGGATCGTGCACGTCCACCGTCTCGACGTCCACCGTCGGCAGCAGGATGAGCTGCTCCTTGGCGCGTTCGCGGTCGCGCGTCGCGACGCGGACGCGGTAGCCCTCGGCCGCGAGCACATGGCACGCGTGCCGCCCCACAAAGCCGCTCCCGCCAAGGACGCAAACCTCTGTTATTTCCATTATGTTTGCCCGTGATGCGCGGTATGCGCCGCGAAAGCGGTTTCGGCGCAGGCTAACCTGAGCTCGCCGAATTAAAGCTTCCGGCCGCAGACGCGGAGTCCCGAACTTGCAACTTTGAGCTTGGAGCTTTGAACGTTGAACATTGAACCGGAGCGACCCCTCATCCCGCGCCCCGCATCCCTCACGGCGTGTCGCCCAGCGGCGCCTCCCTATCCGCCCGCCGCGGACCGATGATGCCGAGGCGCTCCTTGAGCGATTGCAGCTGGTGGCTGAAGCCGTGGGCGTAGTAGGTCGCGTTCGCCATCACCTTCTTCACGTAGTCGCGGGTCTCGTTGAACGGGATGGTCTCGGCATAGACCGCGCCCTCGACCGTCCCCGCGGGTCGCCAGGCCCGGGCCCGCCCGGGCCCGGCGTTGTAGGCCGCCGATGCGAGCACGGGCTGGCCGTCGAGGGTGTCGAGCACGTGCTTCAGATAATAGGTGCCGAGGCTGACATTGGTGTCGACCTCGTTCACCCGCGACCAGCGCCAATTCCTCAACCCGAGCTTTTTCGCGACCCAGCGCGCGGTGCCGGGCATGAGCTGCATCAGCCCGCTTGCGCCCGCCCGCGATTTCGCGTCGGCGATGAAGCGGCTCTCCTGCCGTATCAGGCCGTAGACCCAGGCCTCGTCGAGCGCGAGCTGCGCGGCCTGGGCCTTGAGCACCTCGCGGTAGGGCGCGAGGTAGCGCAGGCTGAAATCATGCAGCTCGACGGTGCGCTCGGCGGTGCTGATGGCGCGGTCGTAGACCTCGTAACGGCGCGCGAGCTCCGCCGCCGCGAGCAGCTGCTTGTCGTCGAAGCCGCGAATCGCCCACAGCCATTCGCGGTTCGCTTCCGGCCGCAGGTTGAGGCGATAGAGCTCGAGCGCGCGCCGGATGCCGAGGACCTGGTTCATCGCGCGAACGTCCTCGGCGCTGGGCTTGTAGGCGGCGGCCGGCGTGGCGATCCGGCCGCCGAGCTCCTCCAGTGCGAGCTGGCCGTAGAAATTGAACTCGGCCGAGAGCGGTTTGAGGATCTCCGCTGCGTCCTCGGTGCGGTCCATTTCCTTGAGCGCGCGCGCCTTCCAATAGCGCCAGGCGGCTTCCGCGCTCTCCTTCTCCGTCATCGCGTCGACCGCGGCGAGCACTTCGGGCCAGTCGCGAGCGCGCAGCGCGGCGCGCGCCTTCCACGCGAGCTGCAGGTCCGACAGGTCGCCGGCGCGCGCGTACCACGCGAGCGCGTCGGGCTCGTGGCGCATCGCGCCAAGATAGCCGAGCATCCCCCACGCATACGCGCGTTCCTCCGGCCCGAAACGCTCCTCGATGCGGCTCCAGTAGCGCGCCGCCTGTTGCGGCGAGGTGCGCGCGAGACGATGCGTGGCGAACAGGACGGCCTCGCGCTCCGCGCGCGTCTTGAGGCGGAAGTTCCGCCGCTCCAGGTAGCCCGCCGGATTGGAGGCGATGGCTTCGAGCACGCGCGGCTCCGGCGCCTGCCCCGCCGGCAGGTACTGCGCCACGCGCCGGGCGCGGCTCACCCTCCCGGCCTCGAGCGCGAGCCGGATACGCGCCCACACGTCATCGGGCGAAAGCGCGCCGGAGGCGGCCAGCGCGTCGAACAGCGGCGTGCAACTGTCGGGAAGCTCGCGCGTGACGAACCACAGCGGCCGCGCCTCGCGCAACGCCTCGTCCGGGGCGAGCCGCGCGCGCGACTGCAGCGCGTAACAGGTCACCTCGAGATCGTCGCCGAGGAGGAGCGGCAGCTCCTGCTCGAAAATCTCCCACTGCTCGCTCCTGCCGAGGAGCTTCAGCCACTGCACGCGCAGCCGCTCCGAGAGCGGGCTGTCGCGGTGCGCCGCGAGAAAGGCGCGCACCTCCTCCGTAGCCGCGCGTTCCAGGCGGAGTTCCAGCTGCCAGTAGGCGACATACGGCTCGAGCAGATGGCCGTTCAAGCGCTTGGCGTGGGCGTCGAGCGTGGCGGCGGCTCCCGCCTGGAACGCCTCGCGCGCCGCGAGAAAGTCCTCATCCACGCTCGCCGCCTGCGCAGCGAGCATGAACAGGGACAACCCCAGACCCCACAAACTTCTCATTTGGAATGCGAGGCTTATCACTCTGAACTTTGAATTTTATCCGGTTTTCCTCGCCGTCTGTAACGGTTGAACGCACCGGCGGGGATCGTGTTGACACCCCCGCGGCGGAAACGGGGCTTGACGGCCACGTGCGGGGCGAAGACCCGGGGCCTGCGGGCGGCGCCCCGTTATCCGCGCCGAGAGCGTGCCGGATCCGGCGGGCTGCTAGGCGAGAAACAGGCGGTAAGCGGGGTTCCCGGTTTCCTCGTGCCAGGGATAGCCCACCCGGGCGAGGAAGGCGCGGAACTTCCCCTTGTCGCGCGGGGGCACCTGCATGCCGACCAGTACGCGCCCGTAATCGGCGCCGTGGTTGCGGTAGTGGAAGAGGCTGATGTTCCAGCCGCGGCTCATCGCGGTAAGGAAGTCCATGAGCGCGCCCGGGCGCTCCGGGAACTCGAAGCGGTAGAGAATCTCGTCGTCGACCGCCGGCGCGTGCCCGCCCACCGTATATCGTATGTGGAACTTGGCAAGATCGTTATCGCTGAAATCGAGGGTTTTCAGCCCGCGCCGGCGGAGTTTCCGGATCAGCATGTCGGTCTCGCGGCGATCCTGGACCTGGACCCCGACGAACACGTGCGCCTCCCTGGGATCGGCATAGCGGTAGTTGAACTCGGTGATGCTGCGCGCGCCGATGAGCGAGCAGAACTCGCGGAAGCTGCCCGGCCGCTCGGGGATGGCGACAGCGAGGATCGCTTCGCGCTTCTCGCCCAGCTCGGCTTCCTCCGCGACGAAGCGCAGGCGGTCGAAGTTCATGTTGGCCCCGCATGCGATCGCGACCAGGGTCTTGCCGCGGCTGCCCGTGCGCTCGACATAGGCCTTCGCGCCCGCGATCGCGAGCCCGCCCGCGGGCTCGAGCACCGCGCGCGTGTCCTCGAACACGTCCTTGATGGCGGCGCACATGGCGTCGGTATCGACCAGGATCACGTCGTCGACCAGCTCGCGGCAGAGGCGGTAGGTCTCGCGCCCCACCTGCTTCACCGCCACCCCGTCGGCAAAGAGCCCCACGTGCGCGAGCTTCACGCGCCGGCCGGCCGCGAGCGAGCGCCGCATCGCGTCGGCGTCCTCCGGCTGGACGCCGATCACCCGGGTTTCCGGGCGCAGCCGCTTCACGTAGGCCGCGATCCCGGAGATGAGCCCGCCACCGCCGATGGCGGCGAAGATGGCGTGGATGGGCTTCTGGTGCTGGTGCAGGATCTCCATGCCGATCGTGCCCTGCCCTGCGATCACGTCCGGGTCGTCATAGGGGTGCACGAAGGTGAGCCGCTGCCGGCGCTCGATGACACGCGCGCGGGCATAGGCCTCATCGTAGGTGTCGCCGTGGAGCAGCACCCGCGCGCCGCGCGCTCTCACCGCGGCGACTTTAATGTGCGGTGTCGTGACCGGCATGACGATCGTCGCCTTGCACCCCAGTTTCTGCGCCGCGAGCGCCACCCCTTGGGCGTGGTTGCCGGCCGAAGCGGCGATCACCCCGCGCCTGAGCGCCGCACGCGGCAGGCGCACCATCTTGTTGTACGCCCCGCGCAGCTTGAACGAGAACACGGGCTGGACGTCCTCGCGCTTCAGGAGCAGCCGGTTGCCGAGCCGCGCCGAGAGATTGGGCGCGAGCTCGAGCGGGGTCTCGACCGCGACGTCATAGACGCGGGCGTTCAGGATGCGCTCGAGGTAGTCGATCTTCATGGCGGCGGCCGCTAAGGCCGTTAACGGCAATAAAACCGAAGATTAACAGGCCTTTGCGGCCGGAGGAAACAGGGAATGGGAAATGGGAAATGGTATAGTCTGCGAAGCGTTCTCGGCTTGCGATTCACGGATACCGGGTCGCGGTTTTGCCATTCACCATTCACCATTCGCCATTCACCGGTTGCCGATGACGCAGGACGAGATGAAGCAGGCCGCGGCCAGGGCCGCGATCGCTTACGTTCCCGATGGCTGCACGGTGGGCGTGGGCACCGGCTCCACCGCGAATTATTTCATCGCGGAGCTCGCGCGGATCAAGCAGCGCGTCAGAGCCGCGGTCGCGAGCTCGGAGGAAACCGCGAAGCGCCTGAGGGCGCTCGGCATCCCGGTGCTCGACTTGAACGGCGTGGACGAGCTCCCGCTCTACGTGGACGGCGCGGACGAGGTGACGCGCCACCTCGCCATGATCAAGGGCGGCGGGGGAGCGCTCACGCGCGAAAAGATCGTCGCGGCGGTGGCCAAGAAGTTCGTCTGCATCGCGGACCAGTCGAAGCTGGTCGAGGTGCTCGGAAGATTCCCCCTGCCCCTCGAGGTGATCCCGATGGCGCGCTCCTACGTGGCGCGCGAGCTCGTGAAGTTGGGGGGCAGCCCCGAGTGGCGGCAGGGCTTCATCACCGACAACGGCAACGCCATCCTCGACGTGCGCAACCTGGCGATCACCGCCCCGGCGGAGCTCGAGGCGCGCCTCAACCAGATCGCGGGGGTGGTCGCGAACGGGCTCTTCGCGCGGCGCGGCGCGGACGTGCTGCTGCTCGGCACCGCGCAAGGGGTGGTGACCTACGGCGGCTGAACCGCGCGCCGCTATACCATCTCGGGGCCGATCACCGCGCGCAGGGCGACTTCCTCGCGCCCGCGGCTCTCGAACCACCACAACGCGCCCTTGCCGATGCTCCATTCGGCCGCGGCGCCGGTCATGACGAGCGCCGCCACCTGCCCGAGCGTCGGCTGGTGGCCGACGACGAGCACGGGGCGCCGCCCGTGCGGCCAGTGGACCACCTTGAGGATTCCCTGCGGCGTCGCCTCCGTGCCGACGCGCCGGCTGGTCTCGAAGTCACGGGTGAGCGCCTGCGCCGTCTGCTGCGCCCGCCGCGCCGGGCTCGCGAGGATAACCACGCCCTCGGGCAATCTTCTCCGCAGCCACTTCGCGATGCGCTCCGCCTGCTTCAGCCCCTTCGGGGTAAGCGCTCGCGCATCATCGGGGATGCGGTCCTCGGCGTCCGCGTGGCGCCACAGTATCAATTCCATGTCGGAAGAAAGCCCGACCGACTCCTGCCGGTCACTTCCTGGACGGCGGAACGTAGCCGGCGGCGACATCCGCGCCGCCGCCGAAGAAATACCTTTCCATCTGCTGCGCGAGGTAGTCACGCGCTTTCTTGTCCGCGAGGTTGAGCCGGTTCTCGTTCACCAGCATCTTCTGGTGCTCGAGCCACTGCTTCCACGCCTCCTTGGAGACGTGCTCGAAGATGCGCCTGCCGAGCTCGCCCGGGTACGGCGGAAAGTCGAGGCCTTCCGCCTCGCGCCCGAGCTTCACGCACTTGACCGTCCGCGGCATCGCTAAACCATCAGCTTGGCGGTTGCACGTTGGGGGAGTGTGGCCGGAATGTTACGGCGCGCCGAGGAGTTTGTCGACCTTTGGCCCGGCAAGCTCCTGGGTAAACCGCAGCGCCATGTTCGTGTTTTTCAAGCGGGAAGTGGCGGCGAGCAGGGGGTGGTCCGAGCGCGGCTTTTCCAGGAAATAGCCCTGCACGCAGTCGACGTCGAAGCTCTTCAGCATGGCGAGCGTTTCCTCGTTTTCCACGCACTCGGCGATCGTGGTCTTGTGAAGCCCCCGCGCGACCGTCACCATCGCCTTCACGAAGAGCTGGTTGTCGTACTCGTTGGGAAGGTTGCGGATGAAGAGCCCGTCGATCTTCACCGAGTCGACCTGCAGGTGCTTGAGGTAGGCGAACGAGGAGAAACCGGTGCCGAAGTCGTCGAGCGAGACGCCGCAGCCGGTCTGGTGCAGCGCCTCGATGAAGCGTTGCGCGTCGTGGAGATCGGAGACCGCCGAGGTCTCGGTGAGCTCCACCAGGAGGCGGCGCGGCACGACACCGTAGCGCTTCAACTGCTCGGCGATGAACTGCGGCAGCATCGGCTCGTCGAACGAGCGGCCCGAGATGTTCACCGCCAGCGCCGGGATCGATTTCACCTCGGCGAGCATCTGGATCGCCTCGCGCAGCACCCAGCGGTCGATGTCGAGGATCTTGCCCGACTTTTCCGCCACCTGGATGAACTGGCCCGGCATGACCAGCGCCGAAGGGTCGTCCTTGTCGCGCATGCGCACCAGCACCTCGAAGTGCGAGAGCGAGCGGTCGGCGGCGGAATAGACCCCCTGGAACTGCAGGTCCATGAGATTGTTCTCGAGCGCGTGCAGGATGCGGTCGTTCCACGACAGGCGCGTGACCATCTGCTGCGTCTGGTCGAGGTCCGAGCGGTAGACGCGCCACGCGTTCTTGCCGGCCTCCTTCGCCTGGTACATCGCCGTGTCCGCGCGCGCGATGAGGTCCTCGGCATTGTCGGCGTGATCGGGGTAGATCGCGATGCCGAGCGAGGTCGTGAGGCGCAGGCTCTGCCCCTCGAACTGGAAGCGCACCTGCGCGATCGACTGGGTGATGCGGTCGGCGAGCACGCGCAGCATCTCGTCGGAGATGTCCGGCACCAGGACCGCGAACTCGTCGCCGCCCAGCCGCGCGAAGATCTCGTTGCGCCGCACCTGTCCCGCGACCTCGCCCGCCACGCGGATCAGCATCGCGTCGCCCGCGCGGTGCCCGAAGGTGTCGTTGATGTACTTGAACTCGTCGAGGTCGAAGAACAGCAGCGCGATGCGGGAACTGTGCCGCTCGGCGTCCGCGATCATGCGGCCCAGCTCCTCGTTGAAGCGGTGGCGGTTGTAGAGGCCGGTCAGCGCATCGCGCTCGGCGAGATAGATCAGCTGGTCGGCGGTCTGGCGCGCGCGGGTGACGTCCTCGAACAGCCACAGGTGGCCGACCGGGCGCCCGTACACGTCCTCCACCGAGTGCACCTGCTGCGTGACGAGCCTGCCGTCCGCCATCTGGATCTCGAGCGCGCCCAGGATCTCGCCCGCCCGCGGCAGGCGCAGGATCCTCTTGCCCTGCTCCTCCGGCCGCGCCAGCACGCACGCCGAGGTGGCGAGCACTTCCGGCGAGCTGCGGCCGATCAACCGCGTGCCCGGCGCGATCATCCAGATGCGCGTGAACGCGGGGTTGCTGTACACCACCTTGTCGTCGTGGGACACGAAGAGGATGCCGATGTCCATCGCTCCCAGCAGCGCGGAGAGCCGCGCGTGCTCGTCCTGCGCGCGGGTCAGGTATTCCTGCTGCACCGCCTGCGCATCGCGCAGCTCGACCACCGTCGTCTCCAGCCGCTGCTCGGCCTCCTTGCGCTGGGTGATGTCGCGGATGCTGATGCGGATGCCGAGATAGCCGCCGCTGGTGTCGTAGATCGGGCGCCAGTCGGCTGCGGCCCAGAACTCCGAGCCGTCCTTGCGCCGGGCGCGGAACTCGTAGTCCGCCCCGCTGTTGCCGCGCAACGCGCGGCGGATCTGGCGCACCGTGCGCGCGACGTCGGGCTCGCTGATGAAAGGCGCCGGGAAATTCTCGATGGCGAGGCACTCCTCGGGCGTGTAGCCGAACATGTCGAGCACGCGCGGGTTGATCCAGATCAACTTGCCTTCGGGGCTGATCCAGAGCTCGCAGTCGTAGCTGTAGTCCGCGATGGCGGTGAACTTGGCCTCGCTCTCAGCGAGCGCCCTCAAGCGGCCCTGCAGCGCCGCGGCCATGGCGTTGAAGGCATGGGTGAGCTTGCCCACCTCGTCCCCGCTTTCGACCGGCAGGCGCAGGTTCAGGTCGCCCGCCGCGAGGCTCTCGCTCGCCTTGGTGAGCTGCGTGAGGTTGCGCGTGAGCCAGTAGGAGAGCGCCGTCATCGACACGATGGACAGCAGCAGCGCGATGGCGCCGATGGCGAGGTTCTCCCGGACGAGCTCCGAGCGCGCCGTCTGCATGAAGGCGGTGGAAAGGCCGAAGCGGAGCTTGCCCACCTGCTCGCCGCCGTTCCGGATGTCGAGCTCGGTGTGAAACACGCCTTCCCGTTTCACGAGCTCGCCGGAGAGCGCGGCGGCGACCGGGGGCAGCGGCGCGTCCTTGCCCCAGCCCGAGGCCCCGGCGATTCCCCCCTCGCGGTCGAAGAGGACGAGGTAGGCGATCCCGTGGTCCCTGCGCACCTGCTCCAGCACCGCGCGCGCCGCGCGGTAGTCGCCCGCCGCAAGCGGCGCCGCGAGCGCGGCGTTGAGCAACGCCTTCTGCTCCTCGAGGTGGACCCGCGTGCGCTCGTTCAACTTGTCCTCGATCACGCTCGCGCTGTCGCCGACCAGCAACGCGAGCATCATCACCTGGACCAGCGCGCTCGCGAGCAGGAGCCGCGCGCGCAGCGAGAGCGAGATCGGGAGCCGGATCGACTTCATGCGCCGGCCGCTATAGCCGCTTCGTCAGCACGACGGAGCGCCGCTGGTAGTTGTAGAGCGCGCGCTTGCGGCGCGGCAGGGCCGCGACGCCGGTCTCGCTGAAGCCGCGCTCGACGAACCAGTGCTCGGCGCGCGTGGTGAGCACGAACAGGCGCTTCAATTTCGCCCGGCGCGCGCGCGCCTCGATCTCGGTCAGCAGGCGCTCGCCCGCGCCCTGCTTGCGGAAGTCCGGGTGCACCACCAGGCAGGCGAGCTCGGCGGCCGCCTCGTCGGGGAAGGGGTAGAGCGCGGCGCAGCCGACGATGACGCGGTCGTGCTCGAGCACGACGAAGCGCCCGATCTCGCGCTCGAGGAGATCGCGGTTCCTCTTGACGAGCGTGCCGTCGGCCTCGAGCGGCTCGATCAGGCGGAGAACGCCGCCGATGTCGTCGAGCTTCGCCTGGCGCAGGGTCTCGATCGGGTCCGGGGTGAGCATCGTGCCCACGCCCTTGTGCGTGAAGAGCTCGAGCAGCAGGCCGTCGTCGATGTGTCGGGAGATGAGGTGCGCGCGCCGGACGCCCTCGCGGCACGCGCGCACCGCCTGCGGCAGATAAAGCCGCGCGTCGGTGTCGGGCAGCCCCGCGCGCGCGAGCAGCGCCTCGGCCTGCTTGACGGTCAACTCGCGCAGGAGCTCGCCGCGGCGGCCGGTCACGCCCGCCGTGTCCATGAGGAACATCACCTTCTCGGCCTTGAGCGCGATCGCGGTCGAGGCCGCCACGTCTTCCAGCGCGAGGTTGAACACCTCCCCGGTCGGCGAATAGCCGAGCGGGGAGAGCAGCGCGAGCGCGCTGTCGTCGAGCCGCTGCTGGATCGCCGCCGCGTCAACCTTGCGCACCTCGCCGGTGTGCATGAAGTCCACCCCGTCGAGGACGCCGATCGGCTTCGCGGTGATGAAGTTGCCGCTCGCGACCCGGATGTCGGCGCCCGCCATGGGCGAGTTGGGCAGCCCCATCGAGAGCGCCGCCTCGATCTCCACGCGCAGGCGCCCGCTCGCTTCCTTGGCGCACGCGAGCGCGACGTCGTCGGTCACGCGCAGCCCCTTGTGGAAGCGGCTGCGGCGCCGGCGCTGCCTCAACTTCGCCTCGATTTGCGGGCGCGCGCCGTGCACGAGCACGAGCCGCACGCCGAGCGCGGCGAGGAGGTTGAGATCGTGCGTGAGATCGAGGAAGCGCCCGTCGGCGACCACCTCGCCGCCGAAGGCGATGACGAACGTCTTGCCGCGGAACGCGTGGATATAGGGCGCGACCGACTGGAACCAGTCGATGAAGCGGTCCTGGCTCGACAGCCGCTGCCGCCGCGGCAACGGCGCCGCCGGCTCGGCCTTGGCGGCGGCCGGCGTTTCGACGTTATCCGGTCCCTTGGAAATCGACAGCCTCCCTGCCTGCGCCGCGCGCGCTGCGCGCGGTCACGTATTCTACCGCTTTTTCAAGCACATATTCAGAAGTCTCCCCACAGCACCTGCATCGCGGCGAGCGCCGCGATGGCAGCCGTCTCGGTGCGCAGCACGCGCGGCCCGAGCCGCACGGCGTTGAAGCCCGCGGCGAGCGCGGCGCGCTCTTCCTCGGGCGCGAGGCCGCCTTCCGGCCCCGCGAGCAGCACGACTCCCTGCGCGGGGCGTGCGAGTTCCCGCAAACCGCCCGCCGCGCGCGGCGACAGCATGAGCTTCGCGGCGCCTTCGTGGAGCCCGGCGGCCTGCCCCAGCCAATCACGCAAGTCGGCGAGCGGCTGCACCCCCGGCACGCAGTTGCGGCCGCACTGCTCGCACGCGGCGATGACGACGGAGCGCCAGTGCGCGAGGCGCTTTTCGGCGCGCTCTGCGGGAAGCCGCGCGACGCTGCGGCTCGTCGCGAGCGGCTGAATCGCCGCGACGCCGAGCTCGACCGCCTTCTGCAGGGTGAAGTCCATGCGCTCGCCGCTCGAGAGCCCCTGGGCGAGCGTCACGGGAAACGGGGCCTCACGGTCAACCGCCGCGCGGCCCCCGATGTCGAGAATGACGCCCTCGCCGGTGATTTTCGCGATCACCGCCGCATACTCGCCCCCATCGCCGTTGAACACGGTCACTGCGTCACCCGGCTCGAGGCGCAGGACGCGCGCGCAGTGGCGCGATTGCGGGGGCGGCAGGACGCACCTGCCGCCCGGGCGCAGCTCGCCGGAAAAATATATGCGGCTCAGCATCTTGCCCCCGGGCGTGATCGCGAAAATTATGCCACGCAGCCTGCGCTTCGCGGCTGGACGACGCGCGGCTTGCGCGCTTTTACCCGGGGGCAAAGGGGACTAGAATCGCGGTTTTTGCAGGATCCGCATGAGAATCGTCATCCTCGGCGCCGGCCAGGTCGGCTCCACGGTCGCCGAAAGCCTGGTCTCCGAAGCGAACGACATCACCGTGGTGGACGTCAACGCCGAGCGCCTGAAGAAGCTGCAGGACCGGCTCGATCTCCGCACTGTCGCCGGCAACGCCGCGCATCCGGCGATACTGGAGCAGGCCGGTGCGCGCGATGCCGATCTCATCCTCGCGGTCACCCAGAGCGACGAAACCAACATGGTCGCGTGCAAGCTCGCCGCGACGATGTTCAACATCCCCACCAAGATCGCGCGCATCCGTTCCGCCGACTATCTCTCGCATCCCGAGATCTTCGCGCCCGAGAACTTCGCGGTGGACCACTCGATCTGTCCCGAACAGATTCTTTGCGACTACATCGTCAAGCTGCTCGAGTTTCCGGAATCGCTGCAGGTGCTGGAATTCGCCGATGGCAAGGTGAGCCTCGTCGCGGTGCGGGCGTTTCACGGCGGACCCCTGGTCGGGCACGAACTGCAGTACCTGCGCCAGCACATGCCGCGAACCGACACTCGCGTCGCCGCGATCTTCCGCCAGGACAGCCCGATCGCGCCGGAGGGCAACACCGTGATCGAGGCCGGCGACGAGGTATTCTTCATTGCCGCGACCGAGAACATCCGCGGGGTCCTGCGCGAGCTGCGCCGCATGGACAGGCCCGTGAAGCGCGTCATGATCGGCGGCGGCGGCAACATCGGCCGCCGGCTGGCGAAGGCGATCGAGAACAAGTACGAGGTCAAGTTGATCGAGTACAACAAGGCCGGCGCCGAGCGGCTGGCCGCCGAGCTCGACCGCACGCTGGTGCTCGCCGGCGACGTGACCGACGAGGAGCTGCTCGACGCCGAGAACGTGGCCGAGATGGACGTCTATTGCGCGGTCACCAACGACGACGAGACGAACATCATGAGCTCGCTGCTTGCCAAGCGCCGCGGCGCGCGCAAGGTGATCGCGCTCATCAACCGCAGCTCCTACGTGAACCTCGTCCAGGCGGGCGAGATCGACATCGCGATCTCCCCGGCGCAGGCCACCATCGGCACGCTGCTCGCGCACGTGCGGCGCGGCGACTGCGTCGCGGTGCACTCGTTGCGGCGCGGCGCGGCGGAGGCGCTGGAGCTGGTCGCGCACGGGGATCCGAAATCGTCCCGGGTAGTCGGCCGCCGCGTCGAGCAGATCGAGCTGCCCAAGGGCGCAACCATCGGGGCCATCGTCCGCCGGCGCGCCCGGGAGCGCGCGCCCGACGGCGGCGACTACGACGTGATCATCGCGCACCACGACACCCTGATCGAGACCGAGGACCACGTGATTGTGTTCGTGGTGAACAAGCGCATGGTCCCCAGGATCGAGAAGCTGTTCCAGGTGGAGGTCGGGTTTCTGTGACGGGAGCGGCCGCGCCCCACCCAATCGGCGCCAGGACGTGGCGGAAGCCCTGACCCTACAGCAGGCCCGACCGCGCCACAGCGTGCTCGCGGTCGTGCACGTGCTGGGGCTCGTCCTCGTGATCTTCAGCGGCGCGCTGCTGGTGCCGTTGGGGGTCGCGTCCTGGTACCACGATGCCGCCCTCTATGCCTACGACGGCGCGCTGGCGATTACCGTGGCGAGCGGCGCGGTCATGTGGCTCGCCACGCGGCACGCGCGGCGCGAGCTGCAGGTGCGCGACGGCTTCCTGCTGGTCACGCTGGTGTGGTCGGTGCTGCCCGCCTTCGCTGCCCTGCCGCTCATGTTCTTCATGCCGGAGCTCAGCTTCACCGACGCCTATTTCGAGTCCATGTCGGGGCTCACCACCACGGGCGCGACCGTCCTTTCCGATCTCGACAAGCTGCCGCCCTCGATCAACATCTGGCGCGGCTTCCTGCAGTGGATGGGGGGCATGGGCATCATCGTGCTCGCGGTGGCGATCCTGCCCCTGCTCGGCGTGGGCGGCCGGCAGATCTACAGGGCAGAGACGCCAGGGCCGATGAAGGACACCAAGTTGACTCCGCGCATCACCGAGACCGCCAAGGGCCTCTGGCTCGTCTACTGCCTGATCACGCTCGCCAACATCCTGTCCTACTGGGCCGCCGGCATGAGCCTGTTCGACGCCGTGATGCACAGCTTCAGCACCATGAGCCTCGGGGGATTCTCCTCGCATGACGCGAGCTACGGATTCTTCGACTCCCCGTTGATCGAGGCGATCGCGATCGTTTTCATGCTGATCGCCGGCATGAACTTCGCCACCCACTTCCTGGCGCTGCGCCGGAAAAGCTTCGCGCCTTACCGCTTCGATCCCGAGGCGCGCTGGTTCCTGCTCGTCGTGCTGGGCAGCAGCGCCGGGATCGCCCTCTTCCTGTGGCTGAAGGGGGTCTATCCGGACTACCTCACCGCCCTGCGCTACGCGACCTTCAACACCGTTTCCATGGCCACCACCGCCGGCTACGCCAACACCGATTTCAACCTGTGGCCGATCTTCGCGCCGCTCGCCATGCTGCTGCTGTGTTCTGTTGCTTCCTCCGCGGGCTCCACGGGCGGCGGCATCAAGATGGTGCGCACCCAGCTCCTGTTCCTCCAGGGATTCCGGGAGATGGTGAAGCTCCTGCACCCGCAGGCGCAGGTCCCGGTGAAGCTCGGGGGACAGGTGGTGCCGAACCAGATCGTGTTCGCGGTGCTCGCCTTCATGTCGCTGTGGGGCGCGAGCGTCACGGTGACCACCATGGTGCTGCTGGCATCGGGCCTCGACTTCGTTACCGCCTTCTCCGCGGTGATCGCCTGCATCACGAACACCGGCCCCGGACTGAACCAGGTCGGCCCGGCGACCACCTACGCCGTGCTGACCGATTTCCAGACCTGGGTGCTGTCGGCCGCGATGCTGATCGGGCGGCTCGAACTCTTCACCGTGCTGGTGATTCTCACCCCCGCCTTCTGGCGCAAGTGACACGGACCGGCGTGACTGGTGACTCGTGACTCGTGAAGGGTTTTCCCGCCGCCTGCGCCAACTAACGCCCTTCGCGGCCCGCTAGAGCGCCTGCACGTTCCCGCTGCACGTCCTGATCCATGCCTGCCGATCCCTCCGGCCGGGGAGCTTATCGGCGGTTCCGGTGTCGAAAACGAAGTAGAATAACCAGCGGGCGGGAAGCAGCAGCGGCCATGCACAACATGAACCTCACCCACCACTTCCTCATCGCCATGCCCGCCATGGTGGACCCCCATTTCGCGAAGACCCTCACCTTCATCTGCGAGCACAACGAGCAGGGCGCGCTCGGCATCGTCGTGAACCGCCCGCTCGAGATGAATCTCTTCACGCTGCTCGAGCAGGTGAGCATCCCGATGGCGAGCGAGGCCTTCAAGTCGGTGCCGATCCACTTCGGCGGCCCGGTGCAGGTGGACCGCGGCTTCGTGCTGCACACGCCGCTCGGCCAGTGGCAGTCCACGCTCGCCGTGAGCTCCGAGATTGGCCTCACCACTTCCAAGGACATCCTCCAGGCGGTGGCGCGCGGCGAGGGTCCGGGCAAGATGCTGGTGACACTGGGCTATGCCGGCTGGGCCCCGGGCCAGCTCGAGCACGAGCTCGCGCAAAACGCCTGGCTCACCGTGCAGGCCAGGCCCGAGGTGATCTTCGACCTCGCGGCGGAGGAGCGGCTGCCCGCGGCCATGCGGCTGCTCGGCATCGATTTCGCCAGCCTCTCCGAGCAGGCCGGTCACGGCTGATACGGTTTCAAGTTACAGGTTTCAGGTTGTTCCAACAACGTCATCACGCGGTCAACTTGAAACTTGAGACTTGATACCTGAAACCAAGATTCATGCCGGGACGGGAACCGTCCTGGCGTTTGATTTCGGGACCCAGCGCATCGGCGTCGCCGTCGGCGATTTCGAGACGCGGCTGGCTCATCCGCTCACCACGATCGCGGCCGCCGGGAACCGCGCGCGCTTCGCCGCGATCGAGCGCCTCATCGCGGAGTGGCGGCCGGTGCTGTTCGTGGTCGGTTACCCCTCGCACGCCGACGGCACCGAGCACCCGGTGGGCCGGCTCGCGCGCCGGTTCGCGCAACGCCTCACCGGGCGCTTCGGCATCCGGGCCGAGCTCGTGGACGAGCGCCTGACCTCGCACGAGGCCGAGCGGCTCCTGCGCGGGGCCGGCGCGCGCGGCGCGCGGCTGAAAGCCGCCCTCGATCCCCTCGCCGCCCAGCGCATCCTGGAATCCTATTTCGCGAGCGCGAAATAGGAGGAAATGGGAAATTGTGCAAGCGCGCGGTACGCGCAAGGAACTCCCATTCCCTATTCCCCATTTGCCGCTCACCGGTGAGCGGCGATTTGTGGTAGGCTAGCGCCCCCGCGAAAATCCAAAGACATGCCCGGCAACCCGTTACCCGACGCCGAGCAGCTGCTGAAAGCGCTGATCGAGCAGATGCGGCCCGCGGTGGGCCCGGAAACGGGTTTGATCGGCATTCACACCGGCGGCGTGTGGGTGGCCGAAAGGCTGCACCAGGCGCTCGCTCTCAGGGTCCCGCTCGCCACCCTCGACGTTTCCTTCTACCGCGACGATTACGAAAGCCGCGGGCTGCGACGCGACGTCAAGCGCTCCGAGATCCCGTTCGAGGTCGAAGGCCGTGATCTCATCCTGGTCGACGACGTGCTCTACACCGGCCGCACCATCCGCGCGGCGCTGAACGAGGTCTTCGACTACGGCCGGCCGGGGCGCGTCCAGCTCGCGGCGCTGGTGGACCGCGGCGGGCGCCAGCTGCCGATCGCCGCGCAGTTCCTCGGCGCGACGGTGCAACTGAAGTCCGGCCAGAGCATCGAGCTCGAGCGCGACGCCGCGGGGAGGTTGCGCCTCGTCCTGCGGGAGGGGGGCAAGTAGCCATGTGGCTCAATCCCTCCAATCCCCAGTTGAACCGCGCGGGCGAGCTCCATCACCTGCTCACGCTGGAGGGGCTGCCCGCGGAAATCCTGCGGCAGATCCTCGACACCGCGAAGTCCTTCGTCGGCGCCAAGGTGAAGAAGGTGCCGCTGCTGCGCGGGAGAGCGGTGTTCAACCTCTTCTTCGAGCCCTCGACGCGCACCCGCACGACCTTCGAGATCGCGGCGAAGCGCCTGTCCGCCGACGTCATCAACCTCGCCATCGCCACCTCCTCCCAGACCAAGGGCGAGAGCCTGCTCGACACGGTGGACAACCTCTCGGCGATGCACGCCGACATGTTCGTGGTGCGGCACAGCGAGAGCGGCGCCCCCCACTTCATCGCGCGCCACGTGGCCCCCGACATCCACGTCATCAACGCCGGCGACGGGCGGCATGCGCACCCGACGCAGGGGCTGCTCGACATGTACACCATCCGCCACTACAAGAAGGAGTTCTCCGGCCTGCGGGTGGCGATCGTGGGCGACATCCTGCACTCGCGGGTGGCGCGCTCGCAGATCCACGCCCTGACGACGCTCGGCTGCCCCGAGATCCGCGTGATCGCCCCGAAGACGCTGCTGCCCGCCCACGTCGAGCAGCTCGGCGTGCACGTCCACCACGACATGCGCCAGGGGCTGAAGGACGTGGACGTGGTGATGATGCTGCGGCTGCAGAGCGAGCGCATGCAGGGCGCGCTGCTTCCGTCCGCCGAGGAGTTCTACAAGTACTACGGCTTGACCGAGCAGAAGCTCGCGGCTGCCAAGCCCGACGCCATCGTGCTGCATCCCGGGCCGATGAACCGCGGTGTCGAGATCGACTCGAGTGTCGCCGACGGCAGGCAGTCGGTGATCCTGCCGCAGGTCACGTTCGGCATCGCGATCCGCATGGCGGTCATGAGCATCCTCGCCGGCACCAAGGCGAAATGATGAAATGAGAATTCATATCAAGGGCGGGCGGCTGATCGATCCCGGGAGCGGCGTGGACGCGCCCCGCGACGTCTACGTCGCGGCAGGCAAGATCGTCGCGATCGGGGAGGCGCCGAACGGATATACCGCGAACCGCGTCATCGATGCGACGGGCCTGGTCGTCTGCCCCGGCCTGGTGGACCTCGCCGCGCGGCTGCGCGAGCCCGGGTTCGAGTACATGGCGACGCTGGAATCCGAGATGGAGGCGGCCGTCGCGGGCGGGGTGACGAGCCTCGCCTGCCCGCCCGATACCGATCCGCCGCTCGACGAGCCGGGGCTGGTGGCGATGCTCAAGTTCCGCGCGAAGAACCTCAATCGCGCGCACGTCTACCCGGTCGGCGCGCTCACGCAGGGGCTGAAAGGCGGGCGCCTCACCGAGATGGCCGAGCTCGTCGATGCGGGCTGCGTGGCGTTCTCGCAGGCGGACGCCCCCCTCGCCGACCACCAGGTGCTGGTGAGCGCCCTCCAGTACGCCGCGACCTTCGGCTTCCCGGTGTGGCTGCGGCCGCAGGACGCCGCCCTCGCGCGCGGCGGTGTCGCGCACGACGGCGAAGTCGCCACGCGGCTCGGGCTCGCGGCGATACCGGTGTGCGCGGAGACCATCGCGCTTGCCGCGATCCTCATCCTCGCGCGCCACACCGGCGCGCGGGTGCACCTCGCGCGGCTCTCGAGCGCCGAAGGCGTGGCAATGGTGCGCCAGGCGAAACAGCACGGCCTGCCGGTCACCTGCGACATCGGGGTCCACCACGCGCACTTGACCGAGATGGACATCGGCTACTTCGACCCCAACAGCCATCTCGTGCCGCCGCTGCGGAGCCAGCGCGACCGGGATGCGCTGCGCGCGGCGCTCGCCGACGGCACGGTGGACGCGATCTGCTCCGACCACACGCCGGTGGACGAGGACGTCAAGCAGCTGCCCTTCGCGCAGGCCGAGCCCGGCGCGACGGCCCTCGAGCTGCTGCTGCCGCTCACCCTCAAGTGGGCGGAGGAGGCAAAGGCGCCGCTTGCGCTCGCGCTCGCGAAGGTCACTTCCGGGCCCGCGCGCGTGCTCGGTGCCGATGCCGGGCACCTCACGCCGGGACACCCCGCCGACATCTGCGTCTTCGACGCGGAGCGCTACTGGAAGGTCGAGGCCGGCTCGCTGAAGAGCCAGGGCAAGAACACGCCCTTCCTTGGTCTCGAGTTGAAAGGCAAGGCGCGCTACACCCTCGTCGAAGGCCAGGTCGTCTACGAAGCCAAGTAGCCTGCTTCGCGTTCCCAGTTCAAGGTTGAACGTTGTCCGAGATCCGCTCGATGCCTGGAACATGGAACGTGGGGCTTTGGACCCGGAAGTTTGAAGTTTGAACTTTGAACCAGGAACCTTGAACTTTGAACAGCAAGGCGCCGTGAACCCGTTGCTCGATTTCTCCGGGCTGCCGCGCTTTCCCGATTTCCGGCCCGAGCAGGTCGCGCCGGCGGTCGAGCGGCTGCTCGGCGAGAGCCGCGCGGTGATCGCGCGCATTTCCGCGCCCGGGGTGCCGGCGACGTGGGACGGCGTCGCCGCGCCGCTGGAGGACGCGAACGAACGCCTCGCGCGCGCCTGGGGCATGGTCGGCCACCTGAACGCGGTGATGAACAGCCCCGAGCTGCGCGACGCCTACAACGCCAACCTGCCCAAGGTCACCCAGTACTACACCGAGCTCGGGCAGCACGAGGGGCTGTTCGGGAAGTTCACGGCGCTCGCGGCGAGCCCCGCGTTCGGGGCCCTGACGAAAGCGCAGCGCAAGATCGTCGAAAACGAGCTGCGCGAATTCCGGCTGGGCGGTGTCGCGCTGCCCGCGGAGAAGAAGGCGCGCTTCACGGCGATCCGCGAGCGCCTCTCGCAGCTCTCCTCGCGCTTCTCGGACAACCTGCTCGATGCGACCAACGCCTTCGGGCACATTATCACCGATCCCGCTGGCGTCGCTGGCGTACCCGAGGACGTGCTCGCCGCGGCGCGCGAGGCCGCGCAGGCCGAGGGCAAGCCGGGCTGGAAGTTCACGCTGCACGCGCCTTCCTATTTGCCGGTCATGCAGTACGCGGACCACCGCGCCTTCCGCGAGCTGATGTACCGCGCGTACGTCACGCGCGCGTCCGAGTTCGGCAAGCCCGAATGGGACAATACGCCGCTCATCGCCGAGATCGTCAGGCTCCGCCAGGAGCAGGCGCAGCTGCTCGGCTTCGCCAACTACGCCGAGTATTCCTTCGAACCCAGGATGGCGGAGTCGCCGCGGCAGGTGCTCGACTTCCTGAACGAGCTCGCCGCGCGGGCGAGGCGCTACGCGGAGCGCGATCTCGCGGAAGTGACGGACTTTGCGCGCTCCGAGCTGAGGCTCGACCGGCTCGAGGCGTGGGACCTCGCCTACGCCTCGGAGAAGCTGCGGCTCGCGCGCTACGCCTTCTCGGAGCAGGAAGTAAAGCAGTACTTTCCGCAACCGAAGGTGCTGCCGGGCATGTTCCAGCTCGTCGAGACGCTCTACGGGTTGAGGATCACGCCCGCGCAGGCGCCGGTGTGGCACCCGGACGTGCGCTTCTACGCGATCCGCGACCGCGCCGGCGACCTCGTCGGGCAGTTCTACGTCGATCTTTACGCCCGGCCGTCGAAGCGCGGTGGAGCGTGGATGGACGAGGCGATCGCGCGCCGGCGCAGGGACGGAGCGGTGCAGAAGCCGGTCGCTTACCTCAACTGCAACTTCTCGGCGCCGGTCGGGGGCAAGCCCGCGCTCCTCACGCACGAGGAAGTGATCACGCTCTTCCACGAGTTCGGGCACGGGCTGCATCACCTGCTCACGCGGGTGGACTACCTGGGGGTCGCGGGCATCAACGGCGTCGAGTGGGACGCGGTGGAGCTGCCCTCCCAGTTCATGGAGAACTTCTGCTGGGAGTGGGAAGTGCTCCGGCCGATGACGGGCCACGCCGGGACCGGCGCGCCGCTGCCGCGCGAGCTCTTCGACAAGATGCTCGCCGCGAAGAACTTTCAGAGCGGCCTGCAGACCCTGCGCCAGATCGAGTTCTCGCTCTTCGATCTGCACCTGCACACCGATTACGATCCGCACGGCGCGAAGACGTTCCTTCAACTGCTGGATGAAGTGCGCGCGCGCGTGGCAGTGGTGTTCCCGCCCGCCTACAACCGCTTCCCCCACAACTTTTCGCACGTCTTCGCCGGCAGCTACGCGGCGGGCTACTACAGCTACAAGTGGGCCGAGGTGCTCTCGGCGGACGCCTACAGCCTGTTCGAGGAAAAAGGCGTGCTCGACTCCGCGACCGGCGCCCGCTTCCGGGACGAGATCCTCGGCGTCGGCGGCAGCCGTCCCGCGCTCGAATCCTTCATCGCCTTCCGCGGCCGCGAGCCGAAGATCGACGCGCTGCTAAGGCATAGCGGCATGAGCGGCGGAGCAGGGGCCCCAACGCCATAGCGTTGGGGATGCGACCCGCGAATGACGCAGGGCCGCCGAATCGAAAAACTCCATCGTGCCACCTCACCCGGCTGAGGCGGCGGCA